>Ga0194120_10012162_pt1 | contig 10175 bp, 6 predicted proteins | sample TA2MahCa65mmetaG_FD_148642 | JGI IMG/M metagenome (GOLD analysis project Ga0194120, IMG submission 148642) | Freshwater microbial communities from Lake Tanganyika, Tanzania - TA2015019 Mahale Deep Cast 65m | ecosystem: Environmental > Aquatic > Freshwater > Lake | place: Tanzania: Lake... | reverse complement strand
TCGGCCGCGGCGGCGGCTGCGCTTCGGCGGGAATCGCGCGCGGCTGGGCGTTGGGGACGCGGTCGACCGGCGTTTCCGCGATCGGCTGGCTGGTCCAGGCGCCCGCCTCCTCCTGGCGCGGACCGCGGTAGTAGGCCTGGGGCCGGCCGTCGTGGCCGGCGATGTTCGCGGCGTGCTGGATGACCACCGACTGGTTGTAGGCTTGCGCGACCTGCGCCGAGGCGATGACCGAGTGCTGCACGGGCCGGTCGACCCACGCCTCCTGGCGCACGAAAATCCAATACGAGTAGTGGATGTCGACGTGGGCGCCCACCGCGTAGTCGGGGCCCATCGGCGCCCAGCCCACGCAGCCGCCGCCGTGGCGCCACACCACCCACGCTGGCGCCCAAGTGTACCCGGGCACCCACACCCAGCCGTAGCCGGTGACCCAACCCCAGCGGCCGTAGTGATACGTGGCGGCCCACGATTCTTCGCTGTGCCACGCCCACCCGTAGGCGGTGTAGAGCCAGCGCCCAAAGAAGTAGGGCCGCCAGCCGGCCGTGCGGTTGGCGTAGGGCACCCAGACCCTGCCGTACTGCGGCGTGCTCACCCACGATCCATAGCCGGTGAGATCGGCAAAGTAGGGGTCGGGCTGGGCGGTCGAAGCGTAGCCCCCGCCATAGGCGGCCGGACCGCCCGCGCCGTAGGCGCCGTAGCCGTAGTAGCGCTCGTCGCGCTCGCGCACGTACACCGGGCCACACGCGGCGGCCAACGCCACGGCGCCCAAGGCCAAGGCGCCGACGCATGCGCGTGGCAGCGTCCAACTGCGGGTGGCGAAAACAACGGGCGTGCGGCGAGTCATGGCGAGCCTCATGGAGAATCTTCCGCTGCAGGGCGGGGTTGCAAGGCAAGCCGCACCAAGGCGGCTGCGCCAACAACGAACGCAGTTTGACCCCGATTCAGCACACCCGCAACCCAACGGCGGTGGGGCCACCGGACCAGTTTTCAGTCGGTTGGCCGGTGTGCTTTGCGGTTTGTCCCAAGGTTTGCGACCCTGCCGCCCCCGGCGACCGCCCCCGTCGCGCCGGCCCGATCCGCATGGCCTACCTGATCACGCGCCTGTGCATCGATTGCCTCGACCGCGGCTGCGTCGAGGTGTGCCCGGTCAACTGCATCTACCAGCACATGGGCGAACCGACAGACGGTCGGCCGAACATGCTGTACATCCACCCGACCGAGTGCATCAATTGCAGCGCGTGTGAGCCCGAATGCCCGTGGCATGCCATCTACGAAGACCGTGAATTGCCTGCTGTTTTTGCCGGAGATGTCGCCGTCAACGCCCAGTGCGAGGCCGATCCCAGGGCCTTTGCGGTGGCGGTGCTGCAGCGCGACGGGCAGGGGCGGTTGCTGCCCAAGCGCCGGCCGACCGCCGACGAGGTCGCCGAAAACCGCCGCAAATGGGAGGCGCCTTGATCCAGCGCGCCGCAGCCGTGGCGATCGGCTGGCTGCTGGTCGGTTGTGGCGGACCGCTGGCCGCCGGCCAACCGGAGCGCACGCCGCTGGAGCAGGCCCTGCACCTGCGCGACCAGGGGCGCCTGGACGACGCCGAACGCGATCTGCGCACCCTGGCCGAGGCCGGTGATCCGCGCGCGCTGCTGGAATGCGCCGAGACGCTGATGATGCGCGGCCGCCACGCCAAGGCCGTAGAACTGCTCAAGGACCGCTACAAGCACGCGCCGGATGACGCGGAACTGGTGGGCGCGATGGCGCGTGCGCTGGACGGGGCCGGCCAAGCGGACGATGCGGCGACGGCCTATGCGCGGCGGCTGCAACTGGTGCCGCGCGATGCGACGTCGGCCCTGCGCTTGGCCGAATTGTTGGTGGGCCGCGGCGATCTGGTGCAGGCGTGCATGGTAGCGGAGGCAGGGCTGCGCGCCCAGCCCGACCACGCCGGGTTGCACAGCGCATTGTCGCGGGCGCTGCTCGGCCGCGGCCGGGTGCCGCAGGCGTTGGAGCACGCCAGGCTCGCCACCAACTACGCCCCCGACGACGCCTCGGCGTGGCTGCAACTGGCGCAGGTGCACTTGCTGGTCGGTGAACTGGAATTGGCCAAGGCCGCATTGGAGCGGTCGCTCAAGATCGATGGCCAGAGCGCCGACGCGCTGCGCGATCTGGGCATCGTGCTGCTCGAATTGGGCGACGCCAAGGGGGCTGTCGTCCAATTGCGCCGCGCCACCCAGATCGCCCCCGACAGTGCCGCGGCCTGGACCGCCTTGGGGGTCGCACGGCACCGCGCCGGCGATCTGGTCGGCGCCATGGCCGCACTGGAAGCCGCGAGCCGGTTGCAGCCGCACGCGCCGCACATCCACGCCAACCTGGCCGAGGTGGCCCTGGACGACGGCTATCCGCGCCGGGCCGTCACCGAGGCGCGCAAGGCACGCGACCGGCTGGGATCGACGGCGGGCGCCGACCTGCGCAAGCGCATCGAGCGCTTGCACGCCCGGGCCGTGGTCGTGGCGTTGCTGGCCGACGCCCTGTGCCGTGGGGACAAGGACGGCGCCGCGCTGCAACAGGCCGCAGAACACGAGTTGCACGATGCCGGCCTGGATGCCTGGCTGACCGAAATCCCCAAGCTCGGCGCCGAATGCACCCATCAGGTCAAGGCGGCCCGCCAGCGCTGCATGTCGCCGGCCGGCACCGCCAACCCGGCGCCCGCTCCCCCACCACCGCCCTGAGCGCGCCCGCGAACCGCCACCGCCCTTCCGGGCCAGGATCTGCTTGCATGACTACCGCCCCGCTCGTCGCCGACCCCGCGGCGCTGTGCCGCCAGATCGTCGCCGCCGTCGAGACCGTCTTTGTCGGCAAGCGTGCCGTGGTCGAGCAGGTGATGGTGGCGGTGCTGGCGCGCGGTCACGTGCTTTTCGAAGACGTGCCCGGCGTGGGCAAGACCACCCTGGCGCGCACCTTCGCGCAGGTGCTGGGCCTGACCCACCACCGCATCCAGTTCGCCAGCGACCTTTTGCCTGCAGACATCGTGGGCGTGGGCATCTACGACCCCGACACCCGGCAGTTCGAGTTCAAGCCCGGCCCGGTGTTCTGCCACGTGCTGCTGGCCGACGAAATCAACCGCACGACGCCGCGCACCCAGTCCGCGTTGCTCGAGGCCATGGCCGAGGCGCGCGTGACCGTGGACGGCACCACGCACCTGCTTCCCCAGCCGCACGTGGTGCTGGCGACGCAGAACCCGCGAGAATTCCACGGCACCTTTCCGCTGCCCGAGTCACAGCTCGACCGATTCCTGCTGCGGGTGTCGGTCGGCTACCTCGACGCCCAGGCCGAAATGGCGCTCATCGCCAACGCCAGCGCCGCCGAACGCAGCGTGCAGCCCGTGGTGGACGCAGCGCAGGTACAGGCCCTGATTGCCGCGGCCGGCGCAGTGCATGTGGCCCCGGAAGTGCTCGGCTACCTTCACGCACTGGTGCAGGCGACGCGCCACCACCGCGGCCTGGAACTCGGGTTGTCGACGCGCGCGGCCATTGGCCTGTATCGGGCGGTGCAGGCCCGCGCCCTGGTGGCGGGGCGGGTTTTCGCAACACCGGACGATGTGCAGGCGCTTTTCGTGCCGGTCGCCAACCACCGCGTCGTGGTGTCGGGTCCGGGCGGGACTGCGGGCGAACGCATTGCCGTGGAAGCGGTTTTGCATCAAGTGCTGGAATCGGTGGCCGCTCCGGCCTAGAAGACGCGCAAGGAGCCCACGATGGAAGACAAGATCCGAGAGATTCTGCTACAGCTGGGTGAGGATCCGGATCGCGAGGGCCTGGTCAAGACGCCGCGGCGTGTCGCACAGGCGTGGCGCGACATGACCGCGGGCTATGCCGAAGATCCGCTGGCGATCATCCGGTCGGCGCTTTTCGACGTGCAGAACGAAGAGATCGTGCTGGTGCGCGACATCGACTTCGCCAGCATGTGCGAGCACCACATGTTGCCGTTCCAGGGCAAGGCACACGTGGCCTACCTGCCGCGCGGCCGTGTGGTCGGCCTGTCCAAGCTGGCGCGGGTGGTCGACGTGTTTGCGCGGCGGCTGCAGGTGCAAGAGCGCATGACCACCCAGGTCGCCCTGGCGCTGCAAGAGGGCCTGAGCCCCGCTGGCGTGGCGGTCGTCATCGAGGCCACCCACATGTGCATGGTGATGCGCGGCGTCAAAAAGCCCAATGCGGTCACGGTCACCAGCGCGATGTTCGGGGCGTTCCGCGACGATCCGGCGACCCGGGCCGAGCTGATGAAACTCATCGGCGCCGGCCGGCATTGACGCCCGCCGCGCCTACTGGGGCGCCGCCACCTTCTGGAACTCGCCGGTCGACGACATGGCCTTGAGCCGGCGCACGAGCTTCTCTGCTTCCTTGGTGGCGCCCAATTCCTTGTACAGCTCGCCGGCCTCTTCGAGCAGCGAGACCGGCGCGCGGTCGCTGGTCAAGACCCCCGCTTCGAGCAGGTCGGCCAACACCACCATGCAATCGGCGCGCTCGACCGTGGCGGCATCTTGCGGCACCAACTGGAACGCTTCTTCCATCCGCACATGGGCCTGCCGCGCATCGCCCGCCGCCGCCGAGGCCCGGGCCGCCAGCAGCAGCGCCCGGATGTGCAAGCCGACATCTTGCGCCAACTGCGCCTGGCGCGCGGCCTCTTCGGCGAAGGCCAGGGCCCGGGTGTAGATGCCGTTGGCCATCTGTATTTCGCCACGTTCGCGCAGCGCGTCCGACAGGCCGGTGAGACTGGGCAAGGCCGCGTAGGCACGACAACTTTTCGCAAGCGCCGCATCGGCCTCATCCATCGCGCCGCGGGCGTGCAGGACGTTGGCCAGCAACACCGATACCTCTGCCGCCAGCAACTGGCGATCGATGCGGCCCAGGGCATTGAGCGCCTCGCCCAATTGCGCTTCGGCGTCGTCCAGTTCGCCCACGTCGCGCAGGGCGAGCGCAAGGCAGCGCAGTGCCTCGACCTCGAGGATCAGGTTGCGGGCGTCTCTGGCCGCCGCCAAGGCCTTGCGCGCTGCGGCGACGGATTTGTCGCCCTCGTTGAGCAGCCGGTAGCCCCCGCTGATGCACAGTGACAATTCGGCGCCAAGTACTGGCGTGTGCAGCACCGCCAGCGCCTGGGTGCCCTCGACCCAGCTCTCCAGCGCCTGTTTGACCTTGCCCTCGACCGCGAGGCATTTGCCGAGGGCCAGCCGCAGGATCGGCGTGTGGTCCACTGCCCGCGACTGCGGTGGTCGGCCGAGGATGAGTCCCAGTTGGGTGTCCAGCGGGGCCGTCGCCTGGGCGCCGCGACCGCACGCAACTTCGGCGGATGCCCACGCCGCGAGCAACGGCACGCCCAACCGATACCAATCTTCGTCGCGCAGGGCGGCACCGAGTGCGCGCAAGGCCTCGATGCCCTCGCGGGCGCGCTCGCTGCCGACTTCGTGGTCGCCGCGCTCGGACAGGCAGCGAGACAGGCTGATCGCGGTTTCGGCAAGGTTGAGCGCAGCTTCCTGCGCCCGGCCCTGGTCCTGCAGCGCCAGCGCGTGGCTGCGCGATCGCTCGAACTCGGCGATGGCCTCGCTCAGTCCACCCAGCTGTCGCGTCAATTCCGCGAATTGCCGGCTGTGGGAGGCGGCCATCGCCAGGCCCCCGGCGTGGGACTCAAGTTCGGCCATGCGGCCGGTCCAGACGTCGGGCCGCGACACCGCCTGGGCAAACACCCAACTCAAGGCGCGCGGGATGTCGAGCGTCTCGGCCTCGATGTCCTTGCGGAGCGCCTCGGGAAAATCGCCGAGCGCGTATTCGACCTGGCTGCTCAGGCGGCTGGCCGGCATCGGCCGCAGCGCGCCCGCGGCGACCAATCGCGCAACCGCGCCGCCCACCGGCGTACCGGTCGCGGCTTCGAGCAGGTCGGGCCACAGGGGCGATCCCAGCCGCACCGCCGCCGCCAGCACGCGCTTGGCCGAACCGTCGAGCAGCCGGTCGAGCGCCGGCGGGTCGCGGGCCGGGACCCGCGAGACCGAACCGGCCGTCAGCAGCCCTGAAAAGCTCGCGGGTACCTCGTCGCTGCGCGCCACCCAGCCGCCGACCACTACCGCCGGGATGTTGCCGAGTTGGCGGATGAGCCTGCGCACGAAGCCCTGCTCGGTGTCGCTGAGGTGATCGACCCGCTCGAGGACCAGGACCAGCGTGCTGCGGCCGGCGATGCCGCGCAGCGCGTCGGCCAACGCGGCGCCGCCGGCCATGCGGGCCACCTCGGGCACCGCGCGGGCATGGCCCAGGTGCGGCGAATCGGGAAACTCGACGCGCAAGAACAGGCCGATGAGGTGGGCGACTTGGCTGGCGCGGTCGGGCCGGTCGGGCATCATCCCCTGGATCCAACTGAGCAGCTTGCGGCGCGCCAGGCTCGGCGGGTCGTCGTCGAACAGGCCGGCGCGGATGCGCACCTCCTCGAACATGCACGCCAGCGGCAGGCGATTGCCCGGCGGCGGGATGCGCACCCGCACCACCACCGGCGAGTCGGCGCGGGTCTGCGCCTCGCTTGCGAACGCGTCCAGGGCCTCGTACAGCATCGCCCGGGTGCGCGCACACACGCCAGCCAACTCCATGCGCACGCGGTCCTTGGCGCGGTCCATGCGCTCGCCGAGCAGATCCAGCGTCGGGCCGAGCGCCGAATCCTGGCGGCGGATCGATTTGGGAATGTTGGCGTGGGCTGGCCGGCTCGACCGCGATTCGGCGGACAGACCTTCGAGCTTTTCGAGTTCCTCGACGAACGCGCGGGCGTCCTTGGGCCGATCTGCGGGGGCCTTGGCCAACACCTTGCGAAAAAAGGCGTCCACTTGCGGCGGGAACACCAGATCGGTGCGCCGCGTGTTGACGCTGACCGGCGCCTGCAGCTGGTGGGCGCGCAGGAAGTCCTGGGGCGATTCGCCGTCGACCGGCAGGAACCCGGTGGCCATCTCGTACAAGATGACCGCCAGCGAATACAGGTCGCTTTGCGGCCCCACCTCCTGGCCGGCCGCCTGTTCGGGGCTCATGTAGGCCGGCGTGCCGACGACCAACTGCGCCTGGGTCAGCCGCGGACTCTGGCCGTCGCCCTGGGCCGCGATGTGCTTGGCGAGGCCGAGATCGACGACCTTGACGTAGTCGTCGACCGAACCCAGCCGGGTCAGCAAGATGTTGTCGGGCTTGAGGTCGCGGTGGATGATGCCGAGCTTGTGCGCCTCCATCAGCGCTTCGCACACCCGCTGGGCGATGCGGCAGGCGCGCGGCAGCTTGAGCCAGCGCTCGCGGTCGAGCAGGTCGCCGAGCGACTCGCCCTCAATGTACTCCATCGCGATGTAGGTGCGGCCGGTCTCGGTGGCGCCGATGTTGAAGACCGTTGCCACGAACGGCGAGCGGATGCGGGCCAGGATCTTGGCTTCTTGCAAGAAGCGCTCGTCGGCCTGCAATTGCTTGGCGAGGTCCGAGCGCAAGACCTTGAGCGCCACGGGCCGGCCCAGGCGGGTGTCCTCGGCCTCGTAGACCGACCCCATGCCGCCGCGGCCGATCAGGCGCACGACGCGGTACATGTTGTCGACGAGTGAACTCGGAGGCAACTCGTCGGCGTCGGGCTTGAAGAAGTGTGGTGCTGCCATGCGCGCGCGCAGGCGGGGGCCTGCGTCCCTGCGGCAACCGTAGCGCAAGCGTTGCGGGGCATCAAGCGCGCAGCCGGCCAGCAGTTGCGCCGGCCGTCCCGGGCCGTGCTAGCCTTGCGCCGCTGGCACGGGGGACGACATGCGCGGCGCGACACCAGGGTTCCAACCAGACGCTGCCGCGCCGCCAGCAAGCGAAGCCCAGGTGCGCAGCCAGGTATACACGGCAATGGTGGCCGCTTTCGTGACATGCCTGCTCGTCGCGGACCTGACCGGCTCCAAGTTCTTCCGTTTGCCCCTGTTCACCGTCGGCAGCTACGAGTTCGTGTCGCACTCAGTCGGCATGTTGTCGTTTCCGGTCACATTCCTGCTCACCGACCTCGTCAACGAGTATTTCGGCGCGGCCAGCGCCAGGCGGGCCACGTACATCGGCCTTGCGTGCGCGCTTTTGGCGTTCGGGCTTATCTGGGTCGGCCGCCACATGCCGGTGGCGCCCTTCAGCCCGGTGCCGCAGCAGGCCTTCGAGTCGGTGTTCGCGATGTCCAATCGGCTCTATGTGGCGTCGCTCACCGCGTACCTGGTCGGCCAACTGTGCGACATCTGGGTGTTCGGCGTACTCAAACGCGCGACGGGCGGGCGGTTGGTGTGGCTGCGCGCCACCGGGTCCACGGTGGTGTCGCAGATGCTCGATTCGCTGCTGGTGACCTTCCTGCTTTTCCAGGGCGTGGCCGGGCCGGATGGCCAGCCGATGCCGGTGGGTCAAATCGCCACCATGGCCGCCACGGGCTACATCCTCAAGTTCGTGCTGGCCCTGGGTTTGACGCCCTTGGTGTACCTGGGCCGTTGGGTCATGCGCGCGCGTTTCGGCCTGGAACCGCAGCCGGCCGCGGAGCGCGGGTGACGCAGATCGGCGCTTGGGCGGCGCTGTGCCAGCGGTGCGCTTCGCTCGCGGCTCCGACCTTGCGCGCGCAGGCCCGAGCCCTGGCCATCGACGAAGCGCCGCCGCAGATCCGGGCGTGGCTGTGGGCGGCGGCGTGCGATTGGGCCCGGGCCGTGCAGACAGCGCGCGAAGACGGCGACCTCGGTGCGGCGGCGCAACTGGCCGACCTCGCCGGTTGGGAGGGCGTGGCGCTGGACCTGTGGCGGGCGTGGTCGGCGCGCGACCCACACGACCCGCGGCCGCGACACGCCCAACTGGCGCTGTGGGCGCGCCGCAGGGTCCCGATCGGATTGGCGCCGATATCATGGGATCGGACATGGCTCGACGCCGCGCGCGACGACCGGGCCGTGCTGGTCGCACGGGCCGTGGCAGGCTGCGCGGCTGCCGACCCGGCATGGGTGGCTGCCCTGGCAGACCAACCACACCGACCGCCTGCGGCGCAGGCCGCACTTGCCATCGCGATCGGCCAGGTCGCGACGGCCGAGGCCATCCTCGACGCCGCGCTCGACCGCGGCGACCCCGGGGCAGACACGCGAGGTGCGCGCGCCACCCTGCACCGCTGGCGGGGCGACGCCGAATCTGCCGAACGGCAGGCCCTCCTGGCGTTGGCCTCAGACCCGGGCAACGCGACCGCCCATGCGACGCTCGGTGCGTTGGCATGCCGGAGCGGGCGATTCGATGCGGCGGTCGACCACTTGGCGCGCGCTGCGGCGAGCGACCCGGCGGACGACGAAGCGCTGGCGTGGCTGGCGCGCGCGCACCTGGGCCGCGGCGACCGCGACCGCGCGCAGGCAGCCTTGGACCGCTGCGTCCTCGCCGCGCGGGGCTTCTCGCTGCCGGCGGCGCTGCTGCGCCTGCTGGCGAGCGACGCGGGGCCGACGGTCGGCCGCATGGAGGGGGTGCTTCCGGCGCTCCTGGCGCTCTGGCCGGATCGGTTGCGCGGCCTGGACGGCGAGGCCTTGTGGCGCGCAGCCGAGGCGCTGCTCGGGCCCACCCTGGACCGGTTGGGCAACAACCTCAGTGATCAAACGAGCTTGGGCCAGGGCCGCGAACTCGTGCGCTGGACACCGCCGCCGAGTCCGCGCCACGCGTGCCGGGGGGTGTTGGAAGCCGCGCACGTCGCCGCAGCCGAGGAGGTCACTCTGGCCCTCGACGCGTTGATCGCCGCCCACCCGACTTCACCGATTCCGCTGGCCTACGCGGGGGAATGGCAATTGTGGATCGGCGACCTGGACTGCGCGGATCGGTGCCTGCGGGCGGCCGTCGATCGCTGGCCATGGGTGCGCTGGCCGCACGCCGGCCTGGCCACCGTCCGCCTGCTGCGCGGCGAGTTCAGCGAGGCCCTGCGCTGGCTCGATCTCGGCCGGCAGCGGTTGGGCGGCGAGGGGCCGCCCTGGCAGGTCCTGCGCGGCGAAATTGCATGGCGGCAAGGTCGCTTGGACGCCGCCGTCGACCACCTGCGCAGGGCGGTGGCGGCCCAGCCGTCGCGGGTGGCGGCCCAGGTGCTCCTTGGCCTTGCCGGCGGCGATCGCGGCGACCGGCAGGCCGCGGCAGGCGCCGTGGCGTGGTTGGCAGACGCCGCACCCGGTCTGCACGGCGACG
>Ga0194120_10012161_pt1 | contig 10177 bp, 9 predicted proteins | sample TA2MahCa65mmetaG_FD_148642 | JGI IMG/M metagenome (GOLD analysis project Ga0194120, IMG submission 148642) | Freshwater microbial communities from Lake Tanganyika, Tanzania - TA2015019 Mahale Deep Cast 65m | ecosystem: Environmental > Aquatic > Freshwater > Lake | place: Tanzania: Lake... | reverse complement strand
ATTTGGTTCTAACATGTTGCAGTGCCGCGTGAATTTGATGGTTGCTCGCCTCCAACGGGTGCTTTTCGCGAAAAATTCCCTGTATTTTCCCTGTTAAACAGGGAAATCATCCGGAGACGAGTTCGCGCCGGACTGCCTCCTCCGCCATCGCCTCTCAAATTCTGATCGCCATGCCCGCACCCCGCACGAAAAAATCCGCCAAACGCGCGTCGTTCAAATACCCCGCCGGCTTCGTCTGGGGCTGCTCGACGTCGAGCTTCCAGATCGAGGGCGCGACCCAGGAAGACGGGCGCGGCGACAGCATCTGGGACGCGCGCGGGCGCATCCCCGGCAAGGTCGCGAACGGCGATACCGGCGACGTCGCCTGCGACCACTATCACCGCTACCGCGAGGACGTCGCCCTGATGAAGGGGCTCGGCCTCGACGCCTACCGCTTTTCCGTCGCCTGGCCGCGCGTGCTGCCCGAGGGACGCGGCGCGGTCAACGACAAGGGCCTCGATTTTTACGACCGGCTGATCGACGCGGTCTTGGCCGCCGGAATCGATCCCTGGCTCTGCCTTTATCACTGGGACCTGCCGCAGGCGCTGCATGAAGCGGGCGGCTGGCCCGCCCGCGACAGCGCCGGCTGGTTCGCCGATTACGCGGCGCTGGTCGCGCGCCGCTACGGCGACCGGGTCAAGCGCTGGGCGACGTTCAACGAGTTTTCGGTCTTCACGCTGTTCGGCTACGCCATCGACTGGGGCGCGCCCGGCATCACCGACCGCGAGCAGCACTTGCGCGCGATTCATCATGTCAACCTGGCCCACGGCGCGGGCGTCGACGCGGTGCGCGCGCTGGCGCCCAAGGCGTCCGTCGGCGCCATCCACAACGTCCAGCCGATCATCCCGGAAAAGGACACCGCCGCCGACCGCGAAGCCGCCGCCGACCTGCACGAGCATTGGAACCTGGCGTTTCCCGATCCGCAGATCCTCGCCCACTATCCGCCGAGGCTCGCGCGCGCGATCGAGAAATACGTCGTTGCCGGCGACATGGCGCGCATCTGCCGCCCGGTCGATTGGTTCGGCCTCAACCACTACGGGCCGATTTTCGCCAAGGCCGATTCCAACTCGGTGCACGGGTTCGGCTGGGGCTCGGCGCCCGCCGACGCGCCCAAGTCCGACATCGGCTGGCCGGTGTTCCCGGAGATGTTCGCCGATACCTTGGTCGAGGTCTGGCGGCGCTACGGATTGCCGGTCTACGTCACCGAGAACGGCTGCGGCGGCAACGACGCGAGCTCGGGCGAAACCCCGGACGCGCGCGGCCGCGTCGAGGACAAGCACCGGCTGAGCTATCTCAAGATGCACACCGCCGCCATGGAAGCGGCCATGCGCCGGGGCGCCGACGTGCGCGGCTATTTCGTCTGGTCGCTGCTCGACAATTTCGAGTGGGGCTCGGGCTACGGCCAGCGCTTCGGCATCGTCCGCGTCGATTACAAGACCCAGCAGCGGACGCCGAAGGCGTCCTACGCCTGGTATCGCGACTTCATCCGGTCCGCGCGGGCGGCACGGCGGCGAGCGCGCTGAAGGTTCCGTCGTCGAGATCCAGGCGGTGGGTGGCGAAGGCCGCGAGTTCGGGCGCCTGGCCGACCATGACGATGGCGGCGTCCGCCGCTTCGCCGGCCAGCACCCGCAGCATGGCCGCGCGCGAATCCGGCGTCATGGCGTCCAACGTTTCCTGAATCAAAATCCAGCGCGGCCGGAACAGCAGGATACGGGCGACGCCGAGCCGGCGCTGCTCGTCCTCGGTCAGGATTTCGCCCCAATGGGCGCGCCGGTCGAGATCGCGGGCCCGCCCGCCGAGGCCGACCCGCTGAAGCGCTTGCACGACTTCGGCGTCGGTGAAATTTCTTGGTGATTGGGGATAAGCGACGATCGCCTTGAGCGCGCGCAGCGGCAGGTACGGCCGGCGCGAGGCGAAAAACGGTTCGCCCTCGGCGGGCAACATGAGCCGCCCGCTCCCCCACGGCCAGAGGCCGGCGAGCGCCTTGAGCAGCTTGAAGCCGATGGCCGCGTCGCCCGCGACCAGCACGCGCGACCCGGGCGCGATCACGGCCGTGATCGGTTTCGTCGCGGCCCGGCCGTCGGCCTCGGCCAGCGACAGCCGGTCGAAAACCAGCGTATCGGCATCTCCGCGCGCGATCCGGATACCCGCATGCGCGTCGTGCGTGCCGTTGCGCCGCGCCGCCTCGAGCGCGTCGCTGAGGCCGAGCACGCGCTCGACCGAGGCGCGCCAGTCGGCGACCGCGCTCACGTTGTCGACCGGCCACGACATGGCGCCCACCATCTGCTGGAACGCCTGCGCCGTCTGCATCAGGATGCCGAGGGTGATGGCGCCGGCGATGTAGCGGGGCGAAGCGACCAGGATCGGGAACACTTGCGACAGCACCCACCAGGCCGAGGTGAAGTAGAACAGGCTGACCAGCGCCCGGGTCTGCAGGTTCCAGGAACGGATCGCGCTGCGGAACAGCGCGCGCAGGCTGCGATCCTCGTTGTCCTCGCCGCGCAGCAGCGCCACCTGCAGGCTGTGCTGGCGCGCGTAGGCGAGGCCGAAACGGAAGTCCGCCTCGGTCGTTTGGCGCAGGTTTTGCGCCCGGATCAAGGGCAGCCCGAGACGGAGCGCGATCACGGTGCCGATCGCGGCGTAGAACACCGCGATCCACACCAGATGCCCGGGAATATAGAGCGATACGCCCCCGACGCTCATCTCCGGCGGGCCCGACAGGTTCCACAAAATCGTCGTGAAACTGACCAGAATCAGGATCGCGTAGAGCAGCGAATGGGCGAGGTCGATGGCGTTATCGGTCGCGAACCGGATGTCCTCGGCGATGCGGCCGTCGGGATTGGTATGCGCGCCCGGAAACAGGGTCACCTTGTAGTGCCGCCCGTCCGCCATCCATTCGCCGAGCATCCGGTAGGTGAGCCACTTGCGCCAGCCGATCTTGATCCATCGCTTGACCACAAGATGGAAGATCGTGATCACGATATTGGCGGCGATGATCAGCGCCGCCGCCCCGATCAGCCACAGGAACCGTTCCAGGTCGCGGGTTTCGAGCGAATCGAACAAATGCTCGATCCACAGGTTGATCGAAGTTGCGATCACGATCTGCAGGACGGTAAGCGCAATCAGCGCCGCGGTCATGGCGCGGATGGGCCATTTGCCCTCGGAACTCCAATAGGGACCGGCGAGCGGGCCGAACTTGCGGAAAAACGCCACCCAGCGGCCGATACGGCCGAAGATCCGGATACGCGGATAGGATGGGCGCATGGGCGTGGAAGGTAAACGGCCCCCCTGGTGGCGCCGCGCGGACGGGCGCGGTCCTGCTAGTTTATGCCCGCCCTTTCGCCGCCAGGCAATCGCGCAAACAAAATCCGGGGGTCAATCGGCGAGCTGGCCTTCGAGGGCGAAGCTTTTCGCCAGTTCGGCGTCGAGATCGGCGTATATGGTGCGCTCGTGATCGCGGAACGAATCCGTCGTCGAGTCGCGCGGATGAGCGAGGTCGACGGCGCGAATCGACTTGATCTCGCCCGGGCGCGCGGTCATGACCACGATCCGATCGGAAAGCGCGATCGCTTCCAGCACCGAATGGGTGACGAAAACGACCGTCTTGCGATGTTCCTGCCAGATCGCGAGCAACTGCTTTTGCAGGGCGCGGCGGGTGAGCGCGTCGAGCGCGCCGAACGGCTCGTCCATCAGGATGATCGAGGGATCGGTGGCGAACGCGCGCGCGATGGCGACGCGCTGCTTCATGCCGCCCGACAGTTCGTGTACCTGCTTGGCGGCGAAATCCTTGAGTCCCACCGAACGCAGGTAATCGAGCGCGATCGCGCGCCGCTCGGCCCGGGCGACGCCCTTGCGTTCGAGCCCGAATTCGACGTTGCCGAGCACATCGAGCCATGGAAACAGGGCGTAACTCTGAAACACCATGCCGCGATCGATATCCGGGCCCGAGATCGGCTTGCCGTCGACCAAGGCCTCCCCCGCCGACGGCGCGAGCAGGCCGGCGAGGATGTTGAGCAGCGTACTCTTGCCGCAGCCCGATGGCCCGACCAGGGACACGAACTCGCCCGCGCCGACTTCCAGCGTCGTCGGCCGCAACGCCTCGACCGTCTCGCCGCCCTCGGTGCGAAAGACCTTGGCGATGCCACGCACGGCGATGGCGGAACCGGCCGCGCCCATCACACCGCCCCCCACGAAATCCGCCGGTGAATGAACCGGAACAGGGCGTCGAACGCGACACCCAGCACGCCGATTACCGCCATGCCGACCAGAACCTTGTCGGCGCGCAGGATTTCCATGCCGTTGGAGATCAGGTAACCGAGCCCCGAGCGCGCCGCCACCAGTTCGGCGGCGATGATCGCGGCCCAGCCGGTGCCGAACGAGATGCGCAATCCGGTGATGATGTTGGGCAGCGCCGCCGGCAGCACCACCTTGTGGAACAGCGACATGCGATCGTTGCAGCCGAGCACCTGCCCGGCGTGGATCAGGACCGGATCGATCCGCTTCACCCCGGCGACGGTCGAGATCAGGGTCGGAAAGAAGGTGCCAACCAGCACGACGAAAATCTTGCCGAATTCGCCGATGCCGAACCACAAAATCGCGAGGGGAATCCAGGCCAACGGCGAAATCGGCCGGATCAACTCGACCACCGGATCGACCAGGCGCTCGAAACGCGGGATGCGCCCCATGGCGAGGCCAAGCGGAATGGCGATGACGGCGGCCAGGCACCACGCCGACAGCACGCGCGTCAGGCTCGCCCCGATGTGGCGGAACAGCTCGCCCGAGACGATCAACTCGCCGAGATGCCGGGCCACCGCCCACGGCTGCGGCAGGAGCGATTCGTGCGGCTTGAAGATCGCGACCACCGCCAGCCAGACCGCGACGATGAAGATCGCGGCGTAGACGAACGGCAGCAGTCGCCCGAGCACCTCGAGGCCGGACGCGCGTTCGCTGTGAGGCGTGGACATGGCCGCGTGACCCGTAAACGCGCGGACGGGGTTAACCCGCCCGCGCGGTTGCGTCCGACGTCGATCGTCTTATTTCACCATCGCCAGCGCTTTTTCGGCGAAGGTCGGGTTGATCTTCGGATTATCCTCGGGCTTCAGGATTTTGGCGTCCTTGAGGAACTTGGCGTAGGAATCGATCATCGCCTTGGTCGGGACCACGTTCTTGCTGTAGACCGAAATGCCTTCCGACAGCGAATAATTGATCACGTTTTCCGGAAAGCCGATTTCCTTCGCCCACAGCTTGGCCGCCGCCTTGGGATCCTTGAGGATGTAGTCGATCGCCTGGACATTGGCGGTGATCAGGTCCTGAACCACGTCCGGCCGCTTGGCGAGGAAGTCGTCGCGCACGTACTCGCCGTTGCCGACGTAATGGCCCTGCATGATCGGCATGATCTTCTCGGCCTTGATCAGGACGCGCGAATGCCCGGCGGCGAGCGCGTTGGAGACGTGCGGATCCCAGGTAATCCCGGCCGCGACCGATTTGTTCTGCAAGAGGGTCGGCACCTGCGCGCCGTCGGTCTTGAACAGCTTGATGTCGGATTCCTTGAGGCCCGCGTCGGCGAGCGCCTTCAGCAGCAGCGGATACTGCTGCGAGCCTTCGCCCGGAAAAGCGACGTTCTGGCCCTTGAGGTCGGCGACCGTTTTGGCCTTGGAATCCTTAGGCACGATGATCGCCGTCTGTTCGAGGATGGTGATGGCGACCAGGGTCGCCGGTAGGCGCGAGGCCGCGATCACCGCCGGACCCATGCCCGCGGAAGCGATCTGCAGTTCACCCGCCGCCAGGGCCTGATTCTCCGGCGCCCCGTAGGCGAAGGAGCGAAACACGATTTTGATGTTGTGCTTCTTTTCGATCGGGGTCAGCAGGTCGAGTGCCTTGGCGATGTAGATCGGCATGGTCGCCGGTTGCACGCCGTAATTGACCGTTTCCTGGGCACGCGCCGGGCTGGCGCCGGTCGCCAATGCGGCAACGCACGCCGCGAGCACGATTTTCGTCTTGGTCGTCATAAGAACCTCCCTGTTATCGTCCTGGTTTGGTCTTCGTCCCGGCGGTTCCGCCCGCCGAGCCCGAAAGTTTGGCGAGATCCGGAATCGGGCGCGCGGTTTCGGGATCGCGGGCCAGGACCTGTTCAAGTGCGAGCGCGATGCCGAGCACGCGGTTGTCGGACCCGTTGGGGCCCACGACCTGAATGCCAAACGGCATTCCACGGTGGTCGCGCCCGCACGGTAGCACGGCGATCGCCGGCACTACCAGCGAGAGGGCATACGCTATCGTATACCAGCTCATATAGGTCGGAAGCTTCTGGCCATTAATTTCGTCAATGAATAGACGGGCATGGGGAAACGGCGAAATCGCCGTCGCCGGACAGATCAGCACGTCGACCCCGTCGAAGAGCGCGTTGAACCGCTGGTAAACCTTGGTGTGCTCGACCTGCGCCCAGGCGACATCGGCGACGGTGTATTTAAGCCCCCGCTCGGTTCCATCAATGACGTTGCGGCCGAGCAAGTGGCGATGTTTTTCCAGTCGCGTTCCATGTTCGCCCACGCAATAAAGCCCGCGCAGGATTTCGAAGACATCGAGCGCCGGGCCGAGGTCGGGGTCGCGATTTTCGGCGGTTCGGAACGCGGAACGGAAGGAAGCGACTTTCCGGATAAAAACGTCGCGGATCGCGTCATCGATCGGCGCGCACCCGAGATCGGCGGAAAAGGCGGCCCGCAGCGACGACAAGTCCGCCGCGACCAGCCGGTCTGGCAGGCGCGCGGCATCCGCGGACGAATACGGGTCCCGTTTGTCGAGGCCGGCTTCGGCCTTGAGCAACAGATGCGCGTCTTCGACCGTGCGCGCCAACGGTCCCAGAACATGAAGTGGAGTAAACCCGCTCGCGCGCGCCATGTACGGAACGAGGCCCGGCGATGGCCGGAATCCGACCACTCCGCAGAACCCGGCCGGCGTGCGGATCGACCCCCCGTAATCCGTGCCGGTCGCGAGCGGCACCATGCCCGCCGCCAGCGCCACCGCCGAACCGCCGGAGGAACCGCCGCACGTTTTCTCGGGATCGAACGGATTGCCGGTCGCGCCGTACACATCGTTGACGGTGTTGGACCCGGCGCCGAACTCGGGCGTGTTGGTTTTGCCGAGCACGATACCGCCGGCGGCGCGGATGTTGCGGATGTGCGGCTCGTCGGCAGCGGGCACATGATCCTTGTAAAGCCGTGAGCCCCAGGTGGTGCGGAGGCCCTCGGTCGCCTCCAAATCCTTGATCCCGATCGGAAGCCCGTGCAGCGGGCCCAGCGGATCGCCCCGCGTCTGCCGGGCTTCGGCCTCGCGGGCGGTTTTACGCGCGCGTTCGACGTCGAGCGCCACGAACGCGTTCAACGCGCCGTTGACCGCCGCGATCCGGGCGAGGCAGCTTTCCAGCAGTTCGACCGGCGACAGCTTCTTCGCGCCGATCAAACGCCGCGCCGCGACCGCGGAAAGATCGCACGGTTCCATGTCCCTCTCCCTTCGGCCGGAAGAGTAACCGATCTCGCGATCTCTCGCGACGCTCGGGGTCGCGCCGGATCGGTGCGCGCTAATCCGTTCTTAACCCGGTTAACCATATCCTTGATATCGCGCGCCTATTCGGCCGGCTGTTCTTGACAGCCGAAGCCATCCTTCGCATGCTGCGGCCAACACGCCTGGGGAACATATCGTATGCTTTTGAGAGCCTTTTTGCCGGTGACGGCGCTGTCGGCCGGCACGCTCGCGCTCGCGGCGCTGATTGCCTTTCCGCCGCAACCGGTCGTCAACGCTCTCGCCCGCCTCGGCGCCGATTCCGAAACCTTCATCAAGGCGCCGCTGTCGATCGGCCATCCCCTGGTCGCGCCGACGTTCTCCTGGTTGTACGGACCGGAACGCCTGGTGCCGGATGAGCCGGGTACCGACGCGGCGTTCGAAGCGCCGGCGCGCGCCGATTACACTCGTGCCGTTCCGGTGCGCGCGGGCGACACATTGGCAGCCCTGCTCGCGCGCGCCAACGTCCCGCGCGACGAAGCCGGCGCCGCGCTTGCCGCGCTCAAGGGCGTGTTCGATCCGAAGTCGCTGAAGAGCGGCCTCAGCGTCGACATCGCCTGGTCCATCGCCGCCGGCGAGGACGAAGCCAGCCCGCGCTTCGAGGGGCTCTCCTTCGCGCCTGACTACAGCCGCAAGATCGAGGTCGCGCGGACCGAGGACGGCGGCTTCATCGCGAACGACGTGCGTCCCGAACTCTCGCGGGTCCTTTTGCGCGCGAGTGGGACCATCGATTCCAGCCTCTATCTCGCCGGAAGGGCCGCCGGCGTTCCGGCGCCGGTGCTGGCGGAACTGATCCGCGCCTACTCTTACGACGTCGATTTCCAGCGCGAAATCCAGGCCGGCGATTCGTTCGAGGTGGTGTTCGAATCGGTGCGCAACGAGGATGGCCTGGCGGTTCACGCCGGCGCGATCCGCTTCGCGGCGCTGACGCTGTCGGGCGCGACCAAAACCATCTGGCGCCACGTCATGACCGACGGGCATGCCGATTATTTCAACGACAAGGGCGAAAGCGTGCGAAAGGCGCTGCTCAAAACGCCGATCGACGGCGCGCGGTTGACTTCCGGCTTCGGCAAGCGCCTGCACCCGATTCTCGGCTACACCGCCATGCACCGGGGCGTCGATTTCGCGGCGCCCATCGGCACGCCGGTCTACGCCGCCGGCGACGGCACCGTCGCCATGGCCGAATTCAACGGCGCCTACGGCAAATACGTGCGTATCCGCCACAACGGCCAGTACGCGACCGCCTATGCCCACCTGAGCCGCTTCGGCAGGAACATCGCCGCCGGCAAGCGCGTGCGCCAGGGCGACGTGATCGGCTACGTCGGCTCGACCGGGCGCTCGACCGGACCGCATCTGCATTACGAAATCCTGGTCGGCGGCCAGCAAACCAACCCGCTCAAGGTGAAAATGCCGGTCGGGCCGAAGCTTCAGGGCGCCGACCTCGCGCGCTTCCTCAAGGACAAGGCCGCGACCGAGCGGCAGATCGCCGAGGCGGAGCCGGCCGAATTATTCAAAACCGCGCGCAGCGGGAATTGATAACGCACCTTATTCCGCCGCCGCTTTGATCTTTTCGCCGTTGATAACCAACGCGCCGTCGCTAATTATGGCATTCTTTGTCAAAATATGCCATCGTACGGGTAGAGGAGATTCCCATGGCCACGATGAACGTTTCCCTGCCCGATCCCATGCGGGAATGGGTTGAGTCCCAAGTGAAGGGCGGCGCCTACGCCAACGCCAGCGACTACATTCGGGACCTGATCCGCCACGACCAGCAGCGGCGCGAGGCGCTGCAAGCCGCCATCCGCGAAGGCTTGGAGAGCGGGCGCAGCCTGCGAAAGGCCAAGGACGTGATGACGGCGGCCAAAGCCCGCCTACGGCATGGCTGACTACGTTCTTTCCAACAAGGCCGACGCCGATCTCGACGATATCTACGTCTTTTCGTACCGGACCTTCGGCGAGGCCGAAGCCGATGCCTATTTCCTCGGCTTGAGCGACTGCCTCCGGATGCTGGCGGAAAATCCGCGCCTGGGCCGGCCGGTGGACGACATCCAGCCCGGGCTACTCCGCCATGACCATGGTCACCATATTGTTTTCTACATGATCGAAGGCGGCGGTATTTTCGTCGTCCGAATTCTCCATCATGCCATGAATGTCGAACGTCACGTCGATCCGGCGAAAAAGAACGAGCCGTGAGGGCTTGGCGCCGCCTTTCCTTGGCCGTTCGTATCTATATCGATTCCAAAATTTCAATTAAAAAGCGCGACGATCCGTTCGGCTGGAAACGTCAAAGCGACCGCCCATAATCCCAAAGTGATCGGAGCGCCCCATTCGAGAATAATCCATCGCGCCAATTCGCTTTTCTGGTAGCGGAAAAACCAGCGGTCGAATCGTTCCAAGGAAGCCGGAATTCTTTGCGAACAAATTACTTTCGCGGTTTCTCCGATTCCATGGCTTGCTCTAGGGTCTGTACTCAATTAGGGGATTCTCAACGCTACGAAGATGTGATTCAAGCCTCCGAGGAGAACGGAGGCTGGGATGGCGCATCTTTACTGGCTGAACGACAAGGAATGGGCGCGGATCAGGC
>Ga0194120_10012159_pt1 | contig 10178 bp, 6 predicted proteins | sample TA2MahCa65mmetaG_FD_148642 | JGI IMG/M metagenome (GOLD analysis project Ga0194120, IMG submission 148642) | Freshwater microbial communities from Lake Tanganyika, Tanzania - TA2015019 Mahale Deep Cast 65m | ecosystem: Environmental > Aquatic > Freshwater > Lake | place: Tanzania: Lake... | reverse complement strand
GAGATCGGCGGCGCGCCGGGAGCCGCGGCTGGGGCGAAGCCGGCGAGCGCAGGCGGATCGGTCGATCCGCCGAGGATCGACGGCGAGCGCCGGGACGCAGCCTCCGACGCGGCGGCCGGTCCGCCGCTCGGCGCCAGTGCTCAGTGCGTGCGGTTGCCGAAGACGGCGCGCGCCCAGTTGCCGGGCTGGAGCCCGAGCGCGTTGACCGTCGGCGTGAGGTGGATCTTGCACGGCTGCAGGAACAGCACGAAGCCGGCCACCGCCGGGTTGCTGGGCGTGGGCAGCGCATGGTCGGCCACCCCCGCCGCGTCGCCGAACAGAACGGTGGCGAGCAGCGGCGCGACGTCGAGCGTGCAGCCTGGCGCGCCGAACGCCGCGAGGTCGAGCGGCTGCGGGTTGTAGATGGCCGCCGGCGAACCGGCCGGCGCGCTGCCGGGACCACGTCGTGGTAACCGCCCGAGGTCGTGAACAGGAACCAGTCGAACTCGCCGGCGACGAGGTCGCAGTCGGTCTGGGCGCCGACCGCGACGACCTGCGCGGTCGCGGGCGTGTCGTTGGGCTCGATCTCGGGTTGCTGCTGCGCGAGCAGCGGCGCGGCGGCGGCGAGGCAAGCGGAGTAGAAGCGCATGCGGGTGTTCGGCGTCCAGGGGCGCGGCGACGCAACGCAGAATACCCCCCCCTCACAAACGCCACCGGCGCCCTCGCGGGCGCCGGTGGCGTGGCGTCACCGGCTCGCGCCGGCGCGCCGTCCCTCTGAGCCTGCGATCAGAACGTGCGCGTGCCGAGGATGATGCGCGACCAGTTGCCCGGCTGGATGCCCAGCGGGTTGACCGGCGTGGCGAAGTCCCACTTGCACGGCTGCGAGAACAGCACGAAGCCGATCAGCGCGAGGTTGCCCGGCGTCGGCAGGGCGAAGTCCGCCGTGCCCGTGGCGTCGCCGACCAGGACCTGGATGTCCAGCGGGTTGACGTTGAGGAAGCAGCCCGGCGCGCCGAACAGCGTCAGGTCGAGCGGCTGCGGGTTGTAGACCGACTGCGGCGAGCCGGCCGGCGCGCCACTCGGGCCGAGCGCGCCCGACGTGCCGAGGACCAGCAGGCCGAGGTTGCCGAGACCGTTGAGGTTGGTGACGCGCTGGACGAACGTCTGGCCGATCACCGGCTGCTCCCAGCTGCCGACGCGACCGATCGTCGGCACGCCCGCCGTGCCGCAGCCCGTGGCGTTGGCCGAAGCCGTCGCGTAGTTGGCCGTCAGGTACGTCGGCAGATCCGGGATCGTGATCTCCAGGTTGTAGTCACCCGCCTGCGCCGCGCCCGTGCCCGGGCTGAGCACGCGGACGTAGTACTGCGTGCCGGCGAGCGAGAAGTTGAACAGGCCGCGCGGGTTCAGGCCGCCGGCCTCGAGGGCGTTGCCGCCGGTGACCGACGACGGCGTGCCGAGCGTGCCGGCGACCGGGTCGAGCAGCTGGACGAGCTCCAGCGACGCGTCCGTCAGCGGCGTGCCGGTGGCGGCGGCGCTGACCTGGAAGCCGATGAGCGACGCGGTCGGCACCGTGATCGGGCCCCAGAGGTCCGACGGGTCGGTGCCCGCGCTGTTGGTGATGTTGCCGACGCCAATCTGGCCGGGGTTGATCGGGGTCGCCGTCGCCGCCGTGTTGTTGGCGTTCGGGCCGCCGAGCGGCTCGGTCTCGGTGACCGTGCCACCGGTGTTGAAGTCGCGCTGCTTGAGCTCGAAGCGGTAGTTGCCGGTCACGACGATCGGCGTCGAGGTCGTCGGCGTCGAACGGCGCTGGAAGATGCGCACGTAGTACGTGCCGGTCGAGAAGACGCGGAAGCTGCTGACGCGGCCCTGGAAGGCCGACGAGTCGGCGAGGTTGGTACCGAACGTCGTGCTGTTGACCAGCGCGCCGGCCGCGTCGAGGACCTCGTACGACCAGCCGCTGACCCACGGCAGCGTGCCGTCGGTGACGCTGAAGACGACCATCGCCTTCGGCGCCGTGACGTCGACGCGGTAGAGGTCCGAGTCGTACTGGTCGACCTCGAACGTGTCACCCGGCGCCGGCGCGTTGGCGAAGCCGCTGGCGAGCAGGATCGTGTTCGCCGTGTTGGTCTGGACGCGACGGCTCTGGCCGACGTTGAGGCCGCTGGTGCAGCGGACCCAGGAGATCGAGCCCGTGCCCGGCGCCATGCCGAACTGGTTGGCGGTCACCGGCGTCGCGAGCGCGATGCTGTTGCTGCTGCCGCCCGAGACGACGACGTACTGGTCGCCCGCGACCGGGGCCGTGTTCCAGGCCGCCGTCGTGATCGTCGTCGCCGTGTTGGCCGTGATCGCGCGCGACTGGCCGGCGTTGGCGCCGGTCAGGAAGCGCACGGCGTGCGTGTTGCTCGGCGTCGAGAACACCGAGGCCGTCAACGCCGCCGTCGACGTGATGACCGTCGTCGTCGCCGAGGCGACGGTGTCGCTCAGGATCGTCGCCGCGTTGGTGATGATCTCGAACGTGTCCGAGGCCGCCGGGATCGACGTGCCCCACGACTCGGTCGTGATCGTCGTCGCGGTGTTGGACGTGATGCGGCGCGACTGGCCGACGTTGGCGCCCGACGTGAAGCGCACGAAGTACAGGCCGTTGTACGTGCCGGCGACCTGCGCGCCCGCCGTGGTGATGATCGTCGCGGTGCTCGACGCGACCGCGTCCGACGCGACCACCGTCGCGGCGGCGGCGGCGTTCGTGTTGACGACGATCGGCGCCGCGAGGCTGGCGTTCAGCTGCGTGCCGTCGCCGACCGGCTGCGCCGTCGCGAGCGTGTCGTTGGGCTCGATCTCGTTGCCGGTGTACGGCTTCGAGGCGGTCTGGCCCAGGTTGAACTGGTAGTTGCCCGTCGACGTCGACGAGAACGCCTTGCAGCGGATCGTGTACGTGCCGGCGGGGACGACGCCGAAGTAGGACGGGTAGGACGGGTAGTTGAACTGGCCCGAGTCGTCGCACCACGCCAGCAGCGTCGTGCCGCTCGCGTCGAAGATGTCCATCACGAAGTCGACGCCCGTCGTCGTGTCGCTGAGCATCTGGATCGAGTGGTAGCCACCAGGCGTGGTGAACGTGTACCAGTCGACCTCGCCGGCCGTCAGGCTGGCGTTGATCTGCGAGCCGAGGGCGACGATCTGCGCATTGGCGACGGTGCCGTTGGGCTCGACTTCGGGGAACACCTGCGCCATCAGCGGCGCGGCGAAGAACAGGGACGAAGCGGCGAGGAAACGCATAGGGGACTCGGTTCGAGAATGGAGGCGGCAGCGCGCGCTGCCGATTGGAGACGCTAGTGCCTCGGCGACGAGGCGGCAGAACGGGACATAAGCTAGCACGCAACGCGCGATGCAAAAGCCCCCCACTCGCGCGCGACGATGCAGTGCCGCCCCCGCTGCGGCTGCGGCCCACGCCAATTGCGGTCCCCCAAAACGCGACCAGCGCCCTCGCGGGCGCTGGTCGCGGCGCGTGCGCCTGCGTCATGCAGGCGCCGCGCGACTGCCGTGCGGCAGGATCAGAAGGCGCGCGTGCCGATGATGATGCGCATCCAGTTGCCCGGCTGCACACCGAGCGGGTTGCCCGTGAGGAAGTCGAGCTTCGCCGGCTGCATGAACAGCGTGAAGCCCTGCAGGCCCGGCGCGCTCGGGATCGGCAGCAGGTAGTCGGCCGCCAGCGAGACCGGGTCGGCAAGCATCACGTCGATCTGCAGCGGGTTGACGTTGAGCGTGCAGCCCGGCGCGCCGAGCAGCGTCAGGTCGAGCGGCTGCGGGTTGTAGACCGACTGCGGCGAACCGGCCGGAGCGCCGCTGGGGCCCTGCGCGCCCGACAGACCCAGCACCATCAGGCCGAGGTTGCCCGGACCGTTGAGGTTGGTCGTGCGGGTGACGTAGGTCTGGCCGAGGATCGGCAGCTCGGTCGCGATGACGCGGCCGATGGTCGGGACGCCCGCGGTGCCGCAGCCGGCGGCGTTGGCCGTGGCCGTGGCGACGTTGCCGGCGGAGTAGGTCGGCGCGTCGGTCAGCGAGATCTCCAGCACGTAGTTGCCGGACTGCGTGGCGGCGTTGGTGCCGGGGCTGAGGACGCCCAGGTAGTAGACCGTGTTCGGCAGCAGGAAGTTGAACGAGCCGCGGCCGTGGCTGGCGCCCACCGTGGTGTTCAGCGTGTTGCCCGCCGTGACGAGCGTGGGGGCGCTCAGCGTGCCAGCGATCGGGTCGGTGAGCTGAAACAGCTGGATCGTCGAGTCGACCAGGGCCGGGGCGGCGCCGCCGTCGGTCTGGAAGCAGATCAGCGACTGCTGGCTGACCGCGATCGGGCCCCAGAGGTCACTGGCGTCCGCGCCCGTGCTGATCGAGATGTTGCCCACGCCCTGCTGGCCGGGCGCGATCGGGGTCGCCGTGGCGACCGTGTTGTTCGGCTCGGCACCCTCGACGACGACGCCGCCGACGTTCATGTCGCGGATCTTCACCTCGAAGCGGTAGTTGCCGTTGGCCGGGGCAACAGCTGGCGCGCCCGTAGCTTCGGTACGGCGCTCGAACACGCGCACGAAGTACGTGCCGGTCGGGAACACGCGGAAGCTGGTGACGCGGGCTTGGACGTTGGTGCCGAGCGTCGTGGGGACCAGCCCGCCGGCGGCGTCGCGGACCTCGTACGACCAACCGCGGACCCAGGTGTCATCGCCTTCGGTGATGCTGAACACCACCAGCGCGCGCGGCGCCACGACGTCGATGCGGTAGTAGTCGGAGTCGTACTCCAGCACCTCGTACGTGTCGCCGGCGGCAGGTGCCGCGGTGAAGCCCGTGGCGAGCGTGATGCTGGTGGTGGTGTTGGAGGCGATGCGGCGGCGCAGGCCGGCGTTCGCGCCCGACGTGCAGCGCAGCCAGCAGCGGCCGTCGGCGTAGAGACTCGCCGTCAGCGCGGCCGTGGCATTGACGACCGTGGTCGTGCTGCCGGCCAGGGCGACGTCCGCCAGCACCGACACCGCCGGACGCAGCGAGCCGCCGAGTTGGGCGCCGTCGCCGGCCGCGGTGGCCGTCGCGACCGTGTCGTTCGGCTCGATCTCGTTGCCGTTCAGCGGCTTGCTGCCCGGGGCGCCGAGCTCCAGCGTGTACGCGCCGGTAGTCGTGGCCGAGAAGCCGTCAACGCGCAGGCAGTATGTGCCGGCCGCGATGTTCATCCACATTGACGGGGCGAGGCCCTGGCCGTCGTCATTGAACGCCTGGACAATCGTGCCGGTCGCGTCCGACAACTCCAGTTGCAGGTCGGACCCGCTAATGCAGGCGATGCGCATGTATCCGCCCGGCGTCGTGAACTGGAACCAATCCAGCTCACCCGCGGTCAGGTTGCAGTTGATCTGCGAGCCCAGGGCGACAAACTGCGCGGCGGCAGGGGTGTCGTTCGGCTCGACTTCGGGGAACTGCTGGGCCAGCAGCGGCGTGGCCAGCAACAACGAGGACGTAGCGAAGAAACGCATGGATGAGAACATGGGAAAGGGACTCGCTGGAACGTGAAAATGGGGGCGAACGATTTCTGGAATCCGACTGCGGCTCGCGCCACAGCCATTCAACGGATGCCACTCGGACGCAGCGTAGCACAGTTTGGGTTCCCCGTGGGTCGCCATTTGGCAGCCAGTCGCGCGGGTCTCATTTTGTGCACGCGGAAATGCGCTGCGCCGGAACCGTCAACCGGCGTGACGCATCGATCAGCCCGATGCCAGCGCGCCCTGCAAGCGGACGTACGCGCGCATGCCCTGCTTGCCGCCCTCGCGGCCGAAGCCCGATTCCTTGTAGCCGCCGAACGGCGACGCCGCATCGAAGCGGTTGAACGTGTTGTTCCACACCACGCCGGCGCGCAGACGCTCGGCGAACCACAGGATGCGCGCGCCCTTGTCGGTCCAGACGCCGGCCGACAGGCCGTAGCTGCTGTTGTTGGCCTTCTCGATCGCTTCGTCCGGCGTGCGCCACGTCATCACCGACAGCACCGGGCCGAAGATCTCTTCGCGCGCGATGCGGTGGCCGAGCGAGACACCGGTGAACATCGTCGGCGGGAACCAGAAGCCCTTCTTGGGCAGCGCGCAGGCGGGCTGGTGCAGTTCGCAACCGGCGGCGACGCCGTCGGCGACCAGCTCACGGATGCGCGCGAGCTGCGCCTGGCTGTGGATCGCCCCCATGTCGGTGTTCTTGTCGAGCGGGTTGCCAACCCGGATGCGCGCCATGCGCCGCGCCAGCTTCTGCACGAATGCGTCGTGCACGCCCTCCTGCACGAGCAGGCGCGAGCCGGCGCAGCAGACGTGCCCCTGGTTGAAGAAGATGCCGCGCACCACGCCTTCGACCGCCTGGTCGAGCGCGGCGTCCTCGCAGACGATGTGCGCCGCCTTGCCGCCGAGTTCGAGCGTCAACTCGCGGCCGCTGCCGGCGAGCGTGCGCTGGATCTCCTTGCCGACCTCGGTGCTGCCGGTGAACGCGACCTTCGCGAGCCCCGGGTGCCGCACCAGCGCAGCACCGGTCGCGCCGTCGCCGGTCACGACGTTGACGACGCCCGGCGGCAGGCCCGCCTGCTGGAACACCTCGCACAGCCGCAGCGCCGTCAGCGGCGACGACTCGGCGGGCTTCAGCACCACCGTGTTGCCGGCGGCGAGCGCTGGCGCCAGCTTCCATGCCGCCATCAGCAGCGGGAAGTTCCATGGGATCACCTGCCCCACCACGCCGAGCGGCTCAGGCGATTGGCCGGGGAACAGCAGGTCGAGCTTGTCGGCCCAGCCGGCGTGATGGAAGAAGTGCTGTGCTGCGAGTGGCACGTCGACGTCGCGCGTCTCCTTGATCGGCTTGCCGTTGTCGAGCGTCTCCAGCACCGCGAACTCGCGGGCGCGCTCCTGCAGGATGCGCGCGACGCGGTAGAGGTAGCGGGCGCGCTCGTCGCCGGGGAGCTTGCGCCACGCCGGGAACGCCTTGGTCGCCGCCTTCACCGCGGCGGCGACGTCGCGCGCGTCGGCGTGGGCGACTTCGCCGAGGACGGCCTCGGTCGCCGGGTTGGTCGTGGCGAAGTAGCGACCGGACATGGGCTTGGTCCACGCGCCGCCGACGAAGAGTTCCTGCCGGGCCGGGATCGGCGCTACTTCGGTCGCCTCGGGCGCTGGCGCGTACGACCAGACGCCGCCGAAGTTCAGTTCGCGCGCAGCGCCGCGCCTGCCGCGCGCTGCGCCACCCGCCTTGCCGGCCTTGCTGCCACCGCTCCGCGTGCTGTCGTTGGTCTTCATGGCGAGGTGCGCTCAGTCGGCGCTGAAGTCGGTCGGGCGTTGGTAGCGGCCCGTGCGCTCCTTCTCCAACTGCATCAACACGTCGTTGAGCAGCGAACTCGCGCCGAAGCGGAACCACGCCGGCGACAGCCAGCGGTCGCCGCACGTCTCGGCGACGGTGACGAGGTACTTCAGCGCGTCCTTGCCGGTGCGGATGCCGCCGGCGGCCTTGACGCCGACCATGCGGCCGGTGGCGAGGAAGTGGTCGCGCACCTCTTCGAGCATCAGCAGCACGACCGGCAGCGTGCTCGCCGGCGCGACCTTGCCGGTCGAGGTCTTGAGGAAGTCGCCGCCGGCGTGCAGCGCCAGCCGGCACGCGAGCCGCACGTTGTCGTAGGTCTTCAGTTCGCCGGTCTCGAGGATGACCTTGAGGTGTGCGGGGCCGCAGGCGTCCTTCACCGCGCGGATCTCGTCGGCGACGAAGCCGTGCCGCCCCGCGAGGAAGGCGCCGCGATCGATCACCATGTCGATCTCGGTGGCGCCGTCGCGCACCGCGCGCGCGACCTCGCGCAGCTTGCTGGCGCGGTCGATGCGGCCGGCGGGGAAGCCGGTGGCGACCGACGCCACCTGCACGCCGGTGCCGGCGAGCGCTGCGACCGCGACCGGGACGAGGTCGGGATAGACGCAGACGGCGGCGCACGCCGGCACGTCGGGCCGCGTCGGCAGCGGCCGCGCCGCCTTGCCGCACAGTTGGCGGACCTTGCCGGGCGTGTCCATGCCCTCCAGCGTGGTCAGGTCCATCATCGCGATGGCGAGCTTCAGGCCCTGGACCTTCGCCGCCTTCTTGAGCGAGCGCGTGCCGAGGTCGGCGGCGCGCGTCTCGAGCGCGACGGCGTCGACCGGCGGGACGCGCAGACCGGACAGGGAGGAGGACGCTGCCATGCGGAGTCGGGGATCGTGCCGAACGCCGCGCCAGAAGTCGACGGCGCGCGCGCCCGCAGGCATCAGCGTCGTCCCATCACCCCCCCCACGGCCCGACCGCGACGGCGCAGTGAACGATCGGAGCGATCGCGGCCAGTCGGGCCCCGCGTGATCAGCCGCGACCCTTGGCGATGTCGGCGAAGTTGAAGCGATCAGGCAGCAGCCGCGCGATCGTCGTGCGCGCCACCGCCTTGCCGCTGCCGGCGAGCAGCACTGCGAGGTCGCCGCGCGCCGGCGCGAACTCGGCGAGCACCTGTCGGCAGGCGCCGCACGGCCGCGCCGGATCCTGCAGGCCAGTGACGACGGCGACGGCGCGCAGTTCGCGTTCGCCAGCGGCGATGGCGGCGCAGACGGCGGCGCGCTCGGCGCAGATCGTCAGGCCGTAGCTGGCGTTCTCGACGTTGCAGCCGACGTAGACCGCGCCGCTGCCGCCGAGCACGGCAGCGCCGACGCGAAAGCCGCTGCCAGCGACGTAGGCGCGCTGGCGGACGGCGCGGGCTCTGGCGACGAGGTCGGCGGCGAGGGCCTTGGAGAGCTTGGCCATCGCCGCACGGTACCGCGCCCCCACCCGCGCCGGCAAAGCACGCGGCGCACGAATGCATCGACGGCGGTCGGCGGCGGCCGTAGAACGCCGCGCCGATGGACCGCCTGCCCACCGCCGACGAGGTGCGCGCCGAACTGCAGGCGCTCGACCAGCTCGACCGCAAGGTCGTCGGCGGCCTCGTGGCGCTTTGCATGGCGATGCCGCAACAGGTGCGCAACCGCGAGTGGCTGGCCGAGCGCTTCGTGCACGTCGCCACGATCGCGCATGGCTTCGCCGAGGACGGCTCGGAAGCCACCGACGACGACGTCGAACGTGTGCGGCTGTACGCGCGGCTGCGCTTCGAACCGGTGGTGCGCGCGACGCTGCGGCTGTTCGTCCGCACCGGCGAGGACCTGCAGACGCGCAGCGGGGCGCCCGATTTCGCAGCCGCCCAGGCGATCGTCACCGGCTACCTCGGCGCGACGTGACGCCATCGACCGCGCGCGGCTATCCTCTGCCGCCATGTCGTTCCGTCGCAAGCCGTCCGGGCTGCTGCTGCCGTTCGCCATCGCCACCCTGCTGGCCGCCCCCGCGCTGCGCGCGCAGGAAGGCGTGCCGCAACCACCGGGCCTGATCCCGGAGCAGATGTGGTACGCGCCGACGGCGACCGACTGGCAGAAGCCGGTGGCGATCCGCTGGCAGCGCACCTGGGACGACGCCCTGCGGCTGTCGCAGCAGACCAAGCGCCCGATCCTGGTGTGCGTCAACATGGATGGCGAGATCGCCAGCGAGCACTACGCCGGCGTGCGCTACCGCGACCCCGAGATCGCCAGGCTCTGGGAGCCGTACGTCTGCGTCATCGCGTCGGTCTACCGCCACACGCCGCGCGACCACGACGACCAGGGCCGGCGCATCCCCTGCCCGCGCCTGGGCACGGTGACTTGCGGCGAGCACATGGCGCTGGAGCCGCTGGTGTACGAGAAGTTCCTCGACGGTAAGCGCATCTCGCCGCGCCACATCATGGTCGAGCTCGACGGCAGCGAGGTCTACGACGTGTTCTACACGTGGGACACCAAGTCGGTGTTCGACACGCTGCGCGACGGCATCCAGAAGCGCCAGGTGCAGACGCAGCCGATCGTGCGCGGCGACCGCTCGCTGAAGGAGAAGATCGAGAGCCCCGACAGCCAGGACCGCGAGGAGATCGAGCGACTGTTCGCCAAGGCCGACAGCCAGCAGCGCGCGGCGATGCTGGCGGCCGCGCTCGGCGCCGGCGACAAGGCGCCGATCGAACTGCTGCGGCAGGCGGCGTTCGGCCTCGACCCCGACCTCGCGCAGAAGGCGCGCCAGGGCATGCTCGTCGCCGCCGACCCCAACGCCGTCGAACTGATCGCCGACGCGCTGCAGGCGCCGATGGCCGCCGATGAGCGGCA
>Ga0194120_10012155_pt1 | contig 10179 bp, 5 predicted proteins | sample TA2MahCa65mmetaG_FD_148642 | JGI IMG/M metagenome (GOLD analysis project Ga0194120, IMG submission 148642) | Freshwater microbial communities from Lake Tanganyika, Tanzania - TA2015019 Mahale Deep Cast 65m | ecosystem: Environmental > Aquatic > Freshwater > Lake | place: Tanzania: Lake... | reverse complement strand
ACGCCCGCCACCGCCGGAGTGCCCGTCTGGCGCAGGTCATGGGCGACCAGCGCCGCACCGCAGCCCAGGCAGAAACGGTACTTGCCCTCGTTGGCGCGCCCGCAGCGCGGACAGGTCACCACCGCCGGCCCCGCGCTCGCGGCGATCGGAACGTTGCCGCCAGATTGTGAAAATCAATGGCTTTCATGGGGGTGCCGCACTTGGGAGTCGCACCACAGGGCGACCGGGGCGCTGCGATGTTGCCACAGGGAACGGACGGGCGCCACACGGGCCAGTGCAAGGGGGCGATGTCCGGCGGTGGGGACGATCGGCGAACGCCACGTCCCTGCACGCAAGCCTGCTCTACAACGCAGACTGCTCGGCCAACCGCTGCACCTCGGCCTGGCGCAGCACCGTCTGGCCGCGCAGGCACACGTCGAGCAGTTGCAGGATCTGGGGACGCCACACCCCGTCGCGGTCGTGGCGCAGCGCCTGGCCCAGCAACTCGAACGCCACGCCGTGGCGACCGCGCTCGGCCTCGACGTAGGCCAGACTCCAGAGGCTGCGGGCATGGCGCGGCCAGATCGCCAGCGCGTTGCCATACGCTCGCCGCGCCGTGTCGGCCTGGCCTTGGGCATGCAGCGCGTCACCGAGCGCGCACCACAGGTCCGGGCTGTAGGCACTGTTCAATTGCACGGCGCGCAAGGCAATCACGTGGGCGACGTCGGGCTGCCGCAGCGCGTCCAGGGCGACCCGGGCGGCATCGAGGTGCAGCGTCCAGTCGGTCGGCTCGCGCACGATCGCCTGCCGGATGAATTCCAGCGCCTCGGCCGCATCGGTGTGGGCCGCCGCGCGCTCGAGCAGGGCGTGCGAGGCGAAGATCGACTCGGTGTCGAAAAGTTCAGAAAAAACCTGCTCGGCCTGGACATTGCGGTCGCGCGCCAGCAACCGGCTGCACTGTCCGCGATCGCCGTCCTGGCGCGGCGCCACCACCCGCAGACCGAGATCGGTCAGCCATTGATCGAATTGCACCAGGTTGACGGCGGCCGCCGAGACCTGGCCGTAGTGCGACAACCCGCGGGCCGTTGCCGCCAGTTCTGGCGCATGCAGTCCGACGTCGCGCAACAGCACGATGCCGCCCTCGGCCACCGTCTGGGCGAGCAACTGCGCAGCCCGCAGGGCGCCGGCCGAGTGGATGACCACCGTGCCCGTTTCCAGCGCGGGGTGGTGGCTTCCCAGCGCGGCCTGCTGCGCGTCGGCAAAGCGGCCCAGTGCGGCGCAGTCGGGGTGGTTGTCGAGCGCGACCGGCCAGGCCCGCAGTTCTTCTTGCAGAAGCGACCACGCTTGCGCGATCGGCTCCACGGTTTCTGGGCGCTCTTGCGCGGCAAGGCTCTGCAATTCTTCGATGCTCGCGTCGCACACCGACGGCAGCAGGGCGGCGTCGCGCAGCCACGAGCGCACCCACAGCGCCTCCCAGCGGTCGCCATCGGCCAGACGCCGCCGCCGGAAGACATCCATCGGCAGCAGGTCGAGCACGTAGTACGCCACGAACACATGGACCCGCCCGCGCAGGTCCAACTGCACGCCGCTGTCCAGTTCGACGAAGGTGTCTGGGGCCTGCACGTCGCAAAAGCCGATGCGGACGTGATCGGCGTGTTCGGCGAAAAGCCCGCGCTCTTGGGCGGTGCGCGCCACTTGGGCGCTGACGTCGGTGGCAAGCGCGATCAGCCTGCCGTACCAGTCGGTGCCTCGCTCGGCACACAGGCTGCGAAACGCGTCGAGCAGGTAGCGCAAGTGCAGCCCGGTGCCCATGCCGATTTCGCACAGCACGATCTCTGCAGGCAGCGTCCCCTGGTCCGCGCGATCCTGGCACCACGCCGCCAGCACCTGTGCCGTGCGCTGCGACATGGCGCCGTTGTCGTGGACCCAGTGCGGCACGGTGTCGTCGGCGAACAACTCGCCAGCGTGGCGCAGCCAAAATTGGCGGCCGACCCGCTGCGACAGACACTGGCCGAGCGGGGTCCAGTCCTCCAGGAGCACGCGATCGGCGGGGGCCGGGTCGGCGGGCGGCAGGTCGGCAACCCCGGGTTCCCGTGGCTCCGTCCCTGCTCGGGTGTGCGCCGCGGCGGGCGTTGACTCCGCCTCGGGGGGCGGTGCGGCGGGCGGTGGGGGCGCTTTGCGGCGGCTCATGGCGATCCTGGTGCGCGGGCGCGACGGCGCGCTGGCAAGGATGACACCGTTGCCGCGCGAACGGAATGGCAGCCCTGGACGGCCTAGACCGAGCCCGGTCCTTGGTGCGTCGCAGACCGCATCCACGCAGCCGCTGCGTCCCAACCGCGGCGCAGGAGCAGCCATGATCGCACGATCTCGCACGTTTCTCGCCCGGTCCCTGGCCGTTTGCGCGCTCTGGGCGCTCGCCGTCGACGGCCTGTCCGCCGCCCCCGACGCCCGCGACACCCGCTATTTCCGCCTGGACAAGGCCGGCAAGCTCCTGGGCCCCGCAAGCCATGTGCCGCCCGTGCTGGCGCTCACCCTGGCGTCGGTGACGCCCGATCAGCCGCAGTTCTGGCCCGAGGAGACGCTGCGGGTGCGCGTGTTGATGCCCGGCCGCGGCGGCCAGGCGCTGTCGGTGCGCTGGAACAAGCGCGATGCCGCTGCCCGCGACCTGACCGGAGCCGCGCTCGATGCCGACGGCGTGGCGGTGATCGAGCTGGCGAACGGCAGGGAGAAGCGCCACGAGCTTGGCGAGTACCGCGTCGAGATCAAGACCTTGGACGGCAAGGCGCAAGGATCGACCACCTTCGCCGTGGTCGAGGGCACGCTGGGCGCGGTGTCGCTGGCCTATGCGTTCGACCGCGTGACCTCGGCGGCCGACCTCGACGCCCGCAAGGCCGGCTGGTACCTCGGCAACGGCGGCGGCGCCGGGTCGCGCTGGGGCAACGGTCTGTCGTTCAAGAACGAGCTGCGCGTCGACAATGTGCCCTACGACGGCGAAGTCGAGCTGATTCCGCGCTGCATGCTGAGCGGCTGCAACGGCGTGGTCGCCGGCCCGCACCAGCACCTGCGCGTCGACAAGGGCCAGTTGGCCGCGACGCTCAACGTGGGGGGCCACTCCGGCCCGTTCCAGGTCGAGATCGTCACACCACAGGGCAGCCTGCGCCACCAGTTTGACGGCAGCGGCCACGTCGAGCGCGAGATGATCCCCATCAGCAGGGGCGTGCGCTTTGCCCACCGCGTCGGCCTTGCGCCCTACACCCACACCACCCAGGTGCCGGGCCGTGCCTTTTTCGTCGACCGCTTGCCGCAACCGGCCGACGGCGATGCCTTCGAGGTCGACAGCCCCATCGCCACCGGCGGAAAGGTGCTTTTCCGGGCCCGCCAGGACCTCAAGAACTTGGTGGCGCTGGTGTATGCGCCGCGCGGCGACGGCACGTTCGCGCCGAACCCGGCCGCTGTGCCTGCCGCCGTGCGCGCAGGGGACATCGTGGCGATCGCCATCCACGGGCCGCTGGCACTGGTCGCGCTGGGTGGTCAGGTGCGCAGCGCCGGCAAGGACGAGTTTCGCGAGGGGCATGTGCTGGCCTTTGTGCCCGGGGGCCTCGACGTTGCCCTGGACGCACCCAAGGTCGCGGCGCCCAACGGCCAGGCGCGGGTCGCCATCGAACTGCGCGATGGCCAAGGCAACCCGGTGCAGGGATCGCTGTTGGTCGAGGCCTACGACATCCGCGTGGCGGCCCGCGACCCGCTGGCGCAATTGCACAGCGCCGTGGGCGACACTGCCCGCCGCGCCGGCCGCCACCTCGACAGTTGGGTCGATCCCATCGAGCTCGAGCGCCAGCGCTTGGAGCAGGAGCGGCAGCGCAAACAAGAAGAGCGCGAGGAACGCGAGCAAGAAAGACGCCGTCAGCGCGAGGAACGGCAGATGCGGCACACCGCGCGCAGGGAGGCGGCCAAGGCCGATGGCGTCGGCTACGGCCACGTGCGCGTCTATGGCGTCGGGGCGGCCGGCAGCGCCGCCAGCGTCGGCTACGGGTCGGGCGCAGCGGCGGGGTCCAAGCTCATGGTGCGCACGGGTCACGTCCATGCACCGGTGAGTCAGCACCCCCAAGACGATGGGGACGAGGGCGAGGTTGTGCGCGAGGGCGAGGTCAAGATCGCGTTTGTCGGCGCGGTCCGCACTGGCGCGGACGGCAAGGCCCAGATCGATGTACCGCTGCCCCCGCAGACGGGCCGGCTGGCCTGGCGGGCGACCGCCATCGCCGGTCTGGACTGGGCCAGCGCCGAACGGCAGACCGACCTGGTGCGGCAGGCCTCGGTCGAGATCAAGGCGCCGCGCGCGCTGGTGGCCGGCGGCACGCTCGATCTGCAGCTGGTCACGCAGTCCAAAGCCACCCAGACCCTGCACCTGCAGGTGTCAGGCGCCGGCTTTGCGCGCGCCGTGTCGCTGCCCGTGCCGTCGGGCAAGCACACGCACCTGTTGGCGTGGCCAGCCCAGGCGGGCGAAATCGTGGCGGCGCTGGTCGACGAGGAGGGCAAAGTCCACGACAAGCGCAAGGTCGCGATTGCCGATGTCGCCAAGCAGAAAGTGACGTGGTCGCGATTGGCCACGGGCGGTGGCAAGGTCGTGACCGCCAAGGCCGGCGAGCGCGTCACCGCCTACGCCACGCCCGGCGCGCTGCTGCACGGCACCGTCGGCCAGATGGTCACCACGATGGAGAGCTGGTTTCCACACGCCGAGGCGCTGTCCGCGCAGGTTGCGGTGCGGGCCACCTTGCTGGCGGCGATCGAGCGCCGTTTGCTGGCCGACGACGGCCACTTTGGCCCACTGCGCGGCGGGTTCGAGCAAGCGGTGCTCCAGCTACATCGCGCGCTGTACGACGCCCAGACCCGGATGATTCGGCCCTACCCCGGTGTCGCACCGAGCCCGCTGTGGTCGGCCTGGGTCGCCAGCAACTTGCACATCGCACGCCGTGCATTCGCCCAGGTGCCGCAGGCCCGCAACCGGGTGGGTTCGGCTGCGGCTGCGGCCCTGGACCAGCTGGCCAAGGACCTCGGCGACGGCATGGTGGCGCGCGGCGAGAAGACCGAGCCGTTTGGCTTCTCGGCGGCGCGCGATGGCGCCGAGACCGTCGAGATCGCGGTGCAGGGCGGTGGTCGCTTCGAAGTCGTCACCGACGACGCGGTGCAGCAGTTCGTCGTGGACCAACTCCTCCCGGCGCTCGACGACTGCGGCGACGCGTGCGGCGATTCCAAGGCGCTCGGCAAGGCGCTGGACCACTTCCGGTTGGTGCGCGCCTTCTCGCGGGTCGGCCGCTTGCAGTGGCTGGTGGCCCAGGCCAAAGCGGCGCTGGCGGCGGGTCCCAAAGGCCAGGCGGCGTTCGACAAGCTCTTCGACATCACCGCCCAGGGGTTCGTGTTGTCGCAAGAGCCCGGGATGCTGCAAGGACCCGCCCTGCTGGGCGGCGTCTATAGCCAACCGATGGCCTTGCCGCGCTTTGTCGAATTGCTCTTGCAGATGGGCCTGCGCGGTGGCGAAAGCGGCGCCATCGCCGCCACCGTGGACGACACCACCCGCAAGGTGCGCTGGGGCGAAGGGGTCGACGTCAAGCAGTTTGCCGAACTGCGGCTGCCGCGCGGCGCGATCGCGCGCATCGACCGGCCCGGAGTGGTGGACCTGCGGGCCTCGGCCGACAAGCCGTTTGCGCGGGTGTCGCTGGCCAAGACCGAGCTCGGCGTCGGCGAAGCCTCAGAGCTGCTGGTAGAGCTGGACGCCACGGTGGACCCCCTGGAGTTCTACGCTCTGGTGGCCGTGCCGGCCACGGTCGCCATCCGCCAGACCCAGGATGCGCTGAGCGACTACAAGGGCCAGCTAGCCTACGGCCAGCAAGCGATGGGCGCCGCCAAGATGCAGATCATCGCCGTGCCGTTTCGCGGATCGCGCTCGATGCGCATCTGGATCGAGGGTCTGCTGCCCGGCCACGCGCCCGGGCTGGTGGCGGTTCGCCATGTGCACGACAGCGACCGCGGCTGCGCGGTGGCCATTGCACCGATCCGGGTCCGCGCGGAAAAAGCCGTGGCGGCGGGGCAGGTGGCGCGGCCCGGCAACTGATCGACAGCCTCAGCTTTGTCTTGCGATTTCAAGCTTCTGAACGAAGCCCCCGACGAAAAGCGCAGCGGTTGACGCCCTGCGGCCATCGGCGTACAACCCGCGCAGACTGCCCGCCTTGCACCGTCGCGCCGGTGCGACCGCACGTGCTGGCTCTGCCCGAGAGGTCGCCGATGTTCCCCCGCGTCTCCCTGTTTTCCCCGCTATGCCGGTTCCGTGCTGGCGCTGGCCACCGCGGCGCTGTTGGGCGCGTGCGGCTCGTCGCACATGATTCAGCGGCCGACCAAGCCGGCGATCGCGGCCCAGGCCGGCCGGGCGACGTTGCTCATCATCCGCACCACGTCATTCGGCTGGGGCATCACCATCGACGACTACCTGGACGGCAAGATGATCGGCCAGACGCGCGGCCGCTGCTTCTTTATGACCGACGTGCCGCTCGGTCCGCACTATGTCGTCGGCGACGCCGAAAACAAGGCGGTGGCCAAGATCAACTTCCAGGCCGGCCGCGTCTACGCGCTGTCGCAAGGCATCTATCCCGGCCTGTGGAAAGCGCGCACCGGCTTTTCGGCGATGACCGCCGCCGACGCCAAGAAAGAAATGGCCGACAGCAGTTGCGACTACCGCGAATACAACACCGCCAAGCCCGGCAAGGATCTGGACCCCAAGGACTACAAGGAGGCGGTGGACGACTTCGAGGAGGAGGTCAAGAAGGAACCCGGCCGCCACAAGGACACCTTGGACTATCAAGGGTTCGACGCGTTGTAGCGCCAGCGCAGCCCGCGGCTGTGACAGCCATCGCCGGGTCCATCCGATGCCCGCACTGGGTCGGATGGTGCGCTGGGCAGGCGCGGCGTCATTGCACGACCACCCGCGGCAGGTGCTGGCCCAGGCGCGTGGTCACCTCGTAGTGGATCGTCCCCAGCCAACCGGCCATCTCGTCGGCGCTGATGCGGTCGCCTTCGCCGTCGCGGGCCGCCTGCGCGCCGAGCAGCACCGCCTCGTCGCCGACCGCCACCTGCGGACAATCGGTGACGTCGACCGTGACGATGTTCATGGCGACGCGGCCGATGACCCGGGCGCGCTGGCCGCAGACCAGGACCTGGCCGAGGTTCGACAGGCCGCGGTCGTAGCCGTCGTAGTAGCCGATGGGCAAGAGCGCGAGGCGCGTCGGTCGCACCGTGCGGAAGGTGCGGCCATAGCCTACGTATTCTCCGGTCGGCACGTCGCGCAATTGGGCAATCCGCGCCTTCCACGTCAGGACCGGCTGCAACTCCAGATGCCGGCGGCCGAGTTCGCTGGCGCTCAGCCGGGTCTCCTTGCTCGGCCACAGGCCATAGACGCCGATGCCCGCGCGCACCAGCCCGCCGCACACCTCGGGCCACAACAGCACGGCGGCCGTGTTGCTGGCGTGGCAGAGCAGGTGGTCGTCGGGGTGGCCTGCGGGCGGCAGGCCCAGGGCGGTCCGCACGGCGGCCGCGGTCGTTTCAAAGCGTTCGAGTTGGGCGCGCGCAAAGCGGTGGTCGGTGGTGTCCTCCACGTCGGCAAAGTGCGTGCTCAGCCCTTCGAGGCGCAGGTGCGGATCGCGACCGATGCGCACCGCCATCCGCACGGCGTCGTCATGGCGCAACCCCTGACGGTTGTTGCCGGTCTCGACTTTGACGTGCAGGTTGGCCCGCAACCCGGCCAGACGGGCCGCTTCGCTGCACGCAGCGACCACCGCTTCGTCGTAGACCACGAGGCGGGCGTCCAGTTGCACCGCCCGCGCCGCGTGGTCGGGCGGCAGCCAGCCGACGTTGTACAGCGCGGCGGGCAGGCCCTTCTGGCGCAACTCTTCGATCTCTCGCAGGTCACACGTTCCCAGCCACGGCACGCCTGCGGCGACCAATTCGCGCGCCACCGGCTCAAGGCCGTGGCCATAGGCGTTGCCCTTGACCATGGTGCATAGCAGCGGCCGGCGACCGCCACTCTCGCTCGCGCTGCGCAGGACCTGCACGTTGTGGCGCAGGGCCTTGCGCGAAAGTTCGATCCAACTGGTCGGCTGCACGGGTTCCTTTGCGGTCAGGGTCCGCTGTCGCAGGCGGCGCGCAGGTGGTCGCCCGCAAACCGCGCGACGGCGTCGTATACCCGCGGGTCGGCGTCGGCCGGCAGGTTGAATCGAGCGGAAAACTGCCCGCTGGCCTCGGTCGCCACCACGCCGAGCATGCTGCCTGCGGCCGGCCTGGCCGGGTCGATGAGCCACAGCTCGATCGGCAACTGGCCCACTGCAACGGCGCCGCAGCGCACCCGGCCGGTCAGCGCCAGAGGTTCGCCCAACCACGCCATCGGCGCTGCGGCGTCGATCGTCAGCCGGCACGGCGCGCGGGCCGCAGACGGCTTCGCACCCTGGGCGCCCGGTGGCACCGGTGGCGCCGCCAGGGCCTGGGCGCGCTGGTGCAGCCAGGCCCGCCGCGCCTCGGATTCGCTCTGCGGGGCAGTGCCGCGACCGGCCTGGTCTGCCGCGGTGCTCATGCCGGCGCCGGCTCCAGCACCGGCGACGCCTGTGCTGCCGGCGTTGGCTGACTGTGCCATGCCCTCGGCGCCCTTGATCTGCCCGGCGCCCGCCCACGACTGGCCGATCGGCGCGCCGTCGACGAGCACGCGAGCGGTGGCGTTCAGGTAGGCCTCGGGCTTGGGAAAGGGGTCGGCGTGCAGCGGTTGGTGCAGATGCTTGCCCTGGGCGCCGTGCAGTTCGAGCGAGTCGGCGCCGCCGCCCAGGTCCACGCGCTGCCACGCGCCGCGGCCATGGGTGCCAGGCGCCCACACCTCGGCAAAGGCGTGGGCGTCGTTTTGCACAAAATGCGCCGAGATGCCGAGCGAATGCGCCATGACGACGAACCCAAGCGCCCGATGGCGGCACACGCCCTTTTTCGACAACACGAGGTCGGCCAGCGCGTCGCCCGTCGAAGGCGGCGGCTCGCCCGGCGAGAAGCCGCGGAACCACTCGACGAGCCGGGCCACCGCTGCACCGCGCTCGGTGTGATGGCTGACGCCGATCCTTGGCCACAACGCCGCCGCCTGCGCCTGCAAAAGCGGCGGCAGCGTCGGTCGGTCTGGGTCGTCGTCCGCCGTGGCCACGCCGAGCGGTGCGGAAAAGTAGTCGGTCGGCGCGTCCATCAAGAACCGCAAGTCCACCAGACCCGGTTCCGTCGATCGCACCGTGAAGTTGCCGGCTTCGTCGCGCCACAATTCGAGCGGCACGGGGGGTTCGGCATGCCACGACAGGACCTGCGAGGTCGGCGCCACGCTCGGCAGCACCACGGGAACGCCCGGCTGCAGGCGCACCTGGACATGACCCCAGAAAAGCTCGTGGCCCGGTCTGGGCGCGCCTCCGACCGGCCGGCGTGCGTTGCCTGCGCCCGACTGGACCGCGCGCAGGTCGTCGGTCACCCGATCGAGCGCCACCTCGCGCTTGAAGGGCGTCACCTCCGGGTCGAACACCATCTGGTAGTGCAGTTCGTGGTCGCCCCCGGTGCGGCGGTCTGCTCCGGCGCTGGCGGGTGGCCGGGCCTCGTAGAGCGGCGCCCCACTGCCGGGTGGCGCCGCCTTGGGGGCGGCGATGCGGCCGAAGGCGGTCTCGATGGCGTCGGGCAGCGCACCGACCTTGCCTTGCGGCGCGCTGACGACCTGGTCGCTGCGGCCCGCGCTGCCGGTCGCCGGCGGCAAGTACTCGTGCAATGTGGGCAGAGGCCGCTGGGCGCTCGCCGACAGCGAAACGACGATGGAGGCCACGACGACGGTGGCCGCGATCGCTGCAGCCCACCTCAGGTTGGTGCGCGCACTGGGCATCGGTGGACCTGCCCGCCGGACGCGGGCATGACGCCAAAGGTAGCCGCTTTGGCGGACCCGGCCAAGGTCAGACGCTCGGCGCGGCTTTCGGTTCGCCGGCCCCCGCCCACTGAGCGAGGCGCCGTGCCACCACCGCCGCCGCCCGGGCGCCACGGCCCGGCTGCGCGCGCACCGCCACCAACCGGCGGTCGTGCCAAGCAGCGCCGTAGGCAGCCAGCGAACTGGCCCGGCAGCCGCGCGACAACTCCAGGCACGCGATCAGCGTCGCG
>Ga0194120_10012154_pt1 | contig 10180 bp, 7 predicted proteins | sample TA2MahCa65mmetaG_FD_148642 | JGI IMG/M metagenome (GOLD analysis project Ga0194120, IMG submission 148642) | Freshwater microbial communities from Lake Tanganyika, Tanzania - TA2015019 Mahale Deep Cast 65m | ecosystem: Environmental > Aquatic > Freshwater > Lake | place: Tanzania: Lake... | reverse complement strand
GTGCCCCCGCCGGCCTCCGTCCACGCCTCGCCCTCGCCGATGAGCACGAGCGCGAGGTGGGCGAGCGGCGCCAGGTCGCCGCTCGCGCCAACCGACCCGCGCGACGGCACCACGGGGTGCACGCCGCGGTTCAGCAGCTCGATCAGCAGCTCCAGCGTCTCGAGCCGGATGCCGGAGAACCCCTTCGCCAGCACGTTGGCGCGCAGCGCCATCGTGGCGCGCACGACGGGGACGGGCAGCGGGTCGCCGACGCCGGCCGCGTGGCTGCGCAGCAGGTTCACCTGGAGCTCCGCCAGCGATTCGGGCGGGATCTTCACCTCGGCGAAGTTGCCGAAGCCGGTGTTGATGCCGTACGCGGGCTCGTCGCGCTGCGCGAACTCGTCCACGACGACGCGCGCCGCGCGCACGCGATCGCGCGCCGCGGCGCTCAGGCCGACGAGCGCGAAGTCCTGCGCGATCGCGGCCAGATCGTCAAGCGTCAGCGAGTTGCCGTCCAGTTCGATCATTGGCATTACGATATAACCGAATGTCCACGAACATCGCCGTGCTGGGCGCGCAGTGGGGTGACGAGGGCAAGGGCAAGATCGTCGACCTGCTGACCCCGCACTTCTCGACCGTCGCGCGCTACCAGGGCGGCCACAACGCGGGGCACACCGTCTACGTGCAGGGCCGCAAGTTCGTCCTCCACCTCATTCCCTCCGGCATCCTGCACCCCGGCGTCACCTGCATCATCGGCAACGGCGTCGTCATCGACCCGCAGGCGCTCTTCAAGGAGATCGATGAGCTGGCGAAGATGGGCGTCGCCGTCGACGGGCGCCTGCTGATCAGCGAGAAGGCGCACGTCATCCTGCCGTACCACCGCGAGCTCGACGTGCTGTCGGAGGCGCGGCGGGGCGAGCGCAAGATCGGCACCACGTCGCGCGGCATCGGGCCGGCCTACGAGGACAAGATCGGGCGCCGCGGCATCCGCATCTGCGACCTGCTGGGCGACCGCGCGGCGCTGGAGGAGGAGGTCCGCGAGAACGTCAGCGCGCGCAACCGCATCATCAAGGACTCGACGCTCGACTGGAAGCCGCTCTTCGACCAGCTCATCGCCTACGGCGAGCGGATGCGGCCGTGGGCGACCGACGTCTCGCTGTTCCTGGCGCGCGCGGTGCGGGACGGGAAGGCGGTGATGTTCGAGGGCGCGCAGGCGACGCTGCTCGACATCGACCATGGCACGTATCCGTTCGTCACTTCGTCGAACGCGTCGGTCGGCGGCGTCTGCACCGGGCTGGGCATTCCGCCGCGCGCCATTGGCGGCGTGCTCGGCGTCGCCAAGGCCTACACGACGCGCGTCGGCGAGGGACCGCTGCCGACGGAGCTCTCCGGCGAGCTGGCCGACCGGCTGCGCGAGAGCGGGCAGGAGTATGGCGCGTCCACCGGCCGGCCGCGCCGCTGCGGCTGGTACGACGCGGTCGTCGTGCGCTACTCCGCGCGGATCAACGGCCTCGACGCGCTGGCGCTGACCAAGCTCGACGTGCTCGACGGCCTGCCGGAGGTGAAGCTCTGTGCCGGCTACCGGACCGCGAGCGGCCTCATCACCGAGTTCCCGGCCGACCTTCGCGCCCTCACCGCGGCCGAGCCCGTCTACGAGACGATGACCGGCTGGAGCACGCCGACGAAGGGCGTTACGGACTTCAGCCGGTTGCCCGCCGAGGCGCAGCGGTACATCCGGAAGCTGGAAGAGGTGAGCGGGGTGGAGTGCGCGGTGATCTCGACCGGCTCCGACCGCGCGGAGACGATTATCAGGAAGGACTCGGTGGTCGGCCGCTGGCTACGGTAGGGGCACGGCGGCGCCGCGCCCCTACGGCGGGGAGGCGCTGGCTTTCTTCGCGTCGATGAAGCCGTTCACCGCGTCCTGGTCGGGGTCGAAGAACTCGATGCCGGCCCGGTAGCGGGGCCCGCCTTTCGGAATCTCGAACGACGCCCACGCCACGGCCGCGCTGAAGCGGACCGGCCTGGCGCCGTTGACGAACGAGACGCGGACGCGCTGGTTGGGCTTGAGAATGGTCGGCGAGATCACCTGCGCGCCGACGAGCGAGAGGTCGATCAGCGAGGCCGGGTTGCCGTCGATCTGGAGCTCGACGCCTTCCGCGATCCTGTACCGCGGCGCCCGCCGCGTGCCCTTCTTGTCGAGCGGCACCGGCGCCGCCTGCGGTTCCGCGACCGCCACGGCGGACGAGGCGGCCACGCCGGCGTCGCCGTTGCGCCGAGGCGACACCCGCGAGTATTCCGTGTCGTGCGCGACAATCCGGATCTCGCACGCGCCGAGCGACGGGTCGGCCTTGATGCGGTTGATCAGCGCGGATCCGCGCGAGCTGGCGGCAAACATCCGCTCGACCGCCACGACCTCGGGGCGCTGGCGCGTGATGGCGTCGAGCGCCCGGAGCGCGTCGCCGTCGGTGAACGCGGTTGCGCCCGCGAGCTCCTCTCGTTCCTTGAGCGCCGGCAGATACTCCGGCGACGCAATAAGGACAATAACGGACACTGGCCGTCAGTTTATCTCAAAATCCAGAGACAATGGTCCACACGATCCGCTCGGGAACTCGATGGATTCCTCCACGCTCGCCGTCCGCTGCGAAAATCTCACCAAACGCTACGGCGACCTCGTCGCCGTCAACGGACTCTCACTATCGGTACGCCGCGGCGAGTGCTTCGGCCTGCTCGGTCCGAACGGCGCGGGCAAGACCACGACCATCGAAATCCTCGAAGGGCTGCTTTCGCCCGACGCCGGCGACGTCGAAGTGCTCGGATTCCGGTGGCGCAGCGACGAAGACGAACTGCGCCAGCGTCTCGGCATCCAGCTTCAGGAGACGCAGCTCGCGGAGAAGCTGACGGTCGAAGAGACGCTGCGGCTGTTCCGATCCTTCTACCACCGGGGGCGCTCCATTGATGAGCTTGTCGGGCTCGTGGAGCTCGAGGCCAAACGTCGAAGCTGGGTCGGGAAGCTGTCTGGCGGCCAGAAGCAGCGCCTGGCGGTGGCCTGCGCGCTTGCCGGCGACCCCGATCTCCTCTTCCTCGACGAGCCGACGACGGGGCTCGACCCGCAGTCGCGGCGGCAGTTATGGGAGCTGCTGGGGCGTTTCCGCGCCGCCGGCGGCACGATCATGCTCACCACGCACTACATGGAGGAGGCGCAGACGCTCTGCGACCGCGTTGCCATCGTCGATCACGGGCGCCTCATCGCGCTCGGCACGCCCGCCGATCTCATTGGCTCGCTCGGCGCGCCGAAGGTCGTCGTGCACCAGGGCACGCTCGAGGACGTGTTCGTGTCGCTGACGGGCAGACATCTCCGTGACGACGAGTAGGGGCGAGGCACGCCTCGCCCGTGCACGCGACCGCGGCGGCGCGCGGCATCCGCTCGCCGAGCTGACGCTCGCGCGCCTGCGCGAGTTCGTGCGCGAGCCGGAGGCGCTCTTCTGGGCGTTCGTCTTCCCGATCGTGATGTCGGTGGCGATGGCCGTGGCGTTTCCCGCGCGCGGCGACCGGGCGGTCATCGTTGGTGTCGAAGACACGCCGCGTGCGGCCGGCGCGCGGCAGGCGCTGGCGTCGGTGCCCGGCGTGACGCTGCGCACGGTTGCGCCCGGCGACCAACAGCGCGCCGTGCGCGAGGGAGACGTGCACGTGGTGCTGGTCCCCGCGGAGCCGCCGACTTACCGGTTCGATCCCGCGCGCGAGGAAAGCCGCATCGCGCGGCTCGTCGTGGACGACGCGTTGAAGCGGGCGGCCGGCCGCGGGGATCCGTGGCAGGCGCGGGAGGAGCCGGTGGAGGTGGCCGGCTCGCGTTACGTGGACTGGCTGATTCCCGGCCTCGTCGGCCTGGGCATCATGTCCACCGGGATGTGGGGCATCGGCTTCTCGATCGTGCAGGCGCGCATGCGGAAGCTGCTCAAGCGCCTCGTGGCGAGCCCGATGCGCAAGCGCGAGTACCTGCTCGCGCAGCTGGGTGCACGCCTGGTCTTCCTTGCGCCGGAGGTGATCCTGCCGCTTGCCTTCGGCGCGCTGGCGCTCGGCATGCCGGTGGCCGGTTCGTGGGCGGCGATCGCGGCGGTCTCGCTCGCGGGCGCGCTGGCATTCGGGGCGCTGGGCCTGCTGACCGCCAGCCGGGCCAGGACGTTCGAAGCCATCAACGGCCTGCTCAACCTGGCGATGCTGCCGATGTGGATTCTTGGCGGCGTCTTCTTTTCGGCAGCGAACTTCCCCGATGCCGTGCAGCCGTTCATCCAGGTGCTGCCGCTGACGGCGCTCATTGATGCGCTTCGGGACGTCGTGCTGGAGGGACGCTCGCTCGCGCAGGTGCGCGGAGACCTGGCGATTCTGGCCGTGTGGACGGTGGTCCCGTTTCCGCTGGCGCTCAAGCTCTTCCGTTGGAGATAGACGGCCCCGCGCTTGCACTCTTGCCTGGCGCGTGGCCGCGCTGGGTATTCATCGGGCGATCGAACAGCACGCCGCTTCTCATCCCGACGCCACCGCGCTCGCCGACGGTGACCGCTCGCTCACGTACCGTGAGCTGAATCGACGCGCCAACGTCGTCGCGCAGCGGCGCGGGCGCGGCCGAGGTGCTCGTGCCGCACGAGGCGATCACGTCGCTGCGCGAGCGTCCCGTCGATCCCGTCGCGATGTGGGGAAACGAGCCGGGTGCGCTCGATCTGTGGCTGACGCTGATGGCGGGCGCGCCCGCCGTGGTGGCGGCCGCCCGGCTGGCTGCCTAGAGCGGTTTCTGAAACGTCGTAGTGTCCGGCTTTAGCCGGACCACGTTGATCGGCACCGCCGTGTGTGGTCCGGCTAAAGCCGGACACTACGAAGAAGTCGAAACCGCGCTAGGGCTGCGGCCCGGGCCGTTCCTCCCCAGCCGTCCCGAGGACGTACCACATTCCGGCGACGCCCGCGGCTGACGCCGGCACGTCCTTCAGCTCGACAGGCTCGACGCTGTTGGGCGGGTTCTGCGGAGCGTAGGTGTCTTCGCGATTCTCCGGGGCCAGAGCCCATCTGCGATTGCTGATTTGCGATTTGTGAACTTTGGCTCATCATTACGATCGCAAATCACAAATCACAAATCGCAAATCACAAATGTATTGGACACACCCGAAGCGTGGCTGCGCGGCCCGGTGGAGGGCATCGATCCGATCCTGATGCCGGTGGCGCACGCTCTGATCCAGGCTCGTGAAGATGTGGAAGCGCTCGTGGGACGCGTGCCCGAGAGCGCCGTGTGGGAGCGCCCCGGCGGCGCCGCGTCGATAGGATTTCACGTCCGCCATCTCGGCGGCGCGCTCGACAGGCTGTTCACCTATGCACGCGGGGAGAGCTTGTCCGATGCGCAGCGCGCCGCGCTGAAAGGGGAAGCCGCGCCGGGCGACCCTGCCGCGTCGCTCGGCGACGTCGTTCGCGAGACCGGCGCGATCATCGACCAGTCGCTCGCGCATCTCCGCGCGCTGACGCGCGATCGGCTCCTCGAGCATCGCGCGGTCGGCCGCGCGGCGCTGCCGTCGAACGTCCTCGGCCTGCTGTTTCACGCCGCCGAGCACTGCACGCGCCACGCAGGGCAGGCGATTACCACGGCAAAGGTGCTCGGCGGCCGGTAGGGGCGCGGCGCCGCCGTGCCCCTACGCGGGACGACGCCGGGCGGATTGGTCCCGCTCGCGCGCGGCGCGCACCTTCTGCAGCGCGCGGCTCTCGATCTGCCGGACGCGCTCCCGCGACACCGAGAGGCGCTGGCCGATCTCCTCGAGCGTGTACTCGCGGTCGGCGCCCAGCCCGTAGCGGAGCCGCAGGACCTCCTTCTCGCGGTCGGAGAGCGGCGCCAGCGCGCGCTCGACCTCGTTGGACAGGTCGCTTTCCAGGGCGGCTTCTTCCGGCGAGCGGATCGTGCTGTCCTCGAGGATGTCGCCCAGCTCGGTGCCTTCGTCCTCGCCGATCTTCATCTCCAGCGAGGAGGGCGTCTTCTGCGCGTCCAGCAGCAGGCGGACCTTGCTCGCCGGGATGTTGAGACGGCGCGCCAGGTCCTCGGGCGTCGGCTCCCGGCCGCGCTCCACGCGCAGCGCCTTGCGCTCCTTCTCGAGCTTGTTCAGCGACTCGATGACGTGGACGGGGAGGCGGATCGTCCGGCCGTAATCGGCCACGGCGCGGGTGATTGCCTGGCGAATCCACCACGTCGCGTAGGTCGAGAACTTGAAGCCGCGGCGGAACTGGAAGCGGTCCACGGCCTTCATGAGGCCGATGTTCCCTTCCTGAATGACGTCGAGGAACGACAGGCCTCGGTTCAGGTACCGCTTCGCGATGGAGACGACCAGCCGGAGGTTGGCCTCCATCAACTGGCGCTTCTCTTCGCGGACGACGTCCTCGGCCGCCTTGACGCGGGCGAACCGGCGCCGGAAGTCGGCCTTCGGCAGGCCCGCGCGCGCCTCGAGCGCGCGGCGGCGCTCGGCGCGCTCGCCGCGCGGCAGCTCCTCGAGGCGCGAGAACTCGTTGTCGATCTGCTGCAGCTCGATGACCACGTCGTCGATGAGCGAGGGACGAATCGGCTGCGCGGCCAGCCCCGCCCTGATGGCGTCGCGCGCGCGGTCGATGCGCTTCTCGATGTCCGCGCGGGCGCGCACGCCGAGGCGCGGCTGCTCCAGCTCCTCGCGCAGCGTGTCGAGCTGCGCACGGCGGCGCTTGATCCGCGCGAACGCCTCGAGCACCGGCCCCGTGGTCTCGTCGCGCAGCTCGCCGCCCTCGGGCAGCAGGATCAGCTCCGCCGCCGGGTCGCCCTTGACCCTGATTCGATCGGCGAGGGACAGCAGCGTCTGTACGGCGCCCGGAATGTCGCCGAGCGCGTGGACGAGATCCTGCTGCGCGCGCTCGATCCGTTCGCCGATCGCGACCTCTTCGTGCTTCTTCAGCAGCTTGCGGCGGCCGACGTGCTGCAGGTAGACGCGGACGAGATCCACGTCCTCGCGCGGGCCTGTGAGGCCTGGCGTCCGATCCTCGTCCTCGTCGACGGCGACATCCTCGTCGTCGCCGTTGACCGGTTGAGGCGCGAACGCTTCAGGCTCGTCCTCGAGGAGCAGCTGCTCAGGGGGGGCGAACGCCTCACTCCGGTCGCCGTCCTCCCGCTCGTGGACGTCGAGGCCGAAGCCGTGCGCCCGCTGCCGCCAGTCGAGCACGTGGGCCTGAGTTGACGGATCGTTCCAATCGATGAGCGGCTTGCGTCCCCGCCGTGACGGGGCGAATGCCAGAGTGTTCGACGTGGTGGTCTTCTTGGCCATCGGGTCCACTGTTGAATTGCAACCGGGCTGCCCGTACCGGGGCCCCATAAGGTTGAGACGTCACAGCTGATTCGCTGGTTGCAGGCGCTTGCATCGAGCGCGTCGGGAGTCAGCCTGCGAAATATTCCGCGCCGCGCGCGACCGTGGGCGAACCTCGCTGACGTGTACGTCGCTTGCGACGCTGGGAATGTGTCGACATCCCCAGTGTAAGTACCGATTTCTCGCAAAGAGTACAAGAGGATTCTCACGTCAGCGAATTTCCGAATGGCATTAACGCTAGCTCGACCGTGGGATAATCCTGCGCGGCCGGTGGCCGCGCAGGATGTCCCAGACCATTCCGACGATTGCGCTCGGCCTCGCATTGACGGTGGCCCTGGCGGGAGCCCGCGGGTCGCGCGTCCCCTTCACCGATCCGCCACTCGGCGCGCACTGCAACTGCGCCGGCGGGGTCTGTCCGCTCGACGCCTACGGGCGCCGGTGTTCGTGCGGGTGCTCGCGCGCGGCAGACGCGCAGTCGGTGCAGGCGGTCGCCGCCGAGACGGACGTGCCGTGCGCGGGCGGCATCGCGGCGGGATATCCGTGCGGCGACGTTGACCTGTCCGCTCTGGTGCCACACGCCGACATCGGCGGCGGCAGCGGCAACGACGTCTGGGGCTGGACCGATCCGGTCACGGGACGCGAGTACGCGCTCGTCGGCCGATCCACGGGAACCGCCTTCGTCGACATTTCCACTCCGACGCGTCCCGTCTACATCGGCAACCTGCCCACGAAGACCGCCGAGTCCATCTGGCGCGGCATCAAGGTCTACGCCGACCACGCCTTCATCGTCAGCGAAGCCGCCAACCACGGGATGCAGGTGTTCGACCTGCGGCGACTCAGGAGCGTGACGACGCCGCCGGTGACCCTCGCGGAGACGGCGCACTACTCGGGATTCGGATCGACGCACACGCTCGCCGTCAACAGCCAGACGGGCTTTGCGTATGCGACGGGCACGCGCACGTGCGAAGGCGGCCTGCACGCGGTGGACGTGCGGACGCCCGCCGCGCCGCGGACGGCCGGCTGCTTCAGCCTCGACGGCTACTCGCACGAGACGCAGTGCGTGATTTACGAAGGGCCGGACGCGCTGTACCGCGGCCGCGAGGTGTGCTTCAGCTCGAACGAAGACACGCTGACGATCGTCGACGCCGGCGACAAGCACGAGATGGTGCAGCTCTCGCGCACCGGCTACGGCGGCAGCGCGTACACGCACCAGGGATGGCTGACCGGCGACCATCGGTTCTTCCTCGTCAACGACGAGGGCGACGAGCGCGCCTTCAGGCACCCGACGCGCACCTGGATCTGGGACGTCTCCGATCTCGACGCGCCGGTGATTGCCAGCCACTATGACGGTCCGACGCCGGCCACCGACCACAACCTGTTCATCCGCGGCGACCTCGTCTACGAGGCGAACTACCGCAGCGGCCTGCGCGTGCTCGACGCGAGCGACCTCGCGCAGGGCGTCCTGCGCGAGGTCGGCTTCTTCGACGTCTACCCCGCCGACGACGCGGCGGAGTACAACGGCGCGTGGTCGGTGTATCCGTTCTTCGCGAGCGGGTCGGTGGCGGTGAACGGCATCGAACAGGGCCTGTTCGTCCTCAACCCGCGCACGCGTCCGCGCCTGCAGGCGACCGGCCTCACGATGAGCCTGTCGGGCCCCGCGGCTGCGTCCCCGGATGAGGACTGGGTGTACGTCGCGCGGGTGGCGAACGAGGGGCCCGGCGCCCTCGCCGACGTTCGCGTGATGGAGCAGCCACCTTCCGGCGCGCGCCTCGTCGCGGCTCGCGCCTCACAGGGACAGTGTTCCACCGGCGCCGCCGTCGCGTGCGAGCTGGGCTCCCTGGCCGCGGGTGCCGAGGCGTTCGTCACGGTCACGATTCGCACCGACGGGGAACGCGACTTCATCAGCACCGCGATTGCCGCCGCGCGCGGAAGCGACGGCGCCAGCCGGGAGGTCTCGGCGCGCGCGGTGACGCGCGGGCTGCGCGACGCGCCCGCGTTGACGCTGCACCGGCCGGGCGCAGGCACGACGTTCCGAACCGGCCGCAACAACACCGTGCAGTGGACGCTGCGTGGCGTGACCGGCGGCGTCAGCGTCGAGCTGTCGCGCGACGACGGCGGCACGTGGGCGACGCTTGCCGAGGACGCCGAGAACGTCGGCTTCTACGACTGGACGGGCACAGGCGCCGCGGCGACGAGGGCGCGGGTCCGCGTGACCAGCCTCGCGCGGCCGGAGCTGACGCGCACCTCGGCGGCGTTCTCGATCGCGGTGCCGCCCGCGCGGTAGGCGTCTCAGAAGATCGCGAGCGGGTTGACCGGCGAGCCCGTTCCGCCTTCGACCGGCAGCGGCGCGAACGTGATCGCGAACTCGTAGCGATTCAGCGTGCGCGCGGTGGCCGCCACCGCCTCCAGATCCAGGTTCTCGACGATGTTGATCCCGATCCAGTTGAGGACGGCCACGTGGATCGGGTTGCGCATGCCCTCCCAGCCGGGCCGCGGATTCCAGTCGATGTTGAAGTCGTGCCCGAGGAACGCGGGCAGCCGCTCGTACATCCACGGGATCGTGTCGGGGTAGAAGCCGGCGACCTGCCCGGTCCATGGGCCCAGCGCGGCGCGCCGCTTCCAGCGGCCGATGTAGAGCAGGGGAATGTCGCCGGGACCGATCCGCACGCCCACCTTCTTCTCCCACGCCTCGAGGTCCGCGCGGCGAATCGGCGTGAGCGGATCGACCCAGTCCACACCCTTCAGCTGCGCGATGTCGTAGAGCACCGCGCGCGTGGTGACGCCGTCGCGCCAGTTCATCACGCTGCCTTTCGCGCAGCCGGTCTCGCTGGAGAGGTTCTCCTTGACGGGCA
>Ga0194120_10012150_pt1 | contig 10181 bp, 6 predicted proteins | sample TA2MahCa65mmetaG_FD_148642 | JGI IMG/M metagenome (GOLD analysis project Ga0194120, IMG submission 148642) | Freshwater microbial communities from Lake Tanganyika, Tanzania - TA2015019 Mahale Deep Cast 65m | ecosystem: Environmental > Aquatic > Freshwater > Lake | place: Tanzania: Lake... | reverse complement strand
ATGCTGAGCGGGAGGCTCGCGGTCACCACCGGGGGCAGGCCGTCGGCCACGCGGGCCAGGAGCGTGTCGGAACCCGCGTCGAGCGTGCCGGGCGGGAGCACCACCGTGGAGCCACCGCTATCGTCGGCCGCCGCGCAGCTAGTGATGAACCGGCCCTGCGCGAGGCTCCAGATCTCGCAGTCGAGCAGCGAGGGCGGGAGGATGTCGTCGGAGAGCGCCAGCTCGACGGTGATGTCGGCGAGGGGATCGACGAGGGCGCCGGGCGACGGGGAAACAAAGCTGACACTGGGTGGATCGCTGGGGACAAGCTCGTTGGCCACGAGGTGGATCGCCGTCTCGTCGCTGTCGCCCACGATCCTGACGACGCAATCCAGGGGGGCGTAGTCCACGGGGGTAAACACGAGGTCGAGGCTGGTCGAAGCGCCCGCCGCGAGGACGCTCCCGGCCGCGAGGCCGGTAGCCACGACGCTTCCGCACCCGGCCGACAGGTCGACGCTGGCGACGGTCAGCGGACCGGCGCCCGGGTTGCTCACCGTCGCCGTCGTGCTCTCGGCCAGGCCATCCGGGTAGTGCTGGCCGAAGTCGTGCCCCGTGGGCTCGATCGCCAGCAAGCCCGCGCCGTCCGTCACGTCGGCGTGAAGGAAAACCTGCTGCACGAAGTCGCGCGGGTCGCGCGTGTACTCGGGCATGTCGCTGCCCTCGGCGGGAGCGGCTGTGCTCTCGATCCACACCGCCGCGTCGAACTCGCCCGCGGTGGTGGGGACGAACGACACGTGTACCGGCACCGAGCAGCCGGGACCGAGCACCAGCGGGCCGCCATCGTCGCCGCACCGTGGCTCGGGGTCGGGCGCCGGGCCGCTGTCGTAGGGGCGCCCTCCGAAGGAGTCGCGCGGCACCCCGCTGTCGGCCTTGGGCGAGCGCGTGGGCCCCACGCACGTCACCTCGCTGGCGCTCCACCAGGCACAGAACACGTCGTCGTCGGGCCCGAGCACGGTCGGTCCTGCATCCTCGGCACCCTCGAGCCCCTGTCGAAGCCGAGGTAGGTGCCGTCGTAGTTCGTTTAGCCGTCGTTGCGCACGGTGAACGTGGCCGTGCCCTCGCCGCCCGCGGCCACCTCGCCGAGGTCGTGCTCGGTGCTGCTGAGCACCATCTTCGGGTAGGGAATCGCGACGCTTTCGACGCCGCAACCGAGGAAGAACCACACGGGCGTACGGTAGCACGGGGGTCACCCAGCCAGGGGGTCGGTCGCGGCGCCATGCCGGCCTTGGACACGAGAAGCCGCCGACCATGCCACCCAGAATGCGAAGACCGCCGGACTATGCCACCCTCGATGCGAAAGGTGGTGCGCCATCGGGCGCAACTGCGAGCGCTCCTAGAATCACCCGCACAGGGAGCCACCGAACTATCGGCGTTCCTCCGTTTGGCCGGCGCATGCACGGGCCCGCAGCCTCGGCGGGAGCGACCGCCGCCCGCCGAGAGACGCCGGCAGTTCCGCATTTCGGAGGGCATGGTTCCAGGACTTTCGCATCTCGGGGGGCATGGTCAACCGAAGCCCCGAGACCGCCCCGCGAGGAGGGCCTCAACCCGGCCTGCGCCGCACCAACTTCAACCCCGACCACGTTGCATCCACGGCGCACACCTTGATGTCGACGAGCCCCATGGGCAGGGCCACGGCGCGGATGGTGTCCTCGGTGATGTCGGTCGCGACCCCCGAGGCCCTCTTGGGCCAGGACACCCAGATCATCCCCCGCTCCGGCAGCCCCGGCAGCGCGCCAGCGAGCCCTTCCCGCAGCGCCGCCTCGCGCGAGACGAACAAGTGGACCAGCCCCGCCTCGCGACCACCCGCCACCACGGGACAGCCCACCAGCGCCTCGTAGTCCCCCTCGTAGCCTTCCACCCGCACCCTCCCGCCCGGCACGATGCCCAGCTTCTGGCAGAGCGCCTTCCCCGAGTAGCCCGTGCTCATCGCCGCGATCTAGCCGCTCCGGCTCAGCGACGGCTGGAGGCCCCGCCCGGCCCACGCCCAGCGACGGGTGGAGGCCCCGCCCGGCCCGAGAGCAGCGGGGTCGAGCGCCGTGATCCAGGGGCCCGGGTCCCAACTCGCGAGACTGGGGGTGGCGCCCCTGGCACGCCCCATCGCGGATCGCAGCGAAGCCGATGGGGATGCCAGGGGCGACAGGACCCCCCGGCCGAAGGCCGTGTCGGAGGTCCCGGGCCCCGGGATCGCCTGGAGGTGGGGGGCCACCCGTGTCGCGACACCGGGCCGGGCGGGGCCGACCCTCCGGTGAAGGGGATGGGTTAGCCTCCCGCGACTGATGTCGCTGACCATCCTGGGCCCCGAGCGCCCCGACGGCGTGCTCCCCGCCGTGCTCGCCCGCAAGGGCATCACCGGCCCCGTGGCCCTCGTGAGCGCCGGCTGGCGTTACGACGAGGAGCGCGACGAGCCCCTGCGTGCCGCCGTGCCCAACGAGGTGGTGAACCTCCGCCTCTACCAGCGCTTTCGTCGCGTGGAACACGAGGCCACCGAGCTGGTAGCCGCCTACACCGCCAAGCAGGAGCGCCTGCGACAGGTGAAGGAGCGCTACCGCCTGCGCTTCCACGACGCGCTCAGCGCCTGCGTGAAGCTCTACGCGGAGAGCCGCGACCTGGCCTGCCCGTGGACCGCCCAGGCGGTTCGCCACCTCCAGGAGGCCGACGAGCTGTTCCTCGCCGAGGCCAAGCGGCTGCACGACGAGTTCGCCGCCGCCTATCGTCCCCTCGATCATGCCCTGGTGAAGTCCATCCGCGACGAGATCCTCGCCGACCTCGAGCGCTGCGCCGCGCTCTGCATCGCGGGCGGGCACGTGGGTGTGCTCCGCAACCGCATGTTCTTCTTTGGTCTGGGAACTGAACTCGTCAAACGCCCATTGTTCGCCTGGAGCGCCGGGGCGATGGTGCTCACCGATCGCGTGTTGCTCTACCACGACCACACCGCCCACGGTCCTGGCACCTCCGAGCTGCTCGACCACGGCTTCGGGCTCTTGCGCCACGTCGTGTTCCTCCCCCACGCCCGCGAGCGGCTCGACCTGTCCGACCACGACCACCTCGCGGTGCTCGCCGCGCGCGTGGCGCCGCGAAAGCTGGTGGGGCTCCAGAACGGGGCCGTCTACGACGACGGGCACTACGCCGGCGTCCCCGGCGCCGCCTTCATCGTCTCGGGCGACGGGAGCTGCCATGCAGAGAATCCTTGATCTGCTCGCGCAGCTCGAGCGTGCCCGCGCCCCGGAGCGCCGCGCCAAGCTCGAGGCCTTCACTCGCGACGTGGTCTTCCCGCTCGTGGAAGACGACCACGCGGTGTTCTTCTACTGGGACAACGAGCCGACCGACGCGGTGTTCCTCCAGCACTGGGTTTTCGGCCTGCCCAGCCGCATCGAGCTGCGCCGCATCCCCCACACCGACGCCTTCTGGCTGCCGCTCGACCTGCCGAAGCGCGCGCGCGTGGAGTACAAGTTCGAGGTGGTGAAGGCGGGCCACGGGCGCTGGGCGCACGACCCCCGCAACCCGCGGCGTGCCTTCGATCCCTTCGGCAGCAACTCGGTGTGCCCTGCCTCGTCGTACCAGGAGCCCGAGTGGGTGCAGGCCGATCCACTGTCGCGACAGGGACTACTCGCCGAGCACTCGCTCGTCTCCCGGCACTGGGGCGAACTGCGCAAGTACAAGCTCTACACGCCCTACGGTGCTCGCGCGGGCAAGAAGTACCCCCTGCTCGTGGTCCACGATGGCGACGACTTCCTCCACTTCGGGGGGATGAAGGTGCTGCTCGACAACCTGATCCACCGTCACGAGGTGGCGCCGATCATGGTGGCCTTCACCTCGGGCGTGAAGCGGAACTGGGAGTACGCGGCCAACCCGCAGCAGGCCGACTTCCTGATGCACGACCTGGTGCCCGAGATCCGGTCGAAACACCCGATCCTCGCCGGTCCCGAGTTCCTCGGGCTCATGGGCGCGAGCTTCGGCGGCGTGTCCTCGCTCTACACCGCGCTGCGGCACCCCGGCACCTTCGGGCGCTTGCTCCTGCAGTCGGGCTCCTTCGCCTTCACCGACATCGGCGAGCACGAGCGGGGCCCGATGTGGGACCCGATCGTCAAGATGGTCAACGACTTCCGCGCCGCGCCACCGAAGATCGACGCCCACGTGTACCAGTCCTGCGGCACCTTCGAGTCGCTCATCTACTACAACCGGAGTCTCTTCCCGGTGTTCCAGGGCGTCGCCACGCGCGCGCGCTTCACCGAGGCGCCCGACGGCCACAACTGGATCAACTGGCGCGACCGGTTGCGCGAGGCGCTCACGTGGCTCTTCCCCGGCCCGCTGTGGATGTACTACGAGTGAGATAGCACCCCTCCCCGGAGAGCCTGCGCATGTCTACCCGTCTCATCGGCCTGTCCCTCGGCGCCGACCACTGCTGGCCCGCCTGCTTCGAGGAGATCGTGCGTCGCCTCGACCTCCGCGCCGACATCGGCGGCGAGACGGTCGACTTCGCGGTGGAGCGCGTGCGGGTGGAGCCCTACGACCTGCGCGCCAAGCCGCGCTACGACCTCGTGCTCGACCGCATCACCCACTGGTTCCCCACCACCCGGGAGTGGGTGAAGAAGATCGCGCTGATGGACGGGGTGTACGTCTTCAACAACCCCTGGATGATCCAGGCCGCCGAGAAGCACACCACCTACTGCGCCATGATGCGCCTCGGTTTCCCCATCCCGGAAACCTGGCTGGTGCCGCCCAAGGAATACCCCGACGAGACCGACACCCAGATCACCATCCGCCGCTACAACGAGCTCTTCTCGCTCGGCGCGGCGGCCCAGAAGGTGGGCTACCCGCTGTTCATGAAGCCCTACGACGGCGGCGCCTGGCGCGGGGTATCGAAGATCGACGACGAGAAGCAGCTCCACGCCAGCTACGACGGCTCGGGCAAGCAGGTGATGCACCTCCAGAAGGCCGTCGACGGCTGGGATCTCTTCGTCCGCGCCATCGGCATCGGCCCGCAGGTGAACTGCATCAAGTACGACCCGGCGGCGCCGCTGCACGCTCGCTACGTCGTGGCCAAGGACTTCCTCGACGACGCCGGGCGCCGCACCATGGAGCGCTACGCGCGGGTGATCAACGCCTTCTTCTGCTGGGACTACAACTCCTGCGAGGCGCTGCGTGCCGACGGCGTGTTCTACCCCATCGACTTCGCCAACGCCTGCCCCGACTCCCAGGTAACGAGCTTGCACTACCACTTCCCGTGGACGGTGCGCTCGCTCATCGCGTGGAGCCTCTACTGCGCCGCCACCCGCCGCAAGCCCCGCATCAACCCCAACTGGCAGCCCTACTTCGACATCGCCGACCAGGACCTGCCCTTCGAAGACAAGCTCACCGCCTACGAGAAGCTCGCCCTCGACTACTTCGAGGCCGACCGCTTCGCCGAGTTCCGCGCCACCACCCTCAAGCACCTCGACGAGGCCTGCATCGAGTTCTTCGGCACCGAGCGCGCCAAGCAGATCTTCCGCGAGAAGGTGTCGTTGCTCTTCCCGAAGCACGAGATCGAGATCTTCACCGATCACTTCTTCTCGCAGGTGCAGGACTGGCGCGCCGACGAGGCGGCGCGGGGCAAGTGAATCTCCGGCGACTGTTGTCGCGACTGGGGCTCGTGGCCCTGGGGCTGGTGGCCGGGGTGCTCGTGGCCGAGGGCATCGGCCGCCTCGACCGCTTCACGCGGGGGCGCGAGCTGCTCTTCCCCAACCTCGACGGCTACCCGCGCGACCTCTACGTGGTGGCCGCGGGCATGAACTTCCCCAACCCCGACTTCAAGGGGGAGGTCACGAGCTTCGGCTACGCCATCCGGCCGCGGTTCAACCAGTGGGCCACCCGGGGACCGGAGCCGACCGAGGGCGCCAGGCGCTGGATCGCCGTGGGCGACTCGGTGACGCTCGCGCTCCAGGTTGAGGAAGAACAGACCTTCTCGGCGCTCCTCGCCCAGGCGATCGACCGCGAGGTGCTCAACGCCGGGGTCGACGGCTACTCCACGTGGAAGGAGACCATCCGCGCCGCGCAGCTCGCCGGGGCGCTCGGCGCCGAGGGCATCGTCGTCACCTTCTTCACCGGCAACGACTACTACGACAACCACCAGCAGGTCCAGGGGCGCAGCAGCTCCGCCGTGGGCCCCTTCCCGCGGCCTGGACAGCCGAAGTTTCCCATCCACCCGGCCCCGCCGCGCGCGCCCACGCCCGCCTACCAGAAGTGGCTGCACGACCACTCGGTGCTCTGGGCCTGGGTGACCGTGCTGCAGAAACAACAGCAGACCCGCACCGGCACCGACCGCGCCTCGCTCCACTTCAAGGAAGAACTCACCATCTTCACCTCGCGGGCCCGGGAGGCGCTGTCACGCGAGCTGCCGCACACCGTCCCCGCCCTGCGCGACCTCGCCGCCACCGGCGAGCGCCTCGGCGCCCGGGTGGTCGTCGCCGTGGTCCCGCCCGCCTTCGCGATGTCCACCGCCACCGCCGCGAGCACGCTGCACGCCTTCGGGCTCGACGAGGCGCCCGACATCGTCGCCGCGCAGACCACGGCGGTGCGGGCCGCCCAGCAGGCCGGGCTCGAGGTGTGCGACATGGGCCCGCCGCTCACCGCCGCCGCGGCGAGTGGCGCGCACCCCTACCTGGCGTTCGACGGGCACTTGTCAGTGGCAGGCCACGAGATCGTCGCCACCGAGTTGGCCCGGTGTATCGGTAGCCCATCGCCATGAAGCGCGAGAGGGTACGGGCGAGGGGTTGCCACGGCGACACATCTGGGCGACACTGCCGCGATGCTTTCCCTCCTCGGCCTCAGCACATCCGCCCTCGCTGCCACGCTCACCGTCGACGACAGCGGCCTCGCCACCTACACCACCATCGCCAGCGCCCTCGCGGCCGCCGCCAATGGTGACACCATCAGCGTGTGGCCCGGCACCTACGCCGAGTACATCGACTACGGCGGCAAGGAGGTGCGCATCCAGAGCACGGGCGGCTCGGGGAGCACCTACCTCTCGGTAGGCGGCGCCACAGGCTACGCGGTGTACGCCGACGACGGCGAGTCGGGCATCACCCTGCGCGGCTTCACCATCACCAACGCCAACTACGGCGGCATCTACGCCTACGGCGCCGAGCTGGCGGTGGAAGACGTCGTCATCGAGGACACCGGGAGCACCTCGTACTACGGCGGCGCGGCGTACATCTACAACAGCACGGTGAGCTTCACCGACTCGAGCCTCACCGGCGCCACCGGCGCCTACGGCGGCGCGATCTACGCGGCCAACTCCGACCTGAGCTTCGACACCGTCACCCTCAGCGGGAACTGGGCCTACCAGGGCGCCGGCATGTACCTGAGCAACACCGACGTGACCGCGAGCGCGCTGACGGTCACGGCCAACGACAACTACTACTCGGGCGCCATCTACGCCTACTACAACTCTACCTTCACCGCGACGGACTCCTACTTTACCGAGAACACCAACGACTACGGCCACGGCACGGCGATCGTGGCGAGCTACAACACCACGCTCACCCTCACCGGCGGCGAGGTGAGCGACAACCAGCAGCAGTACGCAGCCTACGGCTACTACAGCGCGGTGTGGACCGACGCCGCGTCGGAGATTTCAGCCACCAACGTTACCTTCGCACGCAACTACAGCTACGGCGGGTCGGCGGTGAGCGTCTACAACTACTCGACCGGCAGCTTCGACGGCTGCACCTTCGAGGAGAACGAGGGCAGCTACTACGGCGCGGTGGCAGTGTTCTCGGGGGCCGACGCGACCTTCACCGACAGTACCTTCACCAGTAACGAGGCGCTTTACTACGGCGGCGGCCTGTTCGTGGGCAACAGCGCCGACGTCACCGCCAGCAACGTCGAGTTCAGCGGCAACACCGCCGGGAGCATCGGCGGTGCCATCTATGGCTACTCGGTGTTCGACCTGGAGCTCACCGACAGCGTGATGAGCGGCAACTCGGCAGGCTACGCGGGCGCAGCCTACCTCGCCTCGCCGAGTGGCACGGTGACCTTCGACAACGTGGAGGCCACCAGCAACGAGGCGACCGTAGGCCAGGGCGGGGCCTACTACATCTACGGCTCGGGCAACTACACCTTCAGCAACTCCACCATCTCGAGCAACTACGCCACCGCCGGCGGCGGCGCCTTCTTCATCTACTACACGCCCACCCCCGTGGAGATCAGCAACTCCAGCGTGAGCAGCAACACATCCGACAGCGTGGGCGGCGCCATCTACCTCTACTACTACGGCGGCCTCGAGTCCGATACCGTCACCTACGACAGCAACCTCGCCTACAGCGACGGCGGCGCCATCTACGCCTACTACGACGTGTCGCCCGTCACCGTCTACGACAGCACCTTCACCTCCAACACCGCCGAGCACGGCGGCGGCGGCGCGCTCTACGGCTACTACCTGGTTGACTACGAGGTGACCGACTCGGTGTTGTCGAGCAACTACGCCTACAGTAGCGGCGGCGGCTACTTGGGCTACTACTACGTCGACCTCGTGGCCTCCGGCAACCTGATCACGGGCAATACCGCCGACAACGGCTACGGCGGCGGCATGTACATCGACGCGGCGGCGGCAGGCTATGGCAGCGCCGAGGTGACCGACACCGAGATCACTGGCAACACCGCCGGGATCTCCGGCGGCGGCATGCTCATGTACTACCAGGAAACGGGCATCCTCGACAACGTGAGCTTCGAGCAGAACAGCGCCGGTCGCGACTACGGCGGCGGGCTGCTCGCCTCGGCCAACATGGAGCTGGAGGTGTCACACGCCACCTTCTGCGACAACACCGCCGACGAGGGCGGCGGCGCCTACGTGTCGAGCACCTCGGTGGCCAACACCTGGACCAACAACGTGATCCAGGACAACAACGCCACCTACGGCGGTGGTGTCAGCTTCGTGTCGGAGTCCTACCTCTCCTTCGTCAACAACAGCCTCGTGGGCAACGACGCCGCCAAGGAAGGCGGCGCGATGTACGTCTACAGCGCCGCGATGGACTTCAACAACAACCTCGTGGCCTACAGCCCCGATGGCGACGGCATCGTGGTGGACGACAGCAACACCCCCATCTACAGCAACTTCACGTACAGCCTATTCTACGACAACACGGTCGACGACGCCAGTGGCTACGTGACCGACGCCGATCTCGCTGGTTTCACCGGCAATCTCTTCGCCGATCCCGACCTGTACGCCTACAGCGCCGACGGCGATTGCAGCAACGACGCGCTCATTCCCAACGCCGGGAGCCCGCTGGTCGACGGCGGCGATCCCAGCATCAGCGACGCCGACGGCAGCGCCTCGGACATCGGCGCCTACGGCGGTCCCGGCGGCGGCCTGACCGACGCCGACGGCGACGGGGCGGCCAGCGTGATCGACTGCGACGACACCGACGCGACCATCTACCCCGGCGCGCCGGAGGTGCTCGACGACGGCATCGACCAGGACTGCGACGGCGCCGACCTCGACAGCACCAACCTCGACGCCGACGGCGACGGCTACAACACCACCGCCGCCGGCGGTGACGACTGCGACGACGGCGACGCGAGTGTCAACCCCGGCGCCACCGAGGTGTGGTACGACGGCACCGACCAGGACTGCGACGGCAACGACGACGACCAGGACGGCGACGGCTCGGGCTACCTGTCCGACTGCGACGACACCGACGCCACCGCCTACCCGGGCAACGAGGAGACCTGGTACAACGGCGTCGACAACGCCTGCGACGAGGGCGACGACTACGACCAGGACGGCGACGACTTCCAGAGCGACGCCTACGGCGGCGAGGACTGCGACGACGAGAACGAGGACGTCAACCCCGACGCCGAGGAAACCTGGTACGACGGCACCGACAGCGACTGCTCCGGCGGCTCCGACAACGACCAGGACGGCGACGGCCACGACGCGGCGGCCAGCGGCGGCGACGACTGCAACGACCTCGACGCCACGAAGTGGACCGACGAGGACTGCGGCATGGGCGGCATCGACACCGGCGACACCAACGACACCGACGACACTGACAATCCCCCCGTCGGCCAGGACACCGGCGACGACAAGGTGTCGTCCGACGGCTGTGGCTGCAACGCGGGGAGCCCGGCGATGGCGGTGCCCGCGCTGCTGGCGGCGGCGGCGA
>Ga0194120_10012149_pt1 | contig 10181 bp, 12 predicted proteins | sample TA2MahCa65mmetaG_FD_148642 | JGI IMG/M metagenome (GOLD analysis project Ga0194120, IMG submission 148642) | Freshwater microbial communities from Lake Tanganyika, Tanzania - TA2015019 Mahale Deep Cast 65m | ecosystem: Environmental > Aquatic > Freshwater > Lake | place: Tanzania: Lake... | reverse complement strand
CCGCGCCTACCTCCAGCGCCAGGAAGCCGAATACCATGCCCTGCGCGAGGAAATCGCCCGACTGCGGGCCGAACTCGATCTGGAACCGCAACCCCGGGACCGCGCCCCATGAGCGGCGCGCGACCCGACGGCGAACAACCCGCGCACCCGCCCCCCGGGCGGCAGCGGCGACCCTGCTAAATCCCAGCCGGCCGTCCGCCAGCCACCGCCAAGGCAGGGCAGGGGACGGCCCGTGCGCTCCAACCGGCGTCAGACCCCCGTCTGACACCGGATGGCGGTAGCGTGCCTGAACGCCGCCGAGCGGCGGACCCGGCCGCGCACCAGACCCCATGCACGACCAGAACTTCAAGAACCTCATGCTCGACTATCCCCGACAGGCCCTGGCATTCTTCGCCAGCAATTCTCATTTTGGGCCGGACCCCAAGGCCCGTGCCCGTCATTCCGGCAGGGACCGCCGGAAGCCAGTCACAGGGACGTGAACCTGAACCGGCCAAAAGACCCGAATCCGGTATCCATCACGCCGATGGCGGCCTTGATAAGCTATTGAATTCCTCCCTCCAGGGCCGACCTGACAAGGCTTAAGCCAAAATGAGAATTGCTGGTCGGCCGCCTGCTCAGCCCCGGCGATGTGGTCGTCTACGAATCCACCGTCTACCCCGGCTGCACCGAAGAAATCCGCGTCCCCCTGCTGGAGCGCGAATCCGGCCTGCGCCATGCCGCCACCGAGCCCAACCCGGTGGGAGCCCAGCCCTCTGGGCGACGAACGGAGGCGCCGGAGCACGTACCCGCACAGACCGCCACAACGGATGCCGTCGCGCAGTCATCGCCCGGAGGGCCGGGCTCCCACCCCAAGACCCAGCCCACTGGCCACTTCTACGTCGGCTACTCCCCCGAGCGCATCAACCCGGGCGACCACGAACACCGTCTCACCACGATCAAAAAGGTCACGTCCGGGTCTGCATCGTCACCGTTCCCACCCCGATCGACCGCTACAAACGGCCGGACCTGACCCCGCTCGAACGCGCCAGCGAAACCGTCGGCCGCCTGCTCAGCCCCGGCGATGTGGTCATCTACGAATCCACCGTCTACCCCGGCTGCACCGAGGAAATCCGCGTCCCCCTGCTGGAGCGCGAATCGGGCCTGCGCCATGCCGCCACCGAGCCCAACCCGGTGGGAGCCCAGCCCTCTGGGCGACGAACGGAGGCGCCGGAGCACATACCCGCACAGACCGCCACAACGGATGCCGTCGCGCAGACATCGCCCGGAGGGCCGGGCTCCCACCCCAAGACCCAGCCCCCCGGCCACTTCTTCATCGGCTACTCCCCCGAGCGCATCAACCCCGGCGACCGTGAACACCGTCTCACCACCATCAAAAAGGTCACGTCCGGGTCTGCATCGTCACCGTTCCCACCCCGATCGACCGCTACAAACGGCCGGACCTGACCCCGCTCGAACGCGCCAGCGAGACCGTCGGCCGCCTGCTCAAACCCGGCGATGTGGTCATCTACGAATCCACCGTCTACCCCGGCTGCACCGAAGAAATCCGCGTCCCCCTGCTGGAGCGCGAATCGGGCCTGATCTATGCCAGCGTCGCCCCCTAGCCCCTCACCCCCAGCCCCTCTCCCCTCGGGGGAGAGGCAATACCCCTCTCTCCCCCCGGGGGGGGACAATACCCCTCTCTCCCCCCGGGAGAGGGCCGGAGCGAGGGTGAGAAGTTCCCAGTATCGTCTCCAACCCTCAACCCTCAACCCTCAACCTCCCTCGCCACGGCCCGAGCCGGCAACGTCATCGGCGGCGGCGACTGGGCCGAAGACCGCCTCATCCCCGACATCCTCCGCGCCATCAGCGAAGGCCGGCCGGTCCTCATCCGCAACCCCCACGCCATCCGCCCCTGGCAGCATGTACTGGAACCCCTGTCCGGGTATCTCCGGCTCGCGCAACGGCTTTACGAAGAAGGACCCACCCATGCCGAAGCCTGGAACTTCGGTCCGCTGGACGACGATGCCCGCCCGGTGCACTGGATCGCCGAATACCTCACCCGCGCCTGGGGTGATGGCGCCCGCTGGGAACAGGACACCGGCGACCATCCTCATGAGGCCACCTACCTCAAGCTCGACTGCTCCAAGGCCCCGCGCCCGCCTGGAATGGCGCCCCCGCTGGCAACTCGCCGAGGCGCTCGACCGCATCCTCGCCTGGCAGCGCGCCTACCTGAACGGCGCTGACCTGCGGGAAATCACTTTGCAGCAGATAGTGGAATACCAGGTTGATGGTTGACCTGCTTTCAATTCTTAATGGACCGCAAGGCAAGGGCAGGTTTATCATCCGACGATAGGCGCTGACCCAATATGGCGTGTATGACTCGTGACAGGTTGCCCAAAGTGATTCGATAGAGAAATTAGAGTTCCTCCAGCATGCCCAGAATTGCTTTTTTCTTTGGTATATCCATTTATATGTATATGGATGATCATGGTGTTCCACACTGCCATGCAGTGTACGGCGACTACGCAGGCGCTTTTGGTCTGACGGACGGCGTCCTGCTAGCTGGCCAGATGCCTCCCGCGCAAGCCAAAAAAATCAAGACATTCATTCTCGATAACCAGAATGAATTGTTGGAGAAGTGGCATGAGCTTTCCGCTTGATACCCCCTCTAGCCGTCGCGCCATGCAGGTAAAGCCTCTAGACAACTATTGCCTAAGGGTGTGGCTGGCCGATGGGGCGGAACTGATCCTGGATATGGGGCCGCTCATCCACCAGCGCGAAGCGTATTGGCGACTGCGGCAGGAACGCTATTTCCGACAAGCCGACGTGGACCCACTCGGCGGAATCTGCTGGCCGGAAGGCGAAGATCTCGCTCCCGAGGGGCTGGAACGCTACCGAACCGTTGACCCTATCCAACCGGCTGATCAAAGGTAATTTCTAATGCCTCTCCTAGAACCTGTCGACTCAGTCATGGAAGGAATATGGAAACTTGGTTAATCCCCTATGACACCTTATGCAAAGATATGGAGTTGGAATATGGTCCATTTGTATTGTTTGGGCTAGTGCTTTACGCCGATCAACCCAGTGAATGGCATTTAGTCGCCGCCTCAAGAAAGCTCCCGGAGGGGGAGGCCGGAATCGACATACTGGCTGACTACTACGGTAAGCATTTCAATGCGTTTGCACAACCCTTGTTGGGGCGCTTGGTCGTGCTACCGGTCAACCACCGGCTGGTGCAAGCGCTGCAAAACATTGTGGTAAAGTCGTCAGCGGGCTACTGGCATGGCGAGAATCTCAGAATCATGGACATGGACGTGTTGCAAATGCACTTCTTGCGCTGGCAACCGGAAAACGTGGCAAATGCTATCGCCGTTTCAAGGTATCCACTTCTGCCGGGCCAGCACGTTGGGAACTGACGTCCCGGGCATAGTGGATAGCCTACAGAGCATCACCCATCACCCATCATCCCCCTACATGCAAGCCATAAAAGCCCTCTACCATGCAAGCCATAAAAGCCCTCTACAAGGAAGGCAGCATTCAATTGCTGGAGCCTCTCAAGGATGTAAAAGAAGCGGAATTATTCGTTATCGTGCTGGATAAGGACGAAACCACGGGTAGCGTGGTTAAAACCTTCCAAGCCTCAGCCAACAACTCGGAGGACGATTTCAAGGCCATCGGTCTTGCCAGCTTTTTCGATACGCAAGATGACAGCAACGTAGACTGGGAGGACATGTTTGATGTTAAGCCCCGGTGATATTGTTCTGCTGGACTTTCCCTATACCAATCAATCTGGTAGTAAGGTCCGGCCCGGGGTGATCGTGGGGGTCAACCCGCAGGCGCGATTGGATGACGTCAATATCGCCTACATGACCAGCGAGGTAGACAGTTACGCCTTTGATCGTTTCGGGCTTCTGATTACCCTGGATGATCTGGCTCAGGGCACGCTCAGACAGGACAGCGTAATCCGCGTCGATAAAGTCATCACGGTGCACAGGTCGAAATGCCGCAAAGTGGCCCGATTGACCGCGAAGAAACTGGACGAAGTTCTCCGCAAGGCGACCCAACTGAACGTGGAAAATTTCGCGGCCAACAAATACACCCCCCAACCCTTCACCCCCGCCGTCACCCCCGTGCCACCCTCTGGCAAGGTCATCGGCGCCCCGGAAATTCAGCACCTGGTCGACGCCGCCCTCGATGGCTGGCTCACCACCGGCCGTTTCAACAGCGCCTTCGAACAGCGCCTGGCCGACTTCCTGGGCGTCAAGCACTGCCACACCACCAACTCCGGCTCCTCCGCCAACCTGCTGGCGCTGGCCGCGCTCACCTCCCCCAAACTCGGCGACAAGGCCCTCAAGCCCGGCGATGAAGTCATCACCGTCGCCGCCGGCTTCCCCTCCACACTGAACCCCCTGCTGCAATACGGGTTGACGCCGGTCTTTGTCGACATCCATATCCCCACCTATAACATCGACCCGAGCAAGATCGAAGCGGCTATCAGCGACAAGACCCGCGCCATCATGCTCGCTCACACCTTGGGCAACCCGTTCGACTTGGACACCGTCCTGCGCCTCGCCCGGGAGCATGACCTGTGGGTGATCGAGGACACCTGCGATGCGCTGGGCACCACCTATACGCCACGCGCCGACATCCCCAAGGGCCGGCGCGACGTGATCCCCGCCGGCGTCCCGCGTTTGGTTGGAACCTTCGGCGACATTGGCACCCTCAGCTTCTATCCAGCCCACCACATCACCATGGGCGAAGGTGGCGCGGTCTATACCGAAAGCGGCAAACTCAAGCCCTTGATCGAGTCCTTCCGTGACTGGGGACGCGACTGCTACTGCGCCCCCGGCGAAGACAACTCCTGCGGCAAGCGCTTCTGCTGGCAACTCGGCGACCTGCCCGAGGGCTACGACCACAAGTACACCTACGCGCACGTCGGCTACAACCTCAAGATCACCGACCTGCAAGCCGCCTGCGGCCTCGCCCAGATGGACCGGCTGGAGGGTTTCATCCAAGCCCGCAAACGCCACTTCGCCTGGCTCAAGCAACGCCTGAAAAGCTGCGAGGACTGGCTGATCCTCCCCGAAGCCACGCCCCAATCCGACCCGGCCTGGTTCGGCTTCCCCATCACCATACGGCCCGAAACCGGCATCCAGCGCGTCGACCTGCTGCGCTATCTTGACGAACATAAAATCGGCACCCGCCTGCTCTTCGCCGGCAACCTCACCCGCCAGCCTTACATGAAAGGCTGGCGCTACCGCATCAGCGGCGACCTGACCCAAACCGACATCGTCATGAACCACACCTTCTGGATCGGCGTCCAGCCGGCCTTGACCGAGGAGATGCTGGAGTATGCGGCGGGGCGGATCGAGGCGTTTCTAGTAAGGGTTGATAGTTGAAGGTTGATAGTTGAGGAAAAGCGCGCGTGGAAACTTCCTACGACCGTCAACCAACCCCCGTAGGAGCCCGGCCCTCCGGGCGACCAGCGCCGCTGTCAGGCCATCCGCCAGAGACACGGCACGCCGTCATCCTAGCGTCATGGGAGACAAAAACAACCACCATGAGCCCGCTCAACCCTCAACCCTCAACGGCCAAAGGCCGCGGGCCATGAAAACCGATAGTCTCTTCTACGAACTTTTCCGTCAGTGGCCCGCCGTCGCGCTCGACCTGGCCGGGCTCGACCCGGCGGCAGCGGAGCGTTATACCTTCCGCGCCGAAGAACTCAAGCAAACCGCCTTCCGGCTCGACGGCCTGCTCGTCCCGGCGGACACTAGCGACGACCCCTATGTCTTCATCGAAGTCCAGTTCCAGCCCGATGAGAGCCTCTACCCTCGGCTCTTCGCCGAACTGTTTCTCTACCTGCGCCGGGCGCCCAAGCCCCGCGACTGGCGGGTGCTGGTGCTCTACCCCGATCGGGCGGTGGAACGCATTCCCCGGGGTTACGAGTTACCGGTGAGCCTCCCGCTCATCCACCGGCTAGACCTCAGCGCTCTGGACGGGCAAGATAGAGCCACGCCCGGCTGGGAACTGCTGCGATTGATCGTCGACGAAACGCCCAATGCCCTGAACCGCGCCCGCCGGCTGTTGCGTACACCCGCCACCGGGCCGCACGATCCGGCGCTGATCAACTTCATCGAAACCTTCCTCGTCTACAAGCTACCGCGGAGTACCCGCGAGGAGATACAAGTCATGCTCTGCATTACCGATATCGATCTCAAACAAACCCGCTTCTACCAGGATGTACTTGCCGAAGGCAGGCAGGAAGGAAGGGAAGAGGGGAGACAAGAGGGCAGACAGGAAGGCCAGACCGAGGGTCGCTAAGCCGAAGCCATACGCCTGTTGCGCAGCCTGCTCACCCGCCGCTTTGGCCCACTCCCCGACTGGGCCGACCAACACCTCAGCCAGGCGGGCACCGAACAACTGGAAGCCTGGGCGCTCCGCGTGCTGGACGCCAACAGCCTGGAAGCCGTCCTGCGTGGCTCACCCAGCGCATGAGCCAATGCAATCATGGATAATCGGGCAGGTAAAAAGGCATCAACCCCCTCTCGCTCCAGGAAAGGGCTGGGGTGAGGGGATTTCAAATGAACCATGACCTGCTCATCCATCCATACGTAGGGTGGAATGCCGGCTCAATTCCCGGCCCCGAGAGCCTGACCCACCCCGGCGACCGACGCATGCCGCTCAACTGGGTTTACGCCCCGCTCCAACACCCCAACGGCCCGCAGCCCCATAGGAGCCCGGCCCTCCAATCGCAAACGGTCGCTCCATCGCGACCCTTCCGGGCGACCCCGGGCGCGAGCTTGGCGCGTACCAGCTATAAGCATCCTCCTCGGCCTCCGGCACATGAGCGATCCCACACTCCCGCGCGGGAATGATCAACAATGGCATTGCTTTGGTTGAAACCGATGACGGCTCGCATCACCCGCTGAAGTCCACGACTACGAAGCCCATGGGAACGGCAAGGTTAAATTTTTTTAAAACCCGGCCATGCGCCTGACCCCTCAGACATTGCATGCCATCGAGCAGGCCGCCCGCGAATTTTTCGCCCCGGGTTCCACTGTCCGCTTGTTCGGCTCGCGCCTGGATGACGGTCGGCGCGGGGGGGATATCGACCTCTTGATCGAGCCTCCCGCCCCCCTTTCGCCGCGCGATCAGGTCGCGATGCGCAATGGCTTCCTGGCCCGGCTTTACCGACTGTTGGGTGAACAAAAAATCGATGTCCTAATCGTGCCGGCCGATGCCCCCGATGAGCGACCGGTCATCCAGACCGCGCGCCGTGAAGGCCGCGTGATCACCCGGTTGCCGCCATGATGGCTCTCGATCCGCTGGCAACGGCCCTCTGGGAAGCCGACCGTCACCTCGACGTACTGGAGACCGCGCTGCGCGACTGGCAACAAGCGCCGGCTACCCCACTGGAAGAACTGGAAGCCGATCAGGACAGGCTCAGAATCCTGGATCAGTTGCTCTTTCGCTTCACGAAATGACAGGATGCCATCGGACAACGGCTGGTACCGGCCACCCTGGCCGCCTTATCCGAACCCTTTGAAGACTGGCCCATGATAGACCGGCTCAATCGGCTGGAAAAACTGGGTTATCTGGAGGTCGATCCATGGCTGCGTTGACGCGAAACCCGCAACCGCCTGGCCCACGAATACCCGGAACATGCGGATACCCGGTTGGCCGCCATTCTCGCCGCGGTGAATGCGGCAACGGAACTCTCGAACAGTTACCGCGCTTGGCGGGCCATACTCCACAAACAACTCTGGCCCTAAAACAGACATACGGATAAATGAGCAGGTTAAGCTACATCAACTCCGTCTCCGCCTCCGGGGCGAGGGCTGGGGAGATTTCACAGCAATTCTCATTTTGGCTGAAAGCGTTGCCCTACCTGGGTTTTGCCGCAGGGATGCTCCGAGGCGTAGATACCGGAATAAACCCCTTCGAGCCCCAGCGAGAAGGGGTGTTTCCGGCGCCACCGCCCGATTCCGCCGGAAACGCCCGCCCTTCGCCGCGCTGGGGCGGACCCTTCGGCCCCGCTCGGGACAGGCTTATTCCGGCCTACCATGGGGTCACGATCGCATAATGAGAATTGCTGAAGCAGGGATCGACCAATCAGCCAACTTGACCGGCCTTATGCGCGAGTCAAACAAACTAAATCCTTACCACGAACAGCTTGCCAGGCCTGAAATCTGCCGATTCTTTGGAATAGTTGTGGCGATGTACTACAAGGAACACAATCCACCACATTTTCATGTTCGTTATGGTGACCAGAAGGCTGAAATCGACATACGAAGGCTTTGCCTGCTGGCCGGTAAATTGCCACCACGTGCGTTGGGCCTGGTCATTGAATGGGCAACCCAACATCAAGATGACCTCATGGAAGACTGGGAACTGGCCCGCCAGGATGCCGAGTTAAAAAGTCTTGCACCACTGGAGTAAAACCATGTTTCTGATTGATGTAACCGGTGTGCGCCCCTTGCCGGAACGGCGCCTCGACTTGACCTTCGCGGATGGGCTCAAGGCGGTAGTCGAGTTGGATGCTATCGTCAAAACGTATCGCGGCGTTTTTCTACCCTTGCTGGAAGACCACTTTTTTCAACAAGTCCGGGTAGCCCCCGAATTGGGAACCATCGTTTGGCCCAATGGCGCCGACGTGTGTCCCGATGTGTTGTACAGCATGGCATCCGGTAAACCCATCGATGCACCTCACTAAAGCTGATACCCGCCACCCCGTAGACTGGGACAGCGGAGCGGAATCCCGGCGCGACCCTTGCCGGGTTTCGGATATACCCTCAACCTTACGGCGCCTGGGCAAAGGCGGCAGCCGTGCCCAACAGGCGGCGTCCAGGCACCCGTCGAGCCCGTCATCATTCGCTCGCGCCGCCCTGCACATTCCATGCACCCTGGAATGTCCCCGTCATTGCGAGGAGGGCGCAGACCGACGGGGCCTGCCATGAGCGGAGTCAACCGGCTCGCCGTGAGCGGAGTCGAACGGCAATCCAGACCCGGCCACCGTGGCCTATTCACCTGATGTACCATGGGTTCGCCGCCCTGGATGGATCGTCTCCACCCTCCAGCGTGGACATGCAGCCCCCGGCGCTCCAGCGCCCCGCAACGCCAAACTCAGCAAGCCCCCCGTTCATTCCAGGCATCAACCATCACCCCACGCCCTCAGGCAAGCTCAGGTGGCAACCCCACCACCCTCGATGGCAGGATCAAGGTCATGATCGCTCACCTCCCCCAAGCAGCCTGCAAGGTGGCGATACTCAAAGGGCATGGGTATCCTATGGCCATGCACACTGAACGATCAAGCTAACCGTAAACCCCCATGCCCTCCCTGGAACTCGAAAACACCCGCATTGGCCTCATCGGCCTCGGCTACGTCGGCCTGCCACTGGCCGTCGAATTCGGCCAGCACTTCCCCACCATCGGCTTCGACATCAAGCCCGACCGCGTCGCGGAACTCCGCGCCGGCCATGACAGCACCCGCGAAACCACCCCGGAGGAACTCCAGGCCGCCACCCAGCTCCGCTACACCACCGACCCCGCCGACTTGGCCGCGTGCAACGTCTACATCGTCACCGTCCCCACCCCGATCGACCGCTACAAACGGCCGGACCTGACCCCGCTCGAACGCGCCAGCGAGACCGTCGGCCGCCTACTCAAACCCGGCGATGTCGTCGTCTACGAATCCACCGTCTACCCCGGCTGCACCGAGGAAATCTGCGTCCCCATCCTGGAGCGCGAATCCGGCCTGCGCTATGCCGCCACCGAGCCCAACCCTGTGGGAGCCCAGCCCTTTGGGCGACGAACGGAGGCGCCGGAGCACGTACCTGCACAGACCGCCACAACGGATGCCGTCGCGCAGTCATCGCCCGGAGGGCCGGGCTCCCACCCCAAGACCCAGCCCACTGGCCACTTCTTCATCGGCTACTCCCCCGAGCGCATCAACCCCGGCGACCACGAACACCGTCTCACCACCATCAAAAAGGTCACCGCCGGCTCCACGCCCGAAGCCGCCCGCTTCGTCGACGCGCTGTACAACCGCATCATCACCGCCGGCACCCACCTCGCGCCCAGCATCCGCGTGGCCGAGGCGGCCAAGGTCATCGAAAACACCCAGCGCGACGTCAACATCGCCCTCATCAACGAACTGGCCATGCTGTTCCACCGGCTGAACCTCGACACCGAAGCCGTGCTCG
>Ga0194120_10012146_pt1 | contig 10183 bp, 11 predicted proteins | sample TA2MahCa65mmetaG_FD_148642 | JGI IMG/M metagenome (GOLD analysis project Ga0194120, IMG submission 148642) | Freshwater microbial communities from Lake Tanganyika, Tanzania - TA2015019 Mahale Deep Cast 65m | ecosystem: Environmental > Aquatic > Freshwater > Lake | place: Tanzania: Lake... | reverse complement strand
TCACCGTCTTCACCACGTCGGGACCGGTGATGAACATGTGGCTCGTCTCGCGCACCATGAAGATGAAGTCGGTCATCGCCGGCGAGTACACCGCACCGCCAGCGCAAGGGCCGAGAATCACCGAAATCTGCGGGATGACCCCTGACGACTGCACGTTGCGCCAGAAGATGCCGCCGTAACTGGCGAGCGACACGACACCTTCTTGGATGCGAGCACCGGCACCGTCGTTGAGACCAATGACTGGTGCACCGGTCTTGAGCGCGAGATCCATCAACTTGTGAATCTTCTCCGCATACACTTCGCCCAGCGCGCCGCCGAACACGGTGAAATCTTGGCTGTAGACGAACACCTGGCGTCCGTCGATCGTGCCCCAGCCGGTGATGACGCCGTCGGTATAGGGGCGTTCGTCAAGACCGGCCGCATGGGCACGATGCCTCGCCAGCAAATCGAGTTCGTGAAAGCTGCCCGAGTCGAGCAAGGCGTCAACCCGCTCGCGCGCGAGCATCTTGCCCTTCCCGTGTTGGCGTTCTACCGCACGCGGCGAACCGGCATTGCGAGCCTCGTGCTTGCGGACTTCGAGATCGGCGAGCTTGTCGGCAATTGGATTGTCGGGCATTACATCACAACCTACCGAATAGCCTGAAATCGGTGTGTGGAGTCGTCGGCTACGTAGGTGAGACACATGACGGTTTGCTTGAGAGAATGATTGATGCCGTCCGCTCGCGGGGCCCGGATGATGAACAGAAACTAGTTGTCGGCAAGGTGCATCTGGGGTTTACCCGCTTGGCAATCAATGATCTAAGTGCGACAGGCAATCAGCCGATGAATTCAAGAAGCGGTCGCTTCATCTCCGTGATGAATGGCGAGATTTACAACGCCCCTGAGATTCGACGCGCGCTCAGAACCATGGGTGTTGAGTTCAGGGGATCTTCAGATGCCGAGATCATTCCCCACGGTTTCGAGGCGTGGGGAACACAGCTCTTTGCGAAGCTGCGCGGGATGTTTGCACTCGTGGTCTGGGATCGCGTATGCGAGATCGTTTATCTTGCTCGTGATCACTTTGGGGTAAAGCCACTTTATTTTTCTACCCTCAACGATGGTCTCGTGTTTGGGTCATCCTCTCGAGCAGTGGCAATACACCCGAAGGTGGGAACCTCCTTACGGGAATCAGCCATCGCTGAGGTACTGCGTTTCCGGTATTGCTCGAGTGGGGAGTCAATGTTCGCCAATGTTGCAACAGTAAACCCAGGCGAATGGATTACGTGGGATAAACGCGGACTACGACGTCAAACGTATTGGCACCGCAAGCCCTATGCAGAAGACGATTCCGTCCGCGACGATGATTGGCCAGAAATCTTTGCTGAAACGTTGGAGAAGAGCATTGCTGTCGGGATGCTGTCCGACGTACCCCTTGGTATCTTGCTTTCCGGGGGCATTGATAGCGGTGCGGTTGCGCACTTTGCCGCTCGTCAGAACGTCGAAGATTTGTTGGCCTTCACGTATGCAATGCCTGGCAAGCACGATGAATCCTTGATGGCCAGAGATATTGCGACGACCAATGGAATTCAACACCGCGTCGTGCAACCGGCAAGACGGTCATTTCATGATTCCTTCGTAGGAGCAATTCGTTCGATGGATACTCCAGTTGTCGATGCCATCATCGCTCCGACATTCAATTTGTTGAAGTCGGTCAGTGCCGAACGCAAAGTCGTCCTCACGGGCGAAGGCGCGGACGAGTTGCTCGGTGGCTATGCGCATATTGGGCCATTGATGTTGCTAGGGAGTTTGGCGCGGCGCGGGGTGCCACTTTCTCCTCTTGCAAGTATTCTCAAACGAGTCCCTACTTCGGTGCTCAACAGATTCTTTCCGTATGAAGCAGCACTTGGTTCACGAGGACACCACAAGTTGTATCAACTGGTCAGTTCGGGTCATTCGCCTGGTTTAGCGCTGGATCATGCAACGTCGATCTTCTCTGTGGATGAGATTCGTGCGGGCACGAGACTTAACCATCTCGGTAGTGGGTGTCAGTTGAAGGAACTACGGATTGCAGAACTGATGGGTTGGGGTTACTCGCAGTGGCTGCCAAATCAGATTCTCAACAAGATGGATCAGTTATCAATGGCTCATGGAGTTGAAGCACGAGTTCCGTATGTCGACCCAATCTTGTATGACGTTGTGAGGACAGTACCTCGGAGACTCCTTGTATCGGCAAGATCGAACAAGGTCCTTCTTCGAATCGCTCTTCGTCAACGTGGTTATCGTTGGGCAGAAGTACCCAAGCGGGCCTTCTTCGTTGCTCCGACCGATGCGCATATTGCGGAATTGAGCACTGTTGCAGATGAGTGGTTGAGTCAGTCGGTTCTGAAAAAGCATGGAATCGTTTCGATGAAGATGGTGAACGATGCCAGAATAGGGATGCAGAGCGGGGATTTTCTCGCAACAAAACAGGTGGCAGCGCTAGCCGGTCTTCACATTTGGCTTGACCAAGGCTTCGTATCGTGACCGAATCAGTTACCCAAAGTGAGGAGCTTGTTCAATCGTTGATTGATCGCGTCTTGAATTTGCGCTGCGCGGACACGGCTTCGCCCCTGTATGGATCATTTGATAGAGACTTCTGGTTGTATCGCACCATCCGAGGCTTCCAGTCAGCTCCGTTTCAGCATGTGATGGCGGGATTTGCATATCTCAGCCAATCAGCGTCACACACGGGAACGCACGACTACGTTGAGATTGCAGAGGCCGCTCTCGCACAGTGGATAAAGCAACGCAATCGAAATGGTTCCGCCAACGAGTGGTATCGCAATGAGCAGAGTTTCTGCGCAACTGCCATGGGGCTCCACGCCGCGACCGAGACAGTGCTGACGTTCAGTCAGCTCTCGAATCCACGGTGTCTAAATCATCATCTTGAGTCACTCATGCCTTCAGTCCAGTGGCTAAGCAAGCGACGCAATCCGCTAGCAGCAAACCAGGACATTGCATCAATAACAGGACGCTGGAACCTCGGAGCGCTTCTCAGTGACCGATCAATTCAAGTCGCCTCGGAACGCTCGATGAAAGAACTCATTGAGCAGTTTGATCGCAGCGGCTACTTGTCGGAGTACGGTGGCCTAGACATCGGCTACTCGCTCCTCAGTCTTGATTTGCTCGTTTCCTCACACTCAGCGGGCTTTGAACAGGCGTCACGCCTTGCTGCACGCATCAGTGGCGTCTTGCACAAAGTGGTGTCAAAGGGTGGTGATTTCCCATTTGCGCTGGGATCTCGCGGGACTCACCATCCGTTTTATGCAGGGGTTCACTACTTTTCGAGCTTCGTTCCTGAGGCAACGGAGTTGCTCAAGCAGTTGAACGAGAGGCATGTTTCCCAACAGGTAGAGCACATCTCGCGCTATGACGACCGATACTTGATGACGTTTGGATTCACAGCCCTCGCCCGACTGCTGGTGTTCGAAGCCACACAGGAACCAAGACCTTTGACTCAAATATTGTCGGTGACCGCCAAGCCTGAGCCTCTACTGGAACGAATAGATCTTGCAAATGGAACTCTCTTCTGTAACCGCGATCTCGGCTCGGCACTGCAGTTTCTTGCTGACTCTCACGAGTCGTTCGTGCATCTCGGATATGCGATGACGGTCGGTGATGAGCGATGGTGCAGTCTCTCGGGGCCAGCAGGAGATTCAACAGAGGTCTCGCATCCATTTATCAAGCAAAGTACTTCAGTGCCGTTGGAGAGGTTTCAACTCGCCTTCTCTTTACTAGAGGTGTTGTGTCGAGTGCCGTGGATCGCGAGTCGAGTGTCGTGGTGGGCACGAGTGAGACTCGGTCGTTCAATGAGTGCTCGATCTGCTCATTTCTACCGGAGAATCCGTGTAACCGAAACCACAGTGCTGGTTGAAGATGAGGTTCGCGTGCAAGATCTGACGCAGCCTTCGGTAGTTGAGTCGCTCGACACCTTTCCATTTCATTCACCTTCGCGGTTCCTCGGTATACAGGTGAGTTTGAGTGACTACCTCACCACGCGCAGTTGGGCAACAGCTACGTCAGGTTCGACAGTCATCAAGTGGCAATTGGAGGTCACGCCTACTCATGAGAACATTAGGGTGAGTGAGGTATGAGGGTTGCCGTCGTAATTCCAACAAGAAACGAAGAACCAACCATCGCCGCTGTCATCTCAACGATTCGCACCACACTCCAAGCAGCCGAGCATAGAGCCATCATTTTTGTCGCTGATGATTCTCATGACGACACCCGAAGAGTCGCCAAGGAACTCGGAGCCCATATCGTTCCCGGCAGTGGCGACGGGCTTGGAACAGCAATGTACCGAGGTCTAAAGGCGACACTTTCTGTAAATCCAGATGTGGTAGTGAGTGTTGATGGAGACGGCCAAGCTGATATCGCCTCGGAACTCCTGCGGTTTCTGCGACCCATCCAGGAAGGCTCTGCTGAACTAGTTCTTAGTTCTCGGTTCCTCAATTCAGACTCGGTTCGCTATCCATATCGAATGAAAAACCGAATTGGTACACGAATTCTTGTCGGGATGCTACGACGCGGCACAGGTCTTCCACTAACGGATAGCCATGGCGGTATTCGAGCCATGCATCCCGATGTGGTGAAAGAACTCGAAATGATTGGAAGTCACACCTACGTACAGGAATCCATCCTTGATGCCCATGAAAAGGGTTTTCGAATCGTGGAACTGCCGAGCGTTTGGTTGCCACGTCAGCATGGAACCTCAAGAGTGGTGCGATCGATACCTCGGTACATCTTGTACACGTTGCCTGTCCTGCTCGTGCGGTCAGGCAAGCACATTCGTTGGCTTTACTCTCTAGGCGTTGCTTCAATCACTCTTGCCTTTGTTTGCTTTGGCGTCATTCTTATACAGGAAGGTTTCACCTATGCACTTGCCGATCGTCTACCAGGCTTGACTCTCGTTGGTCTCTTGGTGACGACTGGACTTCAGTTCTTTTTCTTCGGATTTGTGCTGCAGTTACTGAAACAGATTAAGCAACGAGTTGGTTAACCAGAAGATAATGAAGGAGTTACGAGGTGCGGTTGTCGGCTTTGGGAAGCTTGGTCTACTGCATGCAGGGCTCGTAAATGGTCTGTCGAACTCCAGGCTCGTTGCGGTGGTGGAGAGCTCGGGGGTCATCCAACGAATTGTGCGGCAATACTTTCCCGATATCCAGGTGTTTTCGACTGTCGAAGAGTTGATTGAATCGCGCGCATCCGACTACGTCGTCATCGCGACACCGACCGGGAGTCACGTCAGTATCGCAGAGAAACTAGTTAAGGCCAACATTCCGGTGCTCATCGAAAAACCCCTATCACTCAACGCGCAGGAAGCAACTCCACTTATTGCCGCACTCGACAGAAATTGGGTTCCGAATATGGTCGGCTACATGGGGCGATATATCGAAACATTCCGCAAAGCCGCACAACTCGTTCACTTGAATGTTCTTGGCCAGGTGCAGATGATTCGTTCATCAATGTATATCGAGCAGCTTCTAAAACCAGGTGAAGGGTGGCGCTATGACCCCACTACCTCTGGGGGAGGCGTACTCATTACGCAGAATTCGCACGTGGTCGACAAGCTGCTCTGGATGTTCGGAGATATCGCTGGAGTGTCTGGCAATACGTCCCGGTTGGTCTCACGACTGGTCGAGGACCATGTTCACGCACATCTTGAGTTTGCTTCAGGAGCAGTGGGTTTCATCGATGCCTCATGGTCTGCACGGCACTTTCGGACACCAACCATTTCAATACATGCGCAGGGGATGAACGGCACGCTCGACGTAAATGACGATGAGGTCCGATTGTTTCTCGATAACTCGATTGCCGAGTTTTCTCAAGGCTGGACTACCTGGAGAAAACCAGATTTGTATCGTCCGGTGCCCCTTGACATTGGGGGAAGTCAGTACACACTCCAAATGATTGACTTTCTTGAAGCCGTTGCCAACTACACCGATTTGCAATCAAACGTGGCCAGTGGCCTGAAGACACAGCTCGTCATTGATGCGGTGTACGAGTCGGCACGGCTGGGTGGAACACGAGTCAGCGTTTCCACGCTCCACCCATGAGTGGAGTTGTACTGCCACGAATCGTTCTAGGGCATAACGCATTTTTCGGCGTTGACCATCTGTCAAGTCAACGTGGGGTTGAAAGAGCCGCATATTTCGCGGATGTCGGGAATGTCATAACCGTGATAAGTGCTGCGGCCAACGCTGGAGCCGGCGGGCTCATGCTGTCAACACACCCGCGAGCAGCGTCGATTTGTGATGCTCTGAACGACAATGCGCATCTCGTGTCGAAACTTGAGATATTCCCACTACTTCCGTATGCACAGAAGTACGTCACGCGCGCAAACGAACTTGGGCTCGTTCGGGTAGTTACGCAGACGCTTGCAGAAGCAAGCACAAGAGACAAAGTTGGGCTTGGTATCGATTTCTTTAGAACGATCTATCGACGAGATCCACTGGACATGGTAAAGGCGCTGATGCGCCTTGAGCTTCGCATCTTCAGGAAGCTCAATGTTTCAACTGTCTTCCTTCATGATGCGATTGCAGACCTGCTTATGGCACTCAACTTGCCGACAATCTTCTCGGTTTACGAAACTACGCTTCGCAGACGATTTGGGGTCATAGCTGGCGTCGCTACGAAGAATCTTCCTCTGCTGGTCCGACGATTTCGAGAATGGGGAATTGATCTTCCAGTCGTACTCACTCACGTGAACAAGGTTGGTTTCCATGTGAATCCGAGTCGAGAAGAATGCGAGAAAGCTCTGAATCAGCCAGATTTGACGGTGATGGCGATGGGCACGCTCGCTTCGGGATATCTGGCTCCGGAGGAAGCCTATTCGTATGTGAATGCATTCCCGTCGGTGCAGTCGATTGTTGTCGGAACAAGTTCAACTCACCACATTGCCAGTACATATCTCGCCATACGTCAGTCAACCGATAGGCGATAGAGAGTTTTTATGTCTTGGTTGCAGCGGCGATTTCGGATTCTACAGAAATCCGGTGGGCCAGCAATACAGAAGGTGTTTGAATTACCTCTGTTTAATGTCAAGCTCTTTGATCAATTGGTTATAGCGATCTATGACAGATACAAAAAACTTGAAGCAATCCCGATGAAGTTCTTTGAGAAGTATGTGGTGCCAGGAACCATGGTAATTGACGTCGGTGCGCACTATGGCTACTTCACGACTCGACTCAGCAAGTTAATTGGTGCGAATGGATTGGTAGTCGCGCTTGAGCCAAACAAGAGATCGCAGGCGGTTCTTCGGCGTCGTATAAGCAGGCAGAGACTCAATAACGTGAAGATTCTTTCATTCGCCGCTTGGTCTTCTTCAACCAAGATTCACTTCGTCTCAGACGGTCCACTCGGGGTAACATCGCATGTTTCAACCTGAAATGATGGTGAAGGTCTACTGATCGAGGGACGATCAATCGATGAAATTGTGCGTGATAATCGGGGGATAGAAGTGAGCTTTATCAAAGTCGATGTGGAGGGAGCCGAGATAGAAGTTCTTCGCGGCTCGCATGCAACACTGCTCAATCATCGCCCGACAATTCTCTGCGAAATTGGTAGCGAGTATGGAATTGTTTCAACAAGACATCTCGAAGATCTGTTCGAAATCCTGAGCATCGTCAACTATGAATGTCGCAATGCCAAAACTGAATCCTTGTTTACAAAGGAATCGCTCACTGTGCATCTGCGAGATTTCAGATACTTAGATGTGCTACTTTCTCCGGCATTGAGCGATACTGCCTGTATAGGAGGCTCTTAATGGGTTGGAAGGTTGCGATACCGGATGATTCAATTGAGTACCTCGTTACCCGTAATAACCGAATAGTCAAGAAGAAATTCCTGAGCAAACTCTATTCTGAATGGGCGCAGCTGTTACTTGACTACTGCGGACCAAGGGGGCTATCGATTGAAATCGGAGCCTCAAATCCAACAGTCAAGCGCGTACTCGATCGCGAAATTGTATTCGGTCTAGACTTTGTTTGCTCACCAGTGATTGCTGTTCAAGGTGATGCTACGTTTCTACCGTTCGCCCAGGATTCAGTATCCAACTACGTTGCGATTGATACGCTGCATCACTTACCGGATGCTCATCTATTTTTTTCTGAAGTCTCACGTACTCTGGTGAAAAATGGAAGGTTGGTGCTAATCGAACCCTGGAGCAATAGATGGTCCAGATTCATTTATAGGCGTCTCCATACCGAGCCGTTCTTACCTATGGCTGATTGGAAGACAGTCGGCGATGGCCCCATGACGAGAGCGAATCTTGCCTTGCCATGGATTGTTCTCGATAGAGATTACGAGCTTTTTAAGGCCAGATTCCCCGAGCTGAGGGTCGTCTGTATTAAGCCCCTAATGCCATTCTCTTTTTTGGCATCCGGCGGCGCTCGATTGAACTTTGGGGTGCCAGGTGTCTTGTTTACAATGTTTCGACGACTCGAACGGTTCTTCGAACATTGCGGTATTGGGCTCTCCGCCCTCATCGTTATTGAAAAGTCGTATAAGGCGTAAGAACCCTTTGGCTCACTTGTGTGCCTCGATCCAGAGACTCCCGCTGAGCTTTCTGATTATCGAGATTCTTTCAATCGCGAGTACAAACCGGAAAGCAAATGACTTCTCAGTCGTTTCTCCAAATGAGGGATGCCAAAAGTCAAAGTAGGTTACCTTGACAGAACTAAAGTCATTGCGAAGACAATTGGTGATAGTAGATCGCGTGAAGGCCTCTTCATCAGGGGTGAGTCCATACCGAGCGCGATTCTTCGGGCTCCGAAACATCCACCAGATTAGCGGATTTGTCCGGTTGGGCTCAGCTGCAATGAGCCTTCCACCCGGCCGAAGGACGCGAGAAATTTCAGGTAGGGCGACCCGAAGATCTAGGTGATGCAGTGTGGAGTTCGCAAAGCAGACGTCAAAAGTCGCGTCTGCGTATTTCATCTGATGAGCATCGCCAACCTCAACTATTGTCGCTGCTGGATGTCGTAAATGGCGGTTCGCATTGGCAACGATTTCCAGAGAAATGTCGATTCCAACTACCTCCGCAAACTCCGAGATGCGGTTCACCCATTGCCCATCTCCACATCCGATGACGAGAATGCGATGGCGCGAGGGCAGGGGGGGAGCGACTTTGGGTAGGGCTTGCTTCAACAGCGAGATTCGGCGTTCAACGCGCACCTTACCGCCGGGAGTTTCCCACCATTCCTTGGTGGCGATGGACGCTTTGCCGCCGCGGATCAGGGCGTCGTGATGTTTGCGCTCTCGCTCAACACGCTCAGATGGGCCCCGTGTTGGTCGTGTAGGTTCATCAGCCATGAAGTCAGTGAGCGATGTTCGAGCCTACTGGGAACAGAATCCACTACTTGCTTTTGAAGTGGGGGGGATAACGCAGATGAACGATGGACGTATCTTGATTACATAAGGCGGACAGATGTTGAGGCGTTTGCCATCAACTACTGGGGTTTTGATAGCGTTCGCGGCAAGACCCTGCTCGATATCGGATGTGGACCGGGCTGGTTGACCGTGATGTACGCAATGCATGGGGCTATTGTGACGGCCGTTGACCTCACGGAACAGGCAACAAAACTTACGTTGTCGGCGCTTCGGGCTAACGGCGTAGTCGCAATAGTGAGAGTTGCCAGTGCCGAGCAACTGCCATTCCCGGATCAATCCTTCGATGTGGTGGTGTCATCAGGAATCCTACATCACACGCCAGATTTTTGCTGCCGCAATGCGTGAATCGTACCGAGTGACACGTGTCGGTGGCAGCGGGCTAATCACTTTGTATCGGTTTGGAATCCTGCACCACCGTATGGTCTTTCCGTTGGTGCGGGCAGTCATGCGCTTAACGGGCACACGGCATCCTGGTGCCGACTTGGCCTCGACAAGTCAAAGCGTCGAGGAATTTGTGCGGCAATATGATGGAGCAAACAATCCTGTTGGAATTGCCAAGAGCGAACGAGAGTGGGAGAGGCACTTGACCTCCGCAGGCTGGACAGTAGTTTCTCGCGAACGTCACTACTTTCCATCACGAATGGTGCCGTTGCTCGCACGCGCCCCTAGGTGGGCCAGAAAAGCACTCGACCGACACCTAGCCACGATGGTCTATTTCACGCTCAGGCGATTGTGAGACTCTTCGTCTTTGCAAGTCTCGGCGTAGACGGTGCCA
>Ga0194120_10012145_pt1 | contig 10184 bp, 10 predicted proteins | sample TA2MahCa65mmetaG_FD_148642 | JGI IMG/M metagenome (GOLD analysis project Ga0194120, IMG submission 148642) | Freshwater microbial communities from Lake Tanganyika, Tanzania - TA2015019 Mahale Deep Cast 65m | ecosystem: Environmental > Aquatic > Freshwater > Lake | place: Tanzania: Lake... | reverse complement strand
TAGCTCAGTTTGAGCATACGATATATATCAAAGGGTCTGGAGTGGAAATATTATCATTGGGTGATGATTATTAATTTTAACGATATAATGTATAATAAACGTATGTCGTTGGTTGATAATATATTAAATATTCATTATATTGATGATAGTGTTGTATCTCTTTCCAAAGTATTATTAATATTTTATGTTTTAATAATGAGCAATTTGACTCCTGTATTATTATCTAAACAATTGAGAAGTTTTATTGATAATAATCGTATGGCACAACATATAGTTGGTATATTATCATTAATAGTAATAATAACTGCTGTTAATGGTAATATTGACAGTCGTACAGCTATAATATACGCTTTATTGGGATATATTTGGTTCGTATTTTCGACAAAAATGGATCTACATTGGAACATAATCGTAATATTATTGCTTTTAGTGGGATATTTATATGAGAACGATTTAGAAAATAAGGAGATAGAGATGAAAAAGGATAAAGCATTAACGGAAAATGAAAAGAATGATATTAAGAAAAATCATAGAAAAAATATAGGATATATCGTTATGGCTATATTAGCGGTAACGATTATTGGAACCTTGTTATACAATAATAAAAAAGAAATTCAATATGGAGGTGGCTATGATATTTTAAGATATTTATTCTATTGAAATATTTTTCATCATTCTTAGTCCGACAATACCTCCAAATTTATCTAAAATTTTAGATGTGAATGGTATTAATTTACATTTAGTGTTATTTATTTTGTTTATGTTATTTTCAATCAAATCGAATGATATATATAATTTATTTAGCATATTTTCTTTTAATAACTCATCAATTTCTTGTGGACTAAAAACTAACATATCGGGATCTAATGTTAAATATTCATTAAATTCATCTTCATTATTGTTACCATTATTATCGAGACAAAACTATAAGTCCATTTTCATGAGCACTGTCCACGAGCGTGACGTTCTGCGAGTTGTGTGAAATATTCAATCTCGGAGTCACTGACTTGTGTGTTTGTGGTTTGATCATCACGATCGAGTTGTTTGGTGAGCTTTTCAAGGCGAGAGTATGTTGGACGATGAGTGGTTGCATACTTGACAGTATACTTACCATTTTGGTGAGTAACAGCAAAAACGGTATCTGGGTTTCGAGAAGCACGGTAAAATGCCTTGAACAACTGTTGAGCGAGACGCGAAGACATTGTTATATCACTACGAGAAATCTCGAGGAAAGTAAATCAAATACATTGAGATCATTAAGTATTTGATAAATCAATTTTTTTATTAAATAAAAAATTATTGGAAAAAATCTTCGATTTATGTAACACAATTTTTTGGCAAAAGACTTAAGCGTTTGATGATAGAATTATGATAAATTATGATATTATCAATATTGAGTTATAATATATGGTTTGATAAGTATAAATGGTGCGAAAGATTAGATAAATTGATAGAATACATAAATTTAAACGATATCGATGTGATTTGTTTACAGGAAGTTACTGATGATAGTTTTAGTTTTATAAAGAGTAAATTACAAAATTATTCATATTTTCCCGATGAATTAGATTGTAGATATGGATGTATTATTATGAGTAAATATAATTTTGAAAAGACTTTTGAATTTCCGTTAAAAACTATCATGGGAAGAAAGTTGATCGCTGGAGTAATAAATATTGGTCATGATAAGATATTAATATCTAATTGTCATTATGAAAGTGAATTTAATGACATTAATATGACAAAAGTGGAACAATATGCTACCACATTAAATATTTTAAATGATCTCATAACAACATATGGATGTATCATTCATTGTGCTGATACAAATATAACTGCGAAGGAAAGTTTATATTATATTACGAAGGATTTGAGATGGGTGGATTGTTGGGAAGAAGATGGTGAAAATGTGGATAAATGCTTTACGTATGATGGTTCAACAAATGAAAATTTAATTATGAGAGGAATAACACATTTGAAATCGCGAATTGATAGAATTATATATCGTGGTGGCAATAATATTAATGTGGATAGTTTTGATTTAGTGAAAAATGATATATCGGATCATTATGGTGTTATATGCAAATTTGTAATGGACGATTATGATAAGTTAAGTTTATAATTTTGGCAATTTAATTTGATTTTTATTAATAAAAAAATGGCAATTCGATTTTTATTAATATTATCGATTTTATTAAAATCGATAATATTAATAAAAAATTGATAATATATCTATTTAAGCATGTATTTCATATAAGATGGTATTATTTATGCCACGTGGACGTGTTTCAGCTGGAAAACCTGCAACCAAAAAGACAACCCAAAAGGAGGAAGTAAAAGAGGTCGCTCCCGAAGAAGAAAAGAATTGGGGAAAATCTCTTTCAGAAGAAGATGATCAGGAGGAACAAGAAGATCCTTCACAAACGGAAAGTGAATCAGATGATGTTTCTCCAGCAGAAGAGGATGAATATGAAGATCCTCAAGAAGATGAACAGCCAATGAAAGGTGCAAAATATACTAGCGCAAATAGTATTTTGAAGTTTGGATATAATGATTATCTCAATGTTCACAAGGATGTTTCTCAGATGGACAATATTGATGTAATGAAAACTTTGATCGCGAGAGCACATCATGCTGGTCAATTTGAATTATATAAGACTCTTAAGAAGACTTTACAAGCGATGAATCATGAATGTGCATTCCCTTATATTGGTCCTCAACCCCATCGCCGACCACCTCAACCAAATTATAATCAGCGTTTTGATCAGGAACAAGAACATGAATATCAACCTCGCGGACGAGGACGTGGTGGATATCAGGGTAATACGGGAGGTGGAAGAGGTGGAAGAGGAAGAAATTAATTTTGTTTCTCTATCTAATTTATAATAGTTAATTTATATGAAATATCCTAATATCAATGATGATGATTTTAATGAGAAATTAAACAAAATATATAAACGTTTCACAATACCGAAAGATCATCGGACGTATGATAATATATGTATTCCGAAAAAATATCAACTTCAATTACCACAACTATTTGTTTCAGAATTTATAAATCCCAAAACGCCGTACAAGGGTATATTAATATATCATCGTATTGGTGCTGGTAAAACTTGTACAGCAATAAGGGTTGCAGAAAAATGGAAAAAAATAAGAAAAATTGTTGTTGTACTTCCAGCATCATTAAAAGGCAATTTTAGAACAGAATTGAGAAGTTTATGTGCTGATAATAATTATTTAAAACCACATGAAAGAAAAGAGTTATCCACTCTTCATCCAATGGATAATAGATATATTGAGATTATAGCAAAAAGTGACGAAAGAATAGATAAATATTACACAATTTATTCATATAATAAATTTGTGGAATTAGTCAATAATAGAGATATAAATTTACGTAATAGTTTACTTATTGTTGACGAGGTACAAAATATGGTTTCAGAGGATGGATCATTTTATAATACGTTGTATGATATAATTCATGATTCTCCTACTAATTTACGTATTGTTCTTTTATCTGCGACACCGATGTTTGATAAACCGAACGAGATGGCTTTAACATTAAATTTAATGAGAATACCAAAAGAATTGCCGATAGGTAGAGATTTTGATAAACAGTTTATTAAAGTTAGTAATAGGGCAGGAAAAACAAATTATAGTGTCAAGAATATTGATAAATTTAAAGAAGCGATTAAGGGTTATGTCTCTTATTTTAGAGGTGCTCCGGCGTTAGTGTTTCCGGAGATGAGAATTAAATATGTAAAATGCGAAATGAGTGATTTTCAATATTCTGCATATAGAAGTGTATTACGCAATGAAGAAAATATGAATGGAATGCCAAAGAAGAAAACAGAGGATGTAAAAGTATCAGATCTTCCAAATAATTTTTTTATTGGAACTCGTTTAGTATCAAATATTGTTTTTCCGAATAAGAAAATTAATGAAACGGGATATGAGTCATTCAAAGGTAAATATATTACTGAAAAATTAGAGCGATATTCAACAAAATTTTATAATATTATGAAAAGAATCGAGCGAGCATCGGGTAAAGTTTTTGTTTATTCTGGATTCAAGGAGTTTGGCGGATTAAAAAGTTTTGCGAAAGTGTTAGATACTTTGGGTTATTCAAATTATGCCGAACACGGAGAAGGATGGAAAAGATATGCAATATGGTCGGGTGATGAAAATATAACTTATAAAGATGAAGTTAGAACTGTCTATAATATGGTGGAAAATTTAAATGGATCAAAAATAAAAATATTATTGATAACACCATCTGGCAAAGAGGGGATAAATTTATACGGTGTGAGACAGGCGCATATTATGGAACCTTATTGGAATAAACAACGATTAGCTCAAGTTATCGGAAGAGGTAGTAGATTTTGTTCTCATAAGGATTTACCAGAAGAAAAAAGAAATATCAAAGTTTATATATATTTATCGGTGCATCCGGATGAGCCTGAAACGATAGATCAATATATCAATCATTTATCACAACAAAAAAGTAAATTAATCGATGTATTTGAAACTGCCATTAAAGAGGTTGCTATAGATTGTAAATTGAATAAAAATGCAAATATTCAGGATGATGGCATAATTATATGTGATAAATAATTGAAATTATAATGGTCTTAAAAACAAAAGAAGAACAATATGGTATCATCATGAATTCGAGAGTATTACAAATACGTAGAAAAGCAAAATTTATAACATATCTTCGTTATGTTGACGATATTATTGATAGATTAAATGGATGCGTATCAATAATATTACAACCAAAAGAAAAAACACATATGTTTTCAACGCATGAAGAGTTTATCGATACTCAATTTAAAAATCATACTGAAATGTTGATGAATAAGCAAATACAGGATAAAATTAATATTTTATTAAAGCGATATTATCTTTATTATCCATGCAATAAAAATATATGTCCCAAATTAACAGCGAGATCATTTTTAACAGCTTGGACTATTGTGGGATTTCCAGATTTTGTTCTTGATGCCAAAAGGGAAGAGGTAACAACTGGTAATAGTTATAAATCAGATATTTATCGATTATCGTTTAATTTAATAAATAGATTAAAAGCATTAAAACAAACTCAAAATAATGAGAATTATCGTAAATTTAATAAGGCTATGAATTTATTTAGTAATTCATTTTCATATTTTATGAATGTCGACAAGATAGAAAAAGTAAATGAATTAAGTTTACAATGGTATGAATTAGGTAAAAATGTTGAGAGAATAAATGAGAGTGGTATGAATCAGATGGATAAAGATAGAAGTTTACAAAATGTGGTGCATTTACGTAAAAATATAGAAAGTTATATATTAAAGATAGTTCCAAGATTTGATTTGACAATGTTAAATAGATACGAAACGTTGACAAATATGATGGAAACAAATATGAAAAAAGCGTATGGGGAAATAATTATCAAAGAGCTAAATGAAATGACATATGAGATGAGCAAGCGAGTATTAGAGGAAATTAAAAGAGCGATGCTTGTATTAAATCCCAAATTAAATACAATGCTAGATGAATATTTCGATATTGAATTTATGATTGAGCGACACAAACATGGAGCATTAACATTTGATGATATATTATCGTTGGGAGATTTTCTCGTAAGTATAATTAATGAACTACAAGCGCCAATAGAAGTAGAAAATACAAAAAGTGCTTGGGGTGTTATTAAAATGAAGGAACTTGATAGTATTAATAATTTATTGAGCGATATATTAGTATTCATAATGGATGAAATTGAAAAAATCAAAGAGAATATAATGAGTATACAAACAATGATGTCTGTAGGTATTAATCCTTTGTTATTGAGAGAATAAGTTTTTCGGGCAATAAACTCTTTTTTTATAATCGTCTAATATTATATCATGATCATAACAGGAGAAAAACTGTATATAGGTTGTATTATTCTCGCAGTTGTTGTCTTAGTTGGATTTTTACTACATTATTATATTAAAAAGACGGTACATGATGAAATAGTAAGAATTAAAAAAAGAGGTATGAAACGAGGAAGACGCATGACACGTCCTTCTAGTAGTGAGGGTGAAGCCAATATGGAAGAAAAACAGATAGAAGCCACAAGAAGAAGAATGGCTGAAGTAGGTGATATGGATAGTTATATAGATCCAATGGAGGAAAGAAGAGAAGATTATGAATAAGCTATCGCGTAAGTAAGTAAATTAAAAATGTAGCAAAAAAATATATAATGGATAAGATATTTTTGATACTGTTATTGGCAGCAATATTTATCGGGTTTTATTGGTATCAAAATTGGATAGAAAATTCCGATGATGATAGAAAACATAAGAAGAAAGAAAAGTATGTTTCCACAAGTTCTACGACTGATATTACAATAACAGATGAATCATCTAATGTATCTAATGCATCAAGATTATCACAAATATCAGAAGAGTCAAATGTATCATCAATCGAATCCGTATCAATAGGTAGTATGGGTAGTGATTTGAGTATTACATCTAGTGTATTGAATGATGAAAAGGATAGTGAGGATTCTAATGAATCGCAATAATAAAATTTGATGATTTAAATATTTGGAAATAATATCAATAATATTGTTATTATTGATATTATTAGTTCAATATGGAATTATTTTCTCCGATATGTTGTATTGTTGGACACGTAGATGTCGGTAAAACTAAATTATTAGATTATCTACGTAAATCTAATACACGTGAAGCGTCTGGTATTACACAGCAAATAGGTGCAACTTATTATAATACCGAAACGATTACTAGTATAATGGGCGAAATGAATAGTAAAATTTCAGTACCGGGTATTATTATTATTGATACACCAGGACACGAATGCTTTACAATGATGCGTAGGGTTGGTGTTAAGGTTTCTCATATAGTGATTTTAATGATTGATTTAATAAAGGGTGTAGAGAAAGAAACTATCGAATCATTAAAATTATTAACGCAGAATAACGCCGAATTTATTATTGCATTGAATAAATTGGATAGGGTTTATGGGTGGAAACCACAACAAGGATGTGGATTAAAGAAAACATATTCAAAGCAATCCAAAGATATATTGATACGAATGAATGATTATGTGAGAAAAATTATATGCCAACTTGCTGAGAATGAAATAAATGCATGTTTGTATTATGAAAATAAGGATCCAAAATCTTTTGTTTCAATGGTTCCAATATCTGCATCATCTGGTGAGGGAGTGCCCGATTTATTACTATTAATATCAAAACTTATTGAAAAGCGAAAGAGGGAAGTAATAAAAACACCTTTATACAATTATACACATGGATACATTATCGATTATCGCGAAGATCCAAAGTTCGGTGATTATCATATGGCGATCAATGGGATAGGTAAACTTAGTACTGGAGATGAATTATTTGTCAATGATGTCAAAAGTAAGGTTAAAAATATATTAGTTATGAATGATAATGTTGAAATGAAAGATAAATCGGGATTTAAACGTGTAGATTCTATTGAGGGTACGCATGGTATAGGGTTAATTTTCGAAGATAGAAGTATAAAATATGAACCCGGATCTAAATATATTGTTACGGATAATATCGATTTAATTAAAAATATGTTATTATCTAATGATGCGGAAAATGAAACTTCAATCGATATTATTCAATCTAAATTGAGAAATGTTGGTATAACTATTGTCGCACCATCTGTGAATATTATTGATGGTATGTTGAAATCTTTTAATGATGCAAATATTCATGTCGCAGATTATATTGTTGGAACATTAGATAAAATTGGAATTATAAAGGCGAATAAGAGTATTGAGCGATATGAATCATTGAAAGATTATTATATGAGATATAATGTTATTTTACTATTTGATCCTGTGATAATACATAAAACGGGTGATGAATTAATAGAAGAACTAGATCCGGTGGTATTAAAATTAGCAAACGAAGCCAAAATTAAAATTATGGCATCAAATACAATTTATAAATTGAAAGAACAGTATTTAAAATATATTGAAGAACTTGATGTACAATTGAGAGAGAAATATACTAAATTAGTTCCATATAAAGCTGGAATATTACCAAAATACATATTTTTGAAATGCTCTCCTTTATTATTTGGCATACGTATTATTGATGGTAAGATTTCTGTCAATAGTAAAGTGAAAGCAACGAATGGAGAGAAAACTTTGATATTAGGTAAAGTGATAGGCATACAAAAAAATAAAAAGGATGTACAATTTGCGGTTAAAAATGATGAAGTGTGTATCAAAATAGATAATGAAAATAAATATGAATACGGGACGGATTTTAATGATAGTTATGTTTTGATGAATGATGTGACGTTAAATGAACAACAAATATATAAAACTATTTCCCATATATTATTACATTAAACTTTTGCTACATTGACTTTTATTTATTCTCATCAAAGTTGATAATTTTTTATTTAATAGAGAATTTAGCAAATTTTTTATCAAATAAAAAATTGAATGATAAACATTCTAGCCTATATCTCAATAGGAATAGTAAATCAGTATCACTATGCCAAGTCAAAGTCAAAAAGTGGTTCAATCAAAACCCCAACCTCAAAAGGATAGCAAGAATCAAAAATCTGCATCACCACAAAAGGTGAAAAAACAATTACCAAAATCTGTTACCAATCTTAAAGCTAAAATGGCACCGGCTCAAGCAACACCTCCAAAACAAGCTGATGGAGATAAACGTAACAAGGCAACATTAAAAGCAAATCTTGAATTCAATGTATCGAATTTTAAACGTTGGTTAGGTGCACATTATCAAAAGAGTAACTGCCATCCAACATTCCTTGGAATGCATTCGATGGTTACAGCATGTGTTCAAGTTGTATGTCAATATTTAGTATCGGGTGCATCTGAAAAAGTAAGTAAGAACAAAGGTGGAATGTATGAACTAACATCTGAAAATTTAAGATGGTTTGTCGAAACCGATCCGGCAATGAATGAAACTTATGGTCAATGTCTTAGACGATATGATGATAATATGAATTATACTGATAATCTTTGTGTTAGTCGTAAAGAATTATCAGCATTCCTTGAAAAATACGCATTTAATGGTGGTAATACTTCTGCTCAACTTTCCCAAGATGGTTATAACATGCTTGCATATGTTTTAGTATACACTTGTTCGATGTTGGCGGATTCATCATTAGCGATTTCACGTTGTGGACGCAAATCTAATAGTGTACACAGACGTCATGTTGCTACCGCTGCTCAAATTCATTATCGTGGTCGTCTATTGAAATCTATTGTTGCGAAGACGGATGAAGTCGAAAGATTAATCGGTAAAGTAAAAGAAACGGCTAATACTAAAGATTCTGATAGTGCTGAATCTGAAGATAAAACACCAGCCACAAAGAAAGGTTCAGCAAAATCCGGAACAAAAGGTTCATCTAAAGCTCAATCTAAAGATGATTCTGAGGAAGAGGAATCTGATGAAGATGAACAAGAAGATGATGCTGAAGAAAGTGAAGAAAGCGAAGAAGAGGAATCTGATGAGGAATAAAATATTTTTTTTATGAAATAGCTTAAATATTCAACAATTAGAATTAATTAAATGTACAATAACTTGACGGAAGATTTTGGGAAAATTATTCAACCTGATAATTTAGATATTGAACTTATGGAACATCAGAAAACTGCTGTTTATGCAATGAGAAAATTAGAAAAGACCGCAGAAATTGCAACTAATATTATATATTATGATAATACCGCGAAAGATTTAAAAATAGAGACTCATATAGGTATTCTCGGTGATAAAGTTGGTTCTGGTAAAACTTATATGTTAATTGCATTGATACTTTTAAATAAAGAAGTATTACAACGTGATTTTTTTTATGAATCATCGAGATATATCACAGTAAAGGCTTCTGATAATAATAAAATAAAATTATCAAGTACTTTAATAATTGTTCCCCTTCATATCTTATCTCAATGGGAAGAGTCTTTAAAAATGACGAAGAATATTAAATATACTTGTATCAATAATAAAGAGTCAAAAGAGATTCTGCAAGATTATGATATTATATTGGTACCGGTTAATATTATTAATGATAAATATAAATTATTTTGCAATTATGTTTGGAACCGAATTATTATCGATGAGGCTGATGTAGCAAAAATGAACAATATTGATTTATTATCGAATTTTA
>Ga0194120_10012143_pt1 | contig 10185 bp, 9 predicted proteins | sample TA2MahCa65mmetaG_FD_148642 | JGI IMG/M metagenome (GOLD analysis project Ga0194120, IMG submission 148642) | Freshwater microbial communities from Lake Tanganyika, Tanzania - TA2015019 Mahale Deep Cast 65m | ecosystem: Environmental > Aquatic > Freshwater > Lake | place: Tanzania: Lake... | reverse complement strand
GGTGGTCGCAGTCTGCAAATCGCCCGCTTCCTCGAAAGTCGCGGTTTTCGGTCGGTCAGTAATCTGACCGGCGGAATTCTGGTTTGGGGGGAACGCATCGATCCGTCGCTGCGTCCATACTGACGGCTGGACTGTTTGGCGGCGGGACTCGTCGTCTGTTATAGTGTTATATAACACCAATCGAGGTTTGACATGACGCGTGCACTCGTTCTCGCCCTAGGCATGCTGCTGACCGCCGCCTCGGCACAGGCCGAGGATCTCAAGTCGGTCTACGAGCGCGCGCTCGCCAACGATCCGCAGATCCGTGAAGCCGATGCGCTGCGGCGCGCAGCGCGCGAGGCGCGTCCTCAGGCCTGGGCGGCCATCCTGCCGCAGATTTCGGGGTCGGCCAGCAAGACCCGCGCTGATACGACGAGCAGCGGCCAATTCCCGCAGGAACAGCGCCTGCCGACGGGGCAGACGGTAGTACTCAACTTCCTCTCCTCGAGCACCTCGGAACCCGAAACGGACCGTTGGAGCCTTGATCTGCGCCAGAGCCTGATCTCTTGGGACAATTGGGTCGCCATCAAGCGTGCGAGCCGTCAGGTCGCGCAAGCCGAGGCCGATTTCCAGGCCGCCGAGCAGCAGCTGATCGTGCGCGTCGCCGAAGCCTACTTCAACGTGCTCGCCGCACAGGACACTGTCGACGCGCAGTCCTCGGCGCTCGAGGCGATCTCGCGCCAACTCGAACAAGCCGAGAAGCGTTTCGAAGTCGGTCTGATCGCGGTGACCGACGTGCAGGAAGCGAAGGCCGCACGTGACAGCGCCGCGGCAGCAGTCATCGCCGCCAAGCGACAACTCGCCTCGACCGAAGAATTGCTGCGCGAAATCACGGCCGAAAAATATGCCGAGCTCGCCAAGCCCGGCGAATCCATGCCGCTCAAATCGCCCGAACCGGCCGATGAAGCGCAGTGGGTCGAGCGCTCGATGGAACAAAATCTCGCGCTGGTCTCGAGTCGTCTTGCCGCCGAAATCGCCCGCGACAACGTGCGCGCTGCGTTTGGCGGCCATCTGCCAGAACTCGATCTCGTCGCCAGCAAAAGCAACACCGAGCAGTCGAGCCCGATCAACTTCTCGAGCGGTAACGTCGGCCTGCGCACCAGTGACAGCGACGACGAAAGCTACTCGCTGCAGGTGACGATGCCGATCTTCAGCGGCGGCGCGACACAGTCCCGCGTGCGGCAGAGCGAGTTCCAGTGGCGGGCGGCTCGCGAGCGTCTCACGCGCGTCTCGCGGCAGACCGAGCGCCAAGCCCGCGACGCCTACCTCGGTGTGATCAGCGAAATCTCCCGCGTCAACGCACTGCGTCAGGCGCTCGAGTCGAACCAGACCGCCCTCAAAGCAACCGAAGCCGGCTACGAAGTCGGCACGCGTACCGCCGTCGATGTGCTCGAAGCGCGACGCAGCCTGACTCAGGCACAGACCAACTACTCGCGCAGTCGCTACGACTACATCCTCAACGTGCTGCGACTGCGATTTGCCTCGGGCACGCTCGATCGCGCGACGCTCGAGGAGGTCAACACCTGGCTCACGAAGATTTCGCGCCCGCGATAAGCGGCTCGATCACCGCGAGCAACCGCTGTAGTGTGCCGCGGTTGCCGGCCACGAATTCTTTGGCTCGCTCGCCATACCCTCGACGCGCTGCGGCGTCCGCGGCCCAGCGACGCAGCGTCGTGGTCATCGAGTCCACATCTACAACGATCTCGAGCGCCTGATGCGCAACGAGCGCTGCGGCCACATCGGCCGCGTTCTTGCCATGCGGACCCGTGATGGTCGGAATGGCCAGCGCCGCCGGCTCGATGAGATTGTGGCCGCCTATGCCCTCGATCAGGCTGCCGCCCACGAAAGCAACGTCGGCAGCGGCATAGCAAGCTAACAACTCACCGAGCGTATCGAGCAGCAGCACATCGATCGGCTGCGCGGCCGCTGCGTTGCCTGACAGCGCGCGAACCGAACTTTCGCTCGTCGAATACCGGCGATAGAACACCCCGGATTTCTGCAGTCGCGCGGCAACTTCTGCAAAGCGCGGCGGGTGCCGTGGAGCGAGAACGAGTGCCACATCGACGCCTTCGTGGCGCAATCGCTGCTGTGCTTGCAACAGCGCGTCTTCCTCGACTTCGTAGGTGCTCCCGCCGACCAGTACGAAACGATCGCGCCAGCCACAGCGCTCGCGGAGGCCCGAGCCGGCTGCAGTGAGCCCCGGGGGCAAGGCGAGATCGAACTTGAGATTGCCGATGACCTGCACGCGCGCACTCGGCACACCCACACTCGCAAAACGCGCTGCATCAGCTTCACTCTGCGCTGCGACCGTGAGCCCGCGAGCGAGCGTATCGGCATAAATCCCGAGCAACCGACGGTAGCGGGTCACGGAGCGAGGCGCGATGGCGGCGCTCGCGAGTACCAAGGGAATGCCGCGCACCGTGCACTCGTGGAAAAGCTGCGGCCAAATTTCTTTTTCAATGATGAGGCCGATGGACGGCTGCACCCGATCGAGAAACCGTCGCACGCAACCCGGCGTATCGAGCGGCAGAAAACGCACATCGATCGCCGCGTCGAACAACGCCCGCGCGCGTGCAGCGCCGGTGGGTGTCGTGGTGGTCAGCGTCAACGCGCGCTCGGGGTATCTCTCGGCGAGCGCCAGAACCAGCGCCGCTGCTGCTTGAACCTCGCCCACCGAGACGGCATGGATCCAGATCGAGCCGGCGGGCCGCGCGGCGCCAAGCCCGAATCTTTGCGAAAAACCCCGCCAGTAGCCGCGATCCCGAAAACCGCGTAGCGCAAGCATGACGCAGAAGGGCAGCGCAAGCAGTCGGACGGTTAAGCGATAGGCCAGCGCCTTCATGTCGCATCCCGATAGCCGAGGAGCAGCGCGTGCCAATGATTTTCGTCAAAGGCGAGTCTCGCCGAATCGTGCAGCTTCAGCAGCGAACGGCGCAACCGCACGAGATTGGCATCCTGCCAAATTCCACGCTTGCGAAATCGCGCCCGATCGAAATCGATCAGGTACCAAAACCCTTGGTGATCAACCAGCAGGTTGTGTGCATTGAGATCCGCATGGCAGAGACCCACGATATGAAACCGCGCGATCGTCCTGCCAATCGCCGCCCAGTCGATCGTCGCTGTTGCATCCCGCACGCAGTCGGCAAGCGTCCGTACGTCGGGCAATCGCAGCGTGATCAGATCGCCACGACAAAAAAATCCGTGCGCTTGATGGCGTGCTGCCACCACGGGTGCGACGGGCAAGCCGAGTTGCTGCAGCTGTTGCGTGACCCGAAACTCGCGCAGCGGCCGCGAGCGCTCTGCGCCGGTGTCGAGATAGCGATCGCCGAACAGGTGGGCCACGAGGCCACCACGCCGATAATGACGCAAGGCGTAGCCCCGCTCACCCGCCTCGAAGAAATGGCTATTGCCGCGGCCGCGCGCGCTGCCACGCAGCGCGCCAGTGCCTTGCCAATGCGTCGCATCGAACCAGCGCTCGTCAAAATTGCCGGCAAGGAAAGGGTCGTATAGCATCACGCTGCTTGCGGATTCGAGCCGGCTTTCCGGCGGGTCGCGCGATCGGTCATCACTCATCACCGCCCCCTCACCGCCTCACGCCATGTTGCCGCTCACCACGCCGCCCGACTCCGTCTGCCTGCTGCGGTTGTCGGCGATCGGTGACACCTGTCATGTAGTGCCGTTGTTGCGCACCCTGCAGCGCGCTTGGCCGAACACCCGCTTTACCTGGATCATCGGACGCTTCGAAGCCAAGCTCATGAGCCTGCTGCCGGGCGTCGAGTTTATCACCGTCGACAAACGCGCCGGCCTCGGCGGGCTGCGTGCTCTGCGTGACGCCTTGCGCGATCGTCGCTTCGATCTACTGCTGCATCTGCAACTCTCGGTACGCGCGAGCGCCGTGGCCGCCGTGGTGCCGGCAGGCATCAAGGTCGGCTTCGATCGCGCCCGGGCGCGCGAGTTGCAATGGCTCTTCACCAACGCGCAGGTCGCGCCACGCCAACGGGAGCACGTACTCGACAGTTTCATGGGCTTTGCCGAGGCCTGCGGCGTGCAGCAACGCGTCCTCGAGTGGTCACTGTCATTGCCCGGGGAGGCGCTGGATTATGCGCAGCGGCTGATTCCGCACGGCGCGCCACCAACGCTCGTCATCAGCGCCTGCTCGAGCCATCAGGGTCGCAACTGGCTCGCCGAGCGCTACGCCGCCGTCGCCCGCCATGCCATCGAATCCCGCGGCATGCGCGTGATCCTCGTCGGCGGCCCTGCGGTCAACGAACGCGTCATGGCGGACGCCATCAAAGCGCACTGCCCGCAAGTGATCGATCAGGTCGGCAAGGACACACTGCCGCAGCTGCTCGCCCTATTGGAGCGGGCCACCGTGCTCCTCGCGCCAGACACCGGACCCGCTCACATGGCCACGATGGTGGGCACGCCCGTGATCGGCTTGTATGCCGCCACCAATCCGGCACGCAGCGGGCCCTATCTTTCGCGCGAGTGGTGCATCGATGCGTTCGCGCGCGCCGCGCGGGAGTTTCGTCGCACTACCCCCGAAACCCTGCCTTGGGCGACAAAGATCGAAGAGCCAGGCGTGATGGCGCTGATCACGACCGCCGAAGTCTGCACGCGGCTCGATGCCCTGCTAGCATCACGATCATGAAAGATATCCTCGTACCCATCTCCCCGGGCGAATTGCTCGACAAGATCACCATCCTGCGTATCAAGTCGGCGCGTATGACTGACGAGACCAAGCTGCGCAACGTGCGCCTCGAACTGCAGTTGCTCGAGCAGACTTGGCGCGACAGCGGCGCGGCCATCCCGGAAGTGGCCGCGGACGAGACCGAGCTGCAACGCGTCAACGAAGCGCTCTGGGACATCGAGGACAAGATTCGCGACAAAGAACTCGCACAGGAATTCGATTCCGAGTTCATCGAGTTGGCGCGAGCCGTCTATGTGACGAACGACGAGCGTGCAGCCGTCAAGAAACGCGTCAATCTCGCGCTCGGTTCGCGCATCGTCGAAGAAAAATCCTACAAGCCCTACAAGGCGGGTTGACCCGCGCGGCTTCGATTCAGCGCTGCAGCGTGTATTCGGCGCCGCAGTAGGGACACTTGGCCCAGCCGGTCTTCTCGATTGGCAGATAGACCCGCGGATGCGAGTTCCACAGGTGCATCTGCGGCATCGGACAGGACAGCGGCAGATCCTCGGCCGTGACTTCGTACTTGTTCTGCGCGTTCGGCTGGATGAGCGTGGGCTTCGACATGGAAGAAATTATACCTGCGCGCCTGTCGACTCGCCGAAGGTCTGCGTCCAGATCGCCCGTACTGCAGCGCGCTCGGCCACGAACTCCTCGGCGCCGATTACCGCACCCTCCTCGCGTAGCGATCGACGATGGTTTCGCTTGCGGTAAGCCCGATAAGCCTGCGTCAAGACATCGACCGTGGCCTGCGGCACAAGATCGCCGGAGGCGAGCGTCTCGAGCTGACGAATCGTGTCGGAGAACATGAGTACGGCCGGCTGTCGCCCGCCCTCGCGCAGCGCCCAATACTGGGCGAGGAATTCGATGTCGGCTACGCCGCCGGCATCCTGCTTGAGGTCGAACTGACCTTCACGCGCTTTTGATAGTTCGCGCCGCATGCGCTCACGCATCGATGCAACTTCATCGCTCAAGGTATCGCGGCGGACGAACTCGCCGAGGATACGAATTCGCGCTGCCTCAAACTCGGCGCGCAACTCGGCGGAACCGGCTACGGCGCGCGCATGCAGCAGCGCTTGGTGTTCCCAGGTCCACGCCGAACTGCGCTGATAATCGATGAAGGCCTCGAGTTGCGTGATCAGCATCCCGCCCTTGCCCCCGGGTCGCAAACGCACATCGACCTCGTAAAGCCGTCCCGCCGCCGAGTGCACGGTGAGAATGTGCACGATGCGCTGCGCGAGCCGAACAAAAAAGATCTGGTTGTCGATCGGCCGCGGGCCGTCGGTCTCTTGCACGGCGCCCTGCGAATCGTGCAGGAACACGAGATCGAGATCCGAACCATAGCCAAGCTCGATGCCGCCGAGCTTGCCGTAGCCCACGGCACACACGCGCACGGTGCGCGGTGGATCATCGTCATGCACGCGACAGGTCGGCGTTCCGAATTGGCTGGTCATCTGCACCCAAGCCTGCTGCATCGCCTTGTCGACCACGAGCTCGGCGATGTCGGTCAAGCGATCGGAGACGCGCATGAGCGGCAGGCTGCCCGAAAGATCGGCGATCGCGACGCGAAACACCGCGGCGCGTTTGAACTGCGCCAGCGCCTCGACCAGCCGCTCGGGATCATCACCCGCCACGCGCGCGAGCCGATCTTCGAGATCGGCCGCAAGCTGCGCGCGACCCGGCGGCTCGGTCAGCGCCCGTTCGTCGAGCAGCTCATCGAGCAGCAGCGGATGGGCCGCCAACTGCTGGGCCAAAAAATCGCCGCCCCGACAGACGGTCACGAAACACTCACGCGCCACCGGATTTTCATTGAGCAGGGCGAAGTAGGCACTGCGCCCACCGATCGCTTCGAGCACGCGCAGCAAGCGACGCGCCATCACGAGATGATCGTCAGCGGACTCGAGCGACGCCAATAGTTGTGGCAGCAAGGCCTCAAGACGACGCAGGCCAGTGACATCGAGTCGAAGCAATTGCGAGCTGCCGCGAAAGTCCACCAGCAATTGGGCAAGTTCACGCGTCTGCGTGAAACCGCGCTCGGCCAGCAGACCATCCAGCTCGGCCGCGCTCACCGACGGATCCCAGAGCGCCGCCAGCCCTGCCGCCGCTGCGGCATCACGCCGTCTTGTCGCCGCCGCATCGGCAGTCTCGCCGGACTCGGCATCGCTCCCGGCAGGGGAGAACACGAGCGTATTGAAGATCCGCTGCACGCGCGCAGCCTGTGCATCGTAACTGCGCCGTACGCCGTCCCAGTCCGGCTCGTTCATCGCGCGCGCAAGTTTTGCCTGCGCAGCCGGATCCGCCGGCAACGAGTGAGTCTGCGCATCAGCAATCATCTGCAGCCGGTTCTCGAGCGTGCGCAGATAGCGGTAGGCCGTATCGAGCTTCTGCACCACCTGCGGATTGAGCAGTCGGCTACGCGCGAGCTGCGGCAGCACCTCGAAGAGACGCGCACTCTGCAGTCGACGGTCCTGCCCGCCGCGAATCAGCTGCATCGACTGCACGATGAATTCGATTTCGCGAATACCGCCCGGCCCGAGCTTCACGTGATCGACGAGATCCTTGCGCGCGACCTGTTTCTCGATGAGCTGCTTCATCTCGCGCAAAGATTCGAAGACACCGAAATCGAGGTAGCGCCGATAGACGAACGGGCGCACGGCTTCGGCGTAAAGGTCGGCGTAGACTGCCGTGCCGGTGATGGGTCTCGCCTTGATCCAAGCGTAGCGCTCCCAGTCGCGACCGTGTTGCAGCAGGTAATCTTCGAAAGCCGAAAAGCCGCAGGCGAGCGGACCGGAGTCCCCGAAAGGTCGCAAGCGCATATCAACCCGAAACACGAAACCATCGACAGTCGGGGTCGCGAGCAGACGCAGCAGCGTCTGACCGAGCCGTACGTAGAATTCTTCGTGACTGACTGGGGCCGAGTGCACCGTCTCGCCATAACCCGGAAACAAAAACACGAGATCGATATCGGATGAGAAATTAAGCTCGCGGCCACCGAGCTTGCCCATGCCGACGACGACCAGCGGCATCGGCGACCCGTCGGCGTATTGCGGCGTACCGTAACGCGCGCAGGTCAAGTGCCACGCCACCGCCAGCGCGCGATTGACGGCGTCGTCGGCGAAGGCCGAGAGATCTTCCAGAGTTTCTTCGAGACTCGCGCGACCGCTGAGCTCGCGCCACGCGATCCGCACCATCTCGCGGCGTCGCCAGCGACGAAGCCAAGCCTGCCACTCCCCCTCGGGTGTCTCGATGTGGGGCGGCTCAGCCCCGTCAGGCCAGCAGGCGCGTCCGCCTGCCGTGCGCAAGTGCTCGAGCGCGCCATGACGCAACAAATCGGTGAGCAGCGCCGAATCGCGCGCAAAACTCTCGGCGACGAAATCGCTGCAGGCCAGAACGTGCGTGGCCTGCCCGCGCCACTCTTGCGGAAAATCCTCGGGGCTCATGCTCTGCATCGCGCTGCCAGCATACAAAAAAGCCCCGCACGAGGCGGGGCTATCGGTGTGCGCCGATCGGAGGGGGGAAATGATCAGCGCACGGGAGAGAGACTAAAGCCGCGCGAGTTGGCAGTATGTACGGAGTTGTACCTAAGGCTTGAAGAATGTCCGTCCCGAGTACCGAATACCGCAATGCCATCAGCCGCTTTCTGAGCGGCGTCACCGTCGTCACCACACGCCATGCCGGCGCCAATCATGGCATCACCGCGAGTGCGGTGTGTTCGGTCACACTCGAGCCGCCTACCCTGCTCGTTTGCCTCAATCGCCAATCGGCGACCTGCCACGCGGTGATCGGTTCGGGTCGCTTCTGTGTGAACGTTTTGGCCGACGATCAGCTGGCGCTCGCCAAATTGTTCTCGAGTAAATCGGTCGACAAGTTTGCCGAATTCGCCGCCCTCAGCGATGCGCCGTGCATTGACGGACCCTTTGGCACGCCGATTCTGCCCGGCGCCCTCGCCGCGCTCGAATGCGCGGTGACCCAGCACAGCGATGTCGGCACGCATCGGGTTTTCTTCGGTCAGGTGCTGGGCACGATCGCCACCGAGGGCGAACCGCTCGGTTACTTCCGCGGTCAGTTCACCACGCTGCAACGCGGGGGATAGTGCAGGGATAGTGCAATTCGTGCACCGCGGCGAACTGCAGCAGTCGTGCTTCAGCAAAGGGTGCGGCCACGAGTTGCATGCCGATCGGCAAGCCCCGCGCATCAAAACCAGCCGGCATCGAGAGCGCCGGTACGCCGAGATAATTGAATGGCGCAGTAAAGCGCACGAGGCGGCTCAGCGTGCGCCAAAGTTCGGGGCCGGCACCAACATTGGTCTCTGCGCGAGACGGCGTACAAAGCGGCAGCGTCGGCGTCAGCAGCACATCGCAGCGCGTGAACACGGCCGCGGTGAAGCGCTCGAGCAGCGGCAGCCGCAACTGCAGCGCTTCGAGATAGAGCGGCGCGGGAATGGCGAGCCCGGTACTCGCGCGCACGCGAACCTGCGGCGTGTAGCGTTCACTGCGACTACGCAGCCAGGAGGCATGCAGTGCGGTAGCCTCGGAATACACTACGGCGCGACTGAGCTCTGCCATGGCGCGAATATCGGGCACCGACACCTCGACCAGACGCGCTCCGGCGGCTTCGAACAGCGCCAGCGAACGCTCAAACGCTGCGCGTACCGCGGGATCGAGATCCTCGTTGAAGTACTCGCTGGCCACACCGACCCGTCGTCCCGAGACACCGAACCCGAGCGCGGCGCGATAGTCCGGCACCGGCTGCAGCGAACAGAGGGCATCGCGCCCATCACCGCCCGCGATAATCGACAGTAGCAGCGCAAGGTCACGCACCGAACGGGTAAAGGGGCCGATCACATCGATGGACGGCGAGAGCTTCATGCTTCCCGAGCGCGGAATCAGGCCGTAAGTCGGCTTCAGACCAAAGACGCCATTGACGGCCGCCGGAATACGCACCGAACCACCGCTGTCGGAGCCGAGGCTCGCCGCCACCGCACCGCAGGCGACCGCCACGCCTGAACCGCTCGAGGAACCGCCGGAGATGAACGCGGGATCCCAAGCGTTGCGGCAATCCTCGAAGGCGGCATTGTGACCCGTCGGACCGAGCGCAAACTCGGCCATGTTCAACGCACCGAGCGTCAATGCCCCAGCCGCCTCGAGGCGTTGCAGGACGGTCGCCTCACGCGTATCGGCTTCGCCCGCGGCAGACTGGGACAGCGAGGCGGTTACCCGCGAACCGAACGTCGGCACCACCCCCGCGCGCGCAAACATATCCTTGTGCGCGAGCGGTACGCCGAGCAGCGATCGCGATAGCGTTCGGCCTTGACGTCGCGCGTCATCGAGCAGCAGATCGGCGAGGTCCGCGGCCTGCAGGGCTGGCGCGTGATCGATGCGCAGAAAACACCCTGTTCGCTCGCGCGCCGCTGCGGCGCGCTCGAGCGCCGCCCGCGTAAGCTCGTTGCTGCGCAGTCA
>Ga0194120_10012141_pt1 | contig 10186 bp, 8 predicted proteins | sample TA2MahCa65mmetaG_FD_148642 | JGI IMG/M metagenome (GOLD analysis project Ga0194120, IMG submission 148642) | Freshwater microbial communities from Lake Tanganyika, Tanzania - TA2015019 Mahale Deep Cast 65m | ecosystem: Environmental > Aquatic > Freshwater > Lake | place: Tanzania: Lake... | reverse complement strand
AAGCGGCAATAGCACGATTTTGTCCGCGCCCCAAGCCGCGACCGCTTGCGCCGTCGCCTCGGCCCGCGGATGCCAATAGCGCATGGCGATGAAGACCTTGAAGTCCGGGCCGAGTGCTTGGCCGAGCGCTTGCGCCTGTCTTTCGGTATTGGCCAAGAGCGGCGAGCCCCCGCCCAGGCCGCGATAGATCTCGCGGGCAATCGGCGCGCGCCTGCGCGAAATCAGCGTCGCCAAGAGCCAGCGGATCGGCTGCGGCGCGCCGATGATCGCCTTGTCGTTGAAGAGGTTGAACAAGAAGGGCCCGACGGCGTCCGGTCCATCGGGCCCACCGAGATTGAACAACACGACCGCCGTCTTCATGCGCGAGGCTCGAAAGTCAGCTTCTGCTCCATCGCCTGACGCGCTCGACCAGCTGCGCGACATGCTCGGGCGGCGTCGCCTGCTGAATGCCGTGACCGAGATTGAATATCCAAGGACCCGCGCCGAGCGTCGCCAGCAGGCGATCGACTTCGTCGTCGAGCGCGGCGCCGCCGACGATGAGCAGGACGGGATCGAGATTGCCCTGCACCGCGATGCCGCGGCCCTGCAAGGCGGAGGAGGCCCAATTGGCCGAGACGCTCGTATCGAGGCTCACGGCATCGACACCGCTTTCCATGGCATAGGCCGCATAGAGCGAGCCGGCACCTCGCGGAAAGCCGATGATACGAATGTCGGGATGGCGCGATTTGATGACCTCGACGATTCGTCTGGCCGGCTCCAGACACCATTGGCGAAAACCCGGTTCGGCCAGCGCGCCGGCCCAAGTGTCGAATAGCTGGACCGCTTCGGCGCCGGCCGCGATCTGCGCCGAAAGATGTTCGATGGTCGCTTCGGTCAAGAGATCGATCAGGCGTCCGAACAGGAGCGGCTCGCTATAGGCGAACATGCGCGTCTCGATGTGATCCGTGCCGCCGCGACCCTCGACCATGTAGGTCGCGACCGTCCATGGCGCGCCGGCAAAGCCGATCAAGGCAACGCCGGCCGGCAGCGCCTTCTTGATCTGGCGGACCGCTTGATAGACCGGCGCGAGATGGCCGAGAAAACGATCGCGGTCGAATTCGAGAACTTCGCGACCATCCTTGAGACCGAGAAGTAGCGGCCCCTCGTTTTCGATAAAGCGGACATGCTGGCCGAGCGCATCGGGCACGACCAGGATGTCGGAAAACAAAATCGCCGCATCGAAGCCAAAGCGCCGGATCGGCTGCATGGTCACTTCGGTCGCGATATCGGGCGTATAGCACATGTCGAGAAAGCGACCGACCTTGGCGCGGATCTGACGATATTCCGTCAGGTATCGCCCGGCCTGGCGCATGAGCCAGATCGGCGGTCGGTTCAACTTTTCGCCGGCAAGGGCGCGCAGGAACGGTTTTGTCATGTTATCCCCGGTATCAACCCGACCACTATATCTTCTTCTCTATAATAAAGAATCTTGTGGTGGAGGTAGTGTATCCCTGTGGACAAGTGGAAAGCCCGATTATGCCTCGAACTGTCCCGCATTTCGCCCAACGTGTTATCCACAGTCCAATAGTATGTGAATAACCTGGCTTAGTCATTGATCAGATTGCCGATTGGGGATCGTCCGGCTGTTGAAAACGGCCCCAACGGGATGATCATTCACAGAACGCAGGATCGAGGTCGCAAGACATCCACAATGGGATAGGGCGATGGTATTGGTCGAAAAGCCGGGATAAAGCGGCCAGTGCCGGTCTTTGGGGGAAAGACGCGCGTAAAGCCCTTGGCCGTCCACGGACCTTATGGGTAAATTGCCGCCATGAACAAATTTCACCTCCATCTGGTGTCGGACGCCACCGGCGACACTTTGGCCTCGGTCGCCAAGGCGGCGGAGGTGCAATTCGACGATGTCGAGGCGGTCCACCATACTTGGTCCATGGTCCGCACGCCGGCGCAGCTCGAGCGCGTGCTCAATGGCATTGCCGCGGCGCCCGGGCTGGTGCTGTTCACCGTGGTCAACAAGGAGCTTCGCGATTCGCTGGAAGAGGGCTGCAAGCGCATCGACGTGCCCCATGTCGCGGTCCTTGATCCAGTCTTCGCCGCGCTCAGTTCCTATCTCGGGGCCCATTCCAAGAACCAGCCCGGGCGCCAGCACACCCTCGATGCCGATTATTTCGGCCGCATCGAGGCCATGAATTTTTGCCTTGCCCATGACGATGGCCAATCGCCTGAGAACCTCCATAAGGCCGATGTCGTCTTGGTCGGGGTCTCGCGCACGTCCAAGACCCCGACTTGCATTTATTTGGCCAATCGGGGCCTAAAGGCCGGCAATGTCCCGATCGTACCAGGAATGCCTTTACCGACAACGGTTGAATCGCTTACGAAACCATTAGTCGTGGGATTGGTTGCGAGTCCGGAACGACTAGTCCAGGTTCGCCGCAATCGCCTCCTGGCACTGAACCAACACCCCGACACTGATTATGTCGATATCGAAACAATCAAGGAAGAAATTAACACAGCAAGGAAGATTTTTTCAAGAAATGACTGGCCCGTGATAGATGTGACCCGCCGCTCGATCGAAGAGACAGCGGCCGCCGTGATGCAGCTTTATGAACGGCGCAAAGAGAGCCAGGCGTGAGGCTGATCCTTGCCTCGACCAGCCCCTACCGCAAGACCATGCTGAGCAAAGCCGGGCTCGACTTTGAGACCATGGCGCCCAGGGTCGATGAGGCGGCGTTCAAGGTCAGCCGCCCGACCCTGAGCGGGGCGGAACTCGCCTCGGCCCTGGCGACCGCGAAGGCGCTCGAGGTTTCGGCGCGCCATCCGGACGCCATGGTCATCGGCGCGGATCAGGTGCTCGATGGCGAGGGGCGGCTTTTTGACAAGCCCAAGGACCGAGCCGAGGCGCGCCTGCATTTGCAGAAACTGCGCGCCAAGCGGCACCGATTGATCAGCGCGGTCGCGCTCGCGCGCGGCGCCCAGCTCATTTGGCAAGACGCACTGGTCGCGGAACTCGTCATGCGGAATTTCTCGGACGATTTTCTCGACGTCTATCTCGAGCGCATGGGCGAAGCGGCCACGAGGACGGTCGGTGCCTATGAAATCGAAGGCCTGGGTGCGCAGCTTTTCGAGCGCGTCGAGGGCGACCTTTTCACCATCATGGGGCTGCCGCTTCTGCCCTTGCTCGCGGCGCTTCGACGCGAAGGCGCCATTCGCTCATGATTGTCGTCGGGCTGACCGGATCGATCGGCATGGGCAAAAGCGAGACATCGCGGATGTTTCGCCGCCTCGGCATTCCGGTCTTCGATGCCGATGCCGCCGTTCATGCGCTGACCGCCAAAGGCGGAGCCGCGGTCGCGCCGATCGCCGCGGCCTTTCCGGGCGCGGTCAAGGACGGCGCGGTCGATCGCCAGGCGCTCGGGCCCAAAGTGCTGGGCGATCCCGCGGCGCTCAAGCGGCTCGAGCGCATCATTCATCCGCTGGTCGGGCGCTCGCGCAGCCGCTTTCTTGCCCGCGCCCGCGCGGAAAGGCGACCGCTGGTCGTGCTCGACATCCCGCTTTTGTTCGAGACCCGCGGCCATCGTCGGGTCGACGTCACCGTGGTCGCGAGCGCGCCTTATTTTCTCCAGACCCAACGCGTCCTGCGCCGGCCGGGCATGACGGCGCAAAAACTCGCCGATACGCGCGCACGCCAAGTGCCGGATGCCGCCAAGCGTCGCCAGGCCGACTATGTCGTGCCGACCGGGCTCGGCCGACGCTTCGCCTTCGATGCCGTCCGGCGCCTGATCGCGGATCTTCTCGGGCGGCATCATGCGTGAAGTCGTGTTCGATACCGAGACCACGGGCCTTGATCCCGCCGAAGGCCATCGGATCGTCGAAATCGGCTGCGTCGAGCTGATCAACCACGTGCCGACCGGCGCCGCCGGCGAGCGGCGTTGGCTGATCGATCCCGAGCGCGACATTCCGACGGAAGCCTCGCGCGTCCATGGCATCACCGCCGCGACGGTGAAGGGCCAGCCGAAATTCGCCGCCATCGTCGACGAAGTTCTGGCCTTCATCGCCGATGCGCCGCTGGTCATTCACAACGCCGAATTCGACATCGGCTTCATGAATGCCGAGCTCGCCAAGATCGAACGCCCGCCGCTCGCGCTGTCGCGGACGGTGAACACGCTCCGTCTCGCGCGACATAAATTTCCGGGCGCGCCGGCTTCGCTCGATGCGCTCTGCAAGCGCTTCGCCATCGATCTCGCCGAGCGCGAAAAGCACGGCGCCTTGATCGACGCCAAGCTCACGGCCGAGGTCTATATCAACCTCCTCGGCGGTCGCCAGCAGGGTCTCGCGCTCGCGGGGCCGGCGCGGCGGAGCGGCCAGATCGATGCCCCGCGCGACGTCCGCGCGCCGCGCGCCCATGCGCCGAGCGACGAGGAACTCGCCGCGCATGACGCCTTCGTCGCCAAGCTCAAAAACCCGGTCTGGGGGCAGTAGCGGCATACGTGTGACTTTCGGTCACGCTCAACCCAGCATTGATTTCCAGCCCAGGTTGTGAGAGCCTCTACCTACAATCGATGGGGGTGGAGGCAATCATGCGGACATTCGCGATTTTGCTCATGTTGGCGGGACTGACCGCTTGCGCCAGCGGACCGACATTCGACTTGACCCAAGTCTCGTCGAATATTCCAACCGACAAGGGTCGGCTGGTGGTCTTGCGGCCAACCACATTTTCTTATGCCGCTCGCTCTCCCAACATCAAGCTCAATGGCATCGATGTCTGTGCATTGTCGAACGGCGGCTATTTCATGAAGGATGTGTTGCCTGGTCCATCAAAGCTGTCGACGGGTCTGTGGGACGTCTTCGACACTTCGGAAATCGACATTGATATACAGGCTGGCCAAACCGTATTTGTCGAGGTCAATGCTCGTTCGGCAATGGAAAATGCCGGCGGCGCCATTGGCGGCGCTATTGGTGGAGCCATCGGCGGCGCTTTGACCGAAGCGCAAATGAAGAAAAAACAAGCTAACCTAGACCAAAGAGGCCCTTTCTATTTTCGTCTGATCCAGCCAACCACCATTGGCACCGTCAACTACAGACGCGTCGATTGCTCCTGACCCACACTCGACACCCAAACCAAGCGCCGACCAGTCGATAGTCGAATTGACGTAGCCGTAGCGCAGATTGCTGCGCGTCGGAGCCGGGGGGCTGGGGCACGCTCATCCTTCGAGACGCTCGCTGCGCTCGCCCTCGGGATGAGCAACTATTAGTGCCTCGCCCTGAGGAGCGGCCAGGCGCCGCGTCTCGAAGGGCGAGGCCGTAACACCAATCGGCCAAAGGCGCTACCCGAAGGCCGACCAGTCGATAGTCGGATTGACGTAGCCGTAGCGCAGATTGCTGCGCGCCGGACCATGGCGCTCGTAGTCTTCCTTCATGCGCGCGAAGCGGTCGCGGTTCGGGCCGATATCGGCGCGCTTAGTCTGATCGACGCCGTAGAGCTTGGCGTTGGTGCCGCCGAAAATCGCGTTCTTGATCGGCCCATCGGCCGCGCCCAGCGGCGGGAAACCATGTTTCTTCTGCATGTCCTCGGGAATTTCCAGCCGGCGCAACGCCTCGATCTGCCATTGCGGCGAACCGGTCCAGACGGCATCGGTACCCCAGACGATCTTGTCGTAGCCGAGGCCCTTGCCCATGATGCCCATGAGCGCGGCGCCGAGCTGGGGTATGGCGACGACGCTCTGGGCGAAGAGCTGGCCGACATCGGCGTAGACGTTGGAAACGCCATACTTCGCCGGGATCTCGGCCAAGTCGCTCACCCAAGACACGCGCCCGGTCTGTTGGAACTCGTTCCAGCCGTCATCGGCCCGTCCGCCGGCGGCATGGCGATAGCCGCCGTGATAGATGACGAAATTGAGCGCCGGCCAATCCTTGGCCGCCTTGCCGACATCCTCGACCATGGCGTGCTTCAAGAGATGCGGCCAACGTTCGGCGGTCGCACGCGGAAACAGGCCCTTATGCACGCAGACATTCTTGATGCCGTATTTGACGCAAAGCTCATAGGCCTTGTAGGTAACCTTCTCGTCGTCCATCAGCCAAGGATGATTGGCGTGGTCCTTGTTGGTGTTGTCGCCGACGGTGTAGCCCTTGATCGATTCGGGTTTCCGCTTGAGCGACTCCTCCAGATGTTCGAGCCAGCCCGGCCAACCCGGCGTGAAGATGGCATGGGCGAACATGCGCCGGCTGCCGGCTTCCTTGTTCACGCGGTCGCGCGCCGCGATCGCCATTTCGTTGGTCAAGAACCAATCTTGCGCGATCTCGGAGGGCGATGAAGAAATGAGGGCGATCTTGGTATCGCTGTCGAGATAGATTTCCTTGAAGTAATTGTTGAACTTCAGGTCTTCGAGGGTCTGCGGCTTGTCGACCAACGCCGGATTCCAGCCGGCCCGGCCGACGGCTTCGCGCGCGCGCAAGAAATTCACGAGCCGCGTATCGTCGCGTAAGAAATGCGTGTGCATGTCCATGATGAATTGGTCCTTGAGCGCGTTCGCGCGCTCTTGGGCCATGGCCGGGGTCGAAGCCTCGGCGCGGCTCGCCGCAATGACGCCGCCGAAAGCTTCGTTCAGCGCGACGAAGCCTGCCGCCATGCCGGCCGCGGTCCGAAAGAAATTCCTGCGCGATAGACCTTGCGCCTTGCCGAGCGTGTCGGCGAGTTCAAGCAGGCGCGCCTCGACCTCTTTCTGCTTTCGGCTCTGCGGCGGCGGCGTGTACTCGTCGCTCGAGACGATCTGCGTCGGGATCGGCGTCGCATGCGGCAAAAACTCCGAAGGCGCCAGCGCCGCGATTTCGTCCTTGGTCAGGAACCCCATGCCGTCCTCCCTCGAGCGACAGGTATCGGACCGGCACTTTAGCCGAATTGGTTCCCCACCCGAAAGCGCGGCGAGCTTTAGGTCTTACTTATTCTTCGACTTCGCCTCTTGAATGGCGCGCCAAACGCGTTCGGGCGAAGCGGGCATGTCGAGATGCCGGACGCCGAGCGGCCGCAGCGCATCGAGAATGGCATTGGTGAGCGAAGGCAACGCGCCCGCCGATCCCGCTTCGCCGCAGCCTTTGGTACCGAGCGGGTTCGACTTCGCCGGCACGTCATGGGTATGCGAGACGAAATTCGGCACGTCGTCCGCGCGCGGCATGGCGTAATCGGCGAAGGTGCCGGTGAGCGGCTGGCCCTGCGCATCGAACACGACGTTTTCCATCAGCACCTGGCCCGCGCCCTGAACGACCCCGCCATGCACTTGGCCTTCGACCAGAAGCGGGTTCACCACCGTGCCGAAATCGCTCATCGCGACATAGCGCGCAATGCGCACGACGCCGGTTTCGGGATCGATCTCCACTTCGGCAATATGACAACCGTTCGGGAAAGTCGACGGGATCGGCTTGGTCGCGTGCGAGACGTCGAGCGACTTGGGCAGGCCTTCCGGCAGCGCGAGCCCGGCGCGGAGCCTGGCGGCCAGATCCATGATGCCGATGCCGCGATCGGTGCCGGCGATGACGAAGCGACCATCGGCGAATTCGATGTCGGCCGCGCTCGCCTCCAGCACATGGGCGGCGATTTTCTTACCGGCATCGACGACTTGGGCCGAGGCTTCGACGATCGCCGTGCCGCTCGCGGTGATCGACCGCGATCCGCCCGTGCCGCCACCGACGATCAACTGATCGCTGTCGCCTTGGAACAGCCGGATGCGCTCGAAAGGAATGCCGAGGCGCGCCGACAGCACTTGGGCGAAGGCCGCGGCGTGGCCCTGACCGTAATCGAGCGTGCCGCTGATGATGGTGACGTCGCCATTGGCCTCGAAGCGGATGCCGCCCATCTCGGCGCCGGGCGGCGCGGTGACTTCGAGAAAGCAGCCGAGCCCGCGTCCGCGCAAGAGGCCGTGCTTCTCGCTCGCGGCCTTGCGGGCGGCGAAGCCGTTCCAGTCCGCGGCATCGAGCGCGCGGTCGAGCAAACGCTCGAAATCGCCGCTGTCATAGGTCATGCCCGAGGCGGCGGCGTAAGGCATTTGTTCGGGCCGAACCATGTTCTTGCGCCGAAGCGTCAGCGCGTCGATCCCCGTGACCCGCGCGGCTTCCTCGATCAGGCGCTCCATATAGTAATTGCCCTCGGGTCGTCCGGCGCCGCGATAGGCCGAGACCGCCGTCGTGTTGGTCAGCATGCAGCGGGTCGAAACCTCGATGAGCGGCGTCTTGTAGACGCTCTGGGTGTTCTTGACCGCGTTCATGGTCGACATGATCGGCGCGACCGCCGCGACATAGGCGCCCATATTGCTGTGTCCGGCGACGCGCAAAGCGAGGAAATGGCCGTCGGCATCGAGCGCGAGTTCGGACGTCATCTCGTGATCGCGGCCATGCGTGTCCGAAAGGAAGCTCTCGGAACGGTCATTGGTCCATTTGACCGGCCGGCCAAGCACGCGCGCGGCGTGCAAAAGCCCGACATATTCGGGATAGGGCGAGGCTTTCATGCCGAAAGAACCGCCGACATTGCCGGCGAGCACGCGCATTTTCTCCGGCGCGACCTTCATGATGTCGGCCATGCCCATCTTGAGGCCGAAAGCGCCCTGACAGCCGGCCTGAAGCGTGAAGCGCCCGCTCGCGGCATCGAAAGCGCCGATGGCGGCGCGGGGCTCCATCGCTGCGACGACGACGCGGGTGTTGCGGAGCGCGAGCTTGACCACGTGCTTCGCGCTCTTGAAGGCCGCCTCGACCTTGGCGCTGTCGCCATAGTGAAAATCGAGCGCGACATTGCCCTTGATGTCGTCGTGAAGTTGCGGCGCGCCGGGCTTGGCGGCCTCGCTCGCCAGCGTCACCGCCGGAAGCTCATCGATGTCGAGCAAGACCGCCTCGGCGGCATCGCGCGCCGCGTTCGGCGTTTCGGCGACGACGATGGCGACGGGTTCGCCGACATGGCGCACGCGGTCGGTCGCGAAGGGAAACCACAAGGGCGGTTTGAACGGACTGCCGTCGCGGTTCGGAAACTGGGCGATGCATTTCAATCCGCCATAGCCCGCGGCCTTGAGATCGGCGCCCGTGAAGATGCCCAGAACGCCCGACGACGCTTTTGCCGCGCCGATATCGAGGCTCTTGATCCGGCCATGGGCGTGGCGGCTTCGGACGATGAACGCATAGGCCTGGTTCGGCAGATTGACGTCGTCGGTATAGCGACCCTTGCCTAGGACCAGTACCGGGTCCTCGGTGCGGCGCACGGGTTGGCCGATGCCGAATTTCGCTGTCGCCCAATCGTTCATGGTCTCGAAATCCTCGATGTGTCGGGAAGGTTCAGGCCTTGACGGAAGTCTGGTTGATCTGGGCGCGTTGGACGGAAGCGCGGACGATCGGGATCTCGGCGTCCGCGAGCGGGCGCATGCGTCGCTTGCGCGCGAGCGCGGCGTCGATGAAAGGCGCGAGTTCGGCCCGCTTCCTGGCCTCGCGCGCCTCTGCCTTGGCCTTGAAGACCGGCATGACGTCGGCGGCGAAGAGCTCGAGCGAAGCGCAAATATGCTCGTGCCGGTTCTTGCCGGCCTGCTGCATGAAGATGACCTGATCGACGCCGGCCGCTTCGAACTCGGAAAGATGCGCAAGCATGTCCGCGGGCGTGCCGATGCCGGAGGCGCGCGAACCGACGCCCGCGGTCTTGATGATCTCCTCGGTGCGGTTGCCGCGCTTTTCCAAATACTCGCCCCAGAGATTGGTCCGGCCCGGCACGGTGTCGTGGGCGACGAGCGCGTTCAGCGCATAGCCGAAGAATTCGAAGCCTTCATGGCCGCGCCTGATCGCCTCGGCGCGGTCCTCATGAACGGAGAAGGCCGAGACCATGGCGATATTGGCATTCACCGAATGTCCGATCGGCAAGCATTGGTCCGACTTGACGATGCCGTAATAGATGTCGGCCCAGTGCCGAGCTTCCTCGGGATCGACGAAGGCGAAGGCAAGGGCGCCGATGCCGAGCGTAGCCGCGACCTTGATCGTGTCGCGATTGGTGCAGGCCATCCACATCGGCGGATGCGGGCTTTGGACCGGCTTCGGCAGGACATTGCGACAAGGCATGGAGAAATACTTGCCCTCGAAGCCCGGGTAAGGGTCCATGACCATCATGTTGGCGATCTGCTCGGCCGCTTCGAGCGCCATGGCGCGCTTTTCCTTGGCCGGGATGCCGAAG
>Ga0194120_10012140_pt1 | contig 10187 bp, 9 predicted proteins | sample TA2MahCa65mmetaG_FD_148642 | JGI IMG/M metagenome (GOLD analysis project Ga0194120, IMG submission 148642) | Freshwater microbial communities from Lake Tanganyika, Tanzania - TA2015019 Mahale Deep Cast 65m | ecosystem: Environmental > Aquatic > Freshwater > Lake | place: Tanzania: Lake... | reverse complement strand
CTACGGTAGTCGGCGAAGAGAAGGATCGTCGGACCGTCCGCGGGACCGAGCGCCGGGGCCGGACGGGACGAGACCGTCAAGCGCGGCGGCGCGACCTCGCCGAGCAGGATCTCGACCTTCGCCTCGCCCCGGAGCTTCGCCACGAGCGCCCCGCGCGCTCGATGTCGGGCGCGCGCCTCGAGAAGCGGACGCACGCGGGCAGGATCGGCCGCGGGACGTCCGGCCGCCTCCTCGGCGGCGACGAGCGCCGCGACCTCGGCCTCCTCGACGCGCGCGGGCTCGACGAGGTCTTCCACCGCGATGTCGCGGCGACCGGCCTCTTGCGCGAGAAGCCGCTCCTCGACGATCTCGTCCAGCGCACGCCGCCGCACGCGAGCGAGCTCTCCGCGAAGCCGATACAGGCGGAGCGCGCCGCGGCTCTCGAGCGCGCTCGCCGTCACACTGCCGCTCGGGCTCCGAGCGACGACGCGGGGCGGCTCGAGCGGAGAAGCGAGCTCGGGACCCGTCGGAAGCGAGAGCACGACCTCCTCGACGTTCTCGCCCGTCCCCGCGACGATCTCTCGGACGATCGCGCCGGCCGTCTCGACCAGGTTCGCTTCGAGCGCCGCGGCTCGCCCCTCCGTCGCGGCGTCGACCTCGGCGAGCGAGATGGCGTCGCCGGCGACACGCGCCGCCGGCGACGCCTCCGAAGCGGCGAGAACGACGGCGAGCGCGAGCCCGATCACCCGACGTCTTCGACGCCGCCCGGCTCGACGCGATCGAGGAACGTCGCGAGCGGCACGCCGATCTCCTCCCGGAACACGCGATCCGCTTCGAGAGCGGCCGCGCGCTGCCGACGCGCGCTCGCGACCTCGCGGCGAGCGTCGTTTTCGCTCCGCTCGGCGCTCCGGGCTGCGTCGCGAAGGCGGGACAGTGCGACGAGAATCCTTTCGCGCCTCGCTTCCGTCAGCGTGCCGCCGAGCGCGAGGCGCGTCGCCTCGAGCCCGATCGCGTCCCAGGCGATCGCACGCCAGCTCCGGTTCGAGATCGCGTCGGCGCGGGGAGGGACGCCCGGCGAGGACGAGACGACGCGGCCTGCCTCCACCGGCGCCGCGCGCAGCGCGGAGTGCGCCAACGCTTCCTCGGCCAGAGCTCGCTCTTCGCGCGGGCGCGACTCCCCGAGCCCGCCGAGCAGGACGAGAACCGCGGAGCCGATCGCCGCGACTCCGACGAAGGCGCGCGCCGTTCGACTCCTCAATCGAGCTTCTCGTGGTCGCGGAAGAAGCCCTCCTCCCAGGTCCCCTCGGCGAGGAGGCGCTGACCGCGCGCCGACGGGTGGTAGCAGTCGATGTCGGAGACGTGCTTCTGCGTGAACGGGTACGTGAACGTCAAGTCGCTGAACGAGACGAAGAGGTCCGGGTAGGCCAGCGCCCCGAGGGCCGTCAGGAACTGCATGATCGCGTTGTAGCCGACGTTCCGCTGCCGGACGTACGCGCGGTCGGCGGCCGTGTTCCGCGGGGAGAGCATCGACCCGCAGGGGAAGCCGAGCTCGGTCGTCAGCCAGACGAGCGAGCAATCGACGACGCCGAGCGCCTTCTTGTCGAGCCCGATCTCGTAGAGGCGCTTGACGTCGGGAATCGCCATCACCTGCACGGTCGCGCCCGCAGGGAGGCGCTCGAGCGTCTCGACGAGCCCGTTCGCGAAGTCGACGGCGAACTCCTGGTCGGTCGGAAGGTCGAGAACCGAGTCGCGGCAGACGTCGTTCCCGCCGAGAAGGACGGTCACGTAGGTGTCGTCGCCGCGGACGCCGCGCGCCTGCTCGACGAACTGCTCGACGCTCGCCCCGTTCTTCGCAGCGGTGCGGTTGCGGATCCCGGCGGCGCCGAAGTTCGCGCGGATCCTCTGCTGGTGGGAGTCGACGTCCGGGAGCCCGAAGAGATCGGCGAGGGCGCTGCGGCGACCGTTCACCCAGCTCAGGTTCAGGTTGTCGGCGGGAAGATAGGCGTCGAACGCCCGCGTGATCGAATCACCGATCGAGTAGATGTGCTTCGGCGGGAGCTGCTTCGGCTCGAGCGCCGAAGCCCCGCTCGCGACCAGGAGGGAGCATGCCAAGGCAGCTGCGTGAATTCTCATCCTGATGCATCGTGCGGCAGCTCCGGAAAACGTGCAACCGCATGATTTCCGACGCCCGTCCGAGCGGCCGCTACGGGCGCGCGGGCGGTTCGGGCACGTCGTCGATCTCGAAGATCAGCTCGTTCTGCGAGTGGAAGACGAGCCGGAGACCGGGCTTCGGCGACACGGCCAACGTCTCCCACTGGCGTCGCATTCCCTCGGGCATCGTGTCGAGCGGCACGGCGATCGTCGAGAGGTTTGCCTCGCGCCGGAGAGCCTGGAGGGCCTTCGGATGAGGAACGCGAGCCGCGACCTCGACGCGAGCCGGGAAGTCGCTCGGGTAGTAGCTGTGATGCCCGTTCACGAGCGGGCGCCAGTGCTGCGTCGAGCGGTACATCGCGCGCGCCTGCGCGAACGGCGTCGATATCCCGACGGGCCAGACGGGCAGCTCGAGCACCGCACCGGGCGCGCGCCGCAGGACCTCGGCCGCGGGCGCGCTCCACTGCGGCGGCTCGAAGAGCGGGAACGGCCGCAGCCAGAGACCCTCCTCCAGCGCCTGATGGCGCGAAGCGACGTAGAGACCGCCGACGAGGGCGAGGAGCGCGATTCTTCTTCCCCAGACGGCGAGCGCCCGTCGGCGAGCGATTCGGTCGATCCATGTCTCGACCTCCCGGAAGGCGGCAGCCGCGAGGAACGCGAACCCGAAGAGGGCCGCGACGCCCAGGCGATCATGCGTCCGGATCACGGCGAGCGACGGGATCCACTGCGCGGCGAGGCCGATCGGAAGCGCGATGCGCCGCCTCCCGAAGAAACCCGTCGGCGGAAGCGAAAGCAGGATTCCCGTCGTCGTCCAGAGCGCACCCTGGGCCCACAGCGAGTCGCCCTCCTCGGTGCCGGACCGCCTCTTCCGCCGGAGGAAGGCGACCCCGCCGACCAGGAGGAACACCAGAAGCAAGAGGGGCACGGCGCGCGACGAGTCGCGGAAGAGGCCGTACGGAAGGACGAACCGCGGGATGCGGTGATCCCAGAACGTCTGCAGCGGAAGGCCCGGATTCGCGGCGGCTACGGCCACGTAGCCGGCGAGAACCGGCGCCATCGCGATCAGGGAGAGAGCCAGGGCCGCCGCGAGATGCAGCCCAGATCGCCGCGTCGCGCGGCGAAGCAGCCGGCCCGCCGCGAGCAGACCGAGCGGAGCGAGGACCGCCGGTGCGACGTACACCACGTCGACGAGGCACTGGAGAAAGAGGAGCGGCACGAGCCAGAGCGACTCGCGGAGCGTCCGCGTGCGGAACGCCGCGCGGTACGCGATCACCGGAACGTAGAAGAGCGCCGCGGCGAAGGGCGCCGTCGCGACCATCCCGCGCACGAGCCAGGTGCTCCCGAGGAGCGTCGCCGCGGAGGCGACGGCGGCGCCGATCGAGCCGGTCCAGAGGAGGACGACGACTGCGGACGTCCACGACGTCAGCGCGACGCCGAGAAGGAAGGTCACGTTCAGCGCGAGCGTGGTGTCGCCGCCGCTCGCGAGAAACACCGGCGCGAAGAGCGGCAGCGCGCCGACCCCGAGCGGCCCGTAGAAGAGAGCGTTCGAGCTCGGATGGAAGATGTTCCCGTCCGCGATCGTCGTCGGTGCCGTCGCGAGGGCGTGCGTCTGATGAGCGAGCACCCAGCCCGCGACGAGCGCGTCCGTGCGTGCGACGTAGTCCGTGTGCGGTAGGCGCGTGCGCAGGTGCGCCGCGAGAGGCCACGTGAGGACGACGGTCGCCGCGACGACCGCGACGAGGAGAAGTGCGGCGCGCGCGGTCGGAAAGGAGCCGGAGCCGCTCTTCACGGAGCGCTCCGTCCCCGGGCCGCTTTCGTCCTACCCGCGGCCCGCGTAGCGAGCGCGCGCCCCGAGCTCCTCTTCGATCCGGAGGAGCTGGTTGTACTTCGCGCCGCGCTCCGATCGCGCCGGCGCCCCGGTCTTGATCCGGCCCGCCCCCGTCGCGACCGCGAGATCGGCGATGAAGACGTCCTCCGTCTCGCCGGAGCGGTGCGAGACCATTTGCCCGTACCCCGCCTTCTTCGCGACGGCGATCGTGTCGAGGGTCTCCGAGACCGAGCCGACCTGGTTCAGCTTGATCAGGATCGCGTTCGCGATGCCGGCCGCGATCCCCTTCTCGAGCCGCGCCTTCTGCGTGACGAAGAGGTCGTCTCCGACGAGGAGGACCTTCTTCCCGATCCGCTTCGTCAGAGCAGCCCAGCCGTCCCAGTCGTCCTCGGCGAGGCCGTCCTCGATCGACACGATCGGGAAGCGCTCGCACCAGCCCGCCCAGAGGTCGACCATCTCGGCGCTCGAGTGCACGTCCCCCGTCGTCCGCGTCAAAGAGTAGCGGCCGTCGGAAAAGAGCTCGGTGGTGGCCGGATCGAGCGCCAGCACGACGTCCTCGCCGGGGCGGTAGCCTGCCTTCTCGATCGCCCTCAGGAGGAGCTCCGGTGCGTCCTCGTTCCGCGCGAGCGCGGGCGCGAAGCCGCCTTCGTCGCCGACGAGGACGGACAAGCCGCGCTCGTGCAGGATGCCCTTCAGCGCGTGGTAGCACTCGCAGCCCGCACGGAGCGCGTCCGAGAAGGTCGGCAAGCCGACGGGTGCGAGCATGAACTCCTGGAAGTCGACGCCTCCGACCGCGTGCGCACCGCCGTTCAGCACGTTCATGAACGGCACGGGAAGGACGCACGCGTCCTCGCCGCCGAGCCAGCGATAGAGCGACACGTTCTGGCTCTGCGCCGCGGCGCGCGCGGTCGCCATCGAGACGCCGAGGATCGCGTTCGCGCCGATCGAGCTCTTGAGCGGCGTTCCGTCCGCTTCGATCATCGCGCGATCGACCGCCTTCTGGTCTCGAGCATCGAGCCCGGAGACGACACGAGAGAGCTTTTCGTTGACGTTCGCGACCGCCTTCAGCACACCCCCGCCGCCGTAACGCTTCGGATCGCCGTCGCGCAGCTCGAGAGCCTCGTGCGCGCCCGTCGACGCTCCGCTCGGAACCGCAGCGCGTCCGGTCACGCCGCACGCGAGCCGGACCTCGGCCTCGAGCGTCGGCTTTCCACGGGAGTCGAGAACTTCGCGGGCGTGGACCGCCTCGATGATCGTCGCCGCCATTGCAGATCCTCTTCTTCTACGGGCTTCTACAGGCCGACCATGCGCGCGAGGTACTGGATCATCACCTCGTCGGCGCCGCCGCCGATGCTGATCAAGCGCGAGTCCACGAACGCCCGGCCCGCGGCACTCTCCGTCATGTAGCCGAAGCCGCCGTGGAGCTGGATGCACTCGTCCGCGACCCAGCGGCTCGTGCGGCCGACGAGGAGCTTCGCCATCGAGATCTCCTTCGTCGCGTCCTCGTTGCGGACGCGCCGGCGCACGCAAGCGTGGACGAGCTCGCGGTCGGCCGTGATCCGCGCGAGCATCTCGACGAGCTTGAACTGCGTCACCTGCATCTTCGCGAGCGGCTTCCCGAAGACGACGCGGTTCTGGCACCAGTCGCGCGTCGTCTCCCAGAGCGCCTCCGAGGCGGCGTTCGAGCTGACGGCGGCGACCAGGCGCTCGTCCTGGAACTGCATCATCTGCTGCTGGAAGCCTCGTCCGATGTCGCCGATCGTGTTCGACACGGGGACCCGCACGTCCTCGAACGAGAGGAGGCCCGTATCGGAGCCGCGATTTCCGATCTTGTCGAGCAGAGAATACGAGAAGCCCGGGCTGTCGGTCGGCACGACGATCTGCGAGAAGCCGCCGTAGCCCGCCGCCGGATCGGTCACGGCGAGGAGGCAGAGGAAGTCCGCCGTCGCGGCGTTCGTGATGTAGATCTTCGCGCCGTTGATCACCCAGTCGTCGCCATCGCGGACGGCGCGCGTCTTGATCGACGACACGTCGGATCCCGCGTCCGGCTCGGTCACCGCGATCGCACCGACCATCTCGCCGCGGATCGCCGGCACGAGGTAGCGCTTCCGGAGGTCGTCGGAGCCGAACTGGTGCAGCGACGGCGTCGCCATGTCGGTCTGGACGCTGATGCCCATCGACACGCCCGCGTTGTCGCAGCGTGCGATCTCCTCGAACATCACCGCGCTGTAGGACCAGTCGAGCCCGGCACCGCCCCAGCGCGGCTCGTAGCGGATGCCGAGCATCCCGAGCTCGCCCATGCGGCGGAAGAGCGACTTGTCGATCCGCCCCATCGCGTCGAACTCGCGAGCCCGCGGGCGAAGCTCGTCCTCGACGAAGCGCCGGACCGTCGCACGGAAGACCTCGTGATCCGGCGTGCCGTAGACCTCGCCGCTCGCCTGAACGATGCTCATTCGCCCGGCTATAGCCGGAACGCCGACGGCAGGCGAGACGCGAAGCGTCGCTTGCGCCGCGGCCGCCCCGTGCCATCATCCGAGCGTGCACGGGAAGACTTGCATCGTGACGGGCGCGACCTCCGGGATCGGCGCCGCAACCGCCAGGGCGCTCGCCGCACGCGGGGCGACGGTCGGCATCGTCTGTCGCGACCTCGCTCGCGGCGAGGCGACGCTCGCGGAGATCCGGAAGGCGAGCCCCGGAGCGGACCTCCGGCTCTTCCGCGCGGATCTCTCGTCCCAGGCGCAGATTCGAAGCGTCGCTGCCGAGATCCTCGCCGCCTATCCGCGCATCCACGTCCTCGTGAACAACGCCGGCGTCGTGAATCTGCAGCGGTCGACGACCGTCGATGGGATCGAGAGCGTCTTCGCCGTGAATCACCTCGCCTACTTCCTTCTGACGCGGCTGCTTCTCGACCGCCTGATCGAGAGCGCGCCGGCGCGGATCGTCAACGTCGCCTCGCACGCGCACCGCTTCGTCCGCGGCATGCGCTTCGACGACCTCGGCTGGGAGAAGGACTACGCGGCGATGAATGTCTACGGGCACTCGAAGCTCGCGAACGTCCTCTTCACGCAGGAGCTCGCGCGTCGCCTGCAGGGCACCGGCGTCACCGTGAACGCGGTCCATCCCGGAGCCGTCGCGACCGGCCTCGGCCAGAACAACGGCTGGTGGGCACAGCTCCTCACGAAGGCGCTCGGCGTCTTCTTCTCGAGCCCCGAGCAGGGTGCGGCGACCTCGATCTGGGCGGCGACCGCGCCGGAGCTCGAAGGCGTGAGCGGGCGCTACTTCGCGCGCTCGCGCGAGGCGAAGACCTCCAAGGCGGCAAGTGACGCCGAGGCGGCGGTCCGCCTCTGGCGGATCAGCGAGGAGATGACCGGCCCCGCTGCGACGGCTGCCTGAGGAGAGCGCGAACGTGACCGGAGACACGCTCCAGATCGTCATCCAGGTACTCGCCCTGCTCTTCGCGGTGTCGTTCCACGAGTCGGCGCACGGCTGGGTCGCGTGGAAATGCGGCGACCCGACGGCCCGCGACCTCGGACGGATCAGCTTGAACCCGCTCCGCCACATCGACCCGGTCGGAAGCGTCCTCGTCCCGGCGGTCCTCGCCTTCTCGGGCGCGCCGGTGTTCGGCTGGGCGAAGCCGGTGCCGGTCGCGCTCGACCGGACGCGGGATCCGCGCAGCGCGAACCTCCTGATCTCCGCCGCCGGGCCGATCTCGAACCTGATCCTCGCGGGCCTCTTCGCCATCGCGATCACGATGGTGCGGCAGGAGGACGGGTCCTTCGGCGTCGACTCGAGGATCGGCGCGGCACTCCTCTGGTTCGGGCGCTTCTCGGTGCGGATCAACGTCGTGCTCGCGGTGTTCAACCTGCTGCCGATCCCGCCGCTCGACGGCTTCGGGGTCCTCGAGAGCCTCCTGCCGCGGTCGATGGCGCCCCTCGCCTACTGGATGCGCCACTACGGGATGCTGATCCTCCTCGCGGTGATCCTGAGCGGCGCCCTCTCGTGGATCCTCGCACCGGCCCAGAACGCCGTCCTTCACTGGATGCTGGGGCGATCGTAGGAGAGGGGCGCCGCCCCCCTCCTCCACGCGGCAAAGCCTGAGCTGCGCCTTCTCTCCCCGCTCGTTGTCGCATCTCGGCCGCGCGCTACGCGCGCGGAGTCCGTGCATCGCCTCGACGGCGGTACACGAGCCTGATAGCGTCCGCCCGCCGATGCGGACGCAGGAGGTGTCGCCACGCGTCCGGGTGATCCGTGCGACGGTCACGATCGTCGCCGTCCTCGTCGCGGTGGCGCTGGTGCTGTGGTGGTGGGAGGAGCAACGGATCAACCCGACCACCGACGACGCCTTCATCGAAGCGAACATCGTCGGCATCGCCGCGCAGGTGAGTGGCCCGATCGTCCGCACCTCGGTCGTCGACAACCAGGAGGTGCGCCGCGGCGACCTGCTGTTCGAGATCGACCCCCGCCCCTTCGAGCTCGCCGTCTCCGAGCGCCGCGCCGAGCGGGATCTCGCCGCGCAGGACGTGGAAGCGTATGCGGCGCAGGTCGAGGTCGCCCGCGCCGACGTCGCGACGCGCGAGGCGGCGCTCTTCTACGCGACGCAATACCTCGAGCGTCTCCAGCCGCTCGTCGAGAAGAGCTTCGTCACGCGAAACGCGCTCGAGGACGCCGCGACGAAGGTCCGCGAGGCGTCGTCCGCCCTTCAGTCGGCGGTTCGCACGCTCGAAGCCGCGCAGGCGACCTACGGACAGGCGGGCGACGCGAACTCCCGCCTTCGCTTCGCCCAGGCGGCGCTCGACGAGGCCGAGCTCCGGCTCTCCTACACGAGGGTCCAGGCGACGGTGAACGGCTACGTGACGAACCTGAACCTTCCCGTGGGCACGTACGTGAACGAGGGCGTGCGGCTCTTCGCGCTCGTCGACCGCGACTCCTTCTGGTTCAGCGCGCGCTTGAAGGAGACGTTCCTCGATCGCGTGCGACCGGGACAGCCCGCGACGATCACCCTGAACAGCTATCCCGACCGGCCTTTTCGCGGGATCGTGCAGGGCGTCGGCTGGGGCATCTACCAGCCCGACGGTGCAACGGTCGGCCTCCTCCCCGAGGTCGACCCGGTCGTCTACTGGGTGCGGCTCGCGCAGCGCTTCCCCGTGCGCATCGACTTCCTCGAGCGCGATCCGGCGCGGCCGCTCCGCGTCGGCGGAAACGGCTGGGTCACGATCCACACGGGTGACGTCGACGTCGACAGCGCGTTCGGCCCGGCGCTCGTTCCGAGCGGAACGGCGGAGGTCGACGGGCTCGACACGCCGGTTCCGGAAGCGCCCGGCTTCGGCTCAGGCGTCGAAGAATAGCGCCCAGAGGAGCACGGCGTAGATGAGCGTCAGCGCGGTGAACGTGACGATGCCGGACGCGACGTACGGCTCGAGACGCGTGCGCGCGACGCCCGCGAGGGTCAGAGCCGCCGCGCCAGCGCCGATCGCGGGCGCGATCAGCCAGGATGGAAAGTACATCCCGTACAGGGCAGTGTCGTAGCCGCAGCCGGAGGCGAAGAGCGTGACGGCCAGCGTTCCGCTTCCGGACCTACTCGGCGTCGACCTCGAGCGCGCACGCACCGCGGCGCGAACGGCCGTCGCCGCGGCGATCACCCTGTGTCTCGTCCTCATCTACCGCTTCCCGGAAGGGTACTGGGCTCTCATCACCTGCATCGTGATGACGCAACCTTCCGTCGGAGCTTCGCTCGACAAGGGCATCGCACGCATCCTGGGGACCGCCGTCGCCTCCTTCCTCGCCATCGTCGTCCTCGCTCCGCTCAACCAAGATCCGATTCCGTTCCTCGCGATCGTCTTCGTCCTCGTCGGGCTCGCGGCCTACCTGAGCCTCGGCGACTTCCAGCCCTACGCGTTCACGATCGGCGGCGTGACGATCGTGATGATCGGCGAGCTCGGCTTCTCCGGACAGAACGCCTCGGTGCAGCTCGGCCTCGCGCGCACCGGCGAGATCGTGGTCGGGGTCCTCGTGTCGTGGTTCACCGCCTTCGCTCTTTGGCCGAGGCGGGCGTCCGAGCAGCGCGAGGCAGGCATCGAGGCCACGATCGCGGGCGTCGGCGACGTGTTCGCCGACGCCGCTGGGGCGATCGTCGAAGGGCGCGACCCGCCCGCGAAGACGCGCGGGCGCCTCGAGGCGATCGCGACGCGCGTGCAGAAGCTCGTCGTGCTCTTGCCCGCGGCGGTGCGCG
>Ga0194120_10012135_pt1 | contig 10190 bp, 8 predicted proteins | sample TA2MahCa65mmetaG_FD_148642 | JGI IMG/M metagenome (GOLD analysis project Ga0194120, IMG submission 148642) | Freshwater microbial communities from Lake Tanganyika, Tanzania - TA2015019 Mahale Deep Cast 65m | ecosystem: Environmental > Aquatic > Freshwater > Lake | place: Tanzania: Lake... | reverse complement strand
TAAAGAATGAACCACGATAATCCGTGAACGTTGTAATGATTTCAAATCGGCTCTTTTTGTACAGACAATAATCTTTACATCTTTATAATTAGCCAGAATGTTCTCCAGATGACGCTTACCGATAGAACCAAAACCAACTATTAATACAGTGTACATTAATTTTAATGTCAATTACTAATAATATATGTGTAAAATTAAATCCTAATAATCATTAATTTATTGAATTAATTTTTCCAAATCTGTTGGGTTAAACCACTGGAAAAACTAAGAAATTACTATTGTTATTGATGCAATAAAGAAATGAAGTTCTATCTATAACATTAGGGAAAACCTCTGGCGGCTCTATTCTTATAGATGACGAAATCAAATTTGCAACAAGTGAAAAAGATTTTCACATCTAAAATCTGATGAATCTTATCCAAAGAGATCTATTGACGAGGGACTAAAATTTTGCAAGATTAACCTGCTGATCTAGATAAAGTAATTATCGCAGGTAATAGAGCGGCTTTCATCACCCGATCAATTTACAATTAATGTAATAAAGAAGTTAAAAAAATATCTATTATTGAAAATTTTTAAAGATGTAGCAAATATCAGTCTATCAAATATTGCCACGAGCGGATTAGGATCTTTTTTTTGGTTCTATCTGGCAAGCTTAATGTCGGCAGAAAGCTATGGTGAAATTCAATTTTACATAAGCATAGCAGGTTTTGCATATGGATTATCCATGTTAGGACAATCAAATACGATCGTTGTTTATGAGGCAAAAAAAGTTGAAATAAGAAAAGCATTGTTTACGGTGTCAATATTAGGAGGAATATTTACCTCCATTGTATTATTCATAATTTATCAAAGAATTGATGTAGGTTTACTCACTATTGGAATGATTATTGGCGAGTTAGTAACATCGTATTTTTTGGGAAAACAGCAATTTTTAAAATATTCATTTTTGATGATTCTTCAAAAAATTTTAATGATAATTTTCGGAATTTGGTTTTATAATATAATGGGGATAGAGGGTGTAATTATTGGAATAGGTGTTTCATACATGATATTTACACCGATCATCTATAGTAGCCTAAAAAATAATCAGACTAATTTTCATTTAATTAGACAAAATTTTGGATTTATTATGAATAATTACATAATTCTGGTTGTTGGTACAATTAAAGGAAACCTAGACAAAATTTTGATTATGCCCGTTGTAGGTTTCGGTGTATTAGGAAACTATGGAATTGCATTTCAGATCTATCACATGTTAATGATTTTTTCTAACGTTGCATTGAAATATTCATTACCACAAAATTCGTCAGGAAATAGCATTAGAAAATTTAACGTATTAACAATCATCATTTCAATTTTTTTGTCTCTAGTTGGAATTTTTATTATTCCAAAAGTTATACCGATTTATTTTCCAAATTTTATGGGTTCAATAGAGGTAGTACCGTTTTTAAGTTTAGCCGTAATTCCTAACAGTCTTTCACTAATTTTTTCATCGAAATACCTAGGAAGCGAAAAAAGCAGATTCGTATTAATTGCGAATTTAAGTAGTACCTTAATTTACTTGATTTGTCTAGCAATACTTGTATCAGATTATCAACTGATAGGAATTGGAATAAGCTACCTGATTATGTCTATAATAAATGCCATTATTTTGATATTATTTTACTATAATAACAAACGATAATCTTTGCACAATTCATAAAAAAAATTAAAATTTTGATTGATGCTGTTTTAATTTTTTTATATATTGCTCAGTGAGTAATTCAAATAAACTCTGATTTGAATCTAAAAATGATTGCATTTTTTCATTTGTAATTTTAGTGTCATGTAAACTTCCACCATATCGAAAGAAATTTGCCTCCAATGTATAATATCCAACAAGATCAAAATCAAAAATATTATTTTTTAGAATTGTAAGATAATTACCCAATAATTCAGGATCTACTATGCTAGACAAAGCATTTCGTATTATATTAGGAAGTTCCTCTAATCTGTCTAATTTATGAATAAAAGGTAACATTGTAAACCCATAATCAGCAAAGATTATTGATGGTTTTTTATAAAAAGCAGCCTCAAATGGGGTACTACCACCAGTAGATATAACAAGAGAGGAATTGGAAATCAAATCGCCCATACTTGATTCTGGATGATATAATCTGACATTTGGAATTTGAATTAATTCTTTATAAAATGAAATTTTTCTCCATTCACGCAGAGATTGAGAATAGTGTTCTTTTACATAGAGTTTGTATCCTGGAGGTAATGATTTAGCTATCTGCCTTGTTACTTCAAGTTGATTGGTGTGAAGTGGTGTAGCAATTAGAGTAGATCTTTCAGGTTCTTGATTTAATGTGAATAAAACATATTTTTCATTATCAAAAATTTTTGAAACTGAATGTCGGTCTAAATAATTTTTTCTAAATTTACTTTGAATTAATAAAAGAAGGGTTTTTACCAAAACTTTCAATTTACCTCTGCCATAGTATGCATAATTTGAAGAAATATTCGAATTATCAGAAATAATGTATTGACATATAGCCTTAAGTTTTGTTAATTTCGATTTGCCAAAATTTTTCGCATATAGTTTATGCTGTTTTGATGAATCATATGATTTCAGTTCATTGATTAATTCTTCAAAAGTATGGTATTGGGAAGCAACATTGTTCAAAGAAGACACATAATCAATTTTATGCATTTGCTCAACGATGATACATCTATAGCCTAGTTTCGAATGAGTTAGAATTAATACTCTAATGCCCTTTTTCCTACACATTTCATAAAAAAGTTGTTCTTGATGTAAAGCTGGCTCTTCAATTATTAAAAAATCTGGCTTTACTTCATCTAGAATATTTTCAAATAATTTACATTCTTGTTCTAAAATACTGAGGATTTCATTTTGAGTGAATTTATAAAAATCATTATAAAAGTAAAAAATTCTTTCATTGAATCCTAATTGCCAGATATTTATCGAATATCGTTTTTCAAAATCTAATAAATAATTTATATCTGGTTCAGATTTTTTCTTAATGTGATCATGCAAGAACCATTGCTTTTTAAAATTCACAAGATTCTGATTTGTAAAAAAATCTTTTGTCTTATCTGTAACATCAACAACAGAATATAATTCATAATCGCTTTTTTTCTGTAGATTATAGGATAATCCATAAAAGAGTAAAAATGCATTTAACCAAAAGATTATTTTCATGTTTTATTTTTTGTTTTTTCAATAAATATATCTATTCTGGATGTTAATTTCTGGAAAGATATAAGATTTAATTTTTATTAATCTGATTTGTAAGAATAAACCATGCTTGGTTGTATAATTCAGGCTAGGATGGGTTCTTCGAGACTTCCTGGAAAAGTTCTTAAAGATATTGAAAATGGAAAAACAGTTCTTTCATACACATTAGAACAACTCAGACATTGTAAGAAAATTGATAAAATTATAATTGCTACAACAAATCTTAAAGAAGATGACGATATTGTTAATTTTGCTAGAAAATCAGGAGTTGAATATTTTAGAGGGGATTCAGAAAATGTTTTGGACCGATACTATAATTGTGCAAAAGCGTTCAATTTTTCAGTCATAGTTAGAATTACTGCTGATTGTCCACTAATTGATCCTCAAATTGTGGATTTAGTCATAGCTAAATTTAAAGAAAATTCATATGATTATGTTACCAATTGTTTTGAACGAACTTATCCATATGGTACAGAAGTAGAAGTTTTTACTATTTTCGCATTAGAAGAATCATGGAAAGATGCCAAATTGCCATCAGAAAAGGAACACGTAACCCCATATATTAAAAAACATCAAGAGAAGTTTAAGATTTTTAATATAAAATACAAAGAAGATTTTTCTAAATACCGGTGGGTTTTAGATAGAGAGAATGATTTAGATTTAGTTAAAAAAATTATTGTGAAAATCAAAGAACGACCCATACTCATGAATCATATAATTTCTTTATTTATGAAAGAGCCGGATTTAATGAAAATTAATTCTAATAATATTGCAGATGAAGGATATCTAAAATCCCTTGAGAATGATAAAAAATCAAGATAACATAAGATATCACATATAGTAAATCATTTTTTTTAGATAATAAGCGAATAGATGTGATTATTATCTGTTAATATCATTCATGTAATCCGGGTTAAAAAATATCTTTTTAGGGTCCTTATTAGATTAGAGATGATTGAGGGAAGGTACGATAGTCTGATGGCATTAGAAGGGAAATATTATTGTCATTATTCTTACTATGGTAGAAATAGAAAATAATTTCGCATATTGATAATATCGATCCAGTCTCTAACACTATCTCTGAAGAAATCAATTGGTAACATGACCTTCTCAGGAGACGAGTTGAACCCATTCTTGCTTGTATTATACATCCGATCATATGGAAAAATTCGAAAAACTTACTTAGTTATTAAGCAGAGTATTCTTTATGCCTATTATTTTAATATCTGAGAGTTACATCAACCGCAAATGCAATCCTTGCAGATTAAGTTAGCCGCAGTAACAAATAATGACTCTAGATTTCTTTATCGACTATTAAAAGAGCGTGACCCTAGAGCGAATATCTCACATAGAAAAATGCCCACGTACAATGAGCATCAAAAATTCATCAAGTCAAGGCCATACAAGGCTTGGTATGTGATCGTGTTGGGAAATGCTAAGGCTGGCTCTATCTATTTGTCAAAACAAAATGAAGTTGGTATTTTCTTATTAAAGAAACATCATGGAATGAATTTAGGTCAGCAAGCTTTATCTATTTTAATTAAAATGAATCCACAAAAACGATATCTTGCAAATGTGAGTCCAAAGAATCCTAAATCCGCCAAATTCTTTAAGAGAAATGGATTCATACTAATACAACATACATATGAATATGTTCCAGGCGATGATAATTGAATAAAATCAAGCTTTTTGATCCTTGCATATCTGAACAAGAAGAAAAACAACTGATTCGTGCGTTAAGAAGTGGTCATTGGGCATCCGGTGGAGGCTCCAACCTTGTTAATTTATTTGAAAAGAAATTTGCAAAATATATTGGAGCAAAAACATGTGTTGCAGTAAATAATGGTACATCTGCACTTCATTTGGCACTATCTGAAGCTGATGTAACTGGAAATGAAGTAATTCTACCCTCACTAACATTTGTTAGCACAGCTCATTCAGTCCTTTACAATAATGGTAAAATCAAATTTGCTGATATAGACCCAACTACTTTATGCATGGATATAGATTCAGCAAAAAAACTAGTCACAAAACGCACTAGGGTCATTCTTCCTGTACATTTTGGGGGAATGCCAGCCGATCTTAGATCGCTTGGTAATTTGGCAGCAGAGACTGACTCTTTACTAATAGATGATGCAGCCCATGCAGCAGGAGCTACATTTCAAGGAAAAAAGATAGGAAGTATTGGTGCCATGTCTTGTTTTAGCTTCCACCCTGTCAAGAATCTGGCAATGCCTACTGGAGGACTTGTAGCCTTGAATCAAAAAAACTTCAAACAAGCACGAAAAAAACTACTCTCACTCCGTTGGTGTGGTATAACCGACAGAAAAGAAGCAGACTATGATGTCAAGGAACTGGGTTGGAATTTTTACATGAATGAGTTTTCTGCTGCGATAGGACTAGTACAACTTGCTACATTAGATAAATTAAATAAAAAACGACTAAACATAGCAAAGCGATTCCATAAAGAACTTGATGTGGAAAGAAAAATGCCGCTAAATACGGAATGTTCATATCATTTTTACTGGATTTTATCAAAAAACAGAAAACAATTCAGAAAAAAAATGGCTGATCTTGGAATTGAAACTGGAATTCATTACAGGCCGGTTCACACAATGACGATGTACAAAACTGGCACTAATCTGCCTGTCACAGAAGAAATTAGTAAACAAATAGTTACCTTACCTACTCATCCAAATCTAACTGAGGAGAATTTAGACAAGATAATTGAAGCAACTAATGAATTCTGTCTGTCTTGATAATTTTTTATGATTTAACAAGTGATGTGATGAGGCAAGATGAATCCTGATCAATTCAAGAATTTGTATGTCAAGACAAATTCTGTGGGGAATCAGATGTATGATCTGATGGAAAATCTGTACCCAATATGTAGAAGTATAACTGGAAATGGAGTTAGACAAACTCTTAATCAAATAAAAAACTACATAGATCTGCAAATACATGAGGTTCCTACCGATACACAAGTGTTTGACTGGAAAATTCCTAAAGAATGGAACATACAAGATGCTTACATTATAGATTCTAAAGGAAACAAACTAGTCGACTTTCAAAAATCCAATCTTCATGTGATGAGCTACAGTACGTCAGTAAGAAAAAAAATATCTTTTGATGAATTAAAGAAACACATACACACTATTCCCAGTCTGCCTAATACTATTCCATATTTGACATCGTATTACAAAGAAGACTGGGGTTTTTGTATGAGTCACAATGACTTTCTAAAATTAAAAGATGAGTATTATGAAGTTTCAATAAATTCTACTCTGGAATCTGGCTCTCTTACATATGGCGAGTTCTTCATTCCTGGAGCCGTCTCTGATGAAATACTGATCTCTTGTTATGTCTGTCATCCATCCATGTGTAATGATAATCTCTCTGGAGTCGTCTTGGCCACGATGTTAGCAAAAGAATTAAACACAATACAAACAAACTATTCGTTCAGATTTCTATTCATACCAGAAACAATAGGTGCTATAGCTTGGCTTGCTCGCAATGAAAAAAATCTGACAAAAATCAAACATGGTCTAGTGGCAACATGTCTTGGGGATCCTGGGGTTTCTACATACAAGCGAACTAGAAATGGAAAAGCCGAAATAGATAGGGCTGCGGAATTTGTACTTAAAAAGTCTCACGCAGATTACAAAATTCTGGATTTTTTTCCAACTGGAAGCGATGAACGACAATTTTGCTCGCCTGGAATTGATCTTAATGTTGGTTCTATTATGAGAACTCCGTATGGGAGATTTGCCGAATACCATACTTCTGATGATAATCTGCAGTTTGTACAACCGGAATTTCTTGTGGATACGTATTCTAAATATCTAAAAACAATTTTTATTCTTGAAAATAATAAAAAATATCTAAATTTGAATCCAAAGTGTGAGCCGCAACTTGGAAAACGAGGATTATATCGACAAATTGGAGGTCAGAAAATAACACAAGATTCCGAACGTGCAATGTTTTGGATGCTAAACTTTTCTGATGGATCGCATGATGTACTTGACATAGCAGAAAAATCCGAACTTGAGTTCGAAATACTAGTTGAATCTGCAAAAAAACTAGAAGAGAATAATCTTCTTAAGATGATAGCTTGACAAATATGTGATTAAATATAGTGATTAGCATGGATTTAGCCTCAGGAAAAGAAAAGTCAAAAGAATACTATGATCAAGTAGCTCATACCTATAAACAAATGTATGAGGAAAACTATGAGAAATACCCGGCAAATCTAATCCGACTGAAGATGTTGGTTCGAAAATTAAAAGAAAGAAACACCAAAACCGTTCTCGATGTTGGATGCGGTACATGTGCGCCCATGTTGAAGCTCTTAAAGGAAGGATTCGATGTTAGAGGATGTGATTTTTCAGCCGAGATGATAAGGATTGGGAAAGATCAGCTTCTCAAAGAAAAATACGATCCAAATCTAATCTCTCAAGCTGATATTGAAGATGATTCCAGCTTGCCTGTTGGAAAATTTGATTCTATTTTGGCGTTAGGAGTTTTTCCGCACTTGGTGGATGAATCAAAGGCACTTCAGAACATAAAAAAACGACTAAACCAAGGAGGCCAAGCATTCATTGAGTTTAGAAATGAACTATTTGCCTTATTCTCATCAAACAAATACACAATAGATCTGATTCTGAACAAAATAATTGATTATAATTCCTACCCGTCAGACGTACAAACTGATCTACTTGAGTTTTACTCAAAAATGTACAAAGTTGACAAACCAAAGAAAAAACAAGATGGCAAAATCTCATACGATGATATTCTAGCCAGATTCAGAAATCCACTGACAATAGAAAAAGATCTGTTCTTGCAAAATGGACTGTTCATAAGAAAAATTCACTTCTATCACTATCATTCATTGCCGCCGATTTTTGCTGAAAAATATCCCGACTTTTTTAAACACAAGAGTATGGAATTAGAAAATCCTGATGATTGGAAAGGTACATTCATGGCATCGGCATTTGTAGTAGAAGCCGCCTTACGTACCTAAATGCAATCCTGAAGTTTTACTCCCTCTCCTAATTTTATTGATCTATTGGACACTCTACCGTTTATCTTTGATAGGAATCTTGCATATGCGCCTTTTGTCCTCTTTCCCGGTCTTAGAATATCTATGTTGTAGCCTTCTATGATCTTCTCTCCTTTTCTGATGGGTCTTATGGCCTGGATTCTTCTAACTGCAAAATCCTTGAGTTCTTTTTCTACGTTTAAGATGTGTTTTTTCCCATCCCCTAAGGTTTTTTGAGCATCTCGAATACTTTGTATCATTTTTTTCAATTCTACTGGGTTTAATGCAAATTTGTGATCTGGGCCAGATAGTCCCTTATCAAGTGTAAAATGTTTCTCAATTATTGTTGCTCCCAATGCAACGGCTGAAATTGGACCTATGGCTGGGTCTGTACTATGATCCGATAAGCCCACAGGAATTTTGTACCTATGTTTCATCTGCGGAATGACAGACAAATTCAATGATTCCAATGGTGCTGGATATTTTGCAGTGCATTGTAATAATGCATAATTTTTTACTTTGTATTTTTTCAATAGGTTCACCGCAAAATCAATTTCTGCATAATTGCTTGCGCCAGTTGATATGATGATGGGTTTTTTTGTTTTAGCAAGATATTCCAAAAGTCTAACGTGGTTTATCTCATATGATGCAACTTTGTGAATCTTTACGTACTTGTTTATTGCTTGGGCATCTTCGACAGAAAATGCTGTTGCCATTAATTCAATTTGTCGCTCTTTGCAATACTTGGATAGTTCTGATAACATTTCATAAGGCATTTCCGCATTTTGGAATATCTCGTTTATGCTTTTTTTAATGCCAGATTTTGCAAGATAGTCTGAATTACCTGCATCTGGAACATATACTGTGTTTGCCCTAAACATTTGGAATTTTATTGCATCCGCACCACTGTCTGATGCTATTTTGATGAGCCTCTTTGCTCTTCTGAGATCCTCATTGTATGATCCTGCTTTCCAATTAGAACCTGCCTCAGCAATGATAAATACACGATTAGGGTCATTTAGGCTGGTTTTAGCAGTTTTCATAATTTAGATTCTAAAATATTTGAATAAATGTTTTGTATTGGATTTATACTGTCAATGACTTTATTGTGTCAACTAATTCTTTTTTATGTATCTTTTCGACTTTATCTGATGAATATTCAACCAAGTTTTCAACTTTACTTATGTTGTGGTATGCAGATTTGATCTCATTGTCGTGAAACAGTGGATATAGTGGATTGGCAACAAGATACACGTCATTGTATTCCCACGCGTATCTCATTTCTTCTCTGTTTATCAAAGACTCATGAAGCTTTTCCCCTGGTCTTACTCCAATAATTTCTTGTTCAGTCTTACCAAACATTTCTTGAAGTGCTTCTATCAGATCTATAATCGAGTATGCTTTTAATTTTGGAACAAAAATTTCTGATCCTTGACCCAATTCTGTAGCCCTTAGAATAAAGTCCAAAGCTTCATCCATGGTTATGCTGAATCTAGTCATCTGTGGATCTGTTATGGTGATTTTTTTGTTATTCTTGATTTGTTCAATCATCTTTGGAACTACCGAGCCGCTACTTCCAAGTACGTTTCCATATCGTAGAGCTATGAATCTTGTTTGGCATTTTTCTTTATTTAGAAAATTGTTTGCTGTAACAAAGAGTTTTTCCATTAGTAGCTTTGTTGCACCATAAGTGTTGAGTGGTGAAACTGCCTTGTCTGTTCCGACACAAACTGCTTTTTTCACATTTGCTTTTATGCACGCATCAATGACGTTCTGTGATCCGATGACGTTTGTTTTTATGGCTTCAAAAGGATTGTATTCTATCTTTGTTACATGTTTTAGTGCGGCTGCATGAAAAACAACATCCACATCTTCAAGAGCTCTTTCCAATCTGTGATAGTCTCTTAT
>Ga0194120_10012113_pt1 | contig 10198 bp, 6 predicted proteins | sample TA2MahCa65mmetaG_FD_148642 | JGI IMG/M metagenome (GOLD analysis project Ga0194120, IMG submission 148642) | Freshwater microbial communities from Lake Tanganyika, Tanzania - TA2015019 Mahale Deep Cast 65m | ecosystem: Environmental > Aquatic > Freshwater > Lake | place: Tanzania: Lake... | reverse complement strand
TTGGCATCTATATTGCTTTTTAAATCGGCTAGAGTCTCTCAGTAGACTTTTCTAGCTAGTTTTTTGGCCTAAGGAAACGTTTTGGCAAGTTCGCGGCAGGCGTAACGTAATAAGTGATTGAGGTGGTTATGAATAAACAAAACCTGGTTGTGATTGGCAACGGCATGGTCGGTCAGCATTTCCTGGCTGCGATGGTTGAGAGTGCGGCACAAGAGCATTACCAAATTATAATGTTCTGCGAAGAATCGCGACCAGCCTACGACCGCGTGCATCTTTCAGAATACTTTACCGGTAAAACGGCCGATGACTTGTCCCTGGTTCCAGACGGTTTCTTTGAGTTGTATGGCATCACTACCTATCTGGGCGATAAAGCCGTGTCGATCGATCGTGAACGCAAACAGGTTACATCCGCAAAAGGCATTATTGTTCAATACGACAAGCTAGTGCTAGCCACGGGTTCTTATCCCTTTGTGCCGCCCGTCCCAGGCCATGATAGAGATCAATGCCTGGTGTATCGCACCATAGAAGACCTGGAACGTATACAGACTGCGGCACGAAAATCCAAAGTGGGTACCGTGGTTGGCGGCGGTCTGCTGGGCCTGGAAGCGGCTAAAGCCTTACGCGATTTGGGGCTTGAAACCCACGTTGTCGAATTTGCCCCGCGCCTGATGGCGGTGCAACTGGATGATGGTGGCGGCGCGATGCTGAAACGCAAGATTGAAGATTTGGGCGTCAAAGTCCATCTCAACAAAAACACCTCTTTGATCGACGACGGCGAGCAATGCGTGCACAAGATGAATTTCGTCGATGGTGAAGTCCTGGAAACCGACGTCATCTTATTCTCCGCCGGGATTCGTCCCCGCGACGACATCGCGCGTTCCAGCGGTCTTGAGGTTGGACAGCGCGGCGGCATCGTCATCAATAATCAATGTCAAACCTCCGACCCTGACATTTATGCCATCGGCGAATGCGCTTTGTGGAATGGTCAGATATTCGGGCTGGTGGCGCCGGGCTATACCATGGCCCGCTCCGTGGTGGCGCATCTTTCAGAGTTGGAACAAGCCTTTACCGGCGCAGATATGAGCACCAAACTGAAGCTGATGGGCGTGGATGTGGCCAGTATCGGCGATGCGCACGCCAAAACTCCGGGCGCCTTGGTGTACACCTATCAGGACGGCTGCTCGGAAATTTACAAACGCCTTGTGGTGAGCAGCGATAACAAACAATTGTTGGGCGCGGTGCTGGTCGGCGATGCCAACGGCTACAGCACCCTGCTGCAATACTGCCTGAACGGCATCGAACTGCCGGAAAATCCCGATTCGCTGATCCTGCCGCCGCGTTCGGACCAGTCGGTAGGCTTGGGACCCGACGCGCTGCCGGATTCGGCGCAAATCTGTTCGTGTTATGCGGTCTCCAAGGGCGAGGTATGCTCCGCCATCGCCGGAGGCTGCACAACCGTTCCCGCACTGAAAGCCGAAACCAAGGCCGCCACAGGCTGCGGCGGTTGCGCGGCACTATTGAAATCGGTCCTGGATTGCGAGCTGAAAAAAGCCGGAGTCGAAGTCAATACCGACCTCTGCGAACACTTCCCGCATACCCGTCAGGATTTGTATAACCTGATTATGGTCGGGCAAATCAGGACTTTTGACGAACTGCTGGACAAGCACGGACGCGGCCTGGGTTGTGAAGTCTGTAAACAGGCTGTCGGCTCGATTCTGGCCTCGTACTGGAACGATTACATCCTGGAAAAAGCCCATATCGGCCTGCAAGATACCAATGACACCTTTCTGGCCAACATGCAGAAAGACGGCACCTATTCAGTGGTGCCGCGCGTCACCGGCGGCGAAATCAGCCCGGACATGCTGATTGCGCTGGGCCAGGTGGCGAAAAAATACAGCCTGTATACCAAAATCACCGGCGGCCAGCGGGTGGACTTGTTCGGCGCCCGCGTCGAGCAATTGCCGTCGATTTGGAAAGAACTGATCGATGCCGGTTTTGAATCCGGCCATGCCTACGGTAAATCGCTACGCACCGTTAAATCCTGTGTCGGCAGCACCTGGTGCCGCTACGGTGTGGACGATAGCGTCGGTTTGGCGATTGAACTGGAGAACCGCTACAAAGGCCTGCGGGCGCCGCACAAAATCAAATTCGCCGTGTCCGGCTGCACCCGTGAATGCGCCGAGGCGCAAGGCAAGGACATCGGCATCATCGCCACCGAAGGCGGCTGGAATCTGTATGTTTGCGGCAATGGCGGCATGAAGCCGCGCCATGCCGATTTATTTGCCACCAATCTGGACAAGGAAACCCTGATTCAACTGATCGACCGGGTGTTGATTTTCTACGTGCGTACCGCCGACCGCATGCAACGCACCTCGGTATGGATGGAAAACATGGAAGGCGGCCTGGATTATCTGAAAGCCGTAGTGATCGACGACAAGTTGGGCTTGTGCGCGGAACTGGAACAACAGATGCAACACGTCATAGCCACCTACCAATGCGAATGGAAAACCACCTTGCAAGATGAAAGCAAACTGAAACGCTTCCGCCACTTCATCAACAGCGATCAGGCCGACGATAACATCGTCTTTGTAGAGGAGCGTGGTCAGATTCGCCCGGCCAACGAGCAGGAAAAGCAACATTTTCAAATAGTCGAGGAGATGGCATGAGCGCTTGGATAGATGTGTGCGACTTGAATGATCTGCAACCGGATTCGGGCGTCTGCGCATGGGTGGACGGCAAACAGGTGGCGTTGTTTTACGTGACCAAAACCAATGCGGTATACGCAGTTGGCAATTTCGATCCCATTGGCAAGGCTAATGTACTGTCACGCGGCATGATCGGCGACTTGGCCGGCGAACCCATGCTGGCTTCGCCGCTATACAAGCAGCATTACAGCTTGAAGACCGGCGCCTGCTTTGAATATGAAGACATCAAAATTGACACCTTCCCGGTGCGCATCGACAACAACCGCGTCGCGGTAAGAATTGGGGCGGAATAGATCATGAAATATACCTACTACATTGCTGATGTTTTTACTCAGTCTGTTTTTAACGGTGCACAAATTGCGGTGTTTCCGCAAGCCGACGGCTTGAATGCCGAGACTATGGCCCTGATTGCGCGCGAGTTGAATCTGTCGGAAACCGTATTCATATTTCATCATCTCGAAAAAAGTAACCGGCGGCGCATGCGAATTTTTTCACCGTTGGCAGAAGTGGATTTTGGCGGGCACCCTGTCATCGCGGCCGGTTATGTGCTAGGCCTATGCGGTGATATCGAATTGACATCGCCAATATCCTCTGGAACACAAGTCACGCCGGCGGTCTTTGAACAGAATGCCGGTGACATCGAAGTCAATATCTCCAGCGAAAACGGCCAACCCAGCTTCGTGCAATTCTCCAGGAAGGTTAAGCCGCTAGTCGATCACTTTGCGCCCAGCGACGAAGAGTTGGCCCAGTTTCTCGGCATCGCCCAGTCGGAGCTGGATCATAAAAAATATTCCCCCAGGCTGGTGTCCTGTGGTTTTCCCTACCTGGTCGTGCCGGTGTGGAATTATGAAACGGTCAGAAAGGCGCGTTTCAACTACGCTGCCTGGAGCCAGTCCATTGCCCCGCAAACGGCGGCTCAGGAAATCATGCTGTTTGCCCCTAAATCGCCCTTCCCGGATGCCGATTTCAATGTGCGTCTAATGGGTCCTCAGATTGGGATGCATGACGACCCACCGATCGGTAGTGCGATGCCGGCTTTTTGTAGCTATTTATGTTCGTTCGAGCACACCCAAAAAGGCACGCACGCCTTTAGTGTCGATAGAGGCCAAGCCAACAGCCGCCGTAGCGTCATCAGTCTGGAGATGGACAACAAACGCGAGGAATCCTTGACCGTCAGAATTGGTGGTTATGCGGTATTGGTAGCCGAGGGCCGGATTCAGTTACCCGATAATTACGATTCTTGAGGTTTTTTCATGCTATTTGGGCGTAATCAAAAGAATCCCATTGCCATGGCGGACAAGCAAGTCGTGAAATGGACTTATTCCACCTGCGGTTATTGTTCGACCGGTTGCTCGATTGAAATCGGCAGCAATCGGGACGGCAAAGCCGTGGCTGGCCGCGGTGTCGGTGGTGCCGATGTCAATCGTGGCAAGCTGTGCGTGAAAGGTATTTTCGAGCATGAAATATTTGAAGCCGCGGGACGTGGCGAAGTCCCCTTACAGCGGAAAACCGCGCAACAAGCTTTTCAACGTGTTGGCTGGGATGCGGCGTTCGACAACATGGCGGCGGAAATCGAGCGCATCCAGGCGAAATACGGCCGTGATGCCTTTGCCATCGTCTCCACCGGGCAGATATTGACCGAGGAGTTTTATACGCTGGGCAAGCTGGCGCGCGGCGTGATCGGCACCAATAACTACGACGGTAACACCACTTTGTGCATGGCCTCGGCAGTGTCCGGCTATAAGCGCTCGTTCGGTTCCGATGGCCCGCCGGGTTGTTACGAGGATTTCGAACACACGGACTGCCTGATGGCTTGGGGCTCCAACCTGCCCGAGCAACATCCGATCATCTACTGGCGGATGAAGGAAGCTCAGGAAAAGCGTGGTTTTCCGCTGATCGTGGTTGACCCGCGCGTCACCATGCTGGCGCAAAACGCCGACATTCATTTGCCCATTACTCCAGGCACCGATGTGGTGCTGCAAAACGCACTGATTCATGTGATTCTGGCCGAAGGTTTGGAAGACCGTGCCTACATTGAAGCCAACACCACCGCTTTCGAGGCTTTGGCGGCGGAAGTGGAAAAATACGATCCGACCAGCGCGGCCAAAATCTGCGGCATCGATGAAGACACCATTCGCACGGTGGCCAGACTGTACGCCAAGGCTGAACGGGCGATGAGCATTTGGACCATGGGCATCAATCAAAGTACCCACGGCTCCGACGGCGTAGTCGGCATCAACAATTTGAATCTGGTGACCGGCAATATCGGCAAACCCGGTGGCACCAGTTTGTCGATTACCGGCCAGTGCAACGCCATGGGAACCCGTGAATGGTCGTCGTGTTCCGGCCTGCCGGGTTACCGGCTGCTGGAAAAGGCCGAAGACCGCGAGGAAATCGGCCGGTTTTGGGGTGTGGATCCCGAGTTTTTTCCGAAAAAACGCGGCCTGACCGAAACCGATATTTTTCCGGCCATCGAAACCGGGCAAATCAAAGGCTTGTGGCTGGTCGCCACCAATCCGATGACCTCGATGCCGAATACCGCGCGCATCCGCAAGACTTTGGAGAAGCTGGAGTTTTTGGTGGTGCAGGACTCGTTCGCCGATGTGGAAACCATGGAATACGCCCACCTGTTTTTACCGGCGGCGATCTGGGCGGAAAAGGAAGGCACGTTCACCAATACCGAGCGGCGGGTCAATATCACCCGTCCGGCCCAGCAGCCTTATGGCGAATGCCAATCCGACCTGTGGATTTTCAACCAGCTGGCCAAGCGTTTCGAGCAAGGCCGCCGCATCGATTTTCCCGAACAGGCGGAGCAGGTGTTCGAGGAAATGAAATTTCTGTCCAAGGGGCGGCTGATGGATATTTCCGGCATGAGCTACGATTTGATCGAAACCAATCGGGGTATTCAGTGGCCTTATACCAAGCAGCAGGCCGTGCAAGGCGAGCGGCCGGCATCCGGCGGTGTCAGGCTGTATACGGAGGCGGCGACTTTTCGCTATCCGGACGGCAAGGCCAAATTGACACCGCTGCCGTTCATCGATAACAACGAGGTGCCTGACGAACAATTCCCGTTTTGGCTGAACACCGGTCGTTTGGTCGAGCAATTCCACACCCGCACCCGTACCGGCAAAATCGGCAATAACAATAAATATAGTCCGACGCCGTTCATGGAAATCAATCCGGATGCCGCCGCCGAATGGGGGGTTGGTCACCAGTCTTATGTGCGTCTGGTATCGCGGCGCGGCGATGCGGTGGTGATGGCGATGTTGACGCATCGGGTGCCTAAGAACATGGTCTTCGTGCCGTTCCACTTTTTCGATTGCGTCAACCGCTTGAGCTTGGGTTTGCTGGATCCACATTCCCGGCAACCGGCATTCAAGCAAGCGGCGGTGCGTATCGAAATGATCGATCAGGCTGAAGCCGCGCGTTTGAATAAAGAATCTCGTGGCTATTAAGCGCTTTCAACGTGGTTGGCCAAATGAAGTTAGATAAAGAGAGAAGACTATGTTTGAAGTAAGAAGCGACGAACCCGGTTATGCGTTTCTGCAAGACAAGGAAACCCAAACCAGGAACCGTTATGGCAAGGATATTGAACTGGCGGCGGCCGGCGATGCATTGCACGAGCAAAGCCTGAACATCAATGACGAGGCCGGTATCGGCGACAATCCCAATCGCTATAAGCAGCACGGTTTTTTCTTCACCGCCGACAATTGCATCGGCTGCCATGCTTGCGAATCGGCCTGTTCGGAGAAAAACGACAATCCGGCTCACATCGCCTTCCGTTCGGTGGGTTACGTCGAGGGCGGCACTTACCCGGATTACCAGCGCATCAATATTTCCATGGCCTGCAATCACTGTGACGATCCTGTGTGCTTGAAAGGCTGCCCGATCCGCGCCTACACCAAATTCGCCGAATACGGCGCGGTGCTGCAAGACCCGGATATCTGCTTCGGCTGCGGTTATTGCACCTGGGTGTGCCCATATAACGCGCCGCAACTCGATCCGGTGAAAGGCCAAGTCAGCAAATGCAATATGTGCGTCGACCGTCTGGAAGTGGGTTTGAAACCGGCCTGTGTGAGTGCTTGCCTGGGAAATGCGCTGGATTTCGGCGTGATCGAAAACATCCCGGCAAACCGCGTCCAGGCCAAGACCGAAATTCCCGGCTTCCCGACCGCCGACATTACTCACCCCAATATCCGCTTTCAGCAAACCCGAGGGACGCATCGGGAAATGACCCGCACCGACAGCATGCCAATCAAATATCACCGCGACGATCAGGCCGGACTGTTTAAGCCGGTGGTCGACAAAAAGCACGGCGAGGCCAAGCAGTGGAATTTGCGTAAGCTGTTGACCAGCCACGAAAGCGCGCATGTCATTTTCACCTTGTGCACGCAAGGCACGGTCGGCGCATTTTTACTGATGATGTTGGGGCCGATGCTGGGCTTGCCGGAGTTGGCGTTGCTCAAGCAAGCGCCATTGTTCGTGCCGTTGTTGGCGACCATCGTCGGCTTGTGCACCCTGGGTTTGTACAAATTGAACATGCACCTGGGCAAGCCGCACCGTTTTTATCGCGGCTTCAACAACCTTCGCTTGTCGCCGGTCAGTCGCGAAATCGCCGGGGTATCGGCGTTTTTCACCGGCTTGCTCGGCTACACCGCGTTTGCGTTGTTGGATACCGGCTTGACCGATTTCATCGCTGGCATCTTCGGTTTGCTGGCGTTGATCGGTGGCCCGGTCGGCTTGTTTTACATGTATAAGCTCTACCGCATTCCGGCCCGGCCGTTTTGGGATCATTACCAAACCGGCACTGCATTCGTTGGTTCCTCGCTTAGTTTAGGCGCGCTGATTCTTGGCATAGTTGCCGTGGCTGCGCTGCCATTGTCAGCCGAAGGCACACAACCCTTGCTGCAAACGCTGGCTGGTACGATGGTGATCGGCTTTTTGATCGAAGGCATCGGCCACATGCTGCACGCTCGCGACATGCAAGTCTCGGAAAACGAAGGCGCCGCCTCTTATTACCGGCAAACCACGCAGTTCGGCAAATCCTTTCAGTTGCGTAACGCTTTGTTGGCAGTCGCCACTGTGCTGGCAGCCACGATAGCGCTGACTGATTTGACTGGGATTTTGGGCATGGTTGCCGGGCTGTTGCTGGCCTTAACGGCGTTGATTTCCAGTGTTTGTGGACGCTCGCTGTTTTTCGTACTGGTAATCCCCACCACGATGCCGGGTGCATTTTTTTGGAAAAATCCCGGTTTCGTCGAGCATGCCCGCGAGACTGGTCTGGCCGACGCCCCGCAGCACGGTGTAGTCTACGAACGGCACCATGCCTTCAAAGTGGATGAACTGGTGCAAACCGTCAAGGAAACCTCATTGGCGGATATGGTCGAGCATGCGAAATCGATACTTGGAAAATGAGATTTTGATGCTAAAAACCTTGGATTTACCCGACGAAACGCAGCGATTTTTTAGCTGCTTATACCGTACTACATTATTATGAAACTACGTTTGGTTGTAATCGGTAACGGCATGGCCGGCATGCGTACTGTGGAAGAATTGCTTTTGTCGGCGCCGGATCAATACGACATTACCGTGTTCGGCGCCGAGCCCTACGGTAATTACAACCGGATCATGCTATCGGCGGTGCTGTGTGGTGAAAAGACCATCGAAGACATCGTGATTAACGACCGGCAATGGTATCGCGATAACGCTATTACTTTGCATGCCGGCCCCGACAAAGCGGTAGTGCGGATCGAACGCGGTTTGCGTAAAGTGATCGCCCAAGACGGCACGGTGGTTGAGTATGACCGTTTGCTGATTGCCACCGGTTCCAAACCGGTGGTTCCGGATATCCCGGGTAAGGATTTGGCCGGGGTTATCGGTTTTCGCGACATTCTCGACGTCAACACCATGCTGGCCTACAGCAACAGCCACCAACATGCCGTGGTGCTGGGGGGTGGTTTATTGGGCTTGGAAGCCGCTAACGGTTTGCTGCAACGCGGTATGGACGTCACGGTGATTCACAATAATGAGGTGTTGCTGAACCGGCAAATGGATAGGCAGGCCGGAAAAATGCTGCAAGCCGAGTTGGAACGGCGCGGCTTGAAATTCAAAATGGCCGCGCAAACCGAAGCATTACTTGGGGATGAAAATGGACATATTACTAACGTCCGCTTCAAAGACGGTAGCGAGCTGGCCTGTGATTTGTTCATCATGGCCATTGGCGTGCGTCCCAATATGACCCTCGCAATACAGGCCGGCCTATATTGCGAACGCGGCATCGTCGTTAACGATACTCTGCAAAGCTATGATCCCAGCGTATACGCAGTAGGCGAGTGTATCCAGCATCGTGGCGCCACATTTGGTTTGGTTGCGCCATTATTCGAGCAAGCCAAAGTCTGCGCCAACCACCTGGCTGTGCACGGTGTCGCCGAGTATGTCACTTTGCCGACCGCCACCAAGCTGAAGGTCACCGGGATCAATTTATTTTCGGTAGGTGATTTCGTTGGTGATGAGCAGTGCGGGCATATTGTTTTCAACGATCCTTCGCTCGGTGTTTATAAAAAACTGGTGGTAAAAGATAATCAAATTCTAGGTGCGGTACTTTACGGTGATACACAGGATGGAGTTTGGTATCAGCGATTAATGGAACAGAAGGAAGATATAACCCAAATTCGAAGTACGATGATTTTTGGTAAGGCTTACAGTGTTTCGGAAGATCAGCCACTTAGCAATTAGCCTGGACAATTTCTAATGAAAAACGGCATCAAAACCACCTGCCTTTATGCGGCATAGATTGCGGGATAAAAGCCAGTGTTGATCAGTAAAGTCGGCGATCGAGCATTGATGGCGATAAGTCGAGTCGCATACCGCCAACTTCGGTAAAGGTTCGGCACTGGATCATACCGTTGAGTTGAAGGGGCGCTTGCTGCAGCCTAGGGTGTATGGACAAGACTCTACTTGGGCGGAAGCGCTCGATGTCGTTGCCGATTCGTTCCGTAACACTATCAAGCAATATAGCCAGGATGTCCTGATCATTAACGCATCCGGGCAACTGTTGACCGGAGATTATTACGTCGCCAACAAACTGATGAAGGGTTTTATTGGCAGTGCCAATATCAACACCACTAGCCACTTGTGCATGTCATCATCGAATTCCGGGCATAAACGTGCATTTGATGCCCATATTATACCAAGCTGTTACAGAAGACTACGAACTGGCCAGTAGACCGCACGATTGATCCACTCCAATTTCGCCTGGTGCCATCAGCTCCTGGGTACCGATGGCCTTTGGCCAGTGTCAATTGCAGCAGGATTTACGTGGCATTCCTTGGTTTTTAGGAAGTGTGCTTTTACCGTTGGGCAGTAGGAATTTTTTAGAGCTACTACGCCGTTTGATTTGAATGGCTATGGATGACGGGTATGGGAATCACTGCAGACATAGCTCGCTAATATAGGCGAGCGGCAGGATAGGGTCGTTGTTGCACTTTCATAAA
>Ga0194120_10012112_pt1 | contig 10199 bp, 9 predicted proteins | sample TA2MahCa65mmetaG_FD_148642 | JGI IMG/M metagenome (GOLD analysis project Ga0194120, IMG submission 148642) | Freshwater microbial communities from Lake Tanganyika, Tanzania - TA2015019 Mahale Deep Cast 65m | ecosystem: Environmental > Aquatic > Freshwater > Lake | place: Tanzania: Lake... | reverse complement strand
CGCAGCGGGTGGGGTCGGCCTCTGCGGCCTGGCGCCTCCCGGACGCAGGCACGGAGGCCTGCGCCACCTGCGCAGCGGGTGGGGTCGGCCTCTGCGGCCTGGCGCCGCCCTGACGCAGGCACGGAGGCCTGCGCCACCTGCGCAGCGGGTGGGGTCGGCCTATGCGGCCTGGCGCCGCCCTGACGCAGGCACGGAGGCCTGCGCCACCTGTGCAGCGGGGGGGGCGGCCTCCGCGGTCTGACGCCTTCCGGACGCAGGCACGGAGGCCTGCGCCACCTGTGCAGCGGGTGGGGCCGGCCTCTGCGGCCTGGCGCCTCCCGGGCGCAGGCACGGAGGCCTGCGCCACCAATGCTACGGGTGGGGCCGGCCTCTGTGGCCCGGCGCTTCAACGAGCAAGAGGCCCCGCCGCTACCTGCGGCGGGGCCTCGACCTACCCCAAGAACCGGGTACTACCTGGCCCAGCTGAACTCCGGCGGGCCCCAGGCGCCGCCGGTGCCGAGCGCTCTCCGCACCTGGATCTGCCGGCCGGTCCGGCTGGCGACGACCTTGTCGTCGACCCGCACCGCGGCGGCCTTGCCGACCTCGGGGCCGAAGACGGCGCCCGGGTTGTCGGCGATCTTGATGACGTACTTCACCATCGGGTGCACCTGGCCCCAGAACTTCTCGACCCGGCTGTAGGGCGGATCGAAGCCGTCGCCCCAGCCGCCGATCTCGATGCAGTAGGCGTAGGTCTTGTGCTGACTCCACATGTGGTCGGTGTCGTCACCGCTGGTGTAATACAGCTCGCTGCCCTGCTCCGGGTGGTAGCCCGAGAGCTCGCCCAGCTTCTTGCCGATGGCCGGCATCTTGGGATCGTCCGGCGGCTGGTCCGAATCGTTCCACGGCCACATCACCAGGTTGGAAAAGCTGTGGAAGGTCATCAGGAAGGCGTACTTGCGAGCCGCGTACAGCTTGCTCATCGCCTGCGTCTCGAGCTCCGAGTTGGGCCCGGGGCCACCGTAGGTGACGCCCGACGGGTTTTTATCGGTACCGGTCGAACCCCAGGCACGCGACATGTAGTTGCGGTTGAGGTCGACGCCGGCGCCGGTCGGGCCGGTGCTGTTGGGGTTGCCGCCGTTCTTCGGGTTGGTGTTCTTGCGCCAGTCGTTGCCCTTTTCGGCCTTGATGTGGCCGTCGGGGTTGACCATCGGCGTCACCCAGATCTCCCGGTTGTCGATGGCGTAGGTGACCTCGGCGTCCTTGCCGTAGCCGTCTACCAGCCACCGCGCTATGCGGATGCCCATCTCGGGGGTCGCGAGCTCCCGGGCATGGTTCTCGGCCGAGAACAGCACCGCCGGCTTCCCGGACGTGTCGCCGATCCCGAACTTGAGCGCGAGGATCGGCCGACCCTCGTGCGTCTTGCCGAGTTCGACCAGTTGCGCGAAGCCGGCGGCCTTGGCGGCCAGAGCCTTCAGCTCGGCGGTCATCTGGTCGTAGGTCGTGTACTTGGGATCGTAATGGTTCATCGGGTTGGTGTTGGGGAGCTTGACGACGTCGAGACCCATCTCCTGCACGCTAGCCCACTGGCGGTCGCTCATGACGCCCCGCACCCGGCTCTTGCGCCCGTCGTGGGCCGGCTCGCCCGCCCAGAAGTCGAACCCCTGCTCGATCAGCCGGGTGATCTGCTTGTTGGAGGCGCCGAAGATGTCCACGGCGACCTGCTTCTCACCCCGCGCGAACGCCTGCTCGACCTGCGCGTTGCCGCTGCGGTCGGGCAGACCCAGCCCCGGCCTCGTCCCGAGACCGCCGCAGCCGACCGTGGCAAGCGCAATCGCCGCCACCGCCCCAAAGCGCCGAAGTCGCATTCGTTCTCCCCTTTGAAAAACGATCCCATGGGTAGTTTAAACGCAAAGTTAAGATTGAGGAAAGACTCTCCGCCAAGATTTAATTGTTTCTTAACCGTGCGGGCGACGTGGCGGAGAGGGTGTAGAATGGCGTTCTACGCTAGCTTGATCTGCGAGGGCCTGTCCATGGATAGCAGCGGCGCGCTCGCGCCCCGGAATGCGGCTGCCCGCAGCCGCCTGGTTGCCGGCACATTGGTGTTCCTGGTGACCGCCGTCGCGGGCCTGGCGTTCATCAAATGGCTCCCGTCCTACAAGAAGGGCCTCGCCGCGATTTCCAACCAGACGCTCGGCTCGTCGATCGTGCTGGGCGGGGAAGGCGCTGCGCCGCCGGCCGCGGGCCTGGAGGCGGCCTGGCATTACGCGCTTGCGTACTTCTCGGCCATCTGGCCCGCGATGCTCCTCGCCCTCCTGCTGGGCGCGACGATCCAGGTCCTGGTCCCGCGCCGCTGGATCCACCGCCTCTTCTCCAGGCGGGACTTTCGGACGGTGGCGATAGCGGGGACCCTGTCGCTCGGCGGCATGTTGTGAACATGCTGCGCCGGTCCACTGGCAGTGGGCCTTCGCAAGCAGCAGGCGTCGCCGGGCGCGGCCCTCGCGTTCCTGCTGGGTAACCCGACCCTCAACCCGGCGGTGATGGTCTTCATCGCCGCCGTGCTCGGCTGGCAGTTCATGCTGGTCCGCCTGGTCGTCGGCGTCTTGCTGGTCTTCGGCGCCGCCTCCCTGGCCAACCGCCTGGTGGCCGATCCCCTGGAAGTCGACGTGCAGGACGCGGCGATCGAGGATCCCGCCAAGGGCGGCGGGACCCTCCTGGCCGAGTGGATCAAGACGCTCTGGTGGGAACTGCGCACGATCGTCCCCGGCTACCTGCTCATCGTGCTCCTGCTCGGGGCCGGGCGTGCGTGGCTCTTCGATCCGAACCTGACGCTGGGCGGCACGGGCGTCGTCGTCCTCATCGGCGTGGCGCTGATCGGCACGCTGTTCGTCATCCCCACCGCGGGCGAGGTGCCGATCGTCCAGACCCTCATGAGCTTCGGCCTGGCCCCGGCGGCGGCGGTGGTCCTCCTGGTCACCCTGCCGGCCATCAGCCTGCCGACGCTGTTCATCGTACGAAGCGTCTTCCCGAGGCGCGTGCTGGCCGTGGCATTCGGCGCGGTGGCACTGGCCGGCCTCGTGGCAGGCCTCGTCGTGTCGTTCATCCCCGCGTTCGCGGGGACCTGACGGCCGGCCCGGCTAGAAGATCTTCCCCAGGACCTTCTTGCCGAAGTCCCTGGCGCCGTCGACCTTGTCGCCGACCCAGTTCTTGGCCTCGTCGAACCCGGTCACCACGCCGTTCTTGCCCCAGTCAGCCCAGGCCCGGAAGCGATCCCAGCGGGACGCGCTCCGGCGCAGGTCGATGACGCCGTCGACCCCGCGGGCGCGAAGCGCCCGAGCCAGGGCCCCGGGATCCTCGACCTTCGGGCCGTCGAACGTGCTGTTCCAGACCGAAACGGGCCCGACCGGCTTCAGACGCGAGATCGCCTCGTCGGTGAGCAGATCGTGTCGCACGACGAACGCCACCGGCCCGCCCAGTTCGCGGGCTTGCGCCAGCATGCCCGCCACCTGGGCATCCGAGAGCTTCCCGTTGCCCCCGGGGGGATTGAGCGCCAGGATCGCGCCCGGGAAGCGCCGGCGGATCTCGGGTCCCCACTTGCGCATGTCGTCGTGGCCCAGGTTGAACATCAGGCGTTCGTTCGGCACCCCGACGGCTGCGATGGTGTCCAGGGCCTGCGCCATGAGCCGGGTCTCCTTGAAATCCAGCTTCAGCCCGCGGCCCGAGGCCTTGCCCAGTTCCAGCCACTCGCGCAGGGTGAGGTTGTCACCGGTCTCGTGCGTGGGATCGTGGCGCATCTCCAGGCGATCCGGATGGTTGATCTCGGCGCGGACGTCGCCTTCCAGGAAATTGTAGCCGCCTTCGAGCGCATGCTCGAACGCTTCCCGGGTGTTGGTCAGGTGCGCGTTGCGCGCTTCGGAGAGCGGCCGATCCGCCCACCACATCGTGCTCGCGGTCCGGGTCCGCTCCGCGAGTTCCGCCACGCGGAAGTAGCGAGCCGAGAGCTTCCCGTCGAAACGGTCGGAAATCGGCGCGGTGGGGATCGGCGGTGGCGCCGGCGCGTCGCGGCGCGGGCGCGCGCCAAGCGGCGTCGTCTCCCCCGGGCCATGCACCGTCATGGGATATCTATACCCCCCTCAGCTGGCGGCTTGTCTCCCGGCGGCCGTAACGTCCGCAGGAACGCGATCAGGGCCTCGAGGTCGGCGCGGGTCAGGCCTTCGAACCCCGGGGGATGGGCCCCGCCGCGGAAGGCCGTGCCGTCCGGCTTGACGCCCCTGACAATTGCGGCCTCGAGCTGCTGGTCGGTCCACTTGCCGACGCCCCGGTCGGTGATGTCCGGCGAGGTGTACCAGGAATCGGGCTTCAGGCCGTCGGGCCCCTTCGGCGCGTGGCATGACCCGCACGACGCGATCTGCGCGAGGTACTTGCCGTACTTCACCTTGTCCTGGCGGTCGGGCGGCGGCACCTTGCCCACAGGCCTGGGCACCGCGTTGAGGAAGAGCCCGTAGATCGGGTCGATCCGCCGCTGCGGGACGGCCAGGCGCGCGGCGGGCCGGGCGCGCAGGTACGCCACGATCGCCTTGACATCGGCATCCGCGAGCGCCCGGTAGTCATGCGCGGGATGGACGGGGACGATCGCCTCGTGGTCGCGGTTGACCCCCTCGCGGATGGCGCGCATGATCTGCCCGTCCGTCCAGTTGCCGATGCCCGTATCCGTGTCGGGCGAGAGGTTCGGCGCCCAGACCTCGGCCGGGAAGCCGCTCTCGGGGCCAAAATGGTGCGACCCGGTGGCGACTTCGCCCGCCGGGTGACAGGCGAAGCAGTTGGCGACGTTCTCGGCCAGGTACTTGCCCCGCGCCACCCGTTCGGGATCGCGCGGCACGCTGTCGGTCTCCGGCTGGGATTTCTCGAGGACCCACAGGCACCCGGAGGTGGCGCACGCGGCCAGGACGAGGAGGGCGACGGATTTCTTCATCGCCCTAAAGGATACCTGCTAGAAACCCAGGTTGATTCCCAGGGTCGGCGCGGGCAGGGTCTGGGAGGGCAACCAGGACAGGCCGAGGCCGCCGCCGACCGCAAGCTTCGGGCTCACCAGGTAGTCACCGCCCACCGAGACGTTGGCGCTCAGCGGATTGGCGACCAGCGGCAGGGCGAACGGGCTCGCGTCCGCCAGGAGGTGGTAGCCCCACGGCCCGCTGCGGAAATGCGCCACGCCGCCCAGGACCAGGGGCGCGACGCCGACCGGCGAGGTCGCGTTGACGCCGTCGTAGAACCCGCGCAGGCCCACGTACGGCTGGAGCTGCAGGTCGCCCAGGCCCGGCACCTTGACGCTCGGCAACTGCGGCAGGCCGCCCAGGGTCAGGCTGCCGCCGAAGGCCGGGCCGATCGCCGCCCGCGCATCGGCCAGGAAGAACCAGGCGCCCAGGCCCAGGACGTCGTCGGGATAGGCCACGTAGCGGGCGCCCAGCGACAGGTTGACGCCCTGCGCGGCTCCGCCGACCGTGTAGCCGGGGAAGGCCGACAGCGAGAGCGGCCGCTGCTCCTGGAAGCGGTCGCGGCGCAATTTTTCCGCGATGAGTTCTTTCTCTTCCATGGTCTTGCGCACCAGATCGCGGATGACCTTGAAGGTCGCGCTGCCGACCGCGGCGTACTGGTAGCGTGACACCTCGTCGGTGGGTCGGAACGACACGTCCGGGAAGCCGATCATCACGCGGTAGCGCTGATCGACGCCCAGGATGGCGTGGTAGGCCCACTCGGACGGGGCGATGTCCTTGAAGCGGTTCTGCAACTCGTCGGTCTTGCGGGGATCGCGAGCGAACACGACGTTCTTGGCTTCCCCGAGGGCCAAGAGGTTGCGGACGACCGTAGCGACCTCGGAGCGGGTGACGGTCTGGTCGGGGTTGAACCTGGTGCTGCTGACGGTCGGGATCGTCTCCCAGAGCCGGTAGTCGTTGACCAGCGTGAGGATCTGCCTGCGCTCGGGAAGATCGGCGACGACGTCGGCCAGGTCGTACTTCGCCGGCTGGGCGGGGCGCCACGACGTCTTGCTGATCTCCTCGAGTTCGTCCACCAGGATCATCAGGGACCGGGCGAACTGGGCCCGCGAGAAGGGCTGCTCCCCGCGGAACGTGTCGTCGGCATAGGATGCCATCAGCGACCGCTTGATCGCCATGTCGGCCACGGCGTCGGCCGCCCAGTGGGTCTGCGGCACGTCCTTGAACGCGTGCTCGACGACATGGGCCCGCGCAGGCAGCCCCGCGACTCCCCAGAGTGCCAGTCCCAGTGCCATCGTCCGACGCATCGTGCCGCTTCGCTCCTCTACTTCCGAATCACGGGGGCTCCCACTGGAAGGACAGTCTACAGGCCTCGCGAGTTCCAAGACGTGACGGACGCCGGATTCTTGCGCGGAGGCCTCCTCGCGCATAGGCTCCCCGCGGTCCCGATCGGAAGAGGAGGGGAAGATGCGTATCTCCACGGGCGCGATCGCCCTGGGAGTCGCCCTGGTCGCCGGCTGTGCCACGACGCCGCCGGCTCTCAGCGACGCCAGGCCGGTTGCCAAGTACCGCCTGATGCAGGTAGGCGGCGTGCAGCTACCTGGAAAGGAGATGGGACAGCGGCCGCCCGGGCAGGTGCCGCGGGGGTCCGAGCGCGACGAGGGCGAAGACCAGGCCATGGAGCCGCCCGGCCGGCAGCCGGGGCAACAACCACCGGGGCAGCAGCAACAGCCACCCGACCAGAAGCCGGGGCAGCAGCCGGCAGGGCAGCAGCAACAGCCGCCCGACCAGAAGCCGGGGCAGCAGCCGGCGGGGCAGCAGCAACAGCCGCCGGGACAGCAGCCCGGGCAACAGCCCCCCGGCCAGCAGCCCGGCCAACCGCAGCAACCCGGCCAGCAGCCCGGCGGCGGCGGCGGGCCGCAGGTGGACCAGCAAGTGGTCCAGCAGGTCAGCCAGGCGCTCAACATCGACATCGTCAACCAGGCGCAGGCCCAGGCACAGCTCAAGACGGTCGAGGCGGGCAAGATCAAGATGGACGTCAAGGACATCCAGGGCCGCTTCGGCATGGGCATCGCCAGGCCACTGGCCGACCTCATCCAGGGCCGCCTGGACCAGGCACGGTTCCACGTTCGCGACGGCCTGTTCATCCCCATGATCCTGGTCGGCGCGAACTTCGTGCCCGTCGTGGCGACGGTCGCAGGGCGGCCAGCCACGGTGATTTTCGTGCAAGACTGCGCCAGCGGCCAGTTGATCCCCCAGACCATCCTGCTCTAGGCGGCGGGAAGCGCGCGGGGCCGGCCGGAAAGCCGGCCCCGCCGCCTCGGCGGCCGGAAATTTACACTCCCGGCCGCCCTTGGTAGCATCAGGGTCCGAGCAAGGGGGCATCCGGGAGGAGAAGTCATGACATCGCGCCACACCGCCTGCCTGGTCGCACTGGCCACGACGCTGCTCGCCGCATTCGCTCCGGCCGCCGCGGCGCAGGTGCGGACAAGTTCGCCGGGACTCGCCCAGGACGACGACCTGGATCCGCCCCGCCCGGGCGACATCTGGACGGGCGGCGGCCTGCTCTTCGCGCCGCGCTACCTGGAAAACGTCGGGGATTTCGAGCTTGGCCTGGGTCCCACCTACCTGGTCGGATCGGCGCCCGGCGCCGCCGCGTCGCCGTTCGCCGGCGTCGCCGGCCTCCAGTGGAAGGTCTCCGACGCGGTCGAGGTGTCGGGCCTCTTCGGGCCCCTCACGCTGGCCGGCATCCGGGGGCCCATCCACGAGGACGAGTTCGGCGCCTACGGCTGGGCCTTGCTGTACCGCTCGGACCTGTATCCCGTGGGCCAGAACCCGGTGGCCACCGCGCCAAACATCTTCGGCAGCACGACCGGAGAGCTTGCCCAGGGCCTGGTGGCGGCCCCGTTGCTGGGCGGGCTTGCGCTGTCGCAGGGCGGCGAGTTGCGCATCGACACGATGCAGAACCTCGGCCCGGTCAAGATGTACTTCGTGCCCAGCCTGGGGGTCCTGAGCGACGGCACGCGAGTCGGCCTCGGCCTGGCGATGGACGTCGATCTGGACAAGGTAGTGCTCGGCGGCAACTGGTCCAGTCGGCTCAACATCACACCGACCAAGGAGATCCAGAATCGCAACACCACGTTCGAGAACCATTACTCCCTGGGCGGCCGCGTCATCCTGACCGACGCGGTCTACGTGGTTGGCAATTACGTGTACTCCCCGGCTGACGCCTACGGCAACGCCCTGGCCAACGCCCTCCTCGGCATCGGCTACCGGTTCTCGGCCGGCCCTACCATGAAACGCTCGAAGTGACGTCTTGACGACAACCATCCGCGCCGCGAGCCTCGCGGCCCTGCTGATCGGCACCGCCCTCCCCGCCGCGGCCCAGGTCCGCCTCTACTCTGGCGACCTGCGAGCCGGGGACGCCCGCAAGAACGTACCCGGAGACTACCGCACGGCGGCCGGGGCCTTCATCTTGCCGCGCTACCTGGCGCATGTCGGAGACTACGAACTCTCCCTCGAGCAGTTCTTCGTGCCAAACGCCGCGTCGCTTCGCGTCGGGACGCCGCTCATCCCGCAGTTTGCGGCCGGCTACAAAGTCCTGCCCGGGCTGGACCTCATGGCGGTCCTGGGCCCCACGGCACGGGTAGGCGCCCGGGGGCCCTTCTTCGGCAACGACTTCGGCGGGATCGGCTGGTCGGCCGGCTTCCGCGTCGACGACGTGGCGCTCTGGGGCTCCACACCGGCAGGCGACGTGATTTACGGCCAGGGCGTGCCGGGCGTCGCAGAGCCGCTGGGCCAATGGTTCGTGCCCGGCATCGGTTTCGCCCAGGGCGGAGAGCTACGGCTGGACACCCTGCGCCGTTTCGGGCTCGATTTCGGCTTCCTGGACCTGGCGCTCTCGCCGGTGGCCATCGTGCAGGGGAATCGCACCGCGGTAGGCGCGGACTTCGGCGCCGATCTCACGTTCGAGCGGTGGCAGATCGGCTATGCCGGCGAGGCCCACTACAACGCGTTCAATCCCTTCGAACGCGACGCCGTCGGCCGGCTCTGGCAGCCGCTGTCGGCCCTGGCGCACGGCCACTCGCTGGGATCCCGCGTCCTCCTCGACGATCGGTTCTTCGCGCAGGTCGCGTACAAGTTCCAGATCGACTCGTACGGGAAGAACTGGCATCTCGTCTCGGCCGGCATCGGCTTCCGGCCCCTGACGCCGGACCCGGAGCGCGAGCCGGAGTAGCCTCCCCGCAAGCGGTACACTGAGCCAATGTCCATCCGCCAACTGGCCGGCCGCCTGATCTGCCCGGTCCTCCCGAGCGTGCCCGCCACCGAGCGCGCGCCGCTCCTCGCCGACCTCGCCGCCCGCGGCTGGGGCGGGTACATCGTGTTTCGCGGCCGGCCGGATCTGCCGGATCTCCTGACGGCGCTGCAGGAAGCCAGCCCGCATCCCTTGCTCATCGCCTCCGACATCGAGTGGGGAGCGGGCCAGCAGGTCGCGGGCGCCACGCTCCTGCCGTGCCTGATGGCCATCGGCGCCACCGGCGATGAAGCGGCGGCCTACGAGGCGGGCCGCATCACGGCCGTCGAGGCACGTGCGGCCGGCATCAACTGGGCCTTCGCGCCGGTAGCCGACGTCAACGTCAACCCTCGCAACCCCATCATCAACATCCGGAGCTTCGGCGAGGATCCGCGCCAGGTCGCCAGGCTGGTCGCGGCCTGGGTGCGGGGTGCCCAGGAGCACGGCTTGCTGGCCACGGCCAAGCACTTCCCGGGACACGGCGACACGGAGACCGACTCGCACTCGCGCCTGCCCACCATCCGGGCGGAAGCCCCGCGACTGGCCGAGGTGGAACTGCCGCCCTTCGAGGCGGCGATCGAGGCGGGGGTCGGCGCCATCATGACCGGCCACCTGGCCGTGCCCGCCCTCGACCCCTCCGGCCTGCCCGCCACGCTGTCGCGGCCCATCATGACCGACCTCCTGCGCGGGCGATTGGGCTTCGGCGGCCTCCTGGTCACCGACGCGCTGATCATGGGCGGCATCGCGGCCGAGTGGACCGAAGAGGATGCCGTGGCCGCCGCCCTCGACGCCGGCTGCGACATGCTGCTGATGCCGCGCGACGCCGCCGCCGCTCACGACGCGGTGGTCGCGGCGGTCGAGGCCGGCAAGGTCTCCGAGGCGCGCCTGCGCGAGGCCGTCGCCCGCATCGACGCCGCGACGGCAAGGCTCGGCCTGGC
>Ga0194120_10012110_pt1 | contig 10200 bp, 14 predicted proteins | sample TA2MahCa65mmetaG_FD_148642 | JGI IMG/M metagenome (GOLD analysis project Ga0194120, IMG submission 148642) | Freshwater microbial communities from Lake Tanganyika, Tanzania - TA2015019 Mahale Deep Cast 65m | ecosystem: Environmental > Aquatic > Freshwater > Lake | place: Tanzania: Lake... | reverse complement strand
CCCGGTGCGGTAGGGAATGACCGGGCCAGACGGGTCCAGACGGACCTTCATCGGGCAGTAGCCGCACAGCATGTACTTCGCCATCAGGTTAGGTAGTCCAGAGGTATGACCAAGGCGGGAGTGCCTCGTCCTAGAATGTCCGAACCCATCGGATCTTTGGACCTGACGGGATAGGTTGGTCCCCAAAAAGATCGACCTGAGCAGATTCTCGAACACGGCCAAGCGACGACCAACTCCTCCCTCCATCCACAAATCCATCAACTGCAAAGTTCGATGCCTTGAGACTGGCACCGCTTTCGCTCTCCAGCGTGTATGTGACCACCCGACTGTAGCCAAGCGCATGGGCTGCGCGGCACAGCGCGCCATAGAGCATTGAGCAAGCGTTCTGTTTCGTTGTCACGCAAAGCCTTGTGATTTCGCAAGTTGCTCCATCGCAAAGACCGCGAGCAACCGGGCGACCAGCAACTCCAACCCCAACAAGCTCTCCATCCTCATCAAGCCCTACTGCAAAAAGTTGTCCCACATGAGGTTTGTTGTGCCTGTGATGACGACCAACAAATGCGCGAGCTTCCTTCAAAGTAATGCTGCGCAGTTTTAGAGATCGTTGACCATTCACGATTCATAGTCTCCTTCGCCAAGCTGGAGCCTGTTGCGCATGTCGAGCATCGCGCTCCAGTCAGGTGGCTCGAAATGTATGGTTCCTGTAAGTAGGTCAGGTTAGGTAGTCCAGAGGTACGACCAAGGCGGGGGTGCCTTCGCCGACCCACGCTCCTTCGATGTTGAACGAGATGTACTCCACAGCCTCTTCCTCGGTCATGCCCATCTTGCAATGTAGCGAGACAAGCACGTTGTAGTCGTACACCGCTATCGTCGGCTGGCCGCAGCGGCGGGCAAATCCGATGATCGCCTCATCCATCCCGTCGATCACCAAGATCGCCTCGTCAGGATAGTTCTCCTCGAGGATCTCTTTGAGTTGCTTCTTGGTGACCATCAGTCGAGCTTCAGGCGGGGGGGCATCGTCATGCGACCGTAGAACGCGATCAAGCACGCATCGATCAGACCGTCGTGCTTGGTGTTGACCTCGGGCATCAGCCGGCGAACCTCGAGCTCCGCCCGACGCTTGGTCTTCATGCCTCGAGGGGTCGTGGTGAACAGCTTGCCCTGCCATTCCTGAGGTCGTACCGCACGGATGCGCACGGTCGTCGTGTCGCTCAAAGCGTGGAACTGCTGCGCCCACTCTCCAAAGGAAAGGCAGGTCGCCTCGTAGTAGCCCGCCCACCAACTAGCCTTCTTGCTCATGAAGCCGTTTGGCTTCTCGTAGACGATCTCGATCTCATCGATCGCCGACGCGTAGCCCCACAGACAGGCCACCATCTGCTGCAGCGGGAACTCCTCAGTGAGCTCAACGAGACGGGCGACTTTCCCGTCGATCATCACGCAGATCCCGCCCTTCTGCCCCGTGTCTATACCGATTATTGCTTGACTTGCTTGGTTGGTCATGAGAAACGTTATACATGACGAACACCAAGAAGCAAGCAAAGAAGTCCCGCAAGCCCGGTCGGCCTCGCACCTACGCAGATGGTGGGGCCATGATCTACTTCCGCATGCCCACCAAGCGGTCGGCCGCTCAGCTGCGCAAGCTGGCCAAGCTCAAGGACATGACCGTGTCCGCCTACGTCCGCTTGCTCGTTGAAGACAAGCTCATGGCGCTCTGGAACCGAATCTAGGCACGGCTTGACAGCCACCCCCCCTAGGCTATGCTCCGGCTCACGGCCGGAGCGGCCGATCACAAAGGAACTCAAATGAAGAAGATGTCTGGCATGAAGGGCAAGGGCGGCAAGGGCAGGGGCAAGGGTTACCGGGAAGGTGGGTGCTGAGATGAAGTGCTGCAGCTTTCCGGTGGGCTCTGGCAACTCCGGCTCGATGAGCAAGAGCAAGCCGAGTCAGGCCAAGAGCACGGGCACGCTCAAGACGGGCACCCGTGGTTCGGCCGCGACGAAGGCTCCCCGTCCGTTCAAGGGGCAGTAGCCATGCCGGTGCCGCTCACTCCGTATCCGCCCTCGCGGTGGATGGTGCTGGACTTCTCGGCGTCCGCCGCAGCTCAGTACCCCACCAACGGTCAGGGCGGCACCACAACGACTGCCGCGTCGTCTGCGCTCTTCGGTTCGCAGAAGGTCATCATCACCGGCATTGTCACGCTTGTCCCTGCGACCCAGACCCTGACGTTCGTGAACATGTCCGGTACGCCGCTGTTCACGTGGGGCGTCTCAGTCAACGCGGCAGCAGACCGGGCGACTCCCCCGCTGTGGATCGAGCTCAAGCATGGCTTTGGCGTTAGCTCTGCGGCCGTCGATGCGACCTTGCGCGTCCTCGTCTCCTACATCCCGGCCAACTGACATGTTCGCACTCTTCGATGTCCCTGGCACGCATGCGGTTGGAACGACGTATCACCCGATCAACATGCACACGGGTGCGCTTCAGGATCACACCGCGTATCTGTCCAACGGGCAGAACGTGACCACGTCTGCTGGCAAGGTCGTGATCAACCGCGTGCTGTGCTTGGATGCGCCTAGTACGCTCACCGTCACGTACCAGATCCGCTCGATCGACGACGCGACCGTAATTCTGCAGGGAAACATCAACGGCAACGTCGGCATTCAACGCAACTTCATCGCGACTCCGATCGAGATCGACCGCTCGATCGCGTTCCGGTTCATGGCCGGATCCGGCAAGTACCTCATCGACTACGACATCGCACAGATCTGATGCGCTTCGCTGCTACTGCATCGTCGCTCTCCGACGAGAGCTATCGCGAGATCGAGCGCCTGCTCGGCTCGGGCAAGGCGCTGACGTTCGACGACATCAGCGAGGACTTCGTGGTCCGCATGATGCTCGACACGCTAAAGACCTGTAAGCGTCCGCAGGTCGCGCATCAGCTGCTCCGGACGCTGGCTGAGATCAAGGGCATGCTGCAGCAGTCAAAGGCCAAGGGCGCTGCCGCCGCTTCTGCGCAGGATGCTCTGAACCGGCTCCGTTCCTGAGCCCTTCTTCTGGATCTCCATACGCTTCACCTTGTCGTAGGCGTAGTCGGACATCCACATGCCGATCGGGCCTTTGCTGGCCCACACCGTGAAGGCAGCCGGGCTCTTGGCGGCGAGCGCCTCGCGCATCAGCGCAGCGATGATTGCATCGGTCTGCCTGTCGGTGTAGACGCGCTCGAGCGTCTCGACCCAGTCCAAGAACTTGGACCTCCCCATCTTCAGATCGATGCGCCTCTCGTAGGTCTCGAGGATTGCGAACTTGCGTGTCACGAACTTGCGTGTCATGAGATACACTGTACAGAGAAATGAGACGCCCGTCAAGCGAAGAAGAGGAGCTCATTGTCAAGCAGATCTGCTCGACCGTGAAGGCTGGCCCGATGCGGGAGTACGCGCTGCACAGTGCGCTGCTCGGTCACAAGGTTATGCGGCGTCGCGAGTACATTGAGCGCGTCATCCAGCTGCAGGACAAGAAGACCGGCACGTGGGGACGCTGGAAGTTCAACGGCGTGCAGCGTGCCGTCGAGGCCATCCGGCTGCGGACGCAAAGGGCTGGCAAGCCAGAACGGTACTGCACGCTCAAGGCCCGCAAGTGGGGCTTCTCGACGCTGTGGCTGGGATACGGGGTCGAGTACGTCACTCGCACGCAGAACGCTCGAGGCGTGATCGTGGCTGATGACACCGACGGAGCGAACGCGCTGCTCGAGATCGGAAAGCTGATGAAGGCCAAGCTGCCGTTCAAGCTGCCCGTGAAGTACGAGAACCGCTCGGTGTTGTACTTCGATGAGCCGATCTACAGCCTGCTCGACATCGACACGGCCAAGAACCCCGATCCGTGCCGTGGTGGCATCTACCGCTTCGCGCACTGCACCGAGCCGCAGATCTGGCCCGATCCAGAGAAGCGTGCGGTCGCCATCGAGAACGCCGTTCCGGATGAGCCCAACACGGTCATCTCCTACGAGGGCACCGGATCGGGCATGAACTGGTGGTACGAGTTCTGGATGCGTGCGCACCGAGGCGAGAGCGACTGGAAGGCACTGTTCTTCCCGTGGTGGTACGACAAGAACTTTGACTATGCCCTGCCGCTGCCAAAGGATCAGGCCACATCCTTGCTTAGCACGCTCAATGACGAGGAGCGCGAGCTGCTTCGCATGGGGCTGGATGCCGGCCAGCTGGCTTGGCGTCGTTCCAAGATTCAGAACACCTTCCGTGGCAACCTCGACCTGTTCCATCAGGAGTTCCCGGCTACCCCCCGCGAGGCATTCCTTGCCAGCGGTCGGCCGGCGTTCCCGAGCTCGCAGGTCATGTCCATCAAGGCGGACGCCTCCGACCCCGTCTGGAAGGGGTCGATCCTCGTCGATGACGACCGCAAGTCATACCGTCTGGCTGCGGACCCAACCGGCCCGCTGTGGGTCTGGAAGCAGCCGGAGCCCGGCGTGCCCTACGCCATCGGGGTAGACGTTGGCCACGGCGTGCAGGGGGGCGACGACTCGGTGGCCGTTGTGATCAACGCCCGCACCTGCGAGCAGGTTGCTGTTCTGCTCTACAGCCCGCGCCCGCCGACCCGAGCCTGCATCCGGCCGAAGGAGTTCGGACGCCTCGCCGGTATGCTCGGGCTCTACTACGGTGGTGCGTACCTGATGCCAGAGATCGAGGGTCCGGGCGTGTCGGCGCTCGACGCCCTGCGCGACATGTCCTACCCCTCAATTGGCCGCCGCGAGACCTACGACAAGATCGGCCAGCGCACCACCCAGAAGCTGGGGTGGTCGACCAACGGCATGTCACGCCCCAACCTGTTCAACGAGATCCGCGAGCACCTCGCCATGTACCCGGACGGTGCCCGGTTCCACGACCACCGGCTAGCCGAACAGATGCTGAAGATGTACCTCGACGACAACATGCGCGAGGACGCCCCCTCTGGAGAGCACGACGACTATGTCATGGCTTGGGGCATCGCCCTGATGGGTCGCCGCTACGCGATGTCGTCTGGTTTTGTGTCCAGCAAGGAGGAGCGGGTGCTGCTGTCCGAGGACGAACGGCACTGGAAGCAATTCGAGGTCGATTGCCAAGTGGCATCGCCCGAGGCTACGATTCCCGGCGAGGATACGGACTGGAGCGACGAATGGAGCTGATCTCGGTTGTAGCGATGGTCGCGCTGATGGCGCATCTTGCGTGGTCTGCGTACACGCAGCGTGCGCTGCTCAAGCTCATCGAGGCTGACCGCAGGTCGCTCGACACGGCTCGCCTTGAGATCGTGGGCATGAAGAGTCCTCAGGTGGCGCAGATCGTGATGCAGGCCGAGCAGGCCCGCACAGCTGCCGGCGTCGCCGACTTCATGCAGCGGTCGATCGCGCAGCCAGATCCTGACGAGGAGCTCTACGGGTGAAGGCCGAAGACTTTGTCAAAACGAAGGTCGCGCCCGATTTAGCCGTCGAGCGCAGAGCCATGGAGGAGCAGTGGTTCTCCAACATGGCCTACTTCTATGGCAAGCCATTCTTCGTGCCCGAGAGCGGCAGCATCCGCCCGCCTCGAGACCCGCGCTACTCGCGCCAGAAGTATCAGGCGAACCTGATCCTTCCCAAGGTGCTTCGGTCTCTGGCCAAGCTGCAGGGGCTTAACGCAACTCTTACACCGCTGCCGATGTCTGACGACCGGCGCGACGTGCAGGCTTCCAAGCTTGCGAAGAGCGCGTTCGAGCACGCGCAGCGCATCACCAAGTTCAGGATCAAGCAGCGCCGGGCCATGATGTGGGCTGCGGTCTGCGGCAGCGGCTTCCTGCGTCCGGGCTGGGATCCCGACATCGGCCACCCCAACCGCATCTATCTGAACGAGAACGACAACGAGCCCAACATCGAGGCTCTGTTCAACGACGAGCTGCGCCTCTATCTGGAGCAGCGGCGGCGCTACCGCGACGTGCGTCCGGGCGAGATCTGCCTCGATGTCGTCGAGCCGTTCCAGATGCACTGGGATCCCAACGCTCGAGGTGGTGGCTTCGGAGACTGCCGATGGGCAGGCACGCAGGTCGCCAAGCCGGTCGACGTGATCAAGTCGCAGTGGGGCATCGACATCGCTCCGGAGCCGAGCTCGAAGTTCGCGGGCGTCGAGCAGTACCGCGACGTGCTCGCGTTCCTGAACGGCGACCATGGCGTGGCTTTGACCACGCGCCGGCCGCGCACTGACCTTGCCACCGAGATCGAGATCTACGAGATCCCGCTCGCGACGAACAACTGGAAGGGTCGTCACGTGGTGATGGTCGGAGACCAGATCGTCAAAGACGAGCCCAACTCCTACGAGAAGCTGCCGTACACCAAGTTTGACTGGTTCCCGGTCGAGGGCCGCTTCATGGGCCTGTCGCTCGTCGAGCAGCTGCGCGGACCGCAGCGGGCGCGTAACGAGTCGCGAACGTACATGCAGCGGTTCATGCGCAATGCCGGCTACGGCATGACGCTGATCCCCAAGGGCAACGGCATCAAGCCGGTGCAGGTCGCCAACGTGCCGGGCCTCGTGGTCGAGTACGACCCCACCAACGGTACGCCATCGTTCAGCCCGCCTCCGCAGCAGCCGATGCACGTACTGCAGAACGCTGCCGAGTCCGAGGCGGAGATGGACAAGATCTCCGCGCAGGCTGATCCGACCAACAACAACCTGCCGGGCCAGCTCCGTTCTGGCGTTGCGGTGTCTGCGGTACAGGCCGACAACAACGCGATCCTCACGCCTACCAGCGAAGCGATGCTCGAGTCGACGGCTGAGCTTGGCACAACGATGCTCGAGCTCATGGGCCGCTTCTACGATGCGCCGCGCATGATGCAGGTGCAGGGACCGAGCGGTGAGATCGACGTGCGCCGGTTCACCGGCATCGACCTGCGCGGGCACTACCGCATCCACGTGATCGCCCAGTCCGACATGCTGGACTCGACCGAGGCCCGACACGCCCGCATGTTCGAGGCTGCCCAGCTTGGCATCCTTGACCCCAAGAATCCTGACGACAAGACGATCCTGATCCGTGGCCTGTCGTTCCACACCCGGAGCGAGTGGGCCGATCATCGTCTTCAGCAAGAGCTCGCCGAGCAGCGCGAGATCGACCGCATCATGCAGGACGCCACCTACGAAGCGGCGGTTCTGCCGTGGAACGATCCCGAGATCCGGTCCAGAGTATTGCAGCGGTTTCTCAACTCGCTTGAGTTTGAGAGTTTGCCCGGTCCCGTTCAGCTCAAGCTTGTCCAACGCTGGCAACAGTTCGGACAGATTATGAGCGAACGCGCTCAGGCGCAGATGGCTATGATGCAGGCAGCAAAGGGCACGCCGGGAGAAGCCGGCGCAGCCTCACAACCCCGGAGATAACACATGACCGAAACTAGCGTCGGAGAACGGGCGGTTGAGATCGCCGAGCAGAAGGCAACGGAAATGAAGGCAAAGCGGCCCAAGCCGCCGGCTCTTCCCAAGGTCGACGAGCAGCAGCGCGAGCAGGCGTTTGCTGTTGCGCTCAAGCTGCGCGACATGCGGCGGCAGAAGCTCGATGAGCTGAACCAGAAGGCCGCTGTTCCGACGCTTGGATTCATCGAGTGCCGCGAGTGCCTCGGACCGGCGCTGTGGATCCATGGCGACCCGGATGCGTGGATTCGCCACACCGAATGGGAAACGGCTTACAAGCCCAAGGGCGCTGACTGGGGCGGGAAGATTCCGCACTGCCAGTGCTGCGCCGGCGAAGGTCGCAAGATCGACGCCCCTGTTCTTCATGACGGAGGCCAGAACTTTGGCATCGTCATCATGAAGAACTACTACCGCGAGATCTCTCGCGAAGAATTTGAACAACTCACCTCTGGTTCCTAGCTGGAAAAAACGACATGACGACCCAGAACCCCAACGCCAACGCCCAGACCACGGGTGCGCAACAAGGCAATCAGGCTTCCGTCACGCCGCCCGTCGAGCTGACCCTGAAGCGCCACGGTCGAGAGATCAGGGTGCCGACGGACAAGGCGGTCGAACTTGCCCAGAAAGGTCTCGACTACGAGGTGAGGACTGCGGAGCTGTCCAAGAAGGAGGCGATGCTTCGGGATGACGCAGCTGCCTACGGTGAATACCAGCAGCTGAAGACTTCCTTGGAGTCCAACGCCAAGCTCAAGCAGGCGTTCCTCATGGCCATGCAGAACCCCGATGCCGTGCTGGGCGCGAACCAGCGGGCGCAGGAGTCCTACAGCGGCGATGATGATGCCAGCAGCCAGCTCGCGGCTAAGCAGGCCAATCCTGCAGCCGACCCCAATCTTCTCGTGGAGGTGGCCAACCTCAAGGCCAAGCTCGAACAACGCGAGATCACTGAGGCGAAGTCGCGCATCGAGGGTGACGTGCGCTCCGAAATCACCCAATACCCGTGGCTCGTGAACTCTGACGGCTCGCTCAACAAGGCGGGTCAGGCGGCCTACAAGGCTGCCATCCTGACGATGGCTCACTCCAGCGAAACCACCTCGGCTGCTGCGGCGCTTGCCGCAAACGAACAGCGCGAGATCTTGGAGGAGATCCAGAAGCAGGGCATTCGACGCGGAGATCTTGCAGAGATGTCTCGCCAAGCACCCATGCGTGGCGGTGTGTCTTCTGCGACTCCCCCTCCGGGGCTCAACAAGAAGAGCTTCGACGACGGGAGCCTCCGCAACGCCGCGCTGGAATATGCGCGAAAGGCTGGCCTCCTCTAACGGCCAAGGAACGAAACTGTCATGGCAAAGACTCTGATTGATGCGTCGACTGGTGGCGTCGTCTACGGCACCGGTGACTACTACACCAAGATCCTGCAGGATCTCTTTCTGCCCGTGGTCGCTGACACGGTCATCTACCCCAACACGCGCCTGAAGCGACTGCCGCGCAACTCGACCCGCGTTCAGGGCAAGAACGTCGTCTACCCGGTCCACACGGATGACGCCAACGGCGTCGTCGCGATCGGCGCTGGCGGCACTCTTCCCGAGCCCGATGTCGAGAAGTTCAGCCAGTACTCGTTCGGCATCCGCCACATCTACGGCCGCATGAAGTTCGACGGCATCACCTCCGATGCCAACGACTCGGCGATCGCTTCGTGGCTGGACATCGTCATGAACGAAATGCAGGCCAAGGCGAAGCTTCTCGCTCGTCAGCGCCAGCGCATGTACAGCAACGACGGATCCGGCATTCTTTGCCGGGTGGCCGCCACTCCGGTGGCTGGTGCGAGCGAAACCATCACCGTCGGCATCCAGACGCAGATCATCGGCAACGCAACGATGACGGACACTGTTCCGACGCGATTCATCAAGGTCGGCCAGCTGCTGGCGTCCGTCAACACGTCTGGCGTGAAGACTGGTGCGTATCTTGTGACGAGCAAGACGAACACCACGATCACCGCAACCAAGCTGGCACCTGCCGCTGGCACCGCTGGGGCTGCAAACACTGACGTGCTTGTGTCGCTCAACACTCGCGTCACCGACCTCGCCGACTTCACGGTTGCTGCTGACACCGGCTACAAGAACGAGCCGATGGGCATCCGTGGCATCATCGGCGACCACAACCCGCTGCACGACGCGACCTTCCAAGGCATTGATGCTTCGGTCGCCGCGAACGACTGGCACCGCGCCACGATCCTGTCGAACAGCGGTGTGGCTCGCCCGCTCACGGTTGATCTCCTCGACGAGGCGGTCATGACCGTGGTCGAGAAGGCTGACAGCGTTCCGACGGCGATCTTCGGTGACTTCAAGCAGGTCCGCAAGGTCGCTGCTCTGATCCTCCCCGAGCGTCGCTTCAACACCAGCGGCACGCCGATCGACTTTGAACTGGGCTACGGCGATCTCACGATCCACGGCATCCCGTTCTTCGCCGACCGCGACTGCTACGGCAACTCGCTCGAGTTCATCGACGAGACCGACCTGAAGCTGTACGTCATGAAGGAGATGACGTGGATGGACAAGGACGGCTCCATCTACCAGCGCATCCTCGACAAGGACGAGTATCAGGCCACGTTCTACTGCCGCGAGACGATGGGCTGCGACGTTCGCGACAAGCACCTCCTCATCACGGATCTGGCCTAGAAGGAGCCACTACACATGGCAATCCATCTCGGTCAGTTCGAGCCCGGCTCGCACCTCAAGCGTCACGAGTACCTCATGGAGCTCTGCACGCTGGGTACGGCTACTGTTACGGCGTATGC
>Ga0194120_10012109_pt1 | contig 10200 bp, 13 predicted proteins | sample TA2MahCa65mmetaG_FD_148642 | JGI IMG/M metagenome (GOLD analysis project Ga0194120, IMG submission 148642) | Freshwater microbial communities from Lake Tanganyika, Tanzania - TA2015019 Mahale Deep Cast 65m | ecosystem: Environmental > Aquatic > Freshwater > Lake | place: Tanzania: Lake... | reverse complement strand
TTTTGCTAACAGTGGATCCAGCAGCTTTGTGATGAGCAAGTGCGGTTCCAAGCCTAACGGATATTTCTGCAGCTCGGTCAGCAGCCCATTCAAAATCGCCTCGAAGGCGATGTGGCACAGTTCGTTGGCCTGAAACGCCATCCATCGGTCTATGGTCAGTCCAGATACTCGATAGGGTGATCCGTCTGGCATGCGCCGATTGTAGAAGGCTTTACGAACGCCAGATTCGTCTTCCGCAGAAACGCCTAGGCGCAAGAGATCGAGAAGTAGCCATGCCGAAGAGCGCCGGGCACTTCCGCTACCCTGAAGTTCGTTCGTCGCGAGCAGGTAATTGCGCAGCATGGCCATTTCCTTGGAATCAGCCGGTACGCGTGACGGATGAGCTGCATCGCCGATCTCCGTTAGTTCCGCTGGAGTAATCGTGCCTGTCCTTATCGCGCTAGAGATCAGTGCAGTGGTCTTGCCAACGGACTCAGCGAAGGCGTTTGCCATGTCCCGTCCCAGCTGATTACTGACGATCGGGATACGTGTGGACGGCGTCAGCAAGCCGACTTCCGTCATACTGGCGATGTAGAACTGGCCGAAATTGCCTCGCGTGGCTTTTAGGTATTGCCCGCTCTGGCCGGGCTGATCGGTATGTGGCCGTAGATCGATCGTGTCAGTCGGCAGCGCCTGCCGGAATGCGCCGGCCCAGAGCCCCCCAGCCAACCCATCGCTTTGCTGCGGATCCACGATGTTACAAGCCAAAGCATAGAGTGCCTCTGCTCGTCGAATGAACAGGCGCCATTTGGCTTCGTCACCAGAGTGTTCCGTCTCCTCATAGTGCTGGATCACCCAGCAATAGAACGAATAGTACCGAAGTCGATTGGTCACGTTCGTCAGGCCCGGCACCAGAGTGCGATATAGCCTGACTGATGTGGCCTGCATCCCAAGTGGGTCGCGGCCCAGCGTCCACGAGCCTGCTTTCGTCCAAGAAGGCAGCAGCTCCACCGAAATCTCCGAATCTTGTTACCGTGACCCGATTGAGACGCGGTGGTTCCGCTGCTCATTCTCGGCTGTTGATCCTGTACGCTAGGTAGCGTATCAATTCGCTGATCCGCGAACAAGCGTATCGGCGCAATGAGGGAAATCCAGATGGGACAGCCATGTCAGCCCAAGCCATGACATTCGGCCAGGCGATTGCGAAGGCCCGGAAAACTAAGGGGTTGAATCAGAAGGAGCTCGCCGCACTAGTGGTAAAGGACGAAGAGGGTGGGGCGATCTCGCCGCAATACCTGAATGACATCGAGCACGATCGCCGCAGCCCGACATCGGATCACCTGATCAAGCAGTTTGCCAAGGTCCTCGGAGAAGACGAAGGGTACCTGTTTGTTCTGGCGGGCAAGATCCCCGACGATCTCCGCAAGAAGGCGAAGGATCGAGATCAAATCGTCGCCGGGTTCGCCAATTTCCGGAAAACATTTACGAAATAGCAATGGGGCCCGCGATGGTGAAGATGGTTCCGGACAAGACTCGTCGCTTCGCCGAGCGGCCCCATTACTCGCCCGAGGACCTCGATCGCGAATGTGAGCGGATCGTCTCGACCTTCTTACGCAAGAAACGTGGTGCAGCAAACTTCCCAGTCCTGACCGAGGATCTGCAGACTCTCATTGAGCAGGAAGATGCCTCCCTCGATAGCTGCGTCGATCTCTCCGCTTTCGGCGACGATGTCGAAGGGGTTACGGAATTCTTCCCAGACCAAGGGCCGAAGGTATCGATCTCCGATAAACTGGCGAATGATGCGCGGCGCGAAAACCGATTGCGCACCACTCTCGCGCACGAGTTTGGCCACGTTCATTTTCATCGGCACCTCTGGGCCGAGAAGTTTTTGACCGTCAGGCTCTTTGACCGGAAAAGTGCTGAGAACAAGGCAATTTGCAAGCGGGATACGGTGCTGAATGCCAACCAGTATGATTGGATGGAATGGCAGGCGGGATATGTCAGCGGATCGGTTCTGATGCCGCTGACGCATGTTCGTCAGCTTGTGTCTGAATATTGTCAGCCGCTCGGGCTCCATGGGGCTGTTTATCAGGGATCTCAGCAGGGGTTGGCGCTCATCGCGCAAGTCGCTGACCGATTCGCCGTTTCGGAGGAGGCGGCACGGATCCGGCTGCTGAAGCTGAACCTCTTGGCCGCGTCCAATACGCAAAAATCGCTATTCAGCTAGAAAAACCGCGAATTCGCGGATGTGCGTATTTTTTCGATTGATTCCGCCCGGCTTCCAGATACGCTAATCAGCAGATCGCCGGAATCGACCGGCAGGAAATGCGAGGATTAGTCCATGTCTTCAGGCAAGCGTGAACCCGGCACCCACCATGTGGTGCCCAGCCCCCAGGGCGGCTGGGATGTCCGCCGTGGCGGCGCCGACCGTGCCGCCGGTCACTTCGATCACAAGACGGATGCCGTCGATCGCGGGCGGGAGATCAGCCGCAACGCCGGTACCGAGCTCAAAATCCACAACCGCGACGGTCGCATCGGTCAGAGCGACAGCCACGGTCGTGACCCCCGCAACATCAAGGGCTAAGGGGGAGTCGGATCATGGCCTCAGTGACGAGCTTCATTCGCAACACGCCTGCATCGTCCCTGCGGGCCTACTTCGACCACACCGGCATCGAGCCGCCGACACCGGTCAATTGGGACGCGGCTGAGCCCGAAGTAATTCGTGGGGCGCTCCGCGCAGTCGATGAACTCGACGACGAAGCGCGCGCCCGCATCGTGAACGACGCCGAGCGCGTGAGCGGCCTGGCCGACGATGCCGGTCAGACTGCGCTCTACAGTGTGGTCGACAACCGCGAGACGCTGGACGTACTCGCAAACGGTCACGCCCGGGCGCTTTGGATGTTCCTCAACGAGCCGATCCTGTTCCGGCACGCCGAGGAGGTTCGCTATACCGACGAGAAGCGGCGCGGTCGGAGCTGGGACGGCTTCATTGCCCCTCCCAACCTCGACATTCGCCGCGACCCGGCATCGCTCGACGCCTTCAAAGCATCGCTTCGCGCGCATTTCGCGTCGAACAACGCGCATGTCGACATCTTCGAGCGCTGCCGGCCGACCTTTGACGGCGGGGACAGCGACTTGGTGCAAATCGCGATCTACCGCGAAGGGCTGCCCGACGACTTCCTGGCGTTCGATGGGGGCGGGGCCCTCGTGCGCCGTGCCCGCCGTCCCGTGTACGAAGCGGCGTTGACCTATGAGGCGGCGACCGGCGTGATCGAGGTTGTTGCGAGCGAACGCGAGAACCGCGAGGAGATGGTGCGCCTGATGGCGCGCGATCTGCTCGGGATCGATTACCAGAATGAGAAGATGCCGCTCCGCCGGTACGATCTCGCGATCCTGCTGCGGCCGTTCGCGTTTCCGACCGACCCGGCGGACGGCATCGAATCGGTCGAGGTGAAGCAGCTGCGGCTCATGCCGATCGACGATGTCGGGGAGCGCGTCACCCTCGAATGCCTGCGCAAGGCGGATCGCACGATCTGGAGCATGGCGGCGGACCATTTCGGTGCGGGCGATCCCCTGGCCGGCGGATGGGTTGCGACGCAGGCCAAGCTCACGATCAAGTTCCATCCGAAGGGCGATGCCAAGCGGGGCCGCACCTTGCCGCTGACCATCACCATGCCGCACGGATGCAATCTGAAGGACCAGATCGAGGAAGAGCAGCTGATCGGCGAGAAGTATCTTCGCCGCTGGGGCATCCTGCGCGATGCCTGACCGCCAGCCGAGCCTCGATCAACAGACCATCGACATTCTTCTGTCGGTGATCGAGACGCCGCACGCGGTGGTTACAAGCGCAGCGCTCGACGAGTTCTATGCGGCGAAAGCGCCTGCGCTTAAGGCAAGCGGACTGCTTGAGCTGAAGGACCATCGGCGGGCGGCAGTCTCCCTCGCAGACCACGACGATGAGCCGGTCAATCTGTCCTGGTCGCCCAAACACCGTGGCTATGGCTATTTCAGCCCGTCGGCGGGATGGGTGCCCGTCTCGGACGGCCAGATGGCGTCGTTCGGCATCAGCTTCGAGAAGCTGTTCGAGCACCTTCTGGATCGGCTCGATCTCTCGACACGCGCGTCACCGACGATCCTGTTGCCCGACCTCCTATGGGAAATCGGGGAGGTGAGGCTGCCTGGTCGGAGCAAACGCGTGCCGCTCTGGATCGGCCGCAGGCTTGCCGACCCGAAAGTATGGGGCAGGTTTGCCGACACTGTGCGCGCACGTCCGGCGCCGGGATTGCGGATCGTGCTCAGCTTGACGCCGGCCGACCGGCTTCCGGCACAGATCCATCAAGGCCATTCGATCATTGCGGTCCGCGACATCGTTGATCATGCCAGCGGCTTGGTGGTCGGTCCCGATCTACTGGCCGCGCGTATCGCATCGGGGACGACATCGACCGATGCCTTGATCACCATGGGTGCAGACGGTGCATCCGTCACCGTTCGGGGGACGCGGTATGCGTTCTCTGGATCGAAGCAGCGCGCACTCATTCGACAGCTGTATGAGGCCTGGCAATCTGGCAGTCCGGAATGCCTGACGGCAGAGGTTCTTGAGAACGCCGAATACAGCGACAGCGTCAACACGCTCACCAAGGCATTCTCCGGCAGAACGGATTGGCGGGATTTCATCAAGGAGGAGCACGGCCGCTGCTGGATGTTCCACTAAGCCGCGCGATACATCACCACCATCAAGCCGCCCGCTGGGCGGCTTTTTTGATTCCGGCGCTGCGGCTTTTCGATTCCTACCCTGAGCCCTACCCAGCGCCTTCCCGGCTCCTACCCTCGCACCCCGCATCTTCCTCGCAGGTTTTCGTCACCGCCTGCTGGAGGACGCGATGTCCGTCAAACACCTGAACCAGATCGATCTGGCCCGCCGCTGGAGCATCAGCCCGCGCACCCTTGAGCGCTGGCGCTGGCTCGGCCAGGGGCCCCGCTACATCAAGATCGGCGGCCGCGTCGTCTACCGCGTCGAGGAGGTCGAGGCCTTCGAAGCGCAGCAGACCCGCGCCAGCACGTCCGAGATTCCGGAGACGCCCGCCCTCGCGCGGAGCGCCTGACCCCGGCTTCATGCCGGGTTCTCCAGGGAATGCAAAACCCGCGAGGGGAATACCTGGACCGCGAAAGCTCCGAGCGGCGTCGGAGCCCGGCAGTAGCAACAAATACGACGACATCGGGGCGCGGCGAAATAGGAGCCAAGCCCATGTTCGACACTCCGCTGAAGCGGCTTCGCAAGAAGTCGTGGCTGAACGACATCCCCGACAGCATCGATATCCCCGCGATCGGTGGCCGTCCCGCCACCACCAAGCCCATCGAGGAGGCGAGCCTCGATGATCTGGCCTTCGCGATCCGCGCGCTGAGCAAGCAGTCGTCGGCGATCTACCGCAAGACGAACGCGCTGCAGCAGATCTACGACCTGGCGCGCAATGAGGGCGCACTCGGCAACATGCTGGCCGTCCCGGCGGCGGCCCGTGCCGAGGAGGTGGCGTGATGAGTGCCCCCTTCGCTTCGACCGGGTTCCGGATCATCACCGCCGATGAGCGTCTCGCCGAACGGCGCGGCATCAAGGGCGTGCTGACCGGCATCTCCGGGATCGGCAAGACGTCCCAGCTGTGGACGCTCGATGCCGGCCGCACGCTGTTCCTCAATCTCGAAGCGGGCGAACTCGCCGTGCAGGGCTGGCCCGGCGACGAGGTGCGGATCCGCGATTGGGAGTTGGCGCGCGATCTCGCGTGCTGGGTTGGTGGTCCCAACCCGGCGATGCGCGCGGACCAGACCTTTAGTGCGGCGCATTACGAGCGGGTCTCTGCGACCTTCGGCGATCCCGTGAGCCTCGCGAAATACGACACGCTGTTCGTGGACTCGATCACGGTCGCATCAAGGCTTTGCCTGCAATGGTGCAAAGGCCAGCCGCAGGCGACGTCCGATCGCAGCGGCAAGCCCGACATGCGCGGCGCCTACGGGCTGCTGGGCCAGGAGATGATCGCCTGGCTCACGCATCTGCAGCACACGCCGGGCAAGAACGTCTGGCTGGTCGGCATCCTCGACAAGCGTCTCGACGATTTCAATCGCCCGTATTTCACGCTGCAGATCGAGGGCGCCAAGACCGGCCTCGAACTGCCGGGCATCGTCGATGAAGTCGTCACGATGGCCGAGCTCAAGACCGAGGACGGCAAGCCTTACCGGGCCTTCATCTGCCAGACGCTGAACCCGTTCGGCTATCCGGCCAAGGACCGCTCGGGGCGGCTCGATGCGATCGAGGAGCCGCATCTCGGCCGGCTGATGGAGAAAATCCGTCGCCCGCTCGGCGATCCGCCGCCCGCACGCCTGGAATTCGGGCGCCCCGCTGCCGCCGACGCTATCCCCAATCCCACGCCCAATTCCACTGACGCGATTAAAGGAGCCTGAGCCATGTCCACGGCCAACACGATCGATTTCAACGGCGCGGAGACGCAGGACGCGGCTCTGGCGAACATCCCGAGCAACACCCTTCTCAAGGTGCGTCTGACCATCCGTCCGGGCGGTGCGGGCCCCGAGGGCTGGCTCACCCAGAGCAAGACCAGCGAGGCGCTCTATCTCAACACCGAGGCAGTCGTTCTCGAAGGCCCGCATGCGCGCCGTCGCATCTACACGCGCATCGGCGTGAAGGGGAAGGGCGTCAACGAGCGCGGCGAAGACGTCTATGCCAATCGCGGGCGGGCGCTGATCCGGGGCATCCTCGAATCCGCCCGTGGTGCGCGCAGCGACGACCAGTCCGAGCGTGCGCGCGTCGCCCGGACCATCCGGGGCTTCGGCGATCTGAACGGTCTCGAGTTCGTGGCCAAGGTCGGCATCGACAAGGACCGCAACAACCCGAGCGACGAGGGGCGCAACGTCGTCGCCGCCGCCGTTGCGGCGGAACACGCCGACTACGCGCGTCTCATGGGTGGGGCGCCCTCTGCCCCGGCAGCCACGCCCATGGCGCCCACGGGCGCGCCCGCGCCCTCGTGGGCCGGTAACACGCCTGCTGCCTCGCCGCCCGCCGGCAATGCGCCCTTCTGGGCGCGTTGATGGAGGCCGACCATGATCCCCAGGGACTATCAGAAGGAGGCGGTTGCCGCCGCCCGCACCAAGACCGCCGCGCACGGCAACACGGTTCTCGTGTTGCCGACCGGCTCCGGCAAGACCGCCATCGCCGGCTTCTTCATCGGCGAAGAGGCGAAGCAGCGCCCCGATGACCGCTTTCTGGTCTTGCAGCACACCGACGAGCTGATCGAGCAGAACCGGGGGACGATCAGCGCGGTCACGGGGTTGCCGGGCAGCATCGTCAAGGCGGCCCAGGACGATTGGTCGGGCCGCGTGGTTTTCGGCAGCGTCCAGACCCTGGCGCGCGCCAATCGCCGCAACCGCATGGGCGCCGTCTCGCATCTCGTCATCGATGAATGCCATCGGGCCGCCGCCGACAGCTACCAGAACATCATCGGGCACGCACGATCGCTGAACCCCGGCGTGAAGCTCCTGGGCCTGTCGGCGACGCCTGAGCGTGGAGATGGGCGCAGCCTGCGCAAGACCTTCAGCAATGTCGGCTTCCAGCTGTCGATCGGCACGCTGATCGAGCAGGGCATCCTGGTGCCCCCGCGCACGTTCACCATCGATCTCGGCGTCGGCGACGCGCTCTCCGAGATCCAGTCGTCGATCGGCGACTTCGACATGAACGCCGCCGCCCGCGTGCTCAATCACTCCGTGCTGAACGACACGGTGGTCGAGCATTGGAAGTCCAGGGCTGCAGATCGCCGGACTATCGCCTTCTGCGCCACCATCGAGCACGCGGAGTCGGTCGCAGCCGCATTCCGGGCGGCAGGCATCACGGCCGACACCATCACCGGCGAGATGGCCACGCGCGACCGCGCCGAAATCATCGCCCGGTTCGATCGCGGCGAGGTCCAGGTGCTCACCAATTGCATGGTGTTGACCGAGGGCTTCGACAGTCAGCCGGTCGGCTGCATCGCGATCCTGCGGCCGATGCTGCACAAGGGCACCTTCATTCAGGCGGTCGGGCGGGGGTTGCGCAAAGTCGATCCCGAGCGCTTTCCCGGCATCATCAAGACCGATTGCATCGTGCTGGACTTCGCGGGTGCCGCGCAGCGCCACGGCTCGATCGAGCAGGAAGTGCGGCTCGATGTCGAGGAGCCGGAGCCGGGGGCGGCCCCTTACAAGACCTGCCCCGAATGCGATGCGGAACTGCCGCTCGGCACGTCGATCTGTCCTTTCTGCGGTCACGTCTGGGTACGGCAGCCTCGCGAGAAGCGGGTTCTCGACAGCTTCGACCTCACCGAGATCGATCTCTTGCACCGCTCGCCGTTCCGCTGGTGCGACCTGTTCGGCGACGATCACGCGCTGATCGCCAGCGGCTTCGATGCCTGGTCCGGCGTGTTCTTCGACGGCACGCACTGGCATGCGGTCGGGCGCCCGCGGCAGGGCCGACTTCGGCATCTCGCGGTCGGGGACCGCCCGCAGGTCCTGGCGGCGGCCGATGATTTTCTCCGCCAGGTCGAAAGCACCGATGCCGCCAGCAAGAGCCGGGGCTGGCTCTCGCAGCCGGCCAGCCTCAAGCAGCAGGAGCTGCTGCGCAGGTCGGGGTATCCGGACGCATCGCTCGACTTCGGCCTCTCGAAATACGCCGCCAACTGTCACCTGAACTTCCTGTGGAGCCGGGACGCCATCAAGGCGGCGGTCTTCCGGGCCAGTCTCGGGAGGGCGGCATGACGCAAGGGATTTTCCCCCATGTCCGCGCAACAGCGACTGAGGCTGTGGCATCCGCGTGGCGCGCTCTGCGCGGTTTGCCGACGACCGACCCGTGGTTTTGGCTGGTTCGACCCGGTGCGCTCGAAGCAGCCGCGCCCCTCGGTCTGGTTCTGCTCGATGGCGTGCCAAGGCTTCTGGTCGCACTTGGCGCGGAGGTCATCGGCCGTGGTTGACCTCACCGAACAGGAACAGGCGGCGATGCGCGCTGCCATGAAACCAGTTGCCGAGATCATGGCCGAGATCGGCTGGTCGGTGCGGCTCAATGAACTGACCGAGCAGCAGGTGTTGACGCTGATCGAATGCGCGGTCGGCGGCTTCCAGGATGCCATGCGCGCGACCGCCAAGACCGACGCTTCGGAGATTCCCTTCTGATGGACGACGCGCTCGATTTCAATCATCGGCCCAAGGCGCCGACCTTCGCGGATACGCTCAATGAGCGGATCGACGGGGCACTCGTGACCGAGAACGAGGACCGTGTGCCGCGCTCCTATCTTGGCGGCTCGCGTCTGGGCGATCCTTGCGCGCGCCGCTTGCAGTACGAGTTTCTCTGTTTGCCGCGCGATCCAGATGGTCGCTTCAGCGGGCAGAACCTGCGCATCTTCGCGGTGGGCCACAGCCTTGAGGACCTGGCGGTTGAATGGCTGCGGAAGGCCGGGCTCGACCTGCGAACCCGAGATCGCGCCGGCGATCAGTTCGGTTTCTCGGTCGCCGGTGGGCGCGTGCAGGGGCACATCGACGGCGTCATCGTCGCCGCCGCCATCGACATGGCGCTGCCCGCACTTTGGGAGTGCAAGACGGCGAACGCCAAGAACTGGCGCGAGATCGTCAAGCGGGGTGTGGTGGCGGCAAAGCCCGTCTACGCCGCTCAGATCGCGCTCTATCAGGCCTATATGGGGCTGACCGATGCGCCGGCACTGTTCACCGCGATCAACAAGGACACGAGCGAGCTCTGGCACGAGTTGGTGCCTTTCGACGGCGCCCTCGCGCAGGCCTGCAGCGACAAGGCGGTGCGCATCCTGCAGGCATGCGACGCAGGCGAATGGCTGCCGCGCATCGCTGCTGAGCCCGGCCATTTCGAGTGCGCCTTCTGTGCCTGGAAGCAGCGGTGCTGGGCATGATGGTGCAGGAAACCGTCCCGCTGCCTGTCGCCCCGGATGCGGTCAGCATCGCCGCCTATGTCGAAGTCGTGTTCGGCTATTGCGATGGCTGGGTCGCGGTTCGCGCACTTGCCGAAAAGGGAGCGAACGACCGGCCGCCGCACACGCCCTTTGTCGCGGCCGATAAGGAGCTGGCGTCCAAGCTCGCCGTTCAGGCGGGCTGGGCAAACGAGGCCGGCATGGCGCTCTTCGTCGTGCCCGGCACCGTCGCTGCTCCCGGCGAGGCGAAAGCCGAGGA
>Ga0194120_10012106_pt1 | contig 10202 bp, 8 predicted proteins | sample TA2MahCa65mmetaG_FD_148642 | JGI IMG/M metagenome (GOLD analysis project Ga0194120, IMG submission 148642) | Freshwater microbial communities from Lake Tanganyika, Tanzania - TA2015019 Mahale Deep Cast 65m | ecosystem: Environmental > Aquatic > Freshwater > Lake | place: Tanzania: Lake... | reverse complement strand
CAGGATGCGCCAGGAAGGGCGCAACTACACGGTCCAGGACGGCGACGTGATGTTGTTCCGCTTCAACGTCTGAGCGGGTAGGCTGGGGACGAACCCGGAAGAAGATTCGGCGCGGGAGAGGGGATCGAGGACAATGGGCGAGTGGACGACGCTGAAGGCCGCCGACGGCCACGAACTTTCCGCCTGGAAAAGCGCGAGCCCCGAGCCCCTCGCCGGCCTGGTCGTGGTGCAGGAAATATTCGGCGTCAACGCGCACATCCGCGCCGTCGCCGACCGTTACGCCGGAATGGGCTTCGCGGCGGTTGCGCCCGCCCTGTTCGACCGGACGGAAAAGAACGTCGAATTGGGGTACGAGGATGCCGATATCGCGCGGGGACGCGAACTGCGCGGAAAGTTCTCGTGGGATCTTTCGGTTCTGGACATCCAGGCCGCGGCGGATTCCGTTCGCCATGCGGGCAAGGCGGGCGTGGTCGGATACTGCTGGGGCGGTTCGATGGCCTGGGCGGCGGCCTGCCGGGGCGGCGTGGACGCGGCAGCCTGCTATTACGGCGCGCAGATCATCGACTATATCGACGAAAAGCCGAAATGTCCGGCGATCCTGGTCTTCGGCGATGAAGACGCCAGCATCCCCGAGGAAACGATCGCCGCGATCCGCGCCGCGCATCCCGATGTCGTCATCGAAACCTATCGCGGCCCCCACGGCTTCGCTTGCGACCATCGTGCCGCCTTCAAGGCCGACAGCGCGCGCGCCGCGTTCGCCCGCACTTTCGATTTCTTCGCCCGCAACCTGCGTTGATTTTTTAAGCTGCCTGCATCGCGCTGCTACGCCGAATAGAAATTGGGCGTGAGGGCAAGATGCGCCAGGAAGGGCGCAATTACACGGTCCAGGACGGCGACGTGATGCTGTTTCGATTCAATGTCTAGTTAATCTTTCTTTTTCTCTTCCGGACGAAGAGCAAGCCCTTGACCCCGCTTACGGTCGATTTCCTCCACGGTCTTGTCCAGCGATGTAAAGCGGTATGGAGCGGACGGATGGGATGCAGCGTGATTGTCGCGAATGCTCGACGGGTGCTCGACGCCCATGCGCCGCCAGAATGTCGGGCTATTTTTTATATTGTAGCCGGCCTGAGTCATGAGATAGAGGCCGACATAATCGGCCTCGGTTTCGAATTCTTGGCTATAGGCTTGTCCGGCCATATTTGAGAATGCGCCTTGTGTGTTAACTCCAAATCCGGCGAGTAGCAGGTCGAAGACCAGCCCGATTGCCGCGTTTCCCATTTTAGAGTCGATGTGGCCCATTAGATTATGGGCCAACTCGTGGCCCACAACCGTGGCCAACTCGTCGTCCGTGGAAGCGAAACGCATCATTCCGTTTGTGACAACGATCGATTTTCCATCGGCGAAGGCGTTAATCCCGGGATTTTGGGCAACGCCATAGGAGTAGTTGCAAACTTCGACGGCAGAAGCGTTGATAACACGCTCGGTGCTATTTCGGGCGACCACGAAGACGGCCCGATCGCCCTTGGAGAACAGGTCGTTCATTTGCGCGGCCAAGTCGGCGATGGCCCGCTCGCCGGATGGGACCGGGTTGCCATTAAGGGACTTAAGCACGTCCCCCTCTTGGAACCCCGCGATGTCCGCGGGCGATGCGGGGGTAACTGTCAGCACGACAATCCCTTCTCCTCCCAGAATATTTTTGGCGGCGGAACGGAATTCCCTGGGAAATACGTACGGGCTTGTTAACTGGAGACCGGGCTTTTTGGCCGTTTTTCCCTTCTCTCGGCACAAACCCACGTTTGAACTTAAGATGTTAAAGGTGACGTGGTGTAATCGGCGGGAATCGTTTAACTGCCGGTCCACGACTAACTGTCTTTGTTTCTCTGCCTCGATCGCGGCTAGGGACGAATCCACGACGGGGGCCTGCGTCACCGGTGCGCATGCTGGGGTAGCAAGCAAAAAAATGGTGGCGCCGAGAAACGATCTGGTTTTCATTAGCTTTCCCTTTTCCCATCAGCCTAGGGAAGGATATAAAAAATACATCTTTCTGTCGAGTTGACATCAGCGCCAGTCACCCATGTCGTGCATAATATCGCATGACGAGAAGACACCTAACCAATGGCGCCTCTTTCCGCTAATCTTGTTTGGCGCCCAAGATCGCGACCTTTTTGGAATTTCTTTCCCCCACCCTCAGATACGGACCCTTTCCATGCCCGACACGCAACCCGGAACGCCCCCCGGAACGCCCCCCGTCATCGCCATCATCGGCGGCAGCGGCGTCTATGACATCGCCGGCCTCAAGAACGCCAAATGGCGCACCGTATCCTCGCCCTTCGGCCGCCCGTCCGACCAGTTGCTGTTCGGCGAGCTGGACGGGCAGAAGATGGTCTTCCTGCCCCGTCACGGCCGCGGGCACGTGGTGCCGCCGTCGGCCCTCAATTTCCGCGCCAACATCGACGTCTTGAAGCGCGCCGGCGCGACCGAGATCGTTTCCGTTTCCGCCTGCGGTTCGCTGAGGGAAGAGCTCTCGCCCGGCACCTTCGTCATCGTCGATCAGTTCGTGGACCGTACGTTTGCCCGCGAGAAAAGCTTCTTCGGGCCGGGCCTGGTCGCGCACGTCGGGCTCGGCCATCCCATCTGCGGCCGTCTGGGCGACCACTTGGCGGCGGCGGCGGTCGAGGCGGGCATTTCCGTCAAGCGCGGCGGAACCTATCTGGTGATGGAAGGGCCGCAGTTCTCGACCCAGGCGGAATCGAATCTCTACCGCGCGTGGGGCTGCGACGTGATCGGCATGACCAACATGCCGGAGGCCAAATTGGCCCGCGAGGCCGAGATGTGCTACGCCACCGTCGCCATGGTCACCGACTACGACTGCTGGCATCCCGACCACGATCACGTCACGGTGGACGCGGTGATCAAGGTCCTGCTGGCGAACGCCGACAAGGCGCGCGAACTGGTGCGCCGGGTGGTGCCCCGGCTGGGCGCGCGGCGCGGGGCCTGCGAAAAGGGCTGCCACACCGCGCTGGAGTACGCGATCATCACCCATCCCGCGAAACGCAATCCGGCCATGGCGAAGAAATTGTCCGCCGTCGCCGGCCGTGTGCTGGGGGTTGGAAAGAAGAGCCAGAAAAAGGGTCAAAAGAACGGAAAGAAGAAGCCATGAAGGTCGACGGCAAGGCCTATCGCACCATCTGGCCAGTGGACGGCGGGGCCGCGGTCGAGATCATCGACCAGCGCCGCCTGCCGCATGAATTCGTCGTCGTCCGGCTGGACAGCGCCGAGGCCGCCGCCCAGGCGATCCGCGACATGTGGGTGCGCGGCGCGCCGCTGATCGGCGCCACCGCGGCCTACGGCGTGGCGCTGGCGATGGCGCGGGATTCGTCCGACGCCGGCCTGGCGGCCGCCCGGCGGCTTCTGATCGAAACCCGTCCGACGGCGATCAACCTGCGTTGGGCGCTGGACCGGATGGACGCGGCCCTGAAACCGCTTTATCCGGATCGCCGCGCCCAGGCGGCGCTGAAGCGCGCGGCCGAGATCTGCGACGAGGACGTTGCCATCAATTCCGCCATCGGCGACCACGGCCTGAAGCTGTTCCAGGCGGCGTGGGAGAAAAAAAGCAAGCGCGGCCGGCTCAATGTGCTGACGCACTGCAACGCCGGTTGGCTGGCGACGGTGGATTGGGGCACCGCCATCGCGCCGATTTACAAGGCGTTCGATGCCGGGCTCCCGATCCACGTCTGGGTGGACGAAACCAGGCCGCGCAATCAGGGCGCGTCCCTGACGGCGTGGGAGCTGTCCCGCCACGGCGTGCCGCACACCGTGATCGCGGACAACGCCGGGGGGCATTTGATGCAGCACGGGCAGGTGGATCTCTGCATCGTCGGCACCGACCGGGTCACCGCCCGGGGCGACGTCTGCAACAAGATCGGAACGTATCTGAAGGCGCTGGCCGCCCGCGACAATGGCGTGCCGTTCCACGTCGCGCTGCCCAGCCCGACCATCGACTGGACGGTCGGCGACGGATTGAAGGAAATCCCGATCGAGGAACGCGGCGGGGCCGAAGTCACCCATGTTTCCGGCCGCAACGGAAAAGGCCGGATCGAAACGGTCCAGGTGACGCCCGACGGCAGTCCGGCGGCGAACCCGGCCTTCGACGTGACGCCGGCGCGATTGGTGACGTCGCTGATCACCGAAAAAGGCGTCTGTCCGGCCAGCGCCGAGGGCCTCAAGGGTTTGTTCCCGGAAAAATCCTAACCGGCTGCCGCCTTTTCCGGGGCGGCGTCCTCGACCACGGTCCGGCTTCTCGGGAACGACACGGTCACGACGGTTCCCTTGCCCTTTTCGCTTTCGATGCTGAGCATTCCGTCGTGCAGCGCGATCAGCTCCTGCGAAAGCGGCAGGCCCAGCCCCAGCCCCTCGTATTTGCGGGCCAGCGAGGAATCCACCTGCCCGAACTTGGTCATGGCCTTGGCCAGCTCGTCCGGGTCCATGCCGATGCCGGTGTCGGCAACGCGGAAAAACAGATGGCCGTCGATTCCCTGGGCCGCCGTGACGGTTACCAGGCCGCCCTTTTCCGTGAACTTGACCGCGTTGTTCATCAGGTTGAGGGCGACTTGCATGACCCGGCGGCGGTCGGCGCGCAGCCGGGGCAGGGCGGCCGGGATGTCGTCGTGAAGGGCGATTCCGGCGGACTCGGCGCGCGGCTGGACCAGGCGCAGGGCGGCGCGCAGCGCCTCGGACAGGCTGACGACCTCTTCGTGCAGTTCCACCGTGCCGGCTTCGACGGCGGAAACGTCCAGGATGTCGTTGACGACATCCAGCAGGTGCTTGCCCGAATCGTTGATGTCCTTGACATAGGCCCGGTACCGTTCCGGCAGGGGGCCGAACGCCTCCATCTTCATCAGCTCGGAAAAACCGATGATGGCGTTCAAGGGCGTGCGCAGCTCGTGGCTGGTGTTGGCGATCAGCTCGCTTTTGGCGCGGCTGGCGGCTTCGGCGACGACGCGGGCCGATTCGGCGGCGATCTTGGCGATCGCCGTATCCTGCTCGGCTTTCTTGCGGGCGGTGATGTCGGTGCGGATGGCGAAATAGCGGAACGGCTTGCCGTCCGCGTCCAGCAGGGGAATGATGGCGGTATCCACCCAATAGGTGGCGCCGTCCTTGGCGCGGTTCAGCACGTCGCCGCGCCAGATCCGGCCCTGGGCGATGGTCCGCCACATCTGGCGGAAGAATTCCTTGGGGTGGTGGCCGGAATTGAGGATGCGGTGGTCCCGGCCCAGCAATTCCTTGCGGCTGTATTTCGAAATCTCGCAGAACTTGTCGTTGGCGTGGATGATTTTCCCCTTCACGTCGGTGATGCCGACGATGGAAAGGTGGTCCAGCGCGTACTTGTAGAAATCGAGATCGCGGGTCGTGCCGACGAGCGTTTCGCGCGCGGCGATGGTGTGTTCGACCTGGCGGGCGAACAGCACTCCGCCGCCGACAATCACCGCGGAAACCACCAGCCAGACCAGAACGAGATAGGCAATTTCCCGCTCCGAACTTTCGTGCACGACGGATTCGAGGATCGTCGCCGAAACGGCGAAAGGCCGGTTGTCGAGCCGCCGCTGGACGATCATCCGGGCTTGGCCGTCCACCGGCGACGTTTCCTTGATGGTCGCCAAGGGCTCGTCGATGCTCCGCGCCGCGCCGGGAATAATCCTGCCGATCGCGTCGGGCGGCGGCGCCGGGGCGCGGGCAACCAGGGCGCCTGTTCGGTCGATCAGGGCAAGCGACATGGCTGGAATGGGGCGCAGCGAGTCGAAGGCCTCGGACAGGAGCTTGAGATCGAGGAAGGCGACGACGATGCCCGCGAAGGCCCCGTCGCGGGTCTGCAGTCGAAGGCTTAGGGGGAAGCGCCACAATCCGGGAAAGACCGGCGATTCCCCGGCCTTTCCATAAAGGAAATTCGGGGATGGGTCGGTTCGGTGATGGGCGAAATAGACGCGGTCGGCCTGGGTTGGGGGCGCATCGGACCGGGCCGAGTGCAGAACGGCGCCCGTTTGATCGGTGACCACCATGTTGACCAGGTAGGACGGATTGGACCGGCGCGCAGCCAGCACGACGCCGATGTCGTTGAGTTCCGGCGCGCGGGGATCGCCGACGGCGGCAACACGGGCAGCGATGACGCGCATCTGGCTTTCGACATTGCTGAGCGATTCCTCGAGATAGGCCTTGAGGGCCAGCGATTGGCCGAAAAGGGTGGATTGGGCGCGCCGGTGATCGTCGCCGTAGGATTCCGTCCCGCGATAGGCGAAAACCAGACCCAGCAGCCACGCAAGAACGAGGCTGGCCGCGATGATTTGCTGACGCAGGTTGATCACGAGATTTGCTTGCTTTCCTCGCGCCCCGGGTTTTTCTGCGGAGCGGCCCGGCGCATCCTTGCCCCAGCATATTCTAGTATGACGGGGAAAACGGGGAATAGGCCGTTTTGCCGAAAAGCCTTGTTTGTGGGGGGTTTACCCGAACGGTGGGATGGTTAACGGCCGGAGAAAACCCAATAAGCGGCAAATCCGACAAAAATCCGGGCGAACCCCTCGACCATTTGGGTCAGTACGTTCGGCAACATCAACCAGTCGGGAATCATCTTGAACGGCCTCTCGCAAAGGGTTGCCGCGAACCCGTTCGGACCATGGGTCCGAACCGGGAAACACGCGTTCCCGACCCCTGGGGCGCAGATGGGATTTTTCCATCCGCGGGTCAAGAGCCCCGGCTGCCCGGCAAAATCCCCCGCATTTTCGTGGATGGTTCGGGGACAAGCCCGGTTCGGGGCGCTTGATCGAATCCGCCCCGCGGGGGATAACAGCCTCGCTTTCATTCCCTTCCCAAACCCCGGGAACGCCCATGCAGAACCTTTGGTCCGACCGCGAAGCCGAAGCCCTGGTCCGTCAGTACGCCAAGGAGGGCGTCGGACGCGATCTGGCGCTGCGCGTCTACACCACCCGGCTGCTCGGCAACGAGCCCCGGCTGGTGTTGCACGGCGGCGGCAATACCTCGGTCAAGACCCGGATGAAGGATATCTCGGGCGAAGCGGTGGACGTTCTCTGCGTCAAGGGCTCGGGCTGGGACATGGGCGCGATCGAGCCCAAGGGCCTGCCGGCGGTGCGGCTGAAGCCGCTGCTGGGACTTTTGAAGCTGAAAAGCCTGACCGACGAGGACATGGTCAACGTCCAGCGCTGCAATCTTCTCGATTCCGCGTCGCCCAATCCCTCGGTCGAGACGCTGCTGCACGCCTTCATCCCGCACGCCTTCATCGACCACACCCATTCCAACGCGGTGTTGGCGCTGACCGACCAGCCCGACGCCGAGAAACTCTGCCGCGAGGTGTACGGCAAAAAGATGGCCTACGTGCCCTACATCATGCCGGGTTTCGCGCTGGCCAAGAAAGCCGCCGAGGTCTATCGCAGGAATCCGGACGTCGAAGGCTTGATCCTGCTGAAGCACGGCATCTTCACCTTCGGCAAGACGGCGAAGGAGGCTTACGGCCGGATGATCCGCCATGTGTCCGCCGCCGAGGCCCGCATCAAGCGGACGAAAGGCAAGGTTTTCGTCCCGCGCGCGCTGCCAAGGAAAATCGCCGCCGCCGCCGATGTGGCGCCCATCCTGCGCGGGCTTCTGGCGATCCCGGTCGATCCGTCCCGGCGCGAATGGAAGCGGCTGGTTCTCGATTTCCGCGACTCGCCCGCGGTTCTGGCGTTCGTCAACGGCAAGGACGCGCACCGCTACGGCCAGGCCGGGACCGCCACGCCCGACCACGTCATCCGCACCAAGCAAAAGCCGTTGATCGTGCCGGCGCCCGAAGCGGGCAAGATGGACGCCTTCAAGGCCGGGGTCGAAAAGGCGCTGGCCGATTATATCGCCGCCTACCGCGCCTACTTCGCGCGCAACAACAAGCGCTTCAAGGGCAGGAAAAAGGAAATCGATCCGGTTCCGCGCGTGGTGCTGGCGCCGGGCTTGGGCCTGTTCGGCCTGGGCGAATCGAAGAAGGCGGCGAAAATCGCGGCCGATCTGGCCGAAACCAACGTCGAGGTCATCGGCGCTGCCGAGGCGCTGGGGCGCTTCCAGGCGATCCCCGAGGCCGACGTCTTCGACGTCGAATACTGGTCGCTGGAACAGGCCAAGCTCGGCAAGGGCGGGGAAAAGCCGCTGGCCCGCCACGTCGTCGCCGTCACCGGCGGCGGGTCGGGCATCGGCGCGGCGGCGGCGAAGGCCTTCGCCGCCGAAGGGGCCGAGGTTTGCGTGCTGGACCGCGATCGGTCCGCCGCCGACGCCGTGGCGAAATCGGTCAAGGGATTGGGGATCGCCTGCGACGTGACGAACGCCAAATCGCTGCGCGCCGCCTTCGACCGCATCGCCGAAACCTACGGCGGGGTGGATATCCTGGTCTCCAACGCCGGGGCCGCCTGGCAGGGCCGCATCGGCGACGTGGACGAGGCGACCTTGCGCAAAAGCTTCGAATTGAATTTTTTCTCGCACCAGGCGGCGGCGCAGAACGCAGTGCGCATCATGCGCGCGCAGGGCCTGGGCGGCTGCCTGCTGTTCAACACCTCGAAGCAGGCGATCAATCCGGGGCGCGACTTCGGGCCCTATGGGCTGCCGAAGGCGGCGACGCTGTTCTTGATGAAGCAGTACGCGCTCGACCACGGGCAGGACGGCATCCGGTCCAACGCCGTCAACGCCGACCGGATTCGCTCAGGGCTCTTGACCGACGCCATGATCCAGTCGCGGTCCAAGGCCCGCGGGGTGAGCGCGGACGTCTATATGGCCGGGAACCTGCTGAAACAGGAAGTGACCGCCGAGGATGTCGCGCGCGCGTTCGTCGCCCTGGCGCTGGCGAAAAAGACCACGGCCGCCATCGTCACCGTGGACGGCGGCAACATCGAGGCGAGCTTGCGCTGATTACTTGGAAATAATCGTTGCTTTCGTCAGCACGATCGGGGTCTTGGGCACGTCCTGGCCGAAAGGCCCGCCCGCGCCGGTCGAGGTCGCCACCATCTTGTCGGCGACGTCCAGGCCCTCGACCACCCGGCCGAAGACGGTGTAGCCGAGCCCGCCCGGATGGCGCGGCCCGGCGTCGAGGAAGAAGTTGTCCACCACGTTGACGAAGAACTGGGCGGTGGCGGAATGGGGGTCCGAGGTGCGGGCCATCGCCACGGTGCCGCGCTTGTTGGAAAGGCCGCCGACCGACTCGTTCCTGACGCCGGCCGCGGTGGCTTTCTGCTGGTAGTCCCCGGTGAAGCCGCCGCCCTGGGCCATGAAGCCCGGGATGACGCGGTGGAAGATGGTGCCGTCGTAGAACCCCGAGCGCACGTAGTTGAGGAAGTTCTCGACCGATTTCGGCGCCTTGGCCGGGTCGAGCTCGATGACCATGACGCCGAGCGTGGTTTCCAGCTTGACGCGCGGGTTGGCGGCTTCGGCCTCGGCCGGCGAGGCGGACAGGGCGACGACAGAGGCGAGCGCGGTCAGGATGCGCTTGAACGGCATGGGATCATTCTCCGGGCGTTTAGTGGATGTTGGACCAGACGGCGCGCTTGACGGCGTACAGCATGCCGGTCAGCACGACCAGGAACAGCAGGACCTTGAGCCCCATCCGCTTGCGGACTTCCAGCTCGGGTTCCGCCGTCCAGGCCATGAACATGGTGATGTCCTTGGCGATCTGCTCCACCGTCGGCTGGGTGCCGTCGGGATAGTCCACCGATCCTTCGCTGATCGGCGCCGACATGGCGATCTGGTGACCGGGGAAATACTGGTTGTAGCTCATCCCGTCCATCAGCTGGAAGCCGGCGGGCGGCTCCTTGTACCCGGTCAGCAGCGCATAGAGATAATCCGCGCCGCCCTTGCGGGCCTTGACCATCAGCGACAGGTCCGGCGGCGCCGCGCCGTTGTTGGCCGCGCGCGCCGCGTTCTCGTTGGGGAAGGGCGCCTTGAACTTGTCGGTCGGGCGGCCGGGGCGCTGGAACATCTCGCCCTGGTCGTTGGGGCCGTCGGTGACCTCGACGGTCGCGGCGATGGCCTTGATCTCGTCCTCGGTGAAGCCGACGCCGGCCAGGTGGCGATAGGCGACCAGGCTCAGCGCATGGCAGCCGGCGCAGACCTGGCGATAGACGATCAGCCCGCGGCGCAAGCTGGCGCGCTCGAAGGTGCCGAAGGGGCCGTCGAAGGACCAG
>Ga0194120_10012099_pt1 | contig 10205 bp, 11 predicted proteins | sample TA2MahCa65mmetaG_FD_148642 | JGI IMG/M metagenome (GOLD analysis project Ga0194120, IMG submission 148642) | Freshwater microbial communities from Lake Tanganyika, Tanzania - TA2015019 Mahale Deep Cast 65m | ecosystem: Environmental > Aquatic > Freshwater > Lake | place: Tanzania: Lake... | reverse complement strand
TGCAGCGGCCGGTGAAGGCCTCGGCCACGCGCAGGCCCGGACCGGCCGCCGCCAGGGCGATGCGGCGCGCGGCCTCGTCCTCGGGGACATCGCCCGGCTCCAGCCGCGCCGCCGTCACTTCCCGCACGCCGGCCGCGTCCAGCGCCGCCAGATCGGCGGCCGACAGCACGCGACCCTTCTTGAAGCGCGCTTCGCCCGCGCCGGCGGCATGGGCCAGGATCGCGCCCGCGGCCTCGGCCAATTTGACTCGGCCGAACTTCATCTCAGCCCTCGGCCGGCTCGGCCGCGCCGCGGCGATGCGCCGTGACCTCGGCCAGGATCGAGATCGCGATCTCGGCCGGCGACTTGGCACCGATGCGCAAGCCGACCGGTCCGTGGATGCGCGCCTGGGCGGCGGCATCGAACCCGGCCTTGGCCAGGCGCGCGAGGCGCGCGGCGTGGGTTTTCTTCGAGCCCAGCGCGCCGATATAGAACGCCTCCGAGCCCAGCGCCGCGATCAGCGCCGGATCGTCGATCTTGGGATCGTGGGTCAGGGTGATCACCGCCGTGCCGCGATCCGGCGCCAGCCGCGCCATGGCCTCGTCGGGATAGGAGAAGTCGAGCATCACGCCCGGGAAGCGCGCTTCGCTGGCGAAGGCGCGGCGCGGGTCGATGATGACCACGTCGTAACCCGCCATCGCCGCCATCGGCGCCAGCGCTTGCGAGATATGCACCGCGCCGACCACGATCATGCGGGCGGGCGGTGCGAAGACGTTGAGGAAAAGCGGCCGATCGAGGCCTTCGGGCTTGCCACTGCGTTCGCTGCGCCAGGCCTCGCGCGCGGCGGCGGCGGCCTGGGGGCCGAAGGGCGAGGCGAAATCCGGCGGATACAGCAGCGCCGCCTCGCCGCTGGCAAGATCGGTCGCCAGCACCACGCCGCGCTTGGTGGCGCGGTCGGCGTTGAGCCGCGCCAGCGTCTCGGCCTTCATCCCACCGGCTCGACCAGGATCTCGATCTTGCCGCCGCAAGCCAGGCCGACCGCCCAGGCCTGCTCGTTGGTGACGCCGAACTTCAGCAGCCGGGTCTTGCCGTCCTCCATCGCCGCCTGGGCTTCGTGCACCACCGCGCCTTCGACGCAGCCGCCCGAGACCGAGCCGACCATGTTGCCGTCGGCGTCGACGGCAAGATGGCTGCCGACCGGGCGCGGCGCCGAACCCCAGGTCGCCACCACCGTCGCCAGCGCCACCTTGCGGCCCTGGCTTTTCCATGTTTCTGCCGCGCGCAGCGGGTCCTCGCTCATGCCGGCTCTCCTTCCAGCGCCGCCGCCAACGCCGCCAGCGATTTCAGATTGTGCACCGGGCGGAATTCGTCGACATGCGGCAGCATCGCCTGAATGCCCTTGGATTTGGGCTCGAAGGCATCGTAGCGCAAGAGCGGGTTGAGCCAAACCAGCCGCCGGACCGATTTGTGCAGCCGCTCCATTTCGCGGCCGAGACCCTCGCCCGCGGCCTGGTCGAGGCCGTCGCTGATCAGCAACAGGATCGGCCCGCCATGGGCGACGCGCCGGCTCCAGCGGCGGTTGAACTCGTGCAGGGTCTCGCCGATGCGCGTGCCGCCCGACCAGTCGGCCACCGCCTTGGCGACCTTGACCAGCGCCAAATCGACGTCGCGCTGGCGCAGTTGGCGGGTGATGTTGGTCAGCCGCGTGCCGAAGACGAAGGTCGACACCCGGTCGCGATCGTTGGTCAGGGCGTGGACGAAATGCAGCATCATGCGCGAATAGCGCTCCATCGAACCCGAGATGTCGCACAGCACGACCAGGGGCGGCGGGCGGCGGCGGCGCGACTTGCGTTTCAGCAGGATGGCGCCGTGGCCGGCGCGCAGCGTGGCGCGCAGGGTCGCGCGCATGTCGATGCGGGCGCCGCGCGGATCGGGCCGCGACCGGCGCACCGGCACGCGCGGGATCGGCAGCCGCAAGCGGGCGATGGCGCGGCGGGCCGCGGCCAGTTCGGCCTGGGTCATGCTTTCGAAGTCGATGGTCTGCAGCCGCTCGCGATCGGAAAAGGTCATGCTGGCGTCGATCTCGACGTCCGAGGGCGCGTCCTTCTGGGGCGGGAGGTCGCGCGCCGCGCGCGGCAGCAGCGCCTCGCGCAGCCGTTCCGCCACCCGGTTCTCGGGCGCGAAATCCTCCTCCTGCGGCAGATCGAGCCGGGGCAGCATCAGCCCCATCATCTTTTCCAGCAGCTGCGGGTCCTTCCAAAACAGGTGGAAGGCCTGGTCGAAAAGCGGGAACTGATCGCGCCGGTTGACCAGCACGCTGTGCAGCGTCCAGTAGAAGTCGTCGCGCCGAGCCAGCCCCGTCGCCTCGACCGCGCGGATCGCCTCCAGCGCGCGGCCGGGGCCGATCGGCAAGCCCGCCGCGCGCAGCGTGCGCACGAACTGCATGACGTTGTCGGCCAGCTTGTGGCCGGACTCGGCCGGCAGCTCGGGCGGCCTCATCGCGCGGCGTGGGCGGCTTCGGCCTTGACCCGATCCAGGATCTGGGCAGCTTCCGAGCCGCGAATGCGGGCAATGTCGTCCTGGTATTTCAGCAGCACGCCGAGCGTGTCGTTGACCGTCACCGGGTCGAGTTCCAGCCGATCGAGCGCGATCAGCGCCTGCGCCCAATCCAGGGTCTCGGCAATGCCCGGCAGCTTGAACAGATCGACCCCGCGCAAGCCCTGCACGAAGCCCACCACCTCGGCGGCGAGGCGGTCGTTGGCGCCCGGCACCTTGGCCTTGAGGATGGCGCGCTCGCGCGCGGCATCGGGATAGTCGATCCAGTGATAGAGGCAGCGCCGCTTGAGCGCGTCGTGGATCTCGCGCGTGCGGTTGGAGGTGATGACCACGATCGGCGGTTCCTGGGCGCGGATGGTGCCGATCTCGGGAATCGTCGCCTGATAGTCCGACAGCACTTCCAGCAGATAGGCCTCGAACGGCTCGTCGGTGCGGTCCAACTCGTCGATCAGCAGCACCGGCGCCGGGCCGACCGCCGACAGCGCGCGCAGGATCGGCCGCTCGATCAGGAACTTCGGCGCGAACACGTCGGCGCCGAGGCGCTCGGCATCGGCCTTGCCGGTGGCCTCGGCCAGCCGGATCTCGATCATCTGCCGGGCGTAGTTCCATTCGTAGACCGCGGCGGCGACGTCGAGGCCTTCGTAGCATTGCAGCCGCTCGAGCTTGCGCCCGAGCCCGGCCGCCAGAACCTTGGCGATTTCGGTCTTGCCGACGCCGGCTTCGCCCTCGAGGAACAAGGGCCGGCGCAGCTTGAGGGCGAGATGCAGCACCGTCGCCAGGCTGCGCTCGGCGACGTAGTTCTGGCGGGCAAGCAGATCGAGCGTGGCGTCGATCGAGGCGGGCAGGGCGGTCATGGCGCTCCGGGTCAGGCCGAGACGGCTTGGGCGTGCTGGCTGTGCCTGACGCGCTTGAGCAGATGCCGCGCGTACAGCGCGCCGCCGCCCAGCACCGCCAGCCAAGCCACCACCATCGGCGAGGCCGGGTCCTCGACCTCGCCGCGGGCTTGGAGCACGAACAGGGGCCAGTCGTAAAGCCCGTGAAACGTCGCGGGCACCAGCCAGGCCTTCCACAGATGCGCGGCGCGGTGCGTCGGATCGAAATGCGCCAGGCCGCAGAAGAAGCCCATCATGGCGCCGTCGATGGCGTGCTGGGGCACGGCGGTGAGGCCGCGGATCATGGCGATCTCGGCCCAATCGCCCTCGGCGCTCTGGACGTAAAGCAGGTTCTCCAGGCCGGCGAAGCCCAGCGCCGCCGCGGCGCCGTAGACCAGCCCGTCCATCGGCTCGTCGAAGGCCGAGTGGCGCATGGCATAGCCCAGCAGCACCGCCAGCTTGCACAGCTCCTCGACCAGCCCGGCCTGGACGAAGGCGCCGAAGGCGGCGGCGGCGATCGGATCGCCCAGCCTCTGCCCGATCGGCTCCAGCACCAGGCCGATGCCGATCGCCGGCAAGGTGGCGAAGCAGCCCCAGGCGGCGGTGCGAATCACGATCGGGGTCGGCTCGGGAAAGCGGTCGCGGCTGTGGAAATACCACAGCAGCAACGCCGCCGGCCCGATCGCCGACGCCAGGATGATCGCCTGCGTCATCGGCGAGGTGTGGCGGCTTTGCCGGCCGGGTCTATTTGAGGGCGGCGGCCACCGCGCGCTTGGCCATCACGCCGATGAGATGGGCGCGATACTCGGCCGAGGCATGCAGGTCCGAGTTCAGCCCCGCCGCCGGCACCGAGGCGCCGGCCAGGGATTCGGGCGCGAATTTCTTGGCCAGCGCTTGCTCCAGCGCCGTCGCCCGGAACACTTTCGGCCCGGCGCCGGTGACGGCGACGCGCACCCCGTTCGCGGTCTCGGCCACGAACACGCCGACGATGGCGTAGCGCGAGGCCGGGTTGGCGAATTTGCGGTATGCCGCGCGCTTGGGCGCGGGGAAGCTGACCGAAAGCACGATCTCGCCCGGCTTGAGCGCGGTCTCGAACAGCCCCTTGAAGAAGTCGTCGGCCGCGATCTTGCGCTGGTTGGTGTTGACGGTGGCGCCCAACCCCACCAGCGCCGCCGGATAGTCGGCGGCGGGGTCGGCGTTGGCGATCGAGCCGCCCAGCGTGCCGCGGTTGCGCACCGCCGGATCGCCGATGCCGCCCGCCAGCTTGGCCAGCGCCTTGATCGCCTTGCGCAACTCGGGCGAGGTATGCGCGGCATAGTGGGTGGTCATGGCGCCGACGGTGACGCCGCCGCCTTCGGCCTTGATGCCGCGCAGCTCGGCGACGCCGGCCAGATCGACCAGGTCCGAGGGCTGGGCCAGGCGCTGCTTCATCGTCGGCAGCAGCGTCTGGCCGCCGGCCAGCAGCCTGCCGTCCTTCTTGGCGCCGATCAGTTTGGCCGCATCGGCCAGGTTGGTGGGCTTGTGATAGGCGAAATCGTACATCGTCGTTCCCCCTCAGTCCGCGGCCAGCTTGGAACCGCGCGCGGCCTGGATGGCCTGCCATACCCGCAACGGCGTCGCCGGCATCTGGAAATCGCGCACGCCCAGCGGCGCCAGCGCATCGGTGATGGCGTTCATCAGCGCCGCCGGCGCGCCGATCGCCCCGGCCTCGCCGCAGCCCTTGACCCCCAAGGCGTTGTGGGTGCAGGGCGTCACCTTGGTCGAGACCTTGTAGCTGGGTACGTGGTCGGCGCGCGGCATGGCGTAGTCCATGAACGAGCCCGACAGCAGCTGGCCGTCGGCGGCGTAGACGCAGCCCTCGGTCAGCGCCTGGCCGATGCCTTGGGTCAGGCCGCCATGGACCTGGCCCTCGACGATCAGCGGATTGACGATGTTGCCGAAATCGTCGCAGGCGACGAAGGACTGGATCTCGACCGTGCCGGTGTCGGCATCGACCTCGACCTCGCAGATGTAGGAACCGGCCGGGAAGGTGAAGTTGGCCGGATCGTAGAACGCGCTTTCCTCCAGCCCCGGCTCGACCTTGTCGATCGGGAACTTGTGCGGCACGTAGCAGGCGAAGGCGACCTCGCCGATGCCGACGCCCTTGTCGGTGCCGGCGACCGAGAACTTGCCGTTCTTGAACTCGATGTCGGTCTCGGCCGCCTCCAGCAGGTGCGCCGCCACCTTCTTGCCCTTGGCGACGATCTTGTCGCAGGCCTTGGCCAGCGCGGTGCCGCCCACCGCCAGCGAGCGCGAGCCGTAGGTGCCCATGCCGAAGGGGATGCGGCCGGTGTCGCCGTGGACGATCTCGACCGCCTCGTAGGCCACGCCCAGCTTCTCGGCCACGACTTGCGCGAACGTGGTCTCGTGGCCCTGGCCGTGGGCATGGCTGCCGGTCAATACCGTGACCGTGCCGGTGGGATGGAAGCGCACCGTCGCGGTCTCGTAGAGACCCGCCCGCGCCCCCAGCGCCCCCGCCACCGCCGAGGGGGCGATGCCGCAGGCCTCGATGTAGCAGGCGAAGCCGACGCCGCGCAGCTTGCCCTTGGCCTTGGAAGCGTCGCGGCGCTTGGCGTAGCCGGCATAGTCGGCGACCTTGAGCGCTTCGCCCAGCGTCGCCTCGTAATTGCCGGTGTCGTAGGCCAGCGCCACCGGCGTCTGGTAGGGGAACTGGGTGATGAAGTTGCGGCGCCGGATCTCGGCCGGGTCGATCTTGAGTTCGCGCGCCGCCATTTCCACCAGCCGCTCGACGACATAGGTCGCCTCGGGCCGGCCGGCGCCGCGATAGGCGTCGACCGGGGTGGTGTTGGTGAACACCGACTTGACCTCGGCGTAGATGACGGGCGTGGTGTATTGGCCGGCCAGCAGGGTGGCGTAGAGATAGGTCGGCACCGAGCTGGCGAAGGTCGAGAGGTAGGCGCCCATATTGGCCTTGGTCGCGACCCGCATCGCCAGGAACTTGCCCGACTTGTCGAGCGCCAGTTCGGCCTTGGTGACGTGATCGCGGCCATGGGCGTCGGTCAGGAAGGCCTCGGCGCGGTCCGAGGTCCACTTGATCGGCTTGCCGATCTTCTTCGCCGCCCAGGTCAGCACCGCTTCTTCGGCATAGTGGAAGATCTTCGAGCCGAAGCCGCCGCCGACGTCCGGCGCCACCACCCGCACCTTGCTTTCGGGCAGTTGCAGCACGAAGGCGCACATCAACAGCCGGATGACATGCGGGTTCTGGGTGGTGGTGTAGAGGGTGTAGCTGTCGGTGGCGCGGTCGAATTCGCCGATCGCCGCCCGCGGCTCCATGGCATTGGGGATCAGGCGGTTGTTGACGATGTCGAGCTTGGTGACATGCGCCGCCTTGGCGAAGGCGGCGTCGACCGCGGCCTTGTCGCCGAGATGCCAATCGTAGCACTGGTTGCCGGGCACGTCGTCATGCACGGTTTGTGCGCCGGCCCTCTCGGCGGCGGCGATCGAGGCCACCGCCGGCAGCGGCTGATAGTCGACCTTGAGCGCCTGGGCGCCGTCCTTGGCCGCGGCCAGGCTGTCGGCGATCACCACCGCCAGCGCATCGCCGACATAGCGCACGCGATCGGCCGCCAGGATCGGATGCGGCGGCTCTTTCATCGGGCTGCCGTCCTTGGAATGGATCAGCCAGCCGCAGGGCAGGCCGCCGATCTTGTCGGCGGCGACGTCGGCGCCGGTCAGCACCGCGACCACGCCCTTGACCTTGAGCGCGGAGGCCTTGTCGACGCCCTTGATGCGGGCGTGGGCGTGCGGCGAGCGCACGAAGGCCGCATAGACCTGTCCCGGACGGTCGATGTCGTCGGTGTAGGTGCCGCCGCCAGTGAGGAAGCGGTAGTCTTCGCGCCGCCGGACCGCGGCGCCGATGCCGTTGGTGGCCATGTCGTGTCCCCCCGTTTCCCTAGCCTAGCCGCGCATTGCCTTGGCGCCGGCGGCGACAGCCTTGACGATGTTGTGATAGCCGGTGCAGCGGCAGAGATTGCCTTCCAGCTCCTTGCGGATGGTGGCCTCGTCCGGGCTGGGATGGCGGCGGACGATGTCGAGCGCGCTCATCACCATGCCCGGGGTGCAGAAGCCGCATTGTAGGCCGTGATGCTCGCGGAACGCCTCCTGCATCGGATGCAGCTTGCCGTCCTTGGCCAGGCCCTCGATGGTGAGGACGTTGGCGCCCTCGCATTGCGCCGCCAGCAGCGTGCAGGCCTTGGCCGAGACGCCGTCGACCTGGACCACGCAGGCGCCGCATTGGCTGGTGTCGCAGCCGACATGGGTGCCGGTCAGGTCGAGGTGCTCGCGCAAAAGCTGGACCAGCAGCGTCCGCGCCTCGACCTGGCGCGTCACCTTCTGACCGTTGACGGTCAGGTTGACGGTAATCGTCATATTGCTCTCCCCCGCAAAGCGTCCCGACAGGAATTGATCGGGCCGAGTTTGGCACGAACCGACCCCATCGGGTCAAGCGCGACGTGGCCGCGCTTCGACCCGCGCCTTGAGGGCGCGGTTCATGGCTTCGAAGCCCTGGCGGGTGGCATCGAACAGTTCGGCCGAGCCCCAGGCCGCCAGCAGTCCGACGAAGCGCTCGGCGTGGTGCAGCCGCGTGCCGCCGGCGGGGCCGGCTTCGAGCAGCAGCAAATGCTGGCCTTCCAGCACCATCGGCAGGATATAGCTGCCGACCCAGCGCAGCTCCTTTTCGGGTTCGGCGCGCAGCACGCGCGGCCGGAAGGTCTGGGGCGATTTTCCCGGCGGGGCGATCTCGACCGTCAGTCGCGCCTCGGCCCGGAACTCGCCCTCGATGCGGCGGATGAAGGGGTTCCAATCGGGGTAGTGCGCGGTCTCGGCCAGCACCGCCCAGACCTCGGCCGGGGGCGCGTCGATGTCGATCGCGGTTTCGATCAGGCGATGGCCGCCCTTGGCGACGGTGGCGGCATAGGCCAGCGCGCCGAACACGACCAGGAACCCGATGGTCATGGTCGAGCCGCGGCCGAGCCTGCGCCGCGGCTCGGGCGCCGGGGATTCGGCTTCGCGCCGGCGCCGGCGGCGAATGGTCATCAGCGCGCGAACAGGTAAAGCAGGATCAGCACCGCCAGGATCAGCAGCCCGGGCCACAGCCAGGCCGGCAGGGCCTTGTCGGGTTCGGGTGCGGGCGAGGGCGCAGGGCTGGGTATTGGCGCAGCGGCTGGCGCCGGACCGGGCTCGGGTGTCGGCACGGGCGCGGCGGCAGGCGCTTCCGCCGCCGGCGTCGGCTTGACCTGGGCGGCGAAGCGCTCGAAGAACTCGTCGGCGATCTTCTTGGCGGCGCCGTCGATCAGCCGCGAGCCGATCTGCGCCAGCTTGCCGCCGATCTGGGCGTCGGCTGTGTAGCTGAGGACGGTGCCGCCGTCCGGCGCTTCTTTCAGCGTCACCTTGGCGCCGCCGCGGGCGAAGCCGGCGACGCCGCCCTGGCCCTCGCCGTCGATGCGATAGCCGTTGGGCGGGTCCAATTCCGACAGCGTCACCTTGCCGCGGAACTTGGCCGCCACCGGGCCGATACGCAAGGTGACGGTCGCGCTCAGCTCGGTGTCGGAATGGCGCTCGATCTCCTCGCAGCCGGGGATGCTGGCCTTGAGCGCGTCGGTATCGTTGAGCGCCCGCCACACCGCGGCGCGGTCGGCCGGGATCAGGTATTCGCCGGTGAACTCCATGCACGCTCTCCTTCGATCTCACTCTACCGCCGAGGCGGGGTCCTTAGGTAGACTGGTTGCGGATTCGTCCAGGCATCGAGGCGAGAGACGACATGGTCCCGGCGGTCCGATCGACCATCGACATCGTGCTGTGGTTCAGCATCACCGCAGGCGAGGAGGGCGAGTCCCTGCAGCCCCTGCGGCTGCAGCGCCTGCTTTACCTCGCGCAATGCCATTACGCCGCGCATTCCAAGGGCGGCAAGCTGATGCCGGCGACCTTCCTCGCCACCAAATATGGCCCGCTCGAACCGACCATGTTCCATCTGCTCGAGGCCGGGCCGCCGCCGGTCACCGGCCGCCGGCCGGCATCCGAGATCGAGGATTTCCTCGAAGTGCTGTGGCGCAAATACGGCCATCATTCGGCCGACTATCTCGACCGCGAGATCCGCCGCGACGGGCTCTACGCGCTGGTCTACGAGAACATGCCCAATGCCGAGATTCCGGTCAGCCTGATGTACAAGGTCTACACCTCCAACCGCGACATCCGTCGGGTGCAGGTGCCGAAGATGAGCCAAGGCGGCAAGCCGATGGGGGCCTGGAAGCTCAAGCAGGCCGATCCGACCAAGGTGCTGGTGCAGGCGCCGCGCCGCCCGGTCGACGCCGACACCGCCGCCAAGGCCGGCCCGATCAAGACCAAGCCGCGATAGGGTTCAGGCGCGCGTCCGGAACGCGGCGCAGGGGTCGGCGATCGAGGCCCGCGGCGTGAACCACAGCGCATCGTAGCGCCGGCCGCGGCCGTAGGCGGCGGGATCGGCGCGCTCGGGCGCGACCTCGATCAGGGCGATGCTGAAGCTTTCGATCCCGGGCGCGATGCGTTCCAGCGCCGCCGGCACGTCGCGGCCCTTGCCGGCATGGCCCGCGCCCAGGATCAGCACGCTCGGCCCGGCCGCCAGCGCGCGCTCGGCCATGATGGCGTCGCGATAGCGCTGCGCCAGCGCCATGCCGGGCAAGGCGCGCTCGGGCAGGGCGCCGCAATGCGCCGCCTGCATCTCGGCGCGCAGCGCGGCCTCGTCGTCATGGGCGCGGTCGAGCC
>Ga0194120_10012097_pt1:2500-10207 | contig 10207 bp, 5 predicted proteins | sample TA2MahCa65mmetaG_FD_148642 | JGI IMG/M metagenome (GOLD analysis project Ga0194120, IMG submission 148642) | Freshwater microbial communities from Lake Tanganyika, Tanzania - TA2015019 Mahale Deep Cast 65m | ecosystem: Environmental > Aquatic > Freshwater > Lake | place: Tanzania... | reverse complement strand
CTCCCGCGCCGCGAGCGCCGAAGGGATCGTCCGAGACGTATTGACTCCCCGCGGGGTTTTCTGGGATAGGCGGGGTGGAGTGAGGCCCCGCGCATTGCGGGCGGGGTGAGCTTCACGGGGAGGTGGAGGGGTGCGCATCCGGCAGATCGAGCTGGTCGGCTTCAAATCGTTTCGAGAGCCGACCAAAGTCACTCTCTTGCCGGGGCTGAACGCGATCGTCGGCCCGAACGGATGCGGGAAGTCGAACATCGCCGACGCGATTCGGTGGGTCCTCGGCGAGCAGAGCGTCAAGCATCTCCGCGCGAAGGAGATGGAGGACGTCATCTTCGGCGGCAACGAGACGAGCGCCGCGCTCGGCATGGCGGAAGTGACGCTCTCGTTCGAGCAGGCGGACGAAGCTTCGCTCGGCGTCGAAGGACCGGAGGACGGTCTCGCGGCGCAGATCGCGCGCTTGTCTGAATTCACCGTCACGCGACGGATCTACCGGTCTGGCGAATCGCAGTACCTGATCAACCAGTCGCCTGCGCGGCTCCGCGACATCACCGATCTGTTCCTCGGCAGCGGCGTCGGCCCGAAGGCCTATGCGATGATCGAGCAGGGTCGCGTCAGCCAGATCGTCCAGGCGAAGCCCGAGGAGCTGCGCCTCTTCATCGAGGAAGCGGCCGGCACCACGCGCTTCCGGAACCGGAAGATCACCTCCGAGCGGAAGCTCGAGCGTACGCGCGAGAACCTCGCGCGCGTGAACGACGTGATGCGCGAGATCGAGCGGCAGCTCGCGGCGCTCCGCCGCCAGGCCAAGCGCGCGGAGGAATATCGCCGTGTCCAAGACGAGCTCGTCTCGACGGAGCTTGCGCTCGCCGCGCATCGGTTCGGTGCTCTCGCGGAGGCGGGCGAGCGGGTCGGGAGGGAGCTCGCGGAGCTGCGGGAGCAGCTCGCCGCTCTCCAGCAGGAGCTGCGAGAGCACGAGGTCGCGCGCGACGAGGCGCAGCGCCAGGAGCGTGCCGCCCAGGAGGAGATCGAGATTGGCCTCCGCTCGGCCGCCGAGAGCGGAGCCGAGGTCGTCCGCGCCGCCGAGCGACGGGCCGCGACCCGCGACGTCGTCGCGGGTCTCGAGGCGCGGATCGGCCGGATCCGCGAGGAAGGCGACGAGATCGAGCGGCGCGACGTGGAGCTCGCCGAAGCCGCTCGAGACGCGGAGGCGATGAAAGCCGAAGCCGGTGATCTCGTCCGGCGCGCCGACGAGGCTCTGGCGCGTGCCGAGGAGGCACTTCGGGGCGCTGCACCCGAGCTCGAGCGGCGCCTCGGCGAGCATGCGGACGCGCTCGCCGCGCTGAATGAGCAGCGCAATCGCGCGGCCGTGGCGGCCGCACGCCGCATCGAGAGCTCCGCGCGCCTCGAGGATCTCCGCAACGATCGCACGCGCATCGCCGACCGCGCCGAGCTGCGCCAGGGGGAGCTCGAGCAGGTCCGGAGCGATCTCGAGGTCGCCCGCGCGACGCAGCAGGGAGCGCGCGAGCTTCACGATCGACTCGAGGACAGCCGGCGGCGCGCCGGTGCGGACCTCCGCGGACGCGAGGAGTCTCTGCGCGGCCTCGAGGACCATCAGTCGGGGTTGCGCGAGGCGATCGTGCACGTCCGTGGACGTCTGGAGGTCCTGCGCGAGCTCGAGCGTGCGTACTCGGGCTACGCGGAGGGCATCGGTACGGTGATGGGTCTCGAGACCCCGCCGCGCGCGCTTCTCGTGGACGTTCTCGAGATCCCAGCGGAGCTGGAGCCCGCCGCGGCCGCCGCTCTCGGAGAGGTTTTGCAGGGCGCGGTCGTCGACGAGCCCGCGCACGGCGCACGCATCGCCGAGCACCTTCGCTCTGCGGGCGAAGGACGCGTCTCGCTCGTGCCGGTCCAGGGCCGCACGCACGATCACTCCGCCCACGGTCTGCCGGAGGGGACGGCTCGCCTCGTCGACCTGATCGTCGCGCGTCCGGGATACGAGCGGCTCCGCGACGCGCTCTTCGGGCACGTGGTCCTCGCCGAGGATCTCGCGAGCGCGGTCGCCGGCTGGCACTCGCACGGAAACGGCTACCTCTGGGTGACGCGGGCTGGCGATTGCGTCGACGCAGCCGGCGTCGTCACGGGCGGACGGGCTCCGGCTGCGGCGAGCCTCCTCGAACGTCGCCGCGCTCTGTCGGATCTCGGAGAGAAGCTCGCCCACGATCGCGACGACCTCGCAAAGGTCGACGAGGAGATCGCGCGCGGCCGCGCGGAATGCACGCAGCTCGCGGCGGATCTCGGTCGACTCGACTCCGAAGCGCACGAGGCGACGGTGGCTCTCGTTGCCGCCGAGCATCGCCGCGATGGGGCGGAGCGCGAGCGCGCGGCGGCGGAAACCCGGCTCGAGGAAGCCCGCGGGGAGCTCGTCTCCGCGGAGGAGGCGATCGCACGCGCGGAGGCGCAGGCCGTCGAGGCGGCGACCGCGGAGAGCGAGGCGGCGGAGGCGATCCGTCACTGGGAGCTCCGGCTCGAGGAGGCGGCTGCGGCGCGCGATCGGCAGCGCGAAGCGACCGAGGCGTGCGCCGTGCAGCGCGACGCCTCGCGGCGCGAGCTCTCGGACGCGCGCGAGAAGATGACCGAGGCGGCCGCGGTCCTGGCGCAACGCGAGCACGAGCGCTCGGTCGTCGCTTCCCGACGTGGGAGCCTGGCTCAGGAAGTGAGCCGGCTCTCGACGGAGCGCGATAGCGCCACGGCCCTCGTCGAGACGCTTGCGGCGGACGTCGAGGCAGCAAGGGCCGAGCTCGCACGCCGCGAGGAGCGCGTCGAGGCCGCTCGCTCTCGCGCGCGGGTCGCCGAGGAAGCTCTCGCGCTCTCCGAGGAGCGTCTCACGCGCGCGCGGCGATCGTACGACGAGAAGCGCGAGAGCGCTTCGTCTCTCGAGAGCCGCAGTGCAGGTCTCGAGGCGCAGATCGCCGCTCTCGCCGGACAGGCACGAGAGCGTCACGGCGTGGCCATCGAGGAGGCGGTGCGCCCGGAGGACTTCGACGAGGCGATCGCGGTCGAGCGCATCAGCGCGTTCAAGGACCGCCTCGCGCAGCTCGGCGATGTCAATCTCGCGGCGATCGCGGACGCGCGCGAGCTCGAGGAACGCTACGAATTCCTCTCCGCGCAGCGGCGCGACCTCGAAGCGTCGATGGAGGACCTCGAGCGAACGATCGGAGAGCTCAGCCGCACCACGCGGGCGCGCTTCAAGGAGACGTTCGAGAAGGCGGACGTCAAGTTCAGGGAGCTCTTCGTCGAGCTCTTCCACGGCGGCCGCGCGACGCTGAAGCTGACGAATCCGAACAACCTTCTCGAGTCGGGCGTCGAGATCGAGGCGCAGCCTCCGGGGAAGCGCGTCGGCAGCCTCGGCGTCCTCTCCGGCGGAGAGCGCGCGCTGACGGCCGTCAGCCTGATCATGGCGCTCTTCTCGCTGCGGACCACGCCGTTCTGCCTTCTCGACGAGGTGGACGCTCCCCTCGACGACGCGAACGTCGCTCGCTTCAATGCGATGCTTCGCCGCATCAGCGAGCGCACGCAGTTCATCATCATCACGCACAAACAGCGCACCATGGAGACGGCCGACGCGCTGTACGGCGTCACGATGGCGGAGGCGGGCGTGTCGCAGATGGTCTCCGTACGGATCGGCGGCGCCCGCGAGGAAGCACTGGCGGCGACCGCCTGACGTCCCGTAGGGACCGCACATGCCGGGGTGGGCGAGTCCGGAGCTTCTTCTCTGGGGGGGGGCGTGGGTCGTCGCGCTGCTGATCGTCGCGATCGGCTCGCTCGTCCGGGGACGCCGGGCGAAGCCTCGCGTGTCGGCACGGCCCGGCGACGCGAAGGCGGTCCCGACTGCGAAGCGGCCCGCGGGCGAGCCGGAGGTCGCCCCGAAGCAACGATTCCGGCTGGGCCTCGCGAAGAGCCGCGAGCTTCTCGCCGGTCGCATCCGCTCGGCGTTCGGCCGCGATCAAAGCGCGGAGGCGATCTTCGAGGAGGTCGAGCAGGGATTGATCGAGAGCGACGTCGGGGTTCGATCGAGCCAGCGCCTGCTCGGGGTCCTGCGGAGCCTGCCCGCGGCGGAGCGAAACGCTCCGGCGGTGCGGAGCGCGCTCCGGCGGGAGCTTCAGGGGCTCCTCGGTGAAGCCTCGGCGGAGCCGGCGAGCCTCGAGGCCAAGCCGTGGGTCTGCCTCGTCGTCGGCGTGAACGGCGTCGGCAAGACGACGACCATCGGAAAGCTCGCCGCCCGGCATCGCGCCGCGGGTCGGAAGGTCCTGATCATCGCCGGGGACACGTTCCGCGCGGCGGCGATCGACCAGCTCGGCGTCTGGGCGGAGCGCACCGGCGCCGACATCGTCCACCAGGCTCCGGGGGCGGATCCCGCAGCGGTCGTCTTCGACGGGATGAGTGCCGCCGCGGCCCGTGGGGTGGACGTCGTCCTGATCGATACGGCCGGTCGGCTGCATACGAAGGTCAACCTGATGGAGGAGCTGAAGAAGGTGCGCCGCGTGGTCGAGCGCGTCGTCCCGGGCGCGCCGCACGAGGTGCTGCTGGTCCTCGACGCGACGACGGGCCAGAACGCGCTCTCGCAGGCACGGACCTTTTCCGACGCGGTGACCGTCACGGGCGTCGTCCTGAGCAAGCTCGACGGCTCCGCGCGTGGGGGGATGGCGGTCGCGATTCGCCACGAGCTCGATCTGCCGGTCCGCTACGTCGGGCTCGGCGAAAGCGCCGCCGATCTCCAGCCGTTCGATCCCGAGTCGTTCCTCGACGGGCTGCTTCCGGCAGACGACTCGCCTTGACACACGGCGCAGGTGGTCCCTAGGCTCCTTCCGGCCCGTTCACCGTACGCCTTCCGGCTTTCGGAGCGGAGGCCTGATTCCCGGTGGACACATCGAAATGACGACCTTGACGAATCATTGTTGGAGAACGACGAGTGAACAACGTGCAAGCCGCACTCGTCGGCTTCGTCGTCGCGGCGCTTTTCGCCGCCATCGCCTACTTCTTGCGGCGGGGCGGGATCGAGAAGCGCGCGAGGGATGCCGACGCGGCAGGCGAGAGGATTCTCGACGAGGCGCGCAAGAAAGCTGAGTCGATTCAGAAGGAAGCGGAGGTCCAGGCGAAGCAGGACCTCCTTCAGGCGCGCTCGCAGGTCGAGACCGAAACGCGCGAGCAGCGTCGCGACCTACAGGAGCTCGAGAAGCGGCTCGGGACCCTCGAGGTCGACCTCGAGCGGCGTGCCGCTCGGGCCGAGAGCCGGGTCAAGGAGCTCGACCGTCGCGACGGCTCGGTGCGCGAGCGCGAGCAGGAGCTCGAGAAAGCCCGGGGGGAGCTGACGAGCCGCCTCGAGGCCGCCCGTGCCGCTCTGGAGCGCACGGCAGGGCTGACCCGCGAGGAAGCGAAGCGGACCCTGGTCGAGGAGATGGCCGCGGAAGCCCGCCTCGAAGCGGGCCGCCGCGTGCGCCAGATCGAGGAAGAGGCGAAGGCCGACGCCGAGAGGCGGGCGAAGAAGGTCGTCGCCGTGGCGATCGAGCGCCTCGCCGGAGAGTGGGTCGCCGAGAGGACGATCTCGATCGTCCACCTCCCGTCGGACGACATGAAGGGTCGGCTGATCGGCCGCGAGGGGCGGAACATCCGCGCCATCGAGTCCGCGACGGGCGTCGACCTGATCATCGACGACACGCCCGAGACGGTCGTGATCTCGTGCCACAACCCCGTCCGCCGCGAGATCGCGAAGATCGCGGTGGAGAAGCTGATCTCGGACGGCCGCATCCATCCGGGCCGAATCGAGGAGGTCGTCCGCAAGTCCGAGAAGGAGGTCGAAGAGACCGTCCGCGAAGCCGGGCAGAAAGCGCTGTTCGAGGTTGGCGTTCACGGCGTCCACCAGGAGATCGTCAAGCTGCTCGGCATGCTCCGCTACCGCTACAGCTACGGGCAGAACGTTCTCGCGCACTCGATCGAGGCGGCCTTCATCTGCGGCGTCATGGCGAACGAGCTCGGCCTGAACGCGAAGCAAGCGCGCCGCGCGGCGTTGCTGCACGACATCGGAAAGTCGCTCACGCACGAGGTCGAGGGATCGCACGCGCTGATCGGTGCCGACATCGCGCGGAAGTATGGCGAGTCGGCGAAGATCTGCAACGCGATCGCGGCGCATCACGAGGAGGTCAAGGCGGAGACGATCCTGGCGCCTCTCGTGGATGCGGCCGACGCGCTGTCGGGAGCACGGCCGGGCGCGCGTCGCGAGGTGCTCGAGAGCTACGTGCAGCGGCTCGAGGATCTGGAGAAGATCTCGAACTCCTTCGACGGCGTGGAGCGGTCGTTCGCGGTGCAGGCTGGCCGAGAGATCCGCATCTTCGTCGAGCCGACGAGGGTGAACGACGACGAAGCGGCGCTCCTTGCGCGCGACGTCGCGCGCCGGATCGAGAACGAGATGACCTACCCCGGCCAGATCAAGGTGATGGTGATCCGGGAGACGCGCGCGAGCGACGTGGCGCGGTAGCGGTCCTCTCGGCCATGAAGATCCTGTTCCTCGGCGACATCGTCGGGCGGGGCGCCCGGCGTCTGTTGCGGCGCACCCTGCGCGACTTGCGAACGAAGCTCGGGGCCGACTTCGTCGTCGGGAACGGCGAGAACGCCGCAGGCGGGAAAGGGATCGATCCCGACTCGCTCGAGGAGCTTTTCGAGTCGGGCATCGACGTGGTGACCTCGGGGAACCACATCTGGCAGCACCGAAGCATCCTGCCTCACCTGGATCGCGAGCCGCGCCTGCTGCGACCGATCAACTTCCCGGAGGGCAGCCCGGGGCACGGCTGGACGGTCGCGACGTCGCGGGACGGGACCCGAGTCGGCGTGCTGAACCTGATCGGGCGCGTGTTCATGGGGAGCTCCGACTGCCCGTTTCGCGCGGCCGATCGCGCGCTCGCGGAGGCCGGCGGCGCGGCGGACGTGGTGCTGGTCGACATGCACGCGGAGGCGACGTCGGAGAAGGTCGCGATGGGCTGGTATCTCGACGGACGGGTCGCCGCCGTCGTCGGGTCGCACACGCACGTGCAGACGGCGGACGAGCGCATCCTTCCGAAAGGAACTGCATACTTGACGGATGCGGGGATGTGCGGGCCGATCGATTCGGTGATCGGCATGGGACGGGAGGAAGTCGTGGAGCGATTCCTGACGCAGAGGCCGACCCGCTTCGAGGTGGCTTCCGGTCCGGTCGTGGTGCAGGGGGCGCTGATCGACGTCGATCCCGCTGCGGGTTCCGCTTCCGCGATCCGGCGAGTGCGCGAGCTCGGCGCGTCGTGAGCGAGCTCTCTCGACAGCTCGAGATCCTCCGAAGCGGCACCGTCGACGTCCTGCCGGAGGGGGAGCTCGAGCGGAAGCTCACGCGCTCGCTCGAGACCGGACGTCCGCTGCGCGTGAAGCTCGGCGCCGACCCGTCCGCACCGGATCTGCACCTGGGCCACGTCGTCGTGCTCCGGAAGCTGGCGCAGTTCCAGGAGCTTGGCCACCAGGTGATCTTCTTGATCGGTGACTTCACGGGACGGATCGGCGATCCGACGGGACGCTCGGAGACGCGCCGTCCGCTCACGGCGGAGGAGGTAGCGGCGAACGCCGAAACCTATCGCGCGCAGATCTTCCGGATCCTCGATCCGGAGCGAACGACGGTCCGTCTCAACTCGGAGTGGA
>Ga0194120_10012093_pt1 | contig 10210 bp, 12 predicted proteins | sample TA2MahCa65mmetaG_FD_148642 | JGI IMG/M metagenome (GOLD analysis project Ga0194120, IMG submission 148642) | Freshwater microbial communities from Lake Tanganyika, Tanzania - TA2015019 Mahale Deep Cast 65m | ecosystem: Environmental > Aquatic > Freshwater > Lake | place: Tanzania: Lake... | reverse complement strand
ACGCGTGGCGCTACCGCCAGCGCCGCGTCGGCCCACCGGGTCTCGCCGGTGGGCAGGGGCGCGAGGGGCACCTCTCCGGGGCGGCAGGCCAGCGGCTCCGGCGCCTCGACGAGGGCTGCGGAAGCGTCGAAGGGCTCCACGATCGTGTCTGGCTTCGACGTGCGCACCGGCACCAGCACCACCGTCCCCGGGGCGCCAGCAAGCTCGAGCGTCGTGGCCCGGTCGCGCATGAAGAAGCTGAGCACCCAGTCACCGCCGGTGTCGACCGCCCGGGCGTCGCGCACGGCCGCGTGCTTCAGCTCGCGCAACTGGGCGCGAAGGTCCTCGGTGTTGTCGTGTACCAGCACGTCGACCCGGCCGTGCTGGGGGGGGAGGACTTCCGCGACGGCGCCCGTCGAGGTAGACAAGCGGACGGGCTCTGCCCCGGCGGCGGCCACGGCGAGGCCCGCCACGAGCAGCAGGGCTCCGCCGAGGACCACTAGAGCCTCAGCGCCAGGCCGGCCGACACGCGCGCCGCCGACATGTCGATGCCGCAGGGGGCTTCCATGCAGGTGTTGGCCTCGCGCGCCGCGTCGTTGACGTCGCTGTAGCGATAGCCGAGTGACACGAACACGTCGACACCGCGAGGCCCCTGGTCAGGGTGGTGCAGCGTGGGACGCACCCAGTCCGTGTGCCAGCGTCCGCTCGCCTCGAACAGCACGCCGGGCCGCGCCCCACTGTCGGAACGGTCGGTGTCGATCACCTCCCCCGTGCTCTCGCCGTAGAGCACCCAGGACGGGCCCGCGCCCGCGAGGAGCGCCACCTGCCCGGCGTCATAGCGGGCCGAGAGCAGAGCGCTCACCGGCGCGTACCACAGGGCGGTGCCGGCGGTGCCTCCGGCGCGGATACCTTCCAACTCTCGAAAGCCACCCTCGAACGTGACTTCCACCGGCCAGCGCGTGCGCGCCGACACCACCAGCTCGCCGCCGAGGCTGCCGCCGATGTCCTCGTACACCCGCTTGAGTCCGTCCTGGAACACGGCCTCGCCGCTCGCGGCGAGACCCACAGCCACCTCGGTGATGGCGGGCTCGGCGGCCATGGCACAGGCGAACAGCAACATGAGGCCTCCCTAGGCTCGTTTCCGCAGGCGGGTGCCGGGCGCGACGAATTTCGGCTGGAGCTGGGCGCGGATGGCCCGGCGGCGCGCCGGGATCGCGGCGAGCTCGCTCTCGGCGCGCGAGCGAGCGCGGAGCAGCGCGTCCGAGAGGTGCCGGACGCGGCCGACGAGCCGCTCCACGACATCCGGCGGCGAGGACGAGGCAAGCGCGTGTACCTCCTCGACCAGCCGCTTGAGTTCGGCCGGCCGGACACGCGCCCCCTGCGTCCACGACCACGCGAGATGGTCGATCCGAGCGACGAGGCTCTCGACGGCGTCGCTCACGGCGCGGCCTCGGCCTCGGACTCGGCACTGGCGATCACCACCTGGCGGAACGCATCGAGCAGGGTGTTGTTGACGCGCAGCAGGGCCTCCGTGCCGCCCAGGTCGCCCGTCTTCCCAACCTCGCCGAGGCGCTGGATGGCCCAGGCGTAGGTGACATGCAGGTTCCTGGTGAGCTCCGGCGCGGTGCCGTGGTCGAGCGCCAGCATCAGCTCGAGGTAGATGGGGCGAACCTTGGCCAGCTCGGCGATCCAGGCCATGCGGCGGCCCGCCTCCATGTGCTCACGGGCGGCGTCGAGTCGCGTGCCGGCGGTCTCGAGGAGCAAGACCACCAGCTCACCCGGGGTGGCGCCGTGGACTCGGTTGCTGCGGTACTGTGCGATCGCGTTCATCGTGGCCTCCCCTAGTCATCGTCATCGTTGCTGCTGGTTGAAGGCAAAAGTGCCTCGAGCTGAGCAGCGGCGTCCTGCATCTCGGCCATCGCGAGCTCCATGGCGAGGAATTGCGCCGCCAGCCGTTCCTCGTAGGCGGCCATCCGCTCCTCGAAGTCCTCGATGTCCTCCTCGAGCACGTCGATCTGGTCGTTGATGGCCTCTTGTCGCGTGGCGATGAAGCCCTCGTCCTCGTCGGCGTACATCTCGACGAGCGCCTTGAACGCGTCGCCGAATCCGCCGCTGTCCGTCTCGAACAGCTGGCCCACCTCGCCGGGCGAGGCCTCCAGCGCTTCCTCGAGCGCCTCGGTGTCGAGCTCGATGGTGCCGTCTTGCTGGGTCTCGAAGCCGATCGACGCGAGCGAGGTGTAGGTGCTGCCCGTGGTGTACGCGCTCGAGATGGCGGTCTGCATCGAGCGCATCATGTTGACGACGAGGCTCTCCCCCACGAACTCGCCCTTGATGCTGTTCTCGCTGTCGTAGGCGCGGTGCGTGTTGATGTACTTGCGCATCGCGTTGTAGGCATCGACGAAGCTCTGGATGTTCGCCACCGTGGTGTCGATGTCGGTCTCGACGTTGATGGTCACCGCCGAGGTCGTGACCTCGTTGATGTTGAAGGTGATGCCCTCGACCACGCCATCGACGTCGTTGTCGGGATGGGTGATGGTGATGCCGTTGACGGTGAGCGTGGCGTCGGTGGCGGTGCTCGTCTCGGTGAAGCTGGGGACGGTGCCCGACGTGCCGGTGAGTCCGCTGGTGTCGACGGTGATGGTGTTGTCGGCGCCGGTGTCGAGTCCGGCGATCACCAGTCGATAGGGCGACGTGGCGTCGCCGGTGTCCATGATGTACGCCGCCACGCCGCTGATGCTCTCGTTGATGAGGTCGGCAAGATCGGACAGCGAGGAGTTGGTGCTGTCGATGGTGAGCGAGGTGGTGGTGCCGGCGTAGGTGATCGACAGGGTACCCTCGGGGATCACCCCGGTGCTGTCCTTGTCGCTGTAGGCCTGCGACACCTCGGTCTCGGAGGCAGCAAGCTGGCTCACCTCGATCTGGTAGCGTCCGGTCACCGCCGTGCCATCGGTGGTCACCGCCACCGCGTCCTCGTCGGAGCTGGTGCCGGTCGCGGCCCTCATGTCGGCGGTGCTGTCGATGGCCTCGAGCGCCGTCTTCGCGGCCTCGATGAGCTCCGACAGCTCGTCGTAGGCGTCGTCGAGGTCCTCGAGCTCGTCGACGTCCTCCTCCATCACCGTCATCGGTACGCTCGCCGCCTCGACCAGCTTGTCGATCAAGCTGTCGGTGTCGATGCCGGAGACGATACCGCCAACGGTGATGGGCACGGCCTGAGACCTCGGACTCTGGATCGGCTGGGGGACGCGAAAACTGTAGGGGAACTAGGCTTGTGATCCAGGGACGACCAGCGGAGAAACGCACCCGCCCCCACGGCGAGCCGTGGAGGCGGGGCGATTGGTCAGCGAGGGTCGGACTAGCTCTGGAGGAGCTGGGTGACCGACTGCGGCAGTTGCTTGGCCTGGGCGAGGACCGCCACGCCCGCCTGTTGTAGGACCTGCATCTTGGACAGCTCGGCCGACTCCTCGCCGAAGTCCGCGTCGCGGATCTGGCTCTCGGCGGCCTTGGTGTTCTCGATGAAGACCTCGAGGTTGTTGAGCGCGCTGTTGAGCCGGTTCTCTCCGGCGCCCATCAGCGAGCGGTAGGACGAGACGGACTCCACGGCAGCGTCGAGCACGTCGAGGGCGGCAGACGCCCCCGCGGAGGTGCTCAGGTCGAGCGAACCGCTGTCGACGCCCAGCGTGGTGGCGCGCAGGTCGCCCATGGTGATGTCGACCACGTCGTTGGCGGTGGCGTGGATGCCCACCTGCACCGAGATGGTGGTCGTGGTGCCGTCGGCGAGCGGGGCGCCGTTGAACTCGGTGGTGTTCGCGATGCGATCCACCTCCTGCGCGAGCGCCACGTACTCGTCCTGGATGTACTGCCGCTCGTCGTCGCCGAGGGTTTCCGAGGCGCTCTGCACCGCGAGCTCGCGCATGCGGCCGAGGATGCTGGTCACCTCGGCGGAAGCCCCTTCCGCCACCGCGATCATCGAGATGCCGTCGCCGATGTTGCGGGCGGCGACCTTCGCCGAGGAAGCGGCGACCTTGAGGTTCTCCGCGACGCCGAGTCCGGCAGCGTCGTCCGCGGCGCGGGCGATGCGGAGACCGGACGAGATGCGCTCGAAGGACTTGTTGAGGCGGCGGGACGTCTCGCTCAGCTTGGTGAGCGCTGAGTTGGCCGCCGTGTTGGTGTTGACGGTGATTGCCATTTGATCTCTCCAAGGCTGGCAGCTTCCTGTTCGGCAGCACGGAGAGACGGTTGAGGGATTTTCGCGCCTGGCCCAAAAAAGACAGACCCGGCGGCCCTCGCGGACCGCCGGGTGAGTCAGGATCGAGCTACTGGATGAGCGAGATCACGTTCTGGGTCATGCTCTTGGCCTGGGCGAGGACCGCCACGCCGGCCTGCTGGAGCACCTGGTTCTTGGCGAGCTCCGCGGACTCGTAGCCGAAGTCGGCGTCGCGGATCTGGCTCTCGGCCGCCGCCGTGTTCTCGGCGAAGGTCTCGAGGTTGTTCAGCGCGCTGCTCAGCCGGTTCTCGGCGGCACCGTAGTCGGAACGGTAGCCGCTGACCGCCTCGATGGCCGCGTCGATGCCGGTGATGGCGGACGACGCGCCGGCGGAGGTGCTCATGTCGAGGGTGCCGCTGTCCACGCCGAGGGTGGCCGCCGTGAGGTCGCCCATGGTGATGTCCACCTGGTCGTTCGCGGTGTTGTTGATGCCGACCTGCACGCCGAAGGTGGTGGTGGAGCCGTCGGTGAGGGCCTGGCCGTTGAACTCGGTGGTGGAGGCGATGCGATCGACTTCCTGCGCCAGGGCCACGTACTCGTCCTGGATGTAGGCGCGCTCGTCGTCGCCGAGCGTCTCCGAGGCGCTCTGCACCGCGAGTTCGCGCATGCGGCCGAGGATGCTGGCCACCTCGCTGGTGGCGCCTTCCGCCACCGAGATCATCGAGATGCCGTCGCCGACGTTGCGCTGCGCCACCTTGGCCGACCTGAAGGCGACCTTGAGGTTCTCGGCCACGCCGAGGCCGGCCGCGTCGTCGGCAGCCTTGCCGATGCGGAGGCCGCTCGAGATGCGAGCGAAGGAGCCGTTGAGGGCGCGCCCGGTCTTGCCGAGCTGGGTCATCGCCCGGTTGGCGGCGGTGTTGGTGTTGACGGTGAGTGCCATGGTCATTCTCCCACTGGGTGATGCAGCCTTGGCTGCCTTGTTGTGGGGCCGCGCGCTGCGGTCCCGCTTCCAGAGACGGATCGGGCGGCGCGGGCCATGAGGGGCCTCGTGACCTTTTTCGAACATTTCGATCCGCGGGGCCAAAAATGCGCGCGCCCAGGGGCGTCGATCGCCGCTGGGCGCTGGGCCTACAATAGGTCGAAGAGACTCTGTTTCTTGCCGCTGGCGGCCACCTGCAGGGCCGTGCTGTAGGCGCTGCGCAGCTCGCTGAGCTTGGTGTAGGTCTCGGCCGGGTCGGCGGCGGCGAGGTCGTCGAGCCGCGTCTGGAACTCGGCGCTGAGCGACTCCGAGAGCGACAGCGCGTCTTCCGCCACGTTGGTGGTGTTGCCGATCTCGGCGCGCGCCGTCACCAGCTGCTCCAGGCCGGTGTCGATATCGGTGATGCCGTCGGACACGCCGGTGTCGTCGTCGCTCTCCAGCGCGGCCTGCAGGTCGGCCAGCGCGGCGAAGACGTCGATACCCCCGGTAAAGACCGCCGAGCCGTCGCGACCGGTGGCCACCCAGGTGTTCTCGCCCACGCGCGCGGAAGGCTCGTCGGTACTACCGGCGTAGTTGCCGTCCTCGTCGAAGGCGAGCGCGTCGTAGGCGGTGCCCGCGAAGAGGTAGCGCCCGCCGTACTCCGCGTTGGCCGCGTCGATGATCGTGGATCGCAGCGCGTCGATCTCCTCGGCCGCGAGGGCCCGCTCCTCGGCCGACACGGTGTCGCCCGCCATCTGCAAGGCGATCTCTCTCGCGCGCGCGAGCGCGTCGTGGGCGCGGGAGAGAGCACTGTCCATCGTGTCGAGCGCCGACATCGCCTGCGTGGCGTTGCGCTCGTAGACCGACTGGTCGGCCACGGCGGCGGAGAGCGCGTCGACCTGCGCGCGCAGCTCGGGCGCATCGGAGGCGCGGTTCATGAGCAGTCCGGTCACCGCCTGCTCTTCCACCCGCCGGGTGTCGGACAGGATGGAGCTGAGGTTGGCGCGGACCATCGTCCACGTTCCGGACTGGGTGACGCGCATCCCTAGCCTCCGATGGCCAGGAGCTGCCGGAGCAGCTCGTCGGCGGCGCTCACCACGCGCGCGGCGGCGCGGTAGGCGGCCTGGTATTCCAGCAGGTGCGTGGCCTCCTCGTCGGTGTCGACGCCGGAGATCGAGTCGCGCAAGGTCTCGAGGTCAGAGAGGCGGGCCGACTCGGCCTCGGCCTCGGCCTCGGCGCCGGCCACCGCCGAGCCGACGTCAGCCACCACGCCGGACAACACCGCGCGCGCGGTGCGCCCGCCAAAGCTGCTGGTGTCGTCTTCGAGTTCGAGCATGGCCTCGAGGTTGTCGCCGTCGCCCGCGAGCGCGGTGGCCGCGCCGGCGAAGGCGAGCAGGTCGGCGTCGTCCGCCACGTCGGGGTCGACGGCCATTGCCATCGCCGCCCCGGCGGTGGCGCTCGGCGCGAGGAACAGGTCGCCACCGGCGGTGCCGCTGGTGTCGTAGCCGAGCGCATGCTGGGTGTTCACCGCGGTGGCGAAGTTGTAGGCGAACTCGTCGAGATCCTCGATCCAGCCCTCGGCCAGCTCGCGGGCGCTGACGAGGCCCCCCATCTGGCCACCGAGGACCGACGTGACGTCGAGCTCGCCGTCGTCGACGCTGACGTATACCGCCACGCGGCCCTCGTCGTCGGTGGCCGCGACGAGCGACCGCGCCTCGGGACCGGACACCACGGCGTGGCCGCCGACCATGACCACCGCCTGGCCGTCGGCGCGCAACTCGGCGGTGGCGCCGCAGCGGCTCGCCAGCTCCACGATGAGCTGGTCGCGACGGTCGAGCAGGTCGGCCGGGCCGGTGGTGGCGCCCGACTTGCCGATGGCGGCATTGAGCGAGGCCACCTCGGCGAGCATGGCGTTCACCTCGTCGATGCCGCTACTGAGCTGCTCCTCGAAGGTGCTGACGCTCTCGTCGAGCCCGGTCGCGATGCGCGACACCACGGTGGCGAGCCCCTCGGCAGCGGTGACCACCGATCGCCTCAGCGAGGGGTCGGAGGGGTCGGCGGTGGCCTGGCCCAGCGCGTCGAACCAGCCGTCCAGGGCCTCGGCAAGCCCCGTGGTCGCCCCGGTTCCGAACCAGCTCTCGACAACTCTCAGGCTGTCGTTGAGCGTGGTCGCGGCGCCCTCGGCGCCCGTGGCCTCCACCAGCCGCACGCCAAGCAGCCGATCCGCGCTTCGCGCGACCGACGAGGCCGTGGCTCCCTGCCCGATCCACAGCCCCCGCTGGTTGACCGGGTCGAGCTGCGAGGTGCGCAGGCTGCGGCGGGAGTAGCCCTCCGTGCCGGCGCCCGTCACGTTCTGCGTGGTGACGTTGATGCCGGCGCTCGCGACGGCGAGGCCGCGGGCGCCGGTATTGAGCGCGTCGAGGAGGCCCACCTAGGCCCCCCGGTACTGGCCGCGACGGCCGTAGGTGGCGGGCGCAGCCTGGCGGTCGACGCTGCCGAAGGCCGCGAGAACCGTGTCGCCGCAGGCGCGCAGTCGCAGGTCGAGGGCGCGCACCTTGCGGGCCACGTCGGCCGCGGCCTGCCGGGCGACGGGGTCGCGCCGGATGGCATCGACGTCGAGGGCCGCCATCGCGGCCACGCGAGCCTCGGTGGCAGCGGCCAGCGCGCCGGCGTTGGCGGTCCGGGCGGCGGCCACCTGAGCCTCGGCGGCCGCGAGCAGCGCGTCGAGGGGGTTCACCCGAGTTCCATGAGGAAGCCGTCGATGGTGCGCTCGATGTCCTCGGCACCGCCGAGGCGACCGCTGGCGATGTCGGCCTTGGCCTGGGCCACCACGTCGGCGCGGATGTCACCGTGCGGGTTGGCGCGGGCGGCGGCGCCCAGCTCGGCGAGGAAGGGGCTAGCGTCGACGCTCACCGCGCCCGAGGGGGCCGGGCTCGCCGCCGGGCGCGACACGCGACTGTAGGTGAGCGGGGCGGCGGGGGCGATTGTCGAGGACTGGACCTTCACGACTCACCTCTCGGGAGCCGATTCGGTCGGGGTGTCGATCACTTGAGCGGTTTTTTCGCGGGACAGCCACTCTCCCGGGTCGAGCACCTTTCCATCACGACGCACCTCGAAGTGGAGATGCGGTCCCGTGGAACGACCCGTCGAGCCCACGGTGGCCACCGTGGCGCCTTGCTCCACCCGCTCGCCAGCATTCACATTCAGGTCGCGACAGTGGGCGTAGCGGGTCTCGGTGCCGTCGGCGTGCTGCAGGATGACGACGTTGCCGTAGCCGCCGCGCTTCCCGGCGTAGCGCACCACGCCCTCGGCGGCAGCGCGGATGGGGCTCCCCGCCGGGGCAGCGATGTCGATGCCGTGGTGCTCGCGGTGCGCCCCGGTGAAGGGGTCGGCGCGGAGGCCGAAACGGCTGGTCACGCGGGACAGGCCTTCCACCAGCGCGGGGGCGTCCCCGGGCGCGGACGGCGCGGACGGCAGGGCGGGGCGCGGCTGCCCCCGCTGTTCCAGCGCGTGGGCGATGGCGTCTTGCAGCCCGAAACCGCCGGTCTCGGCCACCCGGCGCCCGACCTCCTGGTCGAAGAGGTCGCCGAAGGTGCCCATCACGCCGGTGGAGAAGGTCTCCACCGACGAGCGCAGCTCGCGCGCGAGCATCGTCACCATGTAGGCCTCGAACTCCTCGGCGGCCTCGGCGCCCTTGTCGGCGATGCGACCGTCGGGGCCGGTGATGCGGGCGAGGCTGGAGAGCGCGTCGACCCCCATCACATCACCTCGATCTCCGCGTGCAGGCCGCCGGCCGCGCGCATGGACTGGAGGATGACGATGAGATCGCGGGGTGTCACGCCCATCGCGTTGAGCGCGCCCACCACGTCGCCGACGGTGGCGCCGCGCAGGAGCGTCACCTCGCCGGACTCCTCGCGGACGGCGACGTTGGTGTTCTCGATGAGGGCGGTCTGCCCGGCCGCGAGCATGTTGGGCTGGCTCGCGTCGACCCGGTGGCTCACCTCGATGGACAGGCTGCCGTGGGCCACCGCCACCGGCGACAAGAGGATGTCGGCGCCCATCACCACGGTGCCGGTGCGCTCGTTGACGACGACGCGCGCCACGTGGTCGAGCGCCACGTCGAGCGCCTCGGCGGTGGCGAGGAACTCGGCCTGTCGCCCCAGATAGCTGTCGGGGACGAGCATGCGCACCAGGCCCTGGTCGACGGCGATGGCGGTGTCGTCGCCGAAGCGCGCGTTGACCACGGTGGCGAGGCGCGCGGCGTTGGTGAGGTCGGGCTCGTTGAGCACGAACTCGAAGCTGCCCTGCTCGCTGAGGTTGAGCTGGTTGGGCACCTCGCGCTCCACCATGCCGCCCCGGGTGACGATGCCCACGGTGGGGTGGTTCTTCACCGTCTGGTTGCCGCCCGACATCACCGAGTAGCCCCCTACCGTCACCGGGCCCTGGGCAGTGCCGTAGTCCTCGAGGTTGGCGGCGACAAGCGTGGTGAGCAGGAGCACGCCACCCTCGAGCGAGCGGGCGTCGCCCGTGCTCGCCACCGTCACGTCGATACGCTGGCCGGGGCGGGCGCCGGGCGGCAGCTTCGCCGTGACCATGACCACCGCCACGTTGCGCGACTTGATGTCGTCGTCGGACAGCGTCATGCCCAGGCCCTGCAGGCGGTTGCTCAGGGCACGGATGGCGGCCGAGTTCTGCGCGCTGTCACCGGTGCGGTTGAGGCCCACCACCAGCCCGAAGCCGGTGAGCGCGTTCTCGCGGATCCCGTACACCGAGGCGATGTCCTTGATGCGGGCGGCCTCGGCGCACGGCGAGGTGGCGATGAGGAGCGCGAGCAAGGAAGCCATGCCGCCGCTATCGGACGGGCGCTCCGGAAGTTGAGCGCGGGGCGGTACGAATCTCGCGGAGCTGCGCCGAGATCGCGTCGGCATCGAGGCGATCTCCGCCGTAGCGGGCGCGGTAGACCGACCACGCCAGCGCCTCGTAGGGGGCGGCGGCAGCCGGGTCGCGAGAGCGCAGCCACGCTGCCGCCTCCACCGGGGGGAGGTCGGCGGGGATGGCGTGGCCCCGGC
>Ga0194120_10012092_pt1 | contig 10210 bp, 10 predicted proteins | sample TA2MahCa65mmetaG_FD_148642 | JGI IMG/M metagenome (GOLD analysis project Ga0194120, IMG submission 148642) | Freshwater microbial communities from Lake Tanganyika, Tanzania - TA2015019 Mahale Deep Cast 65m | ecosystem: Environmental > Aquatic > Freshwater > Lake | place: Tanzania: Lake... | reverse complement strand
TGATGTACGCGTCGGCCCGCGCGTAGCTCCAGGGCTCCAGCACCACGGCCGGCGCGGCGAGGCTCGGGTCGACGCCGCGTTGCCGACACCGCTCCGCCACGTAGCGGCGGCGCCCGCGACCCACGGGGAAACGCAGGAGCACGGTGGCGCCCAGCTCCGGGGCGAGCTTCGGGTAGAGCAGGCTGACCGAGGTGTCGGCCGGGCCCTGGCACAGCACCGTGCGGCGGCCGGCGGCGGCGCGCTCGGCGAGCAGGCGCCCGAGGAGCTCGATGGCGCCGTAGCGGCCATGCAGGCAGTCGACGGCGTCGAGCCAGAGCCCGGGGATCTCCCGTGTTTCTTCGCACCAGCGACGGTTGCGCGCCGCCTTGTTCAGCGCCTGTCGCAGGCACTCAGCGTCGCAACGCTTCAACTCGACACCGCGCAACAAACGCTCGGCAACCGTGCTCTTTCCTGCCTCGGGCGGCCCGAGAACGAACACGACAGGTCGCGATTGAAGCATCTTCGGCAGCGGGCGCTCCCCCAGTAGCTCTCGCGCGGTCTTCGCGAGCATCGCCGGGGGGAGGCACGCCTCCGCCCCGCCTGAGGTGGTCGACCCTCCCTTCAAGCGCCTGTTCCCACCACTTGCCTACACCGGGCCTAGCGCGGCGGCAAGCCCCTACTCGTCGATCGAACGAACGTTTGCGCGGATGTAGGCAACGATGTCGGCCATGGGCGTGCCCGGCCCGAAGACCATGGCCACGCCGGCCAAGTGGAGCGCTGGGACATCGGCCTCCGGGATGATGCCCCCGGCGAGCACCAGGGCGTCGCCGCGCCCCATCGCGCGCAGGCCGGCCACCACCTCGGGGAGCAGGCGATCGTGGGCCCCGGAGAGCACGGAAAGCCCCACGACATCGGCGTCTTCGTCGACAGCGGCGCGGACGATCTGCTCCGGGGTGCGGTGCAGCCCGGTGTAGATCACCTCCATCCCGGCATCGCGCAGCCCCCGGGCGACCACCTTGGCACCCCGGTCGTGTCCATCGAGGCCGGGCTTCGCCACCAGCACGCGGATGCGACGGTCCATTCGATCACCCCAGGTAGTTGCGAGCGATAACCAGCCGCTGGATCTCGCTGGTGCCCTCGTAGAGGGTGGTGATGCGGGCGTCGCGGAAGAGGCGCTCCACCTCGTACTCCTTGCTGTAGCCGTAGCCGCCGTGGATCTGCAGCGCGCGGTCGGCGCAGAAGTTCGCGGTCTCCGAGGCGGCGAGCTTGGCCATCGAGCAGTAGTGCGAGGCACGCGCCTTGTCGGCGCCGTCCTTGTAGACAGCGGCGCGCCAGGTGAGCAAGCGCGCCGCCTCGATGCGCGTGGCCATGTCGGCCACCATCCACTGGATGGCCTGGTTGGCGGCGATGGGCTTGCCGAAGGCCTCGCGCTGCTTGGCGTGCGCCACCGCGAGGTCGAAGGCGCGCTGGGCGATGCCGAGGGCCTGGGCGGCGATGCCGATGCGGCCGCCGTCGAGCGTGGCCATCGCCACGGTGAAGCCCTTGCGCTCGGCGTTGAGCAGGTTGGCGCTCGGCACGAAGAGGTTGTCGAACACCATCTCGCTGGTGGCCGACGAGGTGATGCCCAGCTTCTCCTCGGCCTTGCCCACGCCGTAGCCCTCCCAGTGCGACTCGAGGATGAAGGCGCACACCCCGCGGTGGCGCTCCTCGGGGGCGAGGTTGCCGTAGGCCACGCACACCTGCGCCTTCGGCGCGTTGGTGATCCAGATCTTGTTGCCAGAAAGCCGATAGCCGCCCTCCACCGGCGTGGCCTTGGTGCGCTGGGCGCCCGCGTCGGAGCCCGCGTTGGGCTCGGTGAGCGCGTAGCAACCGAGCTTGCGGCCGCTGGCGAGGTCGGGCAGGTACTTCTGCTTCTGCGCCTCGTTGCCGAAGGCGAGGATCGGCCAGCAGACGAGCGAGTTGTTGACGCTCATGGTGACGCCGACCGAGGCGTCGGCGTAGCAGATCTCCTCCAGCGCCACGACGTAGGCCAGGGTGGACATGCCGGCCCCGCCGTACTGCTCGGGGACGAACATGCCCAGGAAGCCCATCTCGCCGAGCTGCTGGACGAGCTCGGCCGGGAAGGCGTGGGCGTGGTCGCGCGCCTGGGCGCCGGGGAGCACCGACTCGCGAGCGAACTCGCGGGCCAGGGACTGCACTTGCTGGACGTCTTCGGGGAGCTCGAACACCGTGGCCTCGGGAGGGGAAGCCGGCTATCGCGGGCGCCCAGGCCCTTCCAGCTTGATCGGCACCCCTGGCTCGCCCCGGGTACACAGGCCTTCGACCGAGGTGGACCACGCGGCGGACGACGCCGCGGAGCCCTCGGCGATCCAGCCCGGCGCGGGACGATCCGCGCCGCAGGGAATGCCCAGCTGGTGCACCGTGGCCTCGATCTCCCGCTCCGCCGCCTTCCTGCAGGTCATGTCGCGACAGGCCTCGATGCCCGGCGCCGACCCGCGGTCGATGCCCATGCGCCACCACGCGCGCCAGTAGCTGAATCCCAGCTTGGGGTCGGTGCGGGGCCGCAGCTCGTCCCAGGTCGATGCGGCGGCGTCGATGCCCTCGGCACGCCTCGCTGCCTGTCCCAGGACGTGGGTCGCGCAGCCCATGTGGAAGGCAGTGTCGCGACAGAGGTCCAGCGCGCCGGCCGCGTCCCCTCCCCGCTCCACCGCCTCGGCCTGCCAGAAGCGGCACTCGTCGTCCCAGGGATCGGGGATCGACGCGCACCGTTCCCAGGTGCCGAGCCGGGCCACCGCGGCGGCCATGCAGGGCGCGTCGGGACAGGCCGCCAGCGCCGTGTCGATGTCGGTCGCGACCTCGGCCGCCGCCAGCCGCTCGGCGGCGGAAGGCTCGCATGCCAAGAGTAGGCTAAGCACCCGTGAAGTTCGGCTTGCGCTTCTCGAGGAAGGCCGCCATTCCCTCGCGCTGGTCGGCGGTGGCGAAACAGAGCCCGAAGAGCTGCCGCTCCGCCACCAATGCCGCGCCCAGGGGCAGCCCGTCGCCATCGAGAATCGCGCGCTTGCACAGGCGCACCGCCACCGGGCCGTTCTTCGCGATGGCCTCGGCCATCGCCAGCGCCTCGGCCACCACGTCGTCGCACACCTTCAGCGCCAGGCCGATGGCCACCGCCTCGTCGGCCTTCACCACGCGCCCGGTGAAACAGAGCTCGCGCGCCCGTTGCGAGCCCACGCGACGCACGAGGCGCTGCGTGCCGCCGAAGCCGGGGATCACCCCGAGCTTCACCTCGGGCTGGCCGAACTGGGCGCCGGGCGCGGCGAGGATGATGTCGCAGGCCATCGCCAGCTCGCAGCCGCCACCGAGCGCGAAACCGTTGACCGCGGCGATCACCGGCACCGGGAGCGCCTCGAGGCGGTCGAGCACCGCCTGTCCCTCGGCGGCGAAGCTCATGGCCGTGACCGGGTCGAGGTCTTTCATCGCCGCGATGTCGGCGCCGGCCACGAAGGCCTTGCCGCCGCCGCCGGTGATCACCACGGCGCGCGCGTCGCCGAGCTGATCGAGCGCCGCCGCGAGGTCGGCGAGGACCTCGCGATTGAGCGCGTTGACCGGCGGACGATCGAGGGTGAGGACGAGCACCTCGCCGCACCGGTCGGACTGGACCAGCGAGAGGCGGTGCTGGGCCTTCATCACCGACATCACTTCGCCCCGTAGTTGTAGAAGCCGCGGCCCGACTTGCGACCGAGCCACCCCGCCTCCACGTACTTCCGCAACAGGGGACAGGGCCGGTACTTGCTGTCGCCGAGGCCGTCTTGCAGCACCTGCATGATGGCGAGGCAGGTGTCGAGGCCGATGAAGTCGGCCAGGGTGAGCGGGCCCATCGGCACGTTGGTGCCGAGCTTCATCGCGGTGTCGATGTCTTCCACGCTGCCGATGCCCTCGTAGAGCGCGTAGACCGCCTCGTTGATGTAGGGCATGAGCACCCGGTTGACGATGAAGCCGGGCATGTCGCGACCGAGCACGGTGGTCTTGCCCATCTTCTCGGCGGCGAACTTCACCTCGCCGTAGGTCTCGTCGGTGGTGGCGAGGCCCCGGATGATCTCCACCAGCTGCATCAGCGGCACCGGGTTCATGAAGTGCATGCCGATCACCCGGTCGGGGCGGTCGGTGTGCGCGGCGATGGCGGTGATGCTGATCGACGAGGTGTTGCTGGCGAGGATCGCGCCGCTCCCGGCGTTCTTGCTCAGCGACTCGAAGATCCGGTACTTCAGTTCCACGTTCTCGGTGGCGGCCTCGACCACGAGGTCGCTCTCGCCGTGCGCGGCGATGTCGGTAGACCAGGTGATGCGGCGGGCGATGGCGTCGGCTTCCTGCGCGGAGATCTTCTCCTTCTTGACGAGGCGGCCGAGCGAGTCGGCCACGGTGCGCTGGCCCCGGTCGATGGCGGCCTCGCTCACGTCGGTACAGGTGACGAAGTAGTGCGCGGCGGCGGCCACCTGCGCGATGCCGTTGCCCATCTGGCCGGCGCCCACGACGCCGATGCGGGAGATGCTCACGAGTGCTCCGGGAAAGGGGCGCCCGTCTATCCCGCCGCGCGGCCCGAGAGGTAGGCCCGGAGCCCGACGGCGAGGCACTCGCCGAAGCCCGCGGCGCGCTCGCGCTGGTCGAGTCGCAGCTCCACCACCAGCGCGGCGGTGCCACCCTCGCGCGCGAAGGCATCGGCCCAGTCGTTGCCCTCGTCGGCGGCCCAGTCGTTCACGCGGGCGGCGAACTCGCCCGCGCCAGGGAGATCGAGCCACGCGGCGGTGAGCGGGTCGCCCCAGGCGGCGTCTTCGAGCCGCGACGCGGTGTCGGCGGGGAGCAGGCCCTGCCGCCCGGCCCAGCGGAAGAACCGCCCCGCCACGAAGCGCGACGACACCGCCCAGGGCGACCGGGACGGGTACGGGCTCGGCCCGGGGACGAAGGCCGGGTACACCGCGTTCTGCACCGCGAGGTCGAGGGCGGCGCGATTGCCCGAGAGGGAACCGGGCAGCAGGCGCTCGAGGCCCATGAGCTGCGAGAGGTCGGAGGTGTTCCAGGGGGCGCCGGGGATGATGGCGCACTCGGGGCGCCGGGTGGGCCGACGCGAGCTCGAGGCCTGGTCGTAGCTCGATCCCTTCTTGCCGTACTCGTGGACCTCCACCATCACGACACTGTCGCGACTCGCGTCGCGGAGGGCCGCGAGCCGGGCGTAGTAGCGGGCGCGCAGCGCGGCGGCGCCGCCGTCGACCAGCCGCGAGCGGCTCCACTTGTCGACCGCGCTCTTGCCGAAGAGAGTTTCCACCTCGGGCGGGCGCTCCAGGAACGGGCGCCCGAGGTCGAGCACGTCGCGGGGCAGGTCGGCGGCGAAAACCTCGACGCCGAGGGCCCGGGCGCACGCGGCCGCCGCGATCTCGGCGCCCCGCTCGTGCCAGTCGTCGAAACGAGCGGGCAGCTCGGCGTGGCACTCGGGGCTGTAGAACGGGATGCCCGAGCCCGGCGCGGCGCCGGCGTGGGGGGTAACGAGGGTCAGCATCGCGGGGCTACCTAGCTCGCGATAGCTCCCGGGCCATGTTCCAGCCCGACCTCCTCGCCACCCAGACCATCCTCGTCACCGGCGGCGGCTCGGGCCTCGGCCGCGCCATGGCCGAGCGCTTCGCGGCGCTGGGTGCCCGCGTGGGCGTGCTCGGCCGCCGGGTGGAGCCGCTGGAGGAGACGGTCGCCGCGATCCAGCGCGCGGGCGGCACCGCCGCGTGTGCCAGCGCCGACGTGCGCGATCCCCACGCGGTACACCTCGCCATCGACGCGATCGAGGCCGCGATCGGCCCGGTGAACGGGCTGGTGAACAACGCGGCCGGCAACTTCCTCTCGGCCGCGGAAGACCTGTCGCCCAACGCCTTCGACAGCGTGGTGCGCATCGTGCTCCACGGCACCTTCCACGCCACGCAAGACGTGGGCAAGCGCATGATCGAGCGCGGCACCGGCGGCACGATGTTGTCGATCGTCACCACCTACGCCTGGATGGGCTCGGCCTTCGTGCTGCCAAGCGCCTGCGCCAAGGCCGGGGTGCTGGCGATGACGCGCTCCCTCGCCGTCGAGTGGGCCTGCTACGGCATCCGCAACAACGCCATCGCCCCGGGTCCCTTCCCCACCGAGGGCGCCTTCTCGCGGCTGATGGCCGGCGACATCGAGGAGCAAGCCAAGAAGCAGATCCCGCTCGGGCGCTTCGGCAAGCCCGAGGAGCTGGCCGACCTCGCCGCCTACGTGATGTCGCCGGGCGCCGCCTACATGACCGGCGAGTGCGTGGTGCTCGATGGCGGCGAGTGGCTCCGCGCCGGCCAGGAGTTCAGCCGTTACACCGAGTATCCGCGCGAGGCGGTGAAGCAGGTGTTCGGCGCGATGCGCCCGCGCCGGTAGGCGGGCGATTTCGCACAGCCGTTTGCGTGTGATTTCGCACGCGAGGGCTACGAGATCCTAGTTCAAGCTCTGGTCCCGCGTGGCACGCTTCCTGCTCCTCCCCTGTGCGATCAGGAGCATGCCCATGCCGTTCAAGCACATCGTCGTCCCCGTCGACTTCTCGAAGCCCTCGCTACACGCGCTCCGGACGGCCATCGGCCTCGCGCGCCACGGCAAGGCACGCATCACCTTGATTCACGTGATCCTGCCGCACGTCTCGGCGCTGGCGGCCGACGTTCCCGGCTGGGCGGCCTTCGACCCCGAGCTCATCCTCCGCTACCAGCAGGAGCTGGAGACCGAGGCGCGGCACGGCCTGGAACGCGCCGCCAAGGAAGAGGTTCCCGACGACGTGCCCTACGAGATCGTCGTCGTCACCGGGCCGATCGCCGACAGCGTCAACGAGGAGGCGGCAGCGCGACAGGCCGACCTCGTCTGCATCGGCACCACCGGTCGCACGGGACTGCCGCACCTGCTCCTCGGCAGCGTGGCCGAGCGCGTGGTGGCTCGCGCCCCGGTCCCGGTGCTGGTGGTGCATTGACCCCAGCGCAGGCGATCGCCCTGCTCCCCGCGACCGGGCGCGTGGCCATCGGCGCCAACGCCGGCGAGCCGCGCGAGCTCGTGCGAGCCCTGGGCGAGGCCGGGCCTCGTTTCTCCGGGCTGGAAGTGGTGCAGGTGCTCTCCTTCGGGAGCGAGGCCCTCGTCCGCCCGGAACTGGCGGGCCACCTCAGGGTGAACGCCCTGTTCATCGGGCCCGCGGTCCGGGCGGCGGTGGCCGAGCAACGTGCCGATTACACCCCGGTGTTTCTCTCGGAGGTGCCGGCGCTGTTCCGCCCAGGGGGTCCCCTCCCCCTCGACGCGGCGCTTGTCCAGGTGTCGCCGCCCGACGCCCGGGGGTGGTGCTCGATGGGGGTGACCGTGGACGTCATGCGGTCGGCCGTCGACAACGCGCCCCTGGTGATCGCCGAGGTGAACCCGCGGATGCCGCGCACCTTCGGCGATAGCTTCATTCACGTGTCGCGACTTCACGCGATGGTGGCGGTCGATCACCCCCTGCCCGTCCACGCGCCGGAGGTCGACGAGCCCGCCGTGGTGGCCCGGATCGCCGACCACGTGGCCGCGCTGGTCGACGACGGCAGCACCATTCAAGCGGGCATCGGCGCCATCCCCGACGCGGTGCTTCGCCGCCTCACCGACCGGCGCAACCTCGGCATCCACACCGAGCTGCTCGGCGACGGCCTCGTGGAGCTCATCGAGCGGGGCGTGGCCAACGGCACGCAGAAGCCGTGGTGGCCCCGCAAGGCGGTCACCAGCTTCGTGCTCGGCACGCAGCGCGCCTACGACTTCGTCGACCAGAACCCTGCCGTGGAGATGCAACCCTCCGACGTGGTGAACGACCCGGCGGTGATCGCGCGGCACCCGAAGATGGTCGCGGTCAACAGCGCCCTGTCCATCGACCTCACCGGCCAGGTCAACGCCGACAGCATCGGGACCCGCTTCTACTCGGGCATCGGGGGACAGGTGGACTTCCTCCGCGGGGCGGCGCGCTCGGCAGGAGGCCGTCCCATCGTGGCGCTCCCCGCCACCGCCAAGGGCGGGACGATCTCGCGGATCGTGCCCACCCTCGCCCCCGGGGCCGGCGTGGTCACCAGTCGCGGCGATGTCCGCTTCGTCGCCACCGAGTTCGGCTGCGTCGACCTGCACGGCAAGAGCGTGCGCGACCGCGCTCGGTCGCTCATCGGCATCGCCCATCCGAGCTTCCGCGACGCCCTCCACGAGCGAGCGAGGAACCACGGCTATGTCTGACGCCCTGCGAGCCCTGTTCCGGCGCACCCACGGGCAGCTGCCGCCGGCGCCGCGGCACGGCGTGGAGAGCTTCTACGCGCTCGGGCACGAGCTCGACGTCGTGTGCGACGGTACCGCCTGCCACTTCGCGGGCTCGCCCGCGATCGACCCCCACCTGCCGCGCGTGCGCTGCGTGGGCCACTGCTACGAGGCCCCGTCGCGACTCACCGGCCCGTCGATCGCCACCGGCAACGGGCACCCGGCGCTGCTCCAGAACCTCGCCTGCACCCCGGTGGTGCTGCGCCACCTCCTGGCGGGTAGCCGCGGCGAGGCCGACCACGACGACTTGCCCGGGGGCGACGACATCCTCGCCGCCATCGAGGGCGTGGGCCTGCGCGGGCGCGGCGGGGCGGCCTACCCCACCGCCGCGAAGTGGAGGGTGGCCCGCGCCCAGGACGCCACCGAGAAGTGGGTGGTGGCCAACGGCGACGAGGGCGATCCCGGCTCGTGGATCGATCGCCTGTTGCTCGAGCGCTCCCCCCACGCGGTGCTCGCCGGCATGCGCGCCTGCGGGCGGGTGATCGGCGCCAGGCGCGGCGTGGTGTACGTCCGCGGCGAGTACCCGCAGGCGCGCGCGGCGGTGGAGGCGGCGATCGCCGAGGACCGCTTCGACGACATGCGCATCCACGTGGTGGGCGGCCACGGCAGCTACGTGGTGGGCGAGGAAACGGCGCTGCTCAACGCCATCGAGGGGCAACGCGGCGAGCCGCGCCCGAAGCCCCCCTACCCGGCGGTGTCCGGTCTCTTCGGCAAGCCGACGGTGGTGCAGAACGTGGAGACCCTCTCCATCATCCCGCACATCGCCCGCGCAAAGAGCGGCGCGGGTCACAAGGCCATCTGCGTGGCGGGCGCGGTGCGCGAGCCCGCCTGCGTGGAGGTGACGCTCGGCACGCCCCTGCGGCGGGTGCTGCACGAGGCCTGCGGCGGCCCCCGCCCCGGCAGTCGATGGACGATGGCGCTGGTGGGCGGCCCCCTCGGCCGAGTGCTCCCCGAGGCAGCCTTCGACGTGGAACTGGCCTACGACGCGCTCCCGGGGCTCGGCCACGGCGGGGTGGTGGTGTTCGACGACACCGTGAGCCCCCGCGCCCTGTTCCATCACCTCGCCGAGTTCGCGCGGTCGGAGTCCTGCGGCAGCTGCACGCCCTGCCGCGTGGGATCGGCCCGCATCGTCGATATGCCCGACGCGGTCGCGCTCGACCGCCTGCTCAGCACGATGGAGATGGGCAGCCTCTGCGGCTTCGGGCAAGGGGTACCCCGGCCCATTCGCGACCTGCTCGAACTCCACGGTGACGAGGTGCTCGGATGATCACCATCGACGGCGTGACGGTCCCCGCCCGCGGATCCCTGCTCGACGCCGCCCGGGCGGCCGGGCGTTCCTTGCCCACCCTCTGTCACGACCCGCGGCTGCCGCCGGGCGGACACTGTCGCGCCTGCCTCGTCGAGGCCGACGGCAAGCACGTGGCGGCCTGCACCACGCCGGCGCGCGAGGGGGCGGTGGTGCGCACCGACACCCCGGCGCTGCTCGCCTACCGCCGCGATCTCGCCGAGCTGGTGCTCGCCGAGGCCGGGCCGGCGGGCGAGGCTGCCCACACGCTGCAGGACATGGGCGCAACCGGCGAGCGTTACCGTCACCAGCGACACGGCCTTTTCGACACCAGCCACCCGGTCATCAAGATCGGCCTGTCCGCCTGCATCCTCTGCCGGCGCTGCGTGTCGGCCTGCGAGAGCGTCCAGGGGGAGTTCGTGCTCGGCGTGGCCGGCCGCGGCGCAGGCGCCCGGCTGTACTGGGACGACGACTTCGCCCACAGCGGCTGCGTGAGCTGCGGCGCCTGCGCCGCCACCTGCCCCACCGGGGCCATCACCGACACCCGGCCTCACGCCAAGAACGTGGTGCGGACAACCTGCGGTTACTGCGGCGTGG
>Ga0194120_10012088_pt1 | contig 10214 bp, 8 predicted proteins | sample TA2MahCa65mmetaG_FD_148642 | JGI IMG/M metagenome (GOLD analysis project Ga0194120, IMG submission 148642) | Freshwater microbial communities from Lake Tanganyika, Tanzania - TA2015019 Mahale Deep Cast 65m | ecosystem: Environmental > Aquatic > Freshwater > Lake | place: Tanzania: Lake... | reverse complement strand
AAACTGCTCCTTGTACTCTTCCCCTACCTCCACGGTAGTTTCTAGGCAGTCCGCTACAAAGGCAGGAGAAAAAACGAGTACTTTTTTTACTCTTTCTTTTGCTAATGCTTTGATGGTATCCTCTGTGTAGGGTTTGATCCAGGGATCTTTGCCCAAGCGAGATTGGAAGCAGGTGAGCACCTTTTCTTCAGGTAGTCCCAATTTTTCTGCAATCAATCGAGTGGTCTGAAAGCATTGGGCTCGGTAGCAAAATTGATTTTTAATACCATAGCCAGCACAACAAGACCCAAGTTGGCAATGCCCCTCTACACTTCCCTTTTTTATTTGTCTTTCTGGAAGTCCATGGTAAGAAAACAAGTACCTATCGTAGGCATGGTCCTGCATAGCTTCCCGGCCGAGTTCCGCCCAGGCTTCAAGAAACAGGGGATGCTCCAGGTAGTTGCTAATAAAGCTCATTTCGGGAATGATCTGCCAGGTGCGGACCAACTCCATGACCCGATCTATGACCGAACCGTTGGTTGCCGATGCATACTGAGGAAAGAGGGGAAGCACAATGATTTTCTTTACCTTTTCTTTACGAAGCTCTTCCAACCCTTTTTCTATGCTAGGATTTTGGTAGCGCATGGCAAAAACTACGTGATAGGATTGAGGATCCAGTTTTTTTTCAAGTTTATCTTTGAGGTCTTGGGTATGAAAAAGTAGGGGAGATCCTCTTTCTGTCCATAGCTTGCGGTACTCTTTTGCCGATTTAGGAGCTCGAAAGGGTGCGATAATCAAATTGACCAACATCCACCTGAATATAAATGGAAAGTCTATCACCCTTCCATCCATCAAGAATTCTCTCAGGTACTTGCGAACATCTCCTGTTTTGGTACTGTCTGGGGTTCCTAAATTTACCAGAAGGACTCCTATTTTTGCTTGACTCGTAGACATAAAGCGATGTATTTCCCTAGAAAAGCCCAAAAATAGGCCCTTTGTTTTACTTTTTTGAAACTAAGTTTAAAACAAGGGTTTAAGTGGCTGAAAGTGATTTAACCAAGAATCAATCGGCTTCTCCAGGTTTCTTTTTGAGGGCCCATTTCATTAAAGGGGCTGCAGACATCGAGGTAACAAGTGCCATTACCACTAGGGCAACGAATAATTTTTCATCGATGAGCCCATTTTCCAAAGCGATTAGGCCCAAGATAATTTCCATTGCCCCACGTGCATTCATTCCAAAACCCACCGCTAAGGCATCCTTGGGACTATATCCTGAGCGGAGGGCTCCATAGCCGCTTCCAATAATTTTCCCGGCAAAGGAAATGACAAGAATGATCAAAACTAATCCGAGGTCAAAGTTGGTAAAGAAGTTGATCTTTAGACCAATAGAAACAAAGAATAAAGGAGCGAATATGTTGTTGATGAACTGATGAATAATTTCTTTCGCCTTCTCAGACAGGTGATCTGAGTCGCCAAGGGCTACGCCAAAAAGGAAGGCTCCAAAGATGGCATGAATCCCAAGCCATTCGGTAAAGGCCGCTGCCAAAAAACAAAAAGCCATGGACAAGGAAAGAACGCCACCTGGCCAAGCCAATTTCTTGTTAGTCCAAGGGAGGACCTTATTCAACAATCCCTTTCCAAGAGTGAGCATGAATACGGTAAAGAGGAGGGTAATCCCGAATGTATTGACCAAAGAGAAATTTCCTGCCTTCCCCATGAAAGAAAGGATCACAGAAAAGATCAACCAACCAATCAAGTCATTGACCATGGCTCCAGCGACAATGACCATACCCATTTTGGTTTTAAACAAATTCATGTCCATTAAAATCCGCGCGACGACTGGAAGGGCGGTAATTGACATGGCTGTTCCCATGAATAAGGAAAAGAGTAATTTTTTGTCTTCTGTGATCCCAAAGAATTCTGGGAAATAATAGGGGGCTAGGAATCCAAAAATAAAGGGAACCACTAAGCCTAAAATACTGATGCTGACGGCTGATTTCCCTTGAGACCAAACGAGGTGGAGTTCCACTTCTAGGCCTGCAATAAACAAAAGTAGGATGACTGCCATTTGGACAATTCCATCCAAAGCAAGATTAGCGGAAGGGCTGCTTTTAAATAAAAATTCGAAAAACTCTGGGCCAACCATTCCAAGGACTGTTGGGCCTAAAATTATCCCTGCCAAGATTTCTCCTACTACCGCCGGTTGCTTTAGTTTTTGTGCTACCTCTGCAAAAATGCGAGCCAACAGCAACATGGTTGCTAACTTAAGCAGTAAGTTGATTACATCCTGATGTGCTAAACTTTCCATATCCTACTTCACAATTAACAAGTTGCACGGAAGTTCCTCTAAAATACCCTCCAAATCATGTGGGAAAAGGCGATCGATAAAGCTAAGACCTTGCTCGTCGCCCATAATCAATAAGTCCGCTTCAATGGATTCGGAGTACCGGACCAATTCTACCGCCCATTTCCCTGCAGTCACCTTGATGTTGATCTTCAAGCCTGTTTGGTCGAGTTTGTCCAAGATATCCTGAACATACTGGATTTCATCCTGGACCAATTTGCGTCGGGTATTGGCCACTTCTGTTTCCGTTCCTTCCCCTGCAGTAGCCATCTGAAACCCATACAATTTGATTTCATTCAAAATATGCACTTGGCTAGATTGTTCGGCTTGGCAGAACTTGAGCCCTCTAGCAATCACACGAGGGGTGATCTCTAGTTCGGTTCCATTGATCACTACTTTTGAAAAATGCGTGGTTGTAATTTTTGGATCTATCAACGTGAGAACCGAACAGGTTGCTTTTCGAATTACTTTTCGAGCCACAGACCCGAGGTAATAAGTAAGTAGCCCTTCTTTTTTCAAGGCTCCTAAGACCAAAAGATCAACCCCTTCTTCCGCGCAGGTTTTCAGGATGGTCTTCGCCGGCTTGCCTTCTTTCCAAATGGTCTTGATGCGGTGGAGATCTCCACAATGACGAGAAAGGACTTCTGCCAATTGCGCTTCCAATTCGGGAGTCTTGGTACCTACGTGGATCAAAACAAGCTCACCTTCAAATATGCTGATCAATTTTCGGGCTTCAGCAATTAAGGCCTCCATACGTGGAGAAAAGGCAATGGCAAGGGCAAGTTTTTGATACATAGCAACAAGAATAATGCTTGAAATACGTCATTTTTTGTCAAAGGAGCAATTCCCTTTTTCTCCGTCACCATTCATCCTCTACCCCTTCCTTCTACCTCCATTTTAGAGAATCAGAAAAACTCTCCACTCAAATTCCCATTTTTTTCCTAAACTTTCCCTTCATTTACTCTTTGAATATTTCCAAAAACACGACCCAATATGAGAAAACACCTCTTTTTTGGACTGTTGCTGGCAACGACGTTTTGTGGCAAGGCCTTTGCCCAAAGCGACTATCCTACGCTCAGTCAAACCACACAACGCATCCAAAAACTCAGTGCTAATCCAGCAGTAGAGTTAAAGACGCTGACCAAGACTGCTGGCGGCAAGGAAATTTATGCCCTGGAGATCGGTACCGGAGCCAAGGACCAAAAACCCGCGATTGCAGTAGTCGGCGGTGTAGAAGGATTCCATGTCTTCAGCGTAGAATTGGCCCTTCAGTTTGCTGAAAAGCTCGTTGGGGAAAATGCCAAGGCACTCGAATCCACCACCTTTTATGTATTTCCCAACCTTTCTCCAGATGCTTATGCGCAGTACCATGCTGCCTTGAAGTACGAGCGTCGTGGCAATGCCGTGGCGATGGATCATGACCGTGATGGAACACCTGGAGACAACGGCTACAGTGATTTGAATGAGGATGGACAGATTACCTGGATGAGGGTAGCAGATCCTATGGGAGAGTGGACCACGTCCAAAGAAGACCCTAGAGTGATGGTCAAAGCCGATCGATCCAAGGGAGAAGCGGGAAAGTATTTGGTCTTCAAGGAAAGTGTGGATAGTGACAAGGATGGAAAGTTTGCTGAAGACCTTACGGAAGGCATTGCCTTCAATAAATCTTTAAGCTATAAATTTCCCGTATTTGAACCGCTAGCAGGAGACATAGCCGTGTCACAACTCGAAAGCAGAGCCTTGCTAGACTACCTCTTTGAACAGTGGAACATCTTTGCTTTTGTCACCTTTTCTCCTGCCAATAACCTGAGCAATCCTTTGAAGTATTCTGCCAGCGAAGCACGGAAAAGGGTAATAACTTCTATCTTAGAAAAAGATCAGGTAAGTCAAGCTATGGTAGCTGATCTTTACTCCAAAAGCAATCCGGCCAAAGCTTTTCAACAAACCAACCAGGGTACGGATGGAGATTTTTTCCAATGGGCTTATTTCCATTTTGCCCGATTCAGCTTTTCTACTCCAGGGTATTGGACGCCAGAATTCAAAGGAAAAACCAATGCGGAGGCCAATTTTCTGGCTTGGGCCGATTCCCTAAAACAAGAGGTCTTCGTGCCTTGGACTCCCGTACAGCATCCAGATTTTCCAAACCAACAGGTAGAAGTTGGGGGCATCAAGCCCTTTGTAATGGTCAATCCTCCTTTTGAAAAAGTGGGAGAAATTGCCAAGCAACACACGGATTTTATCCTGAAGCTGGCAGCAATGCAACCCAAGCTCGAGTTTCATCACCTCAAAGCGGAAAAACTGGGCAATGGCCTCACCCGCATCTCTGTGGATTTGTTTAACAATTCCCCCCTGCCTACTCATTCGGAAATGGGTACACGATCCCGATGGCTAAAAAAACTGAGGATCGACCTAAAGGTGCCAGTAGAGCAGTTGGTAGCAGGGGAAGCAGTACAATTGCTCCCCGCTTTAGGCGCATTTGAAAAAGCCAGTTTGAGCTGGATAGTAAAGGGTAAATCTACCCTAGAACTGAAGGCTGGAGCCCCACATGCCGGCTTTGTATCTCAAACGCTAACCTTCTAAGCCATGAAAAACATTAACTTAAAAATTTGGATTGCCGCATGGGCTTTGGGAGCCTGGAGTACCTTGGCCTTGGAGGCTACCGCACAAGAGGAAAATTACTTTAGAGCCATAGGTACCCCGCACAAACCCAAAGTGGAAATTGCTTGGAACCGGTACTATAGCTCGGAAGGGCTATGGTCTTGGATGAAAAAAATCGCTCAAGCTAATCCCAACCTGGCCAAAATTGAATCCATTGGCAAATCTGTAGAAGGAAGGGACATTCTCACGCTTACAATCACGGATTTTTCTGCAGGTATGGACACCGACAAGCCCGCCATGTGGATCGATGGCAACATTCACTCCAATGAGGTGCAAGGCGGAGAATTTTCGCTCTATGTGGCCTGGTATTTGACTGAAATGCATGCAGACAATGCCTTTGTAAAGCAGCTCCTCAAGGACAAAACTTTTTACATCACCCCTACGATCAACCCGGATGCGCGAAACAATTTCTTTAAAGAGCCCAATACGGCTAGCTCCCCACGTTCGGGAATGCTCGTGCTGGACAATGACGGAGACGGTGCTGCAGGGGAAGATCGAATGGATGATTTGGATGGGGATGGACACATTACGATGATGATTCGTAAATCGCCTACGGGAAGATTTATCAAGGATCCCTTGGATTCTAGGCGACTGGTACAAGTGGGTCCGGATCAAATGGGTGAATACGAAATGCTTGGCCAAGAGGGAGTGGACAACGACGGAGATGGAGAAGTCAATGAAGACGGGATAGGATATTATGATCCCAATAGAGACTGGGGTTGGAATTGGCAACCCGATTACATCCAACGCGGAGCCATGAGGTACCCCTTCACCTTACCTGAAAACAGAGCCGTGATGGAGTTTGTGATGAAGCACCCCAATATTGCAGGGGGACAAAGTTTTCATAATTCAGGAGGGATGATTCTTCGTGGGCCTGGAGCAGAGGAAGACGTCAACACCTACAATCGAGAGGATATTCGCATCTACGACGCCATAGGAAAAAAAGGAGAAGAGATGATTCCTGGCTACAGGTACCTGACCGTCTACAAGGATCTTTATTCCGTATTTGGAGGGGAGTTGGACTGGTTTTATGGTACTAGAGGAATTTTTACCTATTCCAATGAACTCATGGTTTCTTACTTGTACTTCAACAAGGATGCAGGAAGAGGCAATCAGGAAGAGCAGCTGAAAGTGGATGATCTTCTTACTTTTGGAGATGCCTTTGTCAATTGGCATTCCTTCAACCACCCCCAATTTGGTGCGGTCGAAATAGGAGGCTTCAAAAAAACCTTTGGGCGAGCCCATCCGGGATTCCTTCTAGAGCAAGATGCTCACAGAAATGCGGCATTTACTATTTATCATGCCTACCATACCCCCAAATTGACCATCTCCGAAGTAAAGGTTGAAGATCTTGGAGGTGGGTTAAAAGAGGTAACGGCCACGGTGGTCAACGAGCGCATGATGCCTACCCATGCAAGCCAAGATCTAAAGTACAAAATTGAAAGACCGGATTATGTAACCTTGACGGGTGCTCAGGTGGTAGCAGGATTTGAGGTTCAAGACGAGGACCGAAAACTTTATAAAGAGCAAGTGGCTTCCCCTCAAAAAATAGCAGTGGAGAATATTCCAGGAATGAGCGCGGTAAAAGTAAGGTGGATTGTGTCCTCCATCCAAAACCTAAAGGTGGAGGTAGATTCTGCCAAGGGGGGAAAGGCAAGCTGGAAAAAGTAATCACTTTGGAAATTAAATTCCCATTGCCCTTTAGGTAATGGGAATTTTCCTATAATGCAGTCCTGCTATGAGATCGTTTATATTTTTTTCTTTTTTCTGGATTGGGCTACAAGGGCTTTTGCTCGCGCAGCATGTCCCTTCCCTAGTCATAGTGTATTCCTCTTCCACTGGAAATACCGCTCAAATGGCTAAGGCGGTGGCTGAAGGGGCTTTGGCTGAGGGGGGAGTAGCGGTAAAGCTTGGCTCCCTTGTGGAAATCAGTACAAAGGATTTGCTTCAGGCTGATGCCATTGTACTCGGTTCGCCCGTGTACAATGCCAATGTGGACCCTAGGATGCAAGAATTTATCAATACCTGGCCTTTTGAAGGACGCCCTTTAAAGGATAAGCTGGGAGCTGTTTTCGTAAGTGGGGGAGGAATTTCCATAGGGGAAGAATTAGTCATGCTAAATTTGATCCACTCCCTACTTATTCATGGTCTTGTAGTTCTTGGTGGAGAAGAACCAGAAGCCGCTTTTGGGGCATCAGCCATTACTGGGGAGGCTCCGTTTGATACGGGCAAATTAGAGGAACTCTTTCTAAAGAAAGCCCATGGCTTGGGCAAGCGAGTAGCAGTCTACTTGAAAGCTAGTAAGTCTTAAGCTTAATTTTCCCTATAAATTTTTTCAGAAAGGCAGTTTAATTTTCTTCCCAACAAATTACTAGCCTACTTCGTTTTGCTGTAAAGAATAAATTCTAGGTCTGCTTGTAGGCTGTATGCTTCTTGGTTAAAGAGAGCTTATGCTCTTTTCTGTTAAATTTTAAATGATAAATTTCAGTAAAAAATAGTATGCATGCAGACTATTTTCTATTTTAGTACGGAGGATGGGAAGAGGAAAAAATCAGGTTTGGCTTTGGCAAATGGACAAAAAAAATCCCGATCTGTCAAGATCGGGATCGTGGTGATAAGTGGACTCGAACCACCGACTCACGGATTTTCAGTCCGATGCTCTACCAACTGAGCTATATCACCATCCTTTTAAGTGTTGCAAAGGTAGAAATTTGAGTTTTCCCTACAAACCCTTTTCAGAAAAAATATAGACCCATCCCTCCCGGTGAGGAGTTACTAGAGACCTTATGAGCAGTATACCCCAGGTTGTTTTCGCTTTAGTTTTGGTAGTATCAGGATTTATCTTGTGGAAGAGGATACGCTTTCTACGTAGAAATATTTTACTTGGCAAGGCGGAAACAAGGAAGGATCAAGCATCAAAGCGATGGAAAACCATGGCTTTGGTAGCTTTTGGGCAGCAGAAAATGTTTGCAAGACCCATTCCCGCCCTGCTACATGCCCTGCTCTATGTGGGATTTTTGGTCATCAATTTAGAAGTTTTCGAATTTGTATTGGATGGGCTTTTGGGAACACATAGGGTGTTGGCCCCTACCTTGGGCAAGGCTTATGTTTTTGCCATCAATGGCTTTGAATTTTTAGCTTTTGGGGTGTTGATCTCCTGTGTGATTCTTCTTTTTCGAAGGTATGTGCTCCGGCTAGCACGTTTTACCAAGCCTGAGCTCAAGGGATGGCCAAGACTTGATGCCACCCTCATTCTTGTGATCGAAATGGTGTTGATGTGTGCGATTTTGACCATGAATGCCGCCGACCAGGTATTGGCAAACCAAGCAGTAAGCCCCTACCTTCCTTTGCAAACGCTCTTTTTGAGCAGTCAAATCCAGCCCCTCCTTCAAGGATGGAGTACTGAGGAAGTTTTAATTCTAGAACGGGGGGCATGGTGGTTTCATATTCTAGGTATTCTAGGCTTTGCAGTATATGTTACCTTTTCCAAGCACCTCCATATTTTTCTCGCATTTCCTGCCACGTGGTACTCCAACTTGCGAGCCAAAGGCGAAATGGAAAGTATGCCCGAAGTGACCAAAGAGGTGCAGCTGATGTTGGGAATAGCTACTACTTCTGAACCTGCTCCTTCGGAGATGGGTCGATTTGGAGCGAAAGACATCAATGATTTGAGTTGGGTGAATCTCTTACAAGCCTATGCCTGTACGGAATGTGGTAGATGTACTTCTGAATGTCCAGCAAACTTGACTGGAAAAAAGCTTTCCCCAAGAAAAATTATGATGGATGTACGAGATCGTGTAGAAGAAGTTGGCAAAAGCATAGATGCTGGGGGTAAGGGACTGGAAGATGGAAAATCTCTTTTGGGGGATTACATTTCCAAAGAAGAACTCAACTTGTGTGCAAGCCTGCCCAATTTCTCTAGATCCCCTATCGGTTATTCTTCAAATGAGGAGATATGTAGCTATGGAAGAATCGGGTACTCCTGCGCAATGGAATACCATGTTTCAAAACATGGAGACTAGCTTTTCTCCTTGGAAATTTAGTCCTTCCGATCGCTTCAATTGGGCCGAAAAAGTAAAAGAAGAAGAAATGAAGTAAGGGAGGCCTTGAATCCGATATGGTCTCACCTCTAGTATCTAACGTCTAGTATCTACAATATGTCTACTTATCAAGTACCCACCCTAGCCGAAATGGCTGCTGCATCAAAAACCCCAGAGATCTTATTTTGGGTAGGTTGTGCAGGATCTTTCGATGAACGATACAAGATAGTGACCCAGGCTTTTGTAAAAATCCTCAATAAGGTTGGCGTCAGTTTTGCCGTGCTTGGTCCCGAAGAAGCCTGTACCGGCGATCCAGCGCGTAGAGCTGGAAATGAATTTTTATTTCAGATGCAGGCGGTAGCCAATATTCAAGTCATGAATGCCTACGAGGTAAAAAAAGTAGTGACAGCTTGTCCGCACTGTTTCAATACCATCAAAAATGAATACCCTGCCTTGGGAGGAAACTATGAGGTGATACACCATTCTCAATTTTTACAGCAGCTTATCCACGAAGGCAAAGTGGTGCTTCAAGGGGGTGGGGAATTTAAAGGAAAGAAAATCACTTTTCATGATTCTTGCTACCTAGGCAGAGCCAATGAGGTATATGAGGCTCCTCGAGAAGTAATCCAAGCCTTAGATGTGGAGTTGGTGGAAATGAAGCGATGCAAGAGCAAAGGGCTTTGCTGTGGGGCAGGGGGGGCACAAATGTTTAAAGAACCTGAGCCTGGAGCGAAAGACATCAATATTGAACGCACCGAAGAAGCGCTAGCAACTGGGGCGCAAGCCATTGCCGTAGGCTGTCCTTTTTGCCTTACGATGATGACGGATGGAATTAAAAACAAAGAGCGGGAATCCGACGTACAGGTAGTTGACTTGGCCGAGCTAGTCGCTAAGAGGATGGGAATTTAACCTTATCCTCTGCATCTTATTTTGTTTATTTGTCGTTAGAATAAATTGGAGTTTCGATAAACCTCGCTGTACATGTTTATCCCTTTTGAACAATTGCCTGATTCCTCCCGCATTTGGCTGTATGCTTCCTCTAGAAATTTTACCACAGAGGAAGAAGAACTTATTAGGAAGGTCTTGGTTGATTTTTGTAATGTTTGGAATTCCCACGGCAAAAGCATGCCTACTTCATTCGAAATTTTGCATCATCAGCTTCTCGTTTTAGCGGTAGATCAGAGCGAGCTGGG
>Ga0194120_10012084_pt1 | contig 10216 bp, 17 predicted proteins | sample TA2MahCa65mmetaG_FD_148642 | JGI IMG/M metagenome (GOLD analysis project Ga0194120, IMG submission 148642) | Freshwater microbial communities from Lake Tanganyika, Tanzania - TA2015019 Mahale Deep Cast 65m | ecosystem: Environmental > Aquatic > Freshwater > Lake | place: Tanzania: Lake... | reverse complement strand
TTCTCTTTTCTGTTGGGAAATAGAAGACCTGATCTCGTTGGTTGACGCTGGTGTAAACGATGCCGGACTCAGTGAGTTGTTTCAATGCGCTGGCATATACCGGCGTGGTGATGTCTGGATGCGCACTGCGAAGCATCCCTACGGTTACCGGTACTTCCCATACGGGGATCAACTCAAGCAGCCAGTCGACAACTTGGGCCCTGTTTAATGATGGCTTCTTGCTCATGGTTTTTATTCAAAGATCAAAGATGTCGCAGTTGGAGTTACGCATCTCTTCCATCGGGTGAACATCCTTCAGGAGCTCTATCGCTCTCTCCCGATTTCGGGTGAAGTCTTTGCGCTTGATCATCTGACTGGTCAAGCATTCTCCGAACTGAAACAGTGTTCCAGTAATCGCGTCCATGAAGAACACTTCGAACTGTGTATCAACCAGTGTGAATACCCGGTTGTCACTTGTGACAAACAGATCATGCTCTGCTATCCATCTGTCACGTACAGCCTTGACCGGATGCAATGGGGCGTAACACTCTTTGTGGTGCGCGCACATGGCATCATCTGAGAGTGTTATGCGTACGACCTTTGCGCTCTCATGAATGATCTTCCGTGGCTTGAATTCGTTCTCTGGTTTCTTCTCATACTTGGACATGTTGTCTATCAGTGGCTGGTTACGGGCTCATAGAATCCCGTCAACATATCCATGACTTTTGCACCAACGATCATCGCCGTTGTTATGTCGACATTTTCGTCTGGTGCTGCATTGTCCAGCTCTGGGCATGCCGCCTCGATCCTGATTGAGCCTTGCTCTGTGTCGAAGATCTTGATTGTTACAGTTGCCATACATCCTCCTTTATTACGTCTCCAAAACGATCTCTCATTGCACTGTTCAGAGCGGATGTGAACTTGTTGATCACATCCTCTGACAGGTCTTCTGCTTCTTCTGGTGAGTCTGACGCCCCGTGGATGAACCACGCGATGACGTCAGCAAAGATCTCTACCCAGACTTCGATAGGGATCTCCGGCTTGTCAGTGACCTCGAGCCTGAGGCTCTCGGCCTGACTGTCAGCCCACTCAATTTCCGTCAGGAATTCCGCTGGCTGGTTCATCCGGCACCTCCAACATTTTGGTGTACTGGCTGCGAACGAAGTTCTCCAAGTCATTCTTTTCGAACCGCCATACGCGACCAAGCTTCCCAGCGGGGATACGCTTGTGACGGGCGAGGTATCGCACCGTCTGTGTGCTGATTCCCAACAGGGCTCCTGCTTCTTTTACCGATAGAAAATTCATTTCTTTACCTCCTTGAACTGAGAACAAAACGCTGACACGGGGCAGAACTCTTCACACCGTTTGAAACTCCCCTCTCGGACTACAACTTCGTAGCCCTCTTTGATTTCGCCAAGGTCATCCGGGTTGAGTACAACCTTGGTCGCCCGCTTGCCACCAATCTTCATCAATGCGTACGTGGTCTCTGTCTTCCACCGATCACTGTCGGTGCAAGGCACATCCTCGCCTGCATCTGCTTTTTGGTGTGCGGCTACACGCTCATGGATAAACGCCATGGCTTTGTCATCGTCGTATACCTTGACGGGTATAACGCGAACGGGGGCTTGCGGGTATTCAGGGTCACGCTTTGCTGTGGTGCGTGACCAATCCCTGAAGATGGCAACGATCTCAAGGCGGTTGACCTTGTAACCATTTGCCATGACCAGTTGCCGCAAGACATTCAGTTGCTCTTCCCAGCTGGGATCACCATCCTTCTTCCAAGTGCTGACGAACTTCCAGTCTTGGAGGACGCCCTCGTCTGGTAGCAGGCGGTCGATCTGGCCGCTCAACTTCCAGCCATCGACATCCATGAAGAACCGCTCTTCAACGATGGCGTGATCTTCAGCGGATCTCTCGAGCACATGATGAATCGCTTGTCCCATCAGGGACCACAAGCGATCTACAACATCCTCGACGATGACCTTGCTGTACCGTTTCTGAAGAACCCGGATCTGTGGCGAATCAATAAGCCGGGTCGCAGAGATGTCACCGCCACCCGTATAGGTGTCGTTCTTCACCGCTTTGACAAGGGCCTCCGGGAGGCCATGGATATTGGTGATATTCATCAGAAGTCGATAGCGATTTCGTTGGGCTCGCGGTTGGATTCGCGGTTGCGAGTCTTCCATTCGCCATCGTCCTTGCGTACCGATCCAGACAGGAACTTCCCTGCCTTTTCACTGGTGTATGTCCACAGTCCACCCTTGAATTCAGATCCGTCGGGCAGCTTGATAACCACATTGTGGCTCGGCGCTTTGGGGTGCTTGTCCTTGTGGGTGTTTACAAAGACCATGACACTCATCTCACCATCTTTTACTTCGTACGTCATCTCATTTCTCCTTTGGGTTATTGGGTTTTGATCTTGCTTTGCAGCTTACCTACAACGGCTGCCACCTTTGACAGTGGCAGCTTGTTAATCGAATCAATCTGCAATGCTTCGCAGATGGAGCGCATGTCTACACCGGCTTCTTCTGCCAGCAGGGCAATGACTTCGATATCCGAGTCGCTTGCCAGCTTGGTCTTGGACTCATGACGCACATCATGCGTCGTGGAGTCCGCATCGTTGTCGCCTTCCGTTGGGATGCAGAAAGCTTGCAGGCAGGCGTACTTATACGCTGCACTCATCGCCTTGTTGGTGGCCTTGTCAGCACTGTCCATGGCCTCGCCAACAACACTGATTGTGTGGCTGCTACCATCCGCTGCTGCGACCAAAGCGAAGTCTACGTGGACACAAACGTAGAACAATGCGCCGCCACTTTTGGTGGCGCGCTCTGTGACTGTGCGCTCCTTTACGAAGGGAAGAATGCACAAACCAGCGCCGGATAGGATCGGGGCCAGTGCATTGTAGACGTCATCAATGCCCCGAAATTTGTACCCTTGCTGTTCGTTTTTTCTTTCCTTGCTGATGCCAGCCTCGGCCAGCCTTGCCATCACTGATGCGATAGCTGCGTACACGTGTGGTGTGCTGCTCATGTTTTTCTCCTTTATGACGCCTGCTTGTGCAGGCAGAGAGAAGATTAGGTTAGCTTGGCGGCTGCTGTCAAGTAGCGAAAGATAATTTTTTACAAACAATCCGCCTGTCTGTTGTTAAGTTGTGCTTGCTTCCGCAAGATAAGGGTGCTACATTGGGTCACCTCACCACTCCCGGCGAGGCATAAAAACAACGAGACATGAGACATGAACACACAGAAAATCGCATCACTAACGACACTTGGCACGGTTCTTGCTATATATCGTATATATACTCGTATATACTCGTATATATACTTAGATCGTATATATACTCGTATTAACTCGTATATATACTTATTGAGAAGCTTCGTATCTCTCTCCCTAAGGGAGAGAGAGATACTCTTAAAGAAATGTACATATCGTAAGAACGCGTGCGCGCACGGAGGCTGCCATGCCTAAGACCTTCCAAGACTTTGGGATCGACCTTGGCGGGAAGAGTGGCGAGGAGGTCAAGGTAACGTGCCCCCAATGCAGCCACACCCGGAAGAAGCGTAGCTACCCCTGCCTGAATGTGAACACCTTGAAGGGGGTGTGGAACTGCTGGCACTGCGGATGGAGTGGTGCGCTATCCATCGGAGAATTCAGCAAGCCAACCGTGGCGCGAACCAAAGCTTTCTTCAAGCCGACCTTCCGACCTGCGCCACTGTCAGAGATGGCGATCTCCTTTTTCAGGGATCGCCACATCACCAACGATGTGCTTACCCGGAACCACATCAGCATCGAAACGGTATGGATGCCTCAGATCGAGGAAGAGACCCGGGCCATAGCCTTCCCCTACTTCCGGGATGGCGAGGTCTTGAACATCAAGTACCGGGACTCGAAGAAGAACTTCCGCCAAGTGGGTGGCGCAGAGAAAATCTTCTACAAGCTGGACGACATCGCCGAGACCACCATCATCACGGAGGGAGAGATGGACGCCTTGGCTTGTGAGGTTGCCGGATACCGGAACGCCATCTCGGTTCCCGATGGCGCTCCCTCACCCAACGCAAAAGTCTTCGAAAGCAAGTTCGAGTTTCTCAATGAGAGGCGATTAGACGCGATAAAAACATTCATCCTAGCCGTGGATATGGACGAGCCGGGAAAACGGCTCAGAGAGGAGCTGAGCCGCCTTCTTGGGCATGATAGATGCAAGCATGTATCCTACCCGGAGGGTTGCAAGGACTGTAATGATGTTTTGATCAAGTACGGACCCGACGTTTTACGTGGTGTGATTGAGAATGCCCAACCCTATCCGGTTGAAGGCGTGTTCAGCGTGAACGACTTTGAAGAAGGGCTTGAACAGATTGTTTGTGGTGGCCTGCCTGAGGGCGCCACCACAGGCTGGACAAGCGTAGATGATCTCTATCGCCCAGCCGCCGGACAATGGACACTGGTGACCGGCATCCCATCCATGGGTAAATCCGAATGGCTTGACGCCTTGGCTGTCAACTTGGCGGAACAATCAGGCTGGGTATTCGGCGTGTGCTCCCCAGAGAACATGCCGATTGATTGGCATGCAAGCAAGCTTATCGAGAAGCGTATGGGTAGACGCATTGGTAAGGGTGTAGATAGAGCTGCGTTCACTGCGGCGAAAGACTGGTTGGGTGAACACTTCCACTTCATCATGCCGGACAAGCCGACTCTCGAGTCGGTGCTTGACCGAGCGAAGCAACTCGTTCGTCGCAAGGGAATGCGTGGACTGATCATCGATCCGTACAACGAGATCGATCACACACAGCGCAAGGAAGGAATCAACGAAACGGAATATGTCTCTGCATTCCTGACTCATCTGCGCAGGTTTGCGCGTGAGCAAGGCATTCACATCTGGCTCGTTGCTCACCCAGCCAAGTTGATGCGTGACAAGGATGGCGTGTACCCAGTCCCAGACGGGTACACGGTAAGCGGTTCTGCACACTTCTATAACAAAGCGGATAATATCATTGCGGTACATCGAGATCTGAACAATACCGCAGCAGGTACCGATGTCCATGTGCAGAAGGTGAGAAGTCGGTGGCTTGGTAAGCGAGGAATTGCAACGCTATGGTGGGTGCCAGAGAGTGGACGCTTCAGTGAGATGCCGCAGCGTTACCCTGTTGCTGATGGTGGCAGCTTCATATGAGGCAGCCAAAGCTTCTGGCATTGGCACGAGGCCAAGCGTGTGTGATGTGCGGTGCTCAAGACGACACCGTAGTGGCCGCGCACTCGAATCTTCTCGAGCACGGGAAGGGACGTGGGCTTAAGGCCCATGATGGGATGACGGCATGGTTGTGCAACCGTTGCCATTTTGAGTTGGATCAAGGCGCTGCCATGACCAAGAGCGAGCGGCGGGAGTACACACTCACCGCCATCTGTCGTACGTACATGCGTCTATGGGACGCAGAATTGATCAAGGTAAAGGAGTAAGCATGGACATTGAGCGATTGCTTGAGGAGTACAGAAGGTTTGAGGAAGAGTACCCGGTGGCTCGGGCGCACCGGGTATATCTGGAAGAGTTTCGCAAGACCAAGCTGGCACTGTTGGCGCAAGCTGCCGAGGCAGCAGGCATCAAGACTGTCAGCGCTCAAGACCGTGACGCACATGCACACACGGAGTATCGTGAGTTCTTGGACGGTATGCGTCAAGCAATCGAGCGCGAAGAGCGTTGCCGTTTCCACATCAAAAGACTTGAACTGGAGATCGAGGTATGGAGAACAACGCAAGCGAACGAGCGGTTCGAGAGGAAGACATACGGAGCGGGGGGTTGACCTGTGATGGATGCAAATTCTTTGTCATTAGAAGCGTTGGACTCTTGGTCAAGAGGCGATGCCTGCGATATCGAACCGCACCAGTTCAACGATGCGTCGACTTCAAGAGCTAAGAGTTGTCGCTTTACCGTTCATGGTAAGGTCGTGGGCAAAGGACGCCCGCAGTTCATTCGTAAAACAGGGGCAGCGATTACACCCGCTGCCACCCGCAGTTACGAAAGCGTCGTCCGGGATTATGCAATGCGAGCGATGGGTGACCGAGATCCATGGGACGCTCCCGTCGCCGTCCGGATGACAGCGGTGTACGCAATCCCCAAGTCGTGGTCGAAGAACAAACGGGCAATGGCCTTAGGACAGCTTCTAGCGCCCGCCAAACCCGACATCGACAACGTGGTGAAGATTGTCCTCGACTCATGCAATCGCGTTGTCTACAGGGACGATACGCAGGTTGTCACCTGTCTGGCATGCAAGGTGTTTGGTGATGAACCAAGGCTGATCGTAGAGTTCGTGGAGGTGTAATGTTTCGTGACGCAGACCAAGCCATTCGGTTCGCCTTTGCCATGCGTGGAAAAACGGTACTCTCCCGGATGAGGTTCAGTCCGTCGGTAGCCGGACGATCATCTCCTGACAAGCTCACCATGTATGACTTCCATGCAATGGCAGCGATGATTCATGCCGTCATCAATCGACAGCCGTTGAAACAACAAGCGGCTGTTCTTCTTCACTACGGTAACAAGCAAGAGAGAATGATGGCCGCTGAGATCTTGGCCAAGGGAAGCGCGCTGCCAAAGTTCATTGGCAACCGCGATCAATTGAGGAGCGCCATCGCTTCACGCACCGTGCGTGAGCTGGCGAAGGAGTGCAGCCTTACGCAGTACCGTGCGTGGAAGGTACGACGAGAGGTGTGGGGAATTGTCGGGCCGCATTTGATTGCGGCTCACGAACGGGTAGCAGAGTGGATGGGTGTTGCTCCAGACTGAGCCACACGGTACAGTGAAACCATGTGGTGTGGACGTCCTCCACGTCTGGTGTTCATCACATGCTCATGACATCCCTTTTCCCCGGCAAGCCCGGGGTTTTTTTTCATGGACATACCGAATCGCCGTGGCAACCAAACCGAATAACAAGACGGGGACCAAGTCCCCGCCCGGTTAAAAGATTACATGCAGGATATCGCTGTCATCCAGAATGTCACATGATTCAAGCCAGCATTGAGCGCCAATATCTTCGCCAAACTTCTTGATCTTGAATGAGGTCTTTCGAAGTGCCTCATTCACTCTCGGATCTGTTGGAGAAACGATATCCGGGAAATAGATGTAGGCAACAATCTTCATCAAGCAACCTTTGCCATAAGGTCACCAGCCTTGCGCTCCATCGCAATCCGATCATCTGCATGTCCGATGCCTCGAGCGACGGCTGTGATGCCTTGTACGAAGTCCCAGATGGATTCTGGTGCCTTCTGTTCCTCATTCAGAACGGAGTCAATGATGCGCCGTGACTCACGCATCGAGAACCCACGCTTACCCAAGAAGTCCATCTGATCATCATCAGATCTTGCAACGATGGTCGACTTGGCCTGATTGATTCCTTGCAGCAAGCCATAGGTACTGGCATTGGAGTATTCAAGCAGAGCAGGCCCAACCTCCGCAGCAAATCGTGCGGGTGCATTCTTGCTGTGCTTGATGGTCATCGACTGCTTGTCTTGGACACCCCACAAGCAGCGGTTCTGACACACACCCCGCAACAGGAACGTGCTGACACCCAGTGTCTTGCTGCCCACCTCCGAGTTCCACACATAGAAACCACGGAACACGAGATCCGGATCCCCATTGGGCATCTTGCCGATCTCGATGGGGTGAGTGTCATCCACAAGGAACATGAAGACATCCCGGTCACTGGCATACAGTGTCGTCGACTGCTTCGTGATGTCGACGAACGGATTGTAAGTGCCCTTCTTCCAGTCAATGGCACCGGGAACCTTCCAGTTCGTGTCACCCGTGCCGTTACCCGCAATGGAGCGTACCGCACTGACCACTTCGTGGTCGTACACACGTCCATACTCGGCACCCGTGGCAGCCAGTAGTTGCTTGCTGGTTCCGAATAGCTTCACGTTCTCCGAGCGCAGATTGCTGAGTCCATACTGGAGATTGATCCCCGCAATGGTTGTTGGCAGTTTGCGCAGGTAACCAGCCGGTGCCCCAGCCAGCGATGAGAGCTGACCAAATGACCAATGAGTCGGCTCGATGTCTACATCCCCATGCTGGATGACGAGACCGTCGTTGTCCCCAACCCTGACCCGGATGTCATCGGTGGCAACAACCTGTTGGTATGCGTCTGCGCTGCGACTGTAGACATGATCAGCCAGATCGTCGAGGCTTAGGAAGCGTTGGTCATCCGGACGGTTGAACCATTGGCTGTTGACCGTAGTGTCTCGCTCTCCGTTCTCAACGTGAACCTTGAAGTCAGTTTTGGTTTGATAGATGGTTTGGTACATGATATCTCCTTCGTAATGGCCCCACCGAGGGGCGGGGCCGAGGGTTAGTTACGGACAATGAACAATGAGTCGGATCGCTTGGCCTTGCCCTTTGCAGACAAGCCAACGATGCAGCTTACGGGGTCAAGGAATCGAAGATCATCTTCATCCCCGTTGATGACCGGCCTGCCCATGTAAGTGGCAGGCAGACTCTCAAACACGACAGCCACATTCATCTTCTTGCGCAGGGCCTCCTTGACCTGCTGCTCATTGACTTCCGAGCGTGAGAAAGTGATGTGGTAATTCCTGGGAATTTTCACCCGATTCGGAATCTTTGTGTAGTCGTAGAAGGTTATGTGCGGGAAGCGTTCAAATACATTCTTGAACTCCCCGCACTTGATCACCTCCCATGGGATGTCACTCGTTCCATTCAATCTGAATACAGGGATGAAGTTCCTCCGCTCCGCTGACGCAATGGCTGATGCGATATCTCGCACAAGGAATGCCATGAAGGATTCCCTGTGCTCGAAGAACCATCTGGTCTTTTCGATCCGGGTTTGTTGCGAAGCATCAAAGCATCCACGACCAGACAGATTCAGACAGGCCGAGGTGCAGCCGTCTGATCTGTGTGGGCACACTTCGTACCCGGACAGCTTGCCGGGTGCCAAGTGCAGAATGTATGTCTGATACCCGCGCTTCTCACCCTTGACTGTCTTTGCATTGCCCTTGGTGAGTAGCTTCATTGACCCTCCGTGTTGTGAATGACTATCAAATTGAACAGATCCGAAGCAATGGGGTCGGGAACCAGCCGACTGTTCTCGAATGCCACGAGGGAACGAGTGATCTCAAGCAGTCGATCCTTGTCAAAGGTTGCGTTCTGAATCTCACTGCGCACGTGTGTGTGCCATATATCCATGTAATCTCCTTGTTAGTTGCACTGAAGTTTATAAACAGCCTTCTCCACCATCTCGAATCCAGTCTGAATGCGACTGCATTGCTCTCCTTCTGTCGGCAAGTCACAGATGACGGTGACATTCAGCTTGTCCAGCCAGAAGGTGAACTCACGGCTGGCCGTAGAACTGTTGACCCAGTCACTCGAGTAACGGCACTCAGCCACGTTGTCTTCCATCCACATCATGAAGTCACAGAAGTCATCGGCCTTGAGCGAATTGATGTACAGATACACGGTGAGGTGCAGCGACTCTCCGTACATCTGAAGCGAATGCGTGGGGTCACGACGACCTTTTACGCCAAGCGCACGACGCAGTACCTTGGTTGCCAAGCCAAGCGAATCACGCCCATCCTTGCCCTTCAGTATCTTGAGTTTGTTCTTGATGTCGTTAATCGAAGACAGGTAAGACATCCGGATTTCATTGGTCAGCATTTGTTTCGTAATCATATTGATCTCCTAGAAAAAAAAGAGGGCGCGCCCTCAAGAGAGGGGTGCGCCCACAAAAGGGGAGAGGTGACGCTATCCGTAGGCGTCTACGAATCTCTTGTTTGGGAACTTAACCCAACATCTCTCTCCACTGAACATGACAAGACAGGATTCGTTGCCCAGTTTCAAGTGCTTCATCCATGCATCAATGGTTGCTTGCGGAGTGGCGGCAACTGACGGGACAACGACAGTTCCGTCCGCCAGCGTTTGAACAAGGTGCTCTCGGAGCGCGCACTTCTGTGCGTGTCTCTTAAGCGTAGATGTCTTTTTCAATTTCGTACCCTAGACATTTCAATTTTGTACCCTAGACATTTCAATTTCGTACCCTAGACATGGAAATACTATTCTCGTAAGACTCGAGCAACTTTCCCATCTCGCGAGCGAATGCCTGAGGTCGGCGCTCATACTCACACCCAAGACGGAAACAAGCCATCTCCAGTGTGGGTCCGGAGACCGCTTCGCCAATCGGACCATGCTCATCAAAGAACATTGCCATCCATGTGTTCAGTTGTGTGTCGTAATAAGTGTTGATCA
>Ga0194120_10012083_pt1 | contig 10216 bp, 10 predicted proteins | sample TA2MahCa65mmetaG_FD_148642 | JGI IMG/M metagenome (GOLD analysis project Ga0194120, IMG submission 148642) | Freshwater microbial communities from Lake Tanganyika, Tanzania - TA2015019 Mahale Deep Cast 65m | ecosystem: Environmental > Aquatic > Freshwater > Lake | place: Tanzania: Lake... | reverse complement strand
GCCCTTGCCCGACGCGACATTCGATCGCGTGCTGCTGGTGCATGCGCTCGAGACCACCGAGGCGCTTCGGCCGATGCTCCGCGAAGTCTGGCGGGTGCTTGCGCCGGGCGGGCGCGTGCTGGTGATCGCGCCCAACCGACGGGGGCTTTGGTCGCGCGGCGAAGGTACGCCCTTCGCCCAAGGCCGGCCCTATAGCCAAGGCCAGCTGACGCGGCTCTTGCGCGACAATCTCTTCTCGCCCATGCAATGGGGCGCCGCGCTCTATCTGCCGCCGACGAATTGGGGATTTCTGCTCCGCGCCGCGAGCACGATCGAAGGCCTGGGCAGCCGCTGGTTCAGCGCGATTTCGGGTGTCGTCTTGATCGAAGCGGCCAAGCAGATCTACGCGGCGACGTCGCTCCGCGTCGAGGTGTCGGGCCGCGAACGCGCGCGCGTACCGGCGCAGCCCCTAGCCGAAGGCAATTGACATTAGCCGCGGCCGAGCAAAAAGACGGCTTGTTCGGCGAAGAGGTTGACCAGCGTGTCGGCGGTCTCGAAGGAACCATTGCCGTCCTGGCGCACGGCGACGCGGCGGACGATGGCGAGGTCGAGCTCGCGACAAAGCGCTTCGAAATCGGCGATGGTGCAGGGATGGATGATCGCCGTCTCGTGCCAGGTCTCGGCGAATATCGGCGTCACCGGCATGCGCCCGCCCAGCATCAACGACCAACGGACGCGCCAATGGCCAAAATTCGGGATCGAGACCAGGGCGTGCTTGCCGATGCGGAGAAGTTCGAGCAACACCGCCTTCGGGCGGCGTACCGCCGGCAGAGTCTGCGACAGCACGACATAGTCGAAGGCGCCGGTCGGATAATCGGTCAGATCGGTGTCGGCGTCGCCCTGGATGACCGAGAGGCCCTGCGTGACGCTCGCCGCGACGCCTTCGGGCGAAAGCTCGATGCCGCGCCCGTCGACATCCTTGGTGAGCGCCAGATGCTTGAGCAGCGCGCCGTCGCCGCAGCCGATGTCGAGGACGCGGGTCTTGGGCTCGACCATCTCCGCGATCAGCTGGAGGTCGAGACGAAGCGGCGATCCGCTTACCACTTCAGGCCCCGGTGTTCCGCGGCGCCCGCGATGAAGCCAGCGAGGGTTGCCTCGAAATGCGGCTCGCCCAGGAGAAAGGCGTCGTGGCCCTTGTCGGTCTCGACCTCGACGAAGGAAACATTGGCCGCAACGCCGTTGAGCGCGCGCACCACTTCACGGCTTTCGCGCGTCGGATAGAGCCAGTCGCTGGTGAAGGAGATGACGCAAAAGCGCGTCGTCGTGCCGCGAAACGCGTTGGCGAGCACGCCGCCATGCTCGGCAGCGAGGTCGAAGTAATCGAGCGCGCGGGTGATGTAGAGATAGGAATTGGCATCGAAGCGGTCGACGAATGTCGAGCCCTGATGGCGCAGATAGCTCTCGACCTGGAAATCGGCATCGAAGCCGAAAGTCACCCGGCTGCGATCCTGGAGATTGCGGCCGAATTTGCGATGGAGCGCCGCCTCAGAGAGATAGGTGATATGCGCCGCCATGCGCGCGACCGCGAGGCCCGCCGTCGGACGCGTACCGTGGGCGTAATAGGCGCCGCCCATCCAATTGGGATCGGCCATGATCGCCTGACGGCCGACCTCGTGAAAGGCGATGTTCTGGGCCGAATGGCGCGCCGCTCCCGCGATCGCGACCGCGGTGAAGACGCGTTTCGGAAAAGCCGCCGCCCATTCGAGCACTTGCATCGCGCCCATCGAACCGCCGATGACGCAGAACAGGTCGGGCACGCCGAGATAGTCGAGAAGCGCGGCCTGCGCCCGCACCATGTCGCCGATGGTGATGACCGGAAAGTCGAGGCCGTAGGGCTTGCCGGTCTTGGGATTGATGTCCATCGGTCCGGTCGTGCCCATGCAGCCGCCGACGACGTTCGAGCAGATGACGAAATAGCGATCCGTGTCGATGGTCAGGCCCGGCCCGACGCCGTCCACCCACCAGCCCGGCTTGCCGGTGATCGGATGCGGGCTCGCGACATATTGATCCATGGTGAGCGCATGGCAGATCAGGATCGCGTTCGAGCGATCGGCATTGAGCCGGCCATAGGTCTGATAGGCGATGGTGTAGGGGGAAAGCCCGACGCCGCAATCAAGCATCAACGGCTTGTCGAACGCGGCGCGCGCGTCGACGATGTTCGCCGGAGAAATGGCCCGAGACTTCCCGAGTAGAGCCGACTCGTTCATGGGCGCATGCTGTAGGACCGGGGGAAGAGCGAGTCAATCTTTCTTTGCGCCTTCTCGCATTTCGTTTTAAGACGAGCCCCGCTTTTCGGTGGGGACAATGACGAAGTCAGCCAAGCTTGAGGCGCTGCGCCGCGAGATCGATCGGTTGGATCGCGAGATCCATGACCGCCTGATGGCGCGCGCCCAGCTGGTCGGCCGGATCGGGCGCCTGAAGACGGGCTTTGCGCTTCGCCCGGGTCGCGAAGCCCGCGTCCTGCGCGCGCTTCTTGCGCGTCATCGGGGCGGGCTGCCGCGCAAGACCCTGGTCCAGCTCTGGCGCGAAATCATCTCCGCCTTGACCCAGATGCAGACGCCCTTCGCGGTCGGCTATGTCGCGATGGAAGGCGGCGGACTCAAGGACCTCGCGCGCGATCATTTCGGCACGCTTACTCCGCTCGTCTCGTTTCGGTCGAGTGATGCGGTAATTTCGGCCGTCGGCTCGGGCCGCGTTCAGGCGGGCGTGCTTCCTGAAATCGCGAATACACCCGAAGGCCGGTGGTGGTCGCGGCTCGGCACGGTTCAGATCGTCGCGCGCTTGCCGTTCCTCGCCGAAAGCCGGGCGCGAGACGCTTGGCTGGTCGCGGCGCTGGGGGCGGAGGCTTCGGGCGACGACGTCACCTTGATCGAGATCCGGGACAAAAAAGGCGGGCGGCTGGTCGAAGTCGAGGGCTTCGTCGCTTCCGACGATGCAAGCTTTCGCAAGCTGTGCGAGATTGCCGGCGGAGCGAAAGCCTGCCGCCGTCTCGGCGCCTATGCCAGGCCCTTGACCGTTTCGTCTCGAGAGAAGAGAGGACAGAAGTGATGAAGTCGCCGACGCCGCGCCCCGGGATCATGGACATCGCGCCCTATGTGCCGGGCGAGACCGCGATCGCCGGCATCGCCGAGCCGACCAAGCTCTCGTCGAACGAAAGCGCGATCGGCCCGAGCCCCAAGGCGATGAAGGCCTATGAGGTCGAGGCCAAGCAGCTTCACCGTTATCCCGACGGCGGCGCGACCAAGCTCCGTGCCGCGCTCGGCAAACATTTCGGCCTCGACCCCGCGCGTATCGTCTGCGGCGCGGGCTCGGACGAGCTGATCGGCCTCCTGGTCAAGGCCTATGCCGGGCCAGGCGACGAAGTGCTGTTTTCGCAGCATGGCTTCTTGATGTATCGCCTGGCCGCGCTCGGCGCGGGCGCGATCCCGGTGACGGCGCCCGAGAAGAACCTGACGGCCGATGTCGATGCCTTGATCGCGCGGGTGACGCCGCGCACCAAGATCGTCTTTCTCGCCAACCCCAACAACCCGACCGGCACCATGCTGCCGGCGTCCGAGGTCAAGCGACTGCATCGGGCATTGCCGGCGCATGTCATCTTCGCCATCGATGCGGCCTATGCCGAATATGTCGTGCGCAACGACTACAGCGCCGGCGCCGAATTGGTCGACGATCCGCGCGGCAATGCCGTGATGCTTCGGACTTTCTCCAAAATCTTCGGCCTCGCCGCGCTTCGCCTCGGCTGGGCCTATTGCCCGCCCGGCATCGCCGACGTGCTCAACCGCCTGCGCGGCCCCTTCAATGTCGGGTTGCCGACCCAGGCCGCCGGCATCGCCGCGCTCGCCGATGTCGCGCACACCGATGCCGCGCGCAGTCACAACGACGTCTGGCGTCCCAGGGTCGAGCAGGAGATCGGCGCGCTTGGTTTTACCGTCGTGCCGAGCGTCGGCAATTTCGTGCTCATCCGCTTTCCCAAGGGCGCGGCGCAAGCCAAGGCGGCCGACGAACATTTGAAAAAGGCCGGTATCATCTTGCGCGGCATGGCGGCCTACGGCCTGCCTGATTCGCTCCGCATGACCATCGGCGACGAAACCGAGAACCGCGCGACCATCGCGGCGCTCGCCGCTTTTGCGAAAAGCCATGGCTGAGGCGCCGATCTTCGAGCGGCTTTGCCTGATCGGCGTCGGGCTGATCGGCTCCTCGATCGCACGCGCCGCGCGCAAGGCCGGGCTGGTCCGAAAGATCGTCGCCGCCGACGCCAGCGCCCAAGTTCGCCAACGCGTGGTCGAACTCGGCATCGTCGACGAGGTCGAGAGCGATCCGGCCAAGGCGGCGAAGGGCGCGGATTGCGTCATGCTGTGCACGCCGCTCGGCACCTATCGCGACATCGTCGCGGCGATCGCGCCGGCGCTCTGTCCAGGCGCGATCTTGACCGATATCGGTTCCGTGAAGTCCTGCGTCTTTACCGACATCGGCCCGCTCGTGCCCAAGGGCGTACATCTTCTGCCCGGCCATCCGGTGGCGGGCACCGAGCATTCGGGCCCGGATGCCGGCTTTGCCGAACTTTTCGTCGGACGCTGGGCGATCCTGACGCCGCCCGCCGATGCCGACACGGCCGCGCTCGCCAAGCTCAAGGCGTTTTGGGCCGGCACCGGTTCGACGGTCGAGGTCATGGACGCGACGCGCCACGACCTGACGCTCGCCATCACCTCGCATCTGCCGCATCTGATCGCCTACACCATCGTCGGCACGGCGGCCGAACTCGAGAACGTCACCGCGGCCGAGGTGATCCGCTATTCGGCCGGCGGCTTTCGCGATTTCACGCGCATCGCCGGTTCGAACCCGGTGATGTGGCGCGACATCTTCCTCGACAACCGCGAGGCGGTGCTCGAGATGCTCGGGCGCTTCACCGAGGATTTGACCGGGCTGCAGCGCGCGATCCGTTACGGCGACGGCAAGACGCTCGAAGACTGGTTCACGCGCACCCGTGCGATCCGCCGGGGCGTGGTCGAGGCGAAGCAGGCCTGACGAGGCCGCGTTCAGAACAGAGGCTGCAGGCGCAGCACCGGCACCGGCCCGACGGACAAGCGTCCGTCCTGCGCCGTCACCGGAAGTTCGACGAAGGCGCGGGGATCGGCGTCGCGCTTCGCCTTGACCGCGAGCGCGATGCGCAGCATCTGCGCTTCGACCGGGCGGAGAAGCTTGGCCGCCTCGACGGCATCGATGGTCTTGTCGTAGCCGCGCGCTTTCAGCGTGCCCGCGCCGAGGAGCCGCCACGCCTTGTCGAGGGCGAGGGTCGCATTCAGCTCGGCCTCAAGCGGACCCCAGACGAGCTTTGCGCCGTCGATTTCGATCGTGCCGCCACCGTCGCGCCAGGCGGCGAGCGCCTCTTTCGATCCGCCGATTTCGCCCTTGAGGCGCGCGCGCATGCTCGCCCGCGATAGAGCGGGGCCGAGCGGCCCGGCGCGTTCGGCGGGCAGCAGCGCGCCATCGGCCGACAGCGCGACATCGGCCGTGTCCGCGGGCCGATCCGCCGTTTCGCCGGAATTGGCGCGAAAGTGGATCTGGAGCCTTTCGGCGCTCGTCGTCCCGCCGAACGCGGCCGAGGCGAGAACGGGCTTGGTCAAATCGACATCGGCGCGCCGAATGCGGCCCTCAGTTTGGCGAAAGCTCGCCAGCATCTTTTCGGCCTCGAGCGTCGCCTCCCGGCGTTGGCCGTCGAATTCGAAACCGAAAAGCTGCGGCCCTTCGGCCATGGCGAAGATGTGGCCGAAATCCCAAGGCTTGGCGACCGCGCGGACGACGGCGCCGGACCAGGACCAGCCTTGCGCCGCGAGCTTGGGTCCTTCGACTTCGGCGATCAGGCGAAAGGGAAAGCCGCTGGTCTCGATCCGGCCGTGCTCGATGCGCCAGCCTTCGGCGCGGCGGGCCTCGATCCACTCTTGAATGCCCTTGTCGACCGCGCGCGCGAGCGCTAACCACCACGCGCCATAGGCGGCGACGGCGGCGACAAGCACGGCGATCAGCAGGACGGCGCGGCGGTCCATGCGCCTTCCTAGCTTATGACAGGGATCAGGTCGATGGCGCGGGACCGGTTTGCCTCGACAAAATCCGTCCCGAGCGGCATGCTTCGGTTGCGCCGGAGGACGTCGCGACGCATGGATTTTCGCCCGAGCGGCATCGGTCTTTGGGACATCGATGCCAATTTTCGTACGACCGACGTGAATGTCGCGCTCACGCGCATGCTGCTGGTGCCGCGCGAAGCCCTGATCGGCACGCTGGCCACCGACTATGTCGATGCCCAATCGCGCGCGCGCTTCGATGGCGCCATACGCGACGTCGGTCGGGGGCGGCTGCATCCGGTGCTGCTCCGCTCGGGCGAGGACGCCGATCTTTTCGCCGGCATCGCGGCCGAGCCGAGATCGGGCGGCGGCTACACGCTTGCCGTCGTCGACATGTCGGTCGCCCATGAGGAGCTTCGGCTGATCGAACTCCGCGGCAACGCCATCATGAACGGCCTGAATTCTGGCGTCGTCGTCGCCGATGCCATGGGCCGGATCGAACGCGTCAATCCGGCGGCCGAGCGCATTTTCGGTCGCGAATTCCTCGACATGGTCGGTCAGAATGTCGGCATCCTGATGCCCGAGGACAAGCGGGCCGAACACAGCCAGCACATGATGCGCTATCTCGAATCCCGCGAAGCCCATGTGCTGGGCACGACGCGGGAAGTCATCGGCCTGCGCGGCGACGGCACCGAATTTCCGATGGAGATTTCGCTATCGGAGGCGAGCGAGGGCGATCAGACCTACTTCGTCGCGATCTGCCGCGATCTCACCGAGAAAAAGGCGATCGAAGCCCAGATCGCCAAACGCGAAGCCGAGCTCGTCCGGCTCTATCGCGCGCTGATGGCCAGGACCCAAGAACCCGCGGCGCCCACCAAACCCAAAGTCGCGGACGCGCCGGCCCCTCCGCCCCCGCCGCCTCCGCCTCCACCGCCGCTCCACAAACTTTTGCTCATCGGCCGCGACAAGCCCTTGATCAATCAGACCAAGGCGCAGGCGGAAAAAGCCCAGTTCAGCGTCATTCATTCCGAAAGCGGGCGTCAGGCGCTGTCCGACATCGGCACGATCCGCCCGCATCTGATCTTCGTCTGCTTCTACACTTCCGACATGCAGGGTCAGATGGTCGGCAAGTTCCTGGCGGCGACCGAAGAAGCCAAGGCCGTGCCGATCGTGCTTCTGGTGCCGCCCGCCCTCAAGGGCACCTCCGACTTCAAGGCCTTCGAAGCGTTCAAGAAGGTGATCGAGTTTCCGGCGACGGACGACGAACTCCGCAAGGTGCTCGACGACTATCACAGCGCGATTAAGATTTGAGTCTGGCATGACCCCATCTCCCAGCGCCGCAAGGCGCCTCTGGCTTGCCGCCATGCCCGGGCTCTTTGTCTTCCTCTGGAGCACCGGCTTCATCAGCGCCAAGCTCGGGCTGCCTTACGCCGAACCCTTCACGTTCCTGGTTCTGCGCTTTGGGACCGTCGCCGTCCTTTTGCTCGCGCTCAGTCTGGCGATGAGGGCGCCCTGGCCAAAGACGCCGAGCGAGATCGTCCACATCGCCGTCGCCGGCTTGCTGGTCCATGGCGTCTATCTCGGCGGCGTCTTCGCCTCGATCTTTCACGGCGTCTCCGCCGGGGTTTCGGCCCTGATCGTCGGCATCCAGCCTTTGCTCACGGCGCTGCTCGCCGGACCGCTATTGGGCGAGCGCGTGACGTTTCGCGCCTGGATCGGGTTGGTGCTCGGCCTGATCGGCGTCGCCTTGGTGGTCTCGACCAAATTCGGCATCGGCGAAGGCAGCATCGGCGGCTACCTGCTCTCGGTCGCGGCGCTGATCGGCATGACCGCCGGCACGCTGTACCAAAAGCGCTTTTGCGCGGGCATGGATATTCGTTCGGGCGGCGTATTGCAGTTCGCCGCGACCAGCGTCGTGATGGCGTTGCTCGCTTTCGGTCTCGAGACGCGCGAGATCATCTGGAGCGGCGAATTCGTCGTCGCGCTCTCCTGGTCCGTCGTGATCATGTCGATCGGCGCGATCACGCTGCTCTATGCGCTCATCCGCCAGGGCGAGGCCTACCGGGTCTCGACGCTCTTCTATCTCGTGCCGCCCTCGACCGCGGTGATCGCGTATTTTCTGTTCGACGAGACGTTGAGCGCCGCGGCGCTGATCGGCATGGCTATCGCCGCCATCGGCGTCGCGCTGGTCAATACGAGTCCGGCGAAGTGAAGTCCGGCCGCGCGCTTTGGGTCTTCGGCTATGGCTCGCTGATGTGGCGGCCGGGCTTTCGCTTTCTCGAGGCGCATCCGGCGACGCTCCGCGGCTGGCACCGAGCCTTTTGCCTGACCTCGACCCATTACCGCGGCACGCCAGAGAGGCCCGGCTTGGTGCTCGGGCTCGCGCCGGGCGGCGCTTGCATCGGCCGCGCCTTTCGCATCGCGCCCGAGCGCGCCGCCCGGACAATTCGCTATCTGCGCGCCCGCGAGAACATTCCGCCCGGCGTCTATATCGAGCGCCGGGTCGAACTTCGGATCGGCCGGCGTCGCATCGGGGCACTGACCTATGTCGCCAACCGCGATCATCCCGACTATGCCGGCAAGCTCTCCGATGAGGCGCTGATCCGACATATCCTCCGCGGCCAGGGCGTCGCCGGCTCGAACGTCGACTATCTCTTCAACACCGTCGAGCATCTCGACGCCATCGGCATCGCCGACGGGCCGCTGCATCGCTTGCGCGACAAGGTCAGGCGCCGCCTGGCGAAAGCCTAGAAAGCCGAAGGCCCCGCCCGGTTTCGGGCGAGGCCTTCTTTGCGGTTCGATCGCGCTCGCGATCAGTACATGTGCTGGCCGCCATTGATCGACAGCGTCGAGCCGGTGATGAAACCGCCATCGTCCGAGATCAGGAACAGCACGCCGCGCGCGATCTCTTCGGCCTTGCCCAGGCGGCCGACCGGGATCTTGGCGACGATCTTTTCGAGCACGTTGGCCGGCACGGCGGCCACCATGTCGGTGTCGATATAGCCCGGCGCGATGGCGTTCACGGTGACGCCCTTGGCGGCGCCTTCCTGGGCGAGCGCCTTGGTGAAGCCGTGAATGCCGGACTTGGCGGCGGCGTAATTCACCTGGCCGTATTGGCCCGCCTGGCCGTTGATCGAGCCGATATTGACGATGCGGCCGAAATTGCGTTCGCGCATCGAATCGATGGTCGCCCGGCACATATTGAAGCAGGAGCCGAGATTGGTATCGATGACCTCCTGCCACTGCTTCTGGGTCATCTTGTGGAGCGTGCCGTCGCGCGTGATGCCGGCATTGTTGACCACGATATCGACCGGGCCGAGATCCTTCGCGACCCGGGCGACGCCCTGCAGGCAGGCGTCGAAATTCGCCACGTCCCATTTGTAGACCGGGATGCCGGTCACGGTGTTGAACTGCTTGGCGCGCTCGTCGTTGCCGGCGTAGTTCGCCGCCACCTTGTAGCCCGCCTCTTTGAGCTTGATCGAGATCGCCGCGCCGATGCCGCGCGAGCCTCCGGTCACGATCGCCACGCGTCCTGTCGTTGCCATGATGAACTCCTTGAAACCTTCGTGCTTGTCGTTCGAGCGGATTGCGGGATCAATCCCGCGCGACGCACATCGCGATGCCCATGCCGCCGCCGATGCAGAGCGTCGCCAGACCCTTCTTGGCGTCGCGCTTTTGCATTTCGTGCAAGAGCGTCACGAGTACGCGCGCGCCCGAGGCGCCGATCGGATGGCCAATGGCGATCGCGCCGCCATTGACATTGACCTTCGACGGGTCCCAGCCAAGGTCCTTGTTCACCGCGCAGGCCTGCGCGGCGAAGGCCTCGTTCGCCTCGACCAGATCGAGGTCGCCGACTTTCCAGCCGGCCTTGGCGAGCGCGGCGCGCGAAGCCGGGATCGGGCCCGAGCCCATGATCTTGGGATCGACGCCGGCCTGCGCCCAGGAGACGATGCGGGCGAGCGGCTTGACGCCCCGCTTCTTCGCCTCGCTCTCGGTCATGAGCACGAGCGCGGCGGCGCCGTCATTGATGCCCGAGGCATTGCCGGCGGTGACGCTGCCGTCCTTCTCGAAGGCCGGGCGGAGCTTGGCGACGCTGTCGAGCGTCGCGCCGTCGCGGA
>Ga0194120_10012079_pt1 | contig 10220 bp, 9 predicted proteins | sample TA2MahCa65mmetaG_FD_148642 | JGI IMG/M metagenome (GOLD analysis project Ga0194120, IMG submission 148642) | Freshwater microbial communities from Lake Tanganyika, Tanzania - TA2015019 Mahale Deep Cast 65m | ecosystem: Environmental > Aquatic > Freshwater > Lake | place: Tanzania: Lake... | reverse complement strand
GTGTGTATCACAACGTACGCTGAACGGCGATGGTTGGTATTCGGGTAGCAATCGACATTGCCGCGCCGGTCGAACGCGTCTGGCAGGTGGTCGAGCCCATCGAGCGTCATGTTGATTGGATGGCCGATGCGGAGTCGATCAGTTTCGTCAGCGACCAAACGCGCGGCGTGGGCACGGCATTTCTCTGTGTTACGAAGGTGGGGCCGATACAGCTCACCGACAAGATGCGCATCACCCGCTGGGAACCGAATCGCGCGATGGGTGTCGAACACATCGGTCTCGTCACTGGCAGCGGCGTGTTCACCCTCGAGGCAGTCGCCCCTGCGTCGACGCGCTTCGTGTGGGAAGAAACACTCAAGTTTCCGTGGTGGCTCGGCGGACCAATCGGTGCGTTGATCGGTGGAAAGATCGTGTTGCGTGCAATCTGGCGCGGCAACCTCCGACGGCTGGCCGCATTGTGCGAGGTCGCGCGCTAGGCGAACGCCCGCACCAGAGCAGTTGCCGCCATCGCCGCAACCACCACCACGATGAACGGCGCACGGCGCCACACCGCGATCAACGCCACCACCAAACCTGCGGCACGGGCATCGATCACGAGGTCTTGCGCCACGGTGAACGTGTCTTTCACGACGAGTGCCGCCAGCAAACTCGCCGGAATGAGGGCAAGACAACGCCCCAATGAGGCGGGCATCGTTCGCCCGCCGACGACCACGAAACCGACGGCCTTCAACAGGTAGGCGATCACCGACAACGCGCCGATCAAGAACCACAACTCGGTGTTGGAGAGGTTCATACGTCGGCCCTTCTTCGCGTCACGGTCGCACCCCGAAGAGCACCCCGACGACGGCGACGAGAATCGCGACGCCCACCGGCACGAACGGCGTGAGCGCCAAGCACACCACCGCACCAGTGAGTGCAGCCAGCCGGCCACGTGACGTGCGCAAGTGAGCCGGCAACATCGCCAAGAACGCCGCCGGAAACGCGGCATCGAAACCGAGTGATTGCGTGTCGAGCACCGAGCCAGCGAGTGCGCCGATCAGCGTGCCCACGTTCCACGTGATGAACAGCGACAGTGCCGTCATCCAGAAGGCGGTACGAGCCAGACGCGGGTCGGACTGTGCCGTTGTCATTGCCGTGGTTTCGTCGATCACGAATTGTGCCGCCAGAAGGCGGCGGGGCAACGAAAGTTGGCGGCCTTCTGAATTGCTAGAGACACGGCCGGCCAATGCCAGCCCGTACACGAAGTTGCGCACCGCAAGCAGGGCCGCACCACCGAAGGCGGCACCAACCGAACCACCGGTACCGACCACACTCATCGCTGAGAATTGCGACGCCCCGGTGAACGTGAAGAACGACAGCGCGCAGGCCTGCCAGACACTTGCACCAGCCGAGACCGCGGCGAGCCCGAACGACAATGCAGTGACGCCAACCGCCGCACCAAGCGTGACGCTGGCATTCACCACGCGTTGCCGTGCAGCGCCGTCGGTGACTGGGTTCTCGCCGACTGGGTTCTCGGCGACTGGGTTCTCGCCGACTGTGTCGTCGGCGCCAGTTTCGCTATTCGGCGGAGTCACGCCGAGATTCCGCGCAGCATTTCGTCGGCCGCCGACCACGGGTCGAGCGCACCCTTCATCACACGTTGCTCCAGCGCATCCCACACAGGCCCGCTGCATACCTCGCGGGCGCGCATCTCCAGACGACGCTCCACGATCTCGCGCAATTCCTCGCGACGACGCACCTCACGGCGCTGCGCAGTCTCGCCACTGGCTTCACCCGCCGCACGATGTGCGCCGACTGCATCCACCAACTCGTTCACACCCTCTCCGGTCGTCGCAACGGTGGCGGTCACACTCGGCCGCCACTCCCCGACCGCAAACTCGGTGAGGTCGAGCATCGCATTCAAGTCACGTCGTGTGCCTTCAACACCGTCACGATCGGCCTTGTTGATTGCGAACACATCTGCCACCTCGAGCAATCCGGCTTTGTTGGCCTGCACCGCGTCGCCCCAACCTGGGTTCACGACCACGACCGTCGTGTCGGCCTTGCCCGCGACCTCAACTTCTACTTGACCAACACCGACGGTTTCGACGAGCACCCAATCGTGACCGGTCGCATCAAGCACGCGAATCGCCTCGCTCGTTGCCAATGCGAGACCACCAAGGTGCCCGCGGGTCGCCATCGACCGGATGTACACCCGGTCGTCATGCGTGTGGTCTTGCATGCGCACACGATCACCAAGAATCGCTCCGCCCGTGTACGGCGACGACGGGTCAATCGCCAGAACGCCGACACGCGCACCGCGTGCCCGCAATGCTCCGATGATCGCCGAAGTCAGCGTGCTCTTGCCGGCGCCGGGTGCGCCGGTGATGCCGACGACATACGCGCGGCCAACATGCGGGCTGGCAAGCCGCGCCACCTCGCGCGCTTCTCCGCCACCGCGTTCGACGAACGACAACAGTCGGGCCAGCGACCCACGATCGCCCTTGCTCGCTGCTGCGAAAAGTTGTGCGGGGTCGTCGGAGCGGGTCGCCATGGTGCTACCAGACTTAGACGGCGACGACTTCGGTGACACCATCCACGCGGTCGCGCATGATGCGTTCGATGCCGGCCTTTAGGGTTTGATCGCTCGCCGGGCAGGTGCCGCACGCGCCGACAAGTGTGACCTTCACGATGCCGGTCGACTCATCGACATCCTGCAACACGATGTCGCCACCGTCGGCTTGCAGCGCCGGACGAATCACCTCGATCGTCTCTTCAACTTGACTGCGGATGGACACGTTTCACCTCATGCGGCTCGGCGCAATGGTGCCGCGCGAACCCCTACTACGATAGGTGCGTGCTCGCACACCAAGGTGGTTGGGATGAAATCCTGCTCGTTGCCGGACCGATTGTGGTGATCGTGTTGTTGTTGTGGCGTGCCACCTCGCGCGTCAAGCGCGAATCACGTCAGCACCAAGACCACTGAGTTTGCCGACGAGGTCGTCGTAACCGCGGTCGATGTGGTGGATGTTGTGCACGACGGTTTCGCCACTCGCCGCAAGCCCGGCCACTACGAGCGCCGCACCGGCACGAATGTCGGGTACGTGCACGTCGTTACCGATGAGTTCGTACACCGGTCTGACCAGTGCTTTGTTGCCATAGATCGCAATCGACGCCCCGAGGCGGCGGAACTCCTCGATGTACTTGAAGCGCCCGGGGAACAACGTCTCCGTTACGGTGCCTTCTCCGCGACTCACGCACAACATCGCAACAAGTAGCGGCTTGTAGTCCGTGGCGATGCCAGGGTACGGCTCGGTTATCACGTCGACGGCACGCAGCCGTTCGTGCGAGGTCACTCGCACGCCGTCGCGCTGGGGCGTGATGGCAACACCCATGCGGGCATAGAGATTGAACAGCGCTTCCATGTGTTCGGTGCGCGCCGAGCGCACGGTGATGTCGCCACCCGCCACAGCAACCGCCGCCATGTAGGTTGCTGCCTGCACGCGATCGGCCACGACGCTGTGCCGGGTGCCAGAGAGTGATCCGCGCTCGCAGCCATGGATTACCAACCGCGACGTGCCGATGCCCTCGATGTCGGCACCCATCGCCACCAGCATGTTGCAGAGGTCTTGCACCTCTGGCTCGCGCGCTGCGTTGTCGATGACCGTCACGCCGCGGGCGTAGACCGCGGCCGTCAGGAGATTCTCGGTTGCCCCAACGCTTGGCAATGCCAATTCGATATTGGTGCCCTTCAGTCGATCGGCGAATGCAAAAATGTCGTACAGGCTCTCTTCCACGGTGGCGCCCATCTTTTGCAATCCGGCGATGTGCAAGTCGATCGGGCGACCGCCAAAGTCGTCACCACCCGGCCAGTTGATGCGTGCCGAGCCGTAGTGCGACAGCAGCGGCCCGAGCACGTTGATGCTGGCCCGCATTTTGTCCAACCGTTCGAACGGCACTTCGGGTGTGATGTTGCCGGAGTTCGTGAGTTTCAATTCGTGCGGGCCGAGCCACTCGGATGAAACGCCGAGTGCAGAGAGCGTCTCGGCCATCTTGTGCACATCGGTTATCGACGGCACGTTCGTAAACACGAAGTCACCCTCGGCGAGCAGGGTCGCCGCCATCAACTTGAGCACGGAATTCTTCGCGCCGGGCACCTGCACCGACCCTGAGAGTGGTGCACCGCGCCGCACGATGATGCGGGGGAATTCGTTTTTCACCACTCTCAGTATGCTCGCGCAGTGGCAACAGATGGTGAACGCCGAGTTCTCACGCTGTTGGCACTTGCCTCAATCCCCTTTGCGTATGTGAACACGTTGTTCACCCAAACGGTGTCGTTCGCCGCTGACGATTTCGCCCGCAGCGACTCGGCAATCGGTTTTGGTGCGGCGATCGTGCGCTGGGGCGTGCTCATCGTGCCACCCATCGCACTCGTGGCCGACCGTGTGGGTCGACGCAAGGTGCTTGTCGGCGCAGCCTGGGGTGCACCGGTGTTGGCGGCGCTCGGTGCGCTGGCCCCGAGTTACGGCTGGCTCGTTGTATCGCAAGCAGTGGCACGACCACTCGCGTTGGTGATCAATGTGATGATCCTCGTCATTCTCACGGAAGAGATGTCGAGTGAGTCACGGGCTCGGTCGCTTGGTTTCGTCGCCATAACGAGCAGCGTTGGTGCAGGTGTTGCAGTTGTGGCACTACCGCTTGCCGATGTTGCCGCATCGGGTTGGCGCTTGTTGTATGTGTTCTCCCTGTTGTGGCTGCCCGTTGCGTACGTGTTGCAACGCAACCTGCACGAAACCGCTCGCTTCGCACGGGTGCACGACATCGCCGGCGCTGCACGCGTTGCGCGAATCGCCCCCTCGCGCTTTGTCATCCAGATAGTTGCTGCGTTTCTCACCAGCGTGTTCGTCGGCTCGGCGAGCGTGTACCTCGTCAATTACTTGCGCGATGTGCGCAACTATGACGCACTCGGCGTGAGCCTGTTCACGATCGGCACGGCGCTGCCCGCAGGCGTCGGACTCATCATTGGCGGTCGCCTGGCCGACCGACGTGGGCGACGAATCGCCGGTTCGGCATCGCTCGCGCTCGGGTCGTTGCTTGTTGCTGCGTCGTATTCGGCGAGCGGTGCGACGATGTGGCTGGCAGAGATGCTCGGTGGCATCTGCCTAGGGATCGCCTACCCCGCGCTCGGTGTGTACCGCGGCGAGATGTTCCCGACCGCGCATCGTGGTGGCGGTGCAGCCACCGTCACCGCGAGCAACTTGATCGGGGGCAGTGCGGGTCTCATTGTCGCCGGCCAGTTACTCGATTCGGGCTGGAGTTACGGTCGCGTCATGGCGACGCTGGCGATCGCGCCACTCATCGTGTCGGTGATCGTGCTCGTGAGTTTTCCGGAGACTGCGCACCGCGAGCTGGAGGAAATCAGTCCGGACGACGGCGGCGCCTGAGCACACGCGCGGCACGCGACTTCGCCGACGGTCGCGAAGCCTCGCTTGACTTCGGCGTGGCTCGCCCACCAGCCCTGCCACCCTTTGCGGGTTTTGTAGCCGCCGATTTCTCAACGGGCAACAGGCTGACTTCGATGCTGCGGCGACCGGGGTTGAAACCACTGACGGTGAGCGCGAGTTGTTCGCCGATCTTCACGTGCTCGCGCGGTGTGCGTGGTGCCGGTGACTTCATCAGGCGTAGCGGCAGATAGCCGGCCACGTCGCCGATACGCACATAGGCGCCGTGCGACGCAAATGATTCGACCGCACCCTTCACTCGCGCGCCGACTCCGAACTTCGCCGTGCGACGCAAATGATTCGACCGCGCCCTTCACTCGCGCGCCGACTCCGAACTTGGCGACGAATGCGTCATACCGCTCGGGTGAGTTGACGGCCGAAGGTGTGGCGGTGTCGGCTTTGGGCAGCGCCCGCGGCGGTGCGGGCGCGCGCGTTGCCGCCGGCGGTCGCGTCGCCGCCGGCGGGCGTGACGGTCGCGGAATCGGCGCGGTCTTGTTCGGCACGCCGCGACGCGGCGGCGAGTCGGTCTTTGCCCGCACGGGCAGGCGATCGACGAATATCCATCCCACGTGCGGAACGGGTTTGCCACCCATCAGGCGACCAGCGTCAAAGAGCCACTTGTAGTGATCGTGGAATTCCTGGTAGCTGTCGTTCGACAAGACGGTGGCATTCACCTTGTCGGCGATCATCAACACAAAGCCGTCACCACGCCCGACGGCACCCGCGGGTGGCGTGACCAGTTCGCCGTTGGCAATCGCCTCGGAGAACTCCCCTGCTTCTTTTTTGTCGATGCGATGACCAAAACTCGCATCCACCACCACCGTGACCTGCGCCTTCGGGAACTCTTTCATGAACGCAAGCACGGCCTCGTTGAGCTGCTTGAGGCTTGGTGTGCTGCGACCCTCGGTCGCAAGGTTGCTGCCATCCACGATCACGTGTGTTGGCACCGACCGGGCGTCGACCTTCGACTTCGTGGCTACCACGCGGCAAAGGTCGCGTTCATCAAATCGACGTGCTCTTGGTCGTGCACCGCTTTCGAGCCGGTGGCCGGGCTGCCTGAACCAATCCGCGTCACGTTGCGCAAGTCGTAACCGCGCTCCTTCACACGCCAGATGCGATGCTCGACGAAATTCCAGGCGCCCATGTTGTCGGGCTCTTCCTGCAACCACAGCACTTCCTTGGCGTTCGGATACTGCGCAAGTATCTCGTTGATCTGCGCACCCGGGAACGGATACAACTGCTCCACCCGCACGATCGCAACGGGCGCGCCGCGCTTGTTGCGCTCACTAATCGCATCCCACGCCACCTTGCCGGTGCACAGCACCACTCGTCGCACGGCACCGCGATCGCCGACGAATGGGTCGTCGAGCACTTCTTCGAATGATCCCGTCGTCAACTCTTCAATCTTGGAGCGGCTCTCCTTCATGCGCAGCGGCTGCTTCGGTGTCATCACCACGAGCGGCTTGCGCACGTTGCGGCGCACCTGGCGACGCAGCATGTGGAAGTACTGGCGCGCCGTCGTGGGGTAAGCCACCTGGATGTTGTCGTCGGCGCACAATTGCAGGAAGCGTTCGAGGCGAGCCGACGAGTGCTCGGGGCCCTGGCCCTCAAGCCCGTGTGGCAGCAACATCACGAGTGAGTTCTGCTGACCCCATTTGTCTTCGGCCGCCACGATGTACTGATCGATGATGATCTGCGCACCGTTGACGAAGTCCCCGAATTGGGCCTCCCACAACACGAGCGCCGCCGGATTGGCGTGCGCATAACCGTATTCAAAACCGAGTGCCGCATATTCCGAGAGCAGGGAGTCATAGACCCAGAAGCGCCCCGGCCCCGCGCCGAGGTTGGCGAGTGGCGCATACTTCGCCTCATTCACGTTGTCGACGAGCACCGCATGACGCTGGCTGAATGTGCCGCGTCGGCAGTCTTCGCCGGCGAGTCGCACGGGAATGCCTTCCAACACGAGCGACCCGAACGCGAGCGCCTCGGCAGTCGCCCAGTCGACCTCGCCGTCGCGCTCGTACATCGCGGTACGGCCCTCGAACTGACGCAGCAACTTCGGGTGCACGGTGAACCCGTCGGGATAACGGTTCATCGCCGTGAATACGCGGTCGAGTGCCGCGCGTTCGACGGCTGTCGACACATGCGGTCGCACCCCCACGGGTTTGGGTGGCGGCAACACTTTCGGCACCGCAGTGGCGTGTGCGCGGGTGTCGTCGAGCGCGGTCTGCAATTTGGCTTGGTAGTCGCCGAGCACACGCTCGGCATCCTCGGGGCTGACGATGCCGCGTTTGACGAGCATCTCGAGATACAACTTGCGCACGCTCGCCCGCTCGGCGATCGCCTTGTACATGAGGGGCTGCGTGTAACTCGGGTCGTCACCCTCGTTGTGACCGTGACGGCGATAGCACACCATGTCGATGACGACGTCTTTATGGAACGCCTGACGGTAGTCAAACGCCATCTTCGCCACTCGCACACAAGCTTCGGGATCGTCGCCATTCACGTGGAAGATCGGCGCACCGACCGACTTCGCAATGTCGGTGCAATACTGCGATGAACGGGCGTATTCCGGCGAAGTGGTGAAACCGATCTGGTTGTTGATCACGAGATGCACGGTGCCACCGACGCGGTAACCGCTCGTGTCGCTCATTGCGAGACACTCGGCGACCACACCTTGGCCGGCGAATGCCGCATCGCCGTGGATGAGCAGCGGTAGCACGCTGAACGCACCTGGCGGTTCGATCTGGTCTTGCATCGCGCGCACAGTGCCGAGCACGATGGGGTCGACGGTTTCCAAGTGGCTCGGGTTCGAGGCGAGTTCGATCGGCAACAGCGCACCACTGCGCGCCTGGAACTTGCCATTGGCGCCAAGGTGGTACTTCACGTCGCCCGAACCCTGCACGGCGTGCGGGTCGACATGGCCTTCGAATTCGCCGAACAGATGCTCGAGACTCTTGCCCACCACATTGGCAAGCACGTTCAGACGTCCGCGATGCGCCATGCCAATCACCGCACCATCGAGCCCCGTGTCGGCCGCCAGATTGAGGATCATGTCGAGGATTGGAATCGCGGACTCCGCTCCCTCGAGACCGAAACGTTTCGTGCCGACGTACTTGGTGGCGAGGAAGCGCTCGAATGCCTCGGCGGCATTCAAACGTTCGAGGATGACGAGTGGGTCCGGCACGAATTCGTCGACTCCGTGGCCCTCGACGCGTTCTTGCACCCAGCGCTGTTCGTCGGTGTGCTGGATGTGCATGTACTCCACACCAATCGTGCGGCAATACGCATCGCGCAGCACACCGAGCAGCGAGCCGAGCGTTGAGCGCTGTACACCACCGACACCACCGGTGGCAAACTCACGGTCGAGGTCCCAAATCGTGAGACCGTACGTGAGCGGGTCGAGTTCGCGCGGCATGCGCGGAGCCTTCCAACGCAACGGATCGAGATCCGCAATCAAGTGACCGCGCACACGATGCACGCGAATGAGCGTGGCGACCTGCATCTGTTTGTGCGCCTGTAGATCGGCATCATCGAGATCGTTGCTGTCTTGTCGCCACTTCACCGACTCGTACGGCACACCGATGCTGCGGAAGATCCGCCCATAAAACTCGTGCTCGCCGAGCAACAGTTCGTTCAGATATTTGAGGAAGAGGCCGCTCTCGGCACCCTGGATGATGCGGTGGTCGTAGGTGCTCGTGATGGTGACAACCTTCGACACACCGAGTTGCACGAGCGCCCGTTCGTCGCTGCCCTGAAACTCCGCCGGGTAGTCGATCGAACCCACGCCGACAATCACGCCCTGGCCGACCATCAGGCGCGGCACGCTCTGATTCGTGCCGATGGTGCCCGGGTTGGTGAGGCTCACGTTGGCACCCTGGAAGTCGTCGACCGTGAGTTTGTTGGTGCGCACCTTGCGAATGATGTCCTCGTAGGCACGCACGAAACCCATGAAGTCGAGCGTGTCGGCACCCTTCAATACGGGAACGACGAGAGTGCGCTGCCCGTTGCCCTTGTCGACGTCAACAGCGAGACCGATGTTCACGTTGGCGTGACGCTGCAGCTGCGGCTTGCCGTCTGCATCGGCAACGTACACGTTCTTCATGTTCGGCACCGCGTCGACGATTGCCCGCACGACGGCAAAGCCGATGAGGTGCGTGAAACTGACCTTCGATTGTCCGGTGCGCGCGCGATAGCCATTGATGACGCGACGGTTGACCTCGAGCAACTTCGCCGGCATCTGGCGCATACTCGTGGCGGTGGGCACACTGAGGCTGCGATCCATGTTCGCTGCGATCGCCGCACCGACACCACGAATCGGTTCGGGCTCACCCGGTGGTGTCAGCGCGGCCGGTGCCACCGTCTCTGCTTCTTGCGTCGGTGTGATGCCCGCCGGTCGTCGTACGGGGAACGTATCGTCTCGAGTGGCGGCACCGTTCGCAGCAGCTGCCGCCGACTTCGCCTTCGGCACGGCGCGCGACACGCTCAGCGCACTGCCGGCAACGCCACCGGGCACGTAGTCGGCAAAGAACTCGCGCCACTCCGCGCCGACCGCCGCCGGATTGTCGCGGAACCGCTCGTACATCTCCTCGACGAGCCAGGAATTGGTGCCGAAATCGTCATCCGATGCGCTCGGCGGCGTGCTCGTGGGCGAACTCACGCCTCAAGCGTACTTATCGACATGCCCGCCGAATCGACGACGGGTGAAATGCGGAGTGCCTGGGCTCAGGCGAACATGAA
>Ga0194120_10012074_pt1 | contig 10222 bp, 5 predicted proteins | sample TA2MahCa65mmetaG_FD_148642 | JGI IMG/M metagenome (GOLD analysis project Ga0194120, IMG submission 148642) | Freshwater microbial communities from Lake Tanganyika, Tanzania - TA2015019 Mahale Deep Cast 65m | ecosystem: Environmental > Aquatic > Freshwater > Lake | place: Tanzania: Lake... | reverse complement strand
AGCTAGAAATTGCTCCATATTGCTCCATATTTCGAAGCATGGGTGTCTTGGAACTTATCGCTGAACAACAACTCGGGACCAAGGAACTAGCCGCCCGTCCGCTTCTGCGCGCGTCCTTGGAACGGATCGACGAAGCGGCCCGCAGGCCGATTTCTAATGCGGATGAGAAAGCCCGAATCGCCTCGCTCGTGGAACTGTGTTTCGCCTTCGATCGCGAAACCGACCTTGAGGAAAAAGCAAACATCCTGCGGACTCTCGAGGAAATCAGCGCGAATGAGCCGCTCGAATTGCCTTCGGCCACCGTGGAGCAATGGGAGGAGCAACTGGAAACGAGCGATGGGGAATTCAGTAAGGCAAAGCGGAATATCGAACGCCGCCGGCAGGAATTCCAAAAGAAGTATTTCTCCCTCCGCGCGAAAGCTGGGCTGGCCACCCAAGCGGCCGTCGCCAAGAAAGCCGGGCTGCGGCGCAGCTATGTTGCGGTGATCGAGGCCGGCGACCACTTCCCTCAGCAGAAGACGCTGCAGAAGCTGGCCAAGGCGTTCGGTGTGGACGTATCCGAGTTACTGGTGTGATTTCCAAGGCTGACCGCCCCCAGCCAGAAGTGTCTTCAGTTCGCGGATGCGGTGATTGATACGGTGCAGGTCGGCCGTGCTCACCCGATTGGTCTTCTTCCAAAACAAATCGACGATGTAGATGGTCTTGCTGGCATCATGAACCCAGAAGATCGATCGCAGCCAGCCTTGCTGGTTGATGGTATCGCCTTCCAGGCGCAATTCGAGACCATCGCCGCAGGGTTCGATGCTCAAGTCCGGGACGTCGGGATAATAGCGAAGCTGCTTGCTGATCGTGATGCCTTCGGCGAGCTGCTGTACGGTGAGCAGTTTCTTGCCCTCCTTTTGGACCCGCGGCGGAGGGAGCACGCGATACCGTACTACAGCACGAAGGGAACTCATGAGGGCAGGCTCCGGAGTGCTTGGCCGATCTTCTGCATGCCTGTGCGGGTGACGACGTAGGTCCGGGGGGTTTCGTTGTGGATCCATCCGGACTTGATGGCATTCTTGATGTCGCGGGGGAAATTCGCGGGCGGGCTCTCCTTGGCCAGTTTGAAGATCTCATCCATGTCTGCGCTGCGCCAGGGCGTGGTGCCGCCTCTGGCCTCGTGCCAAGCGCCGAGCAGCAAGATCTTCTCCGGGAAGCTGTCACATCCGAGCTGATTGAGCAGTTCGGCGCCGCCGCGGTTCCTGAGCGTGGTCTTGATTTCCTCTTCGGTAACAGGGCCGGCCATGGTGTCGCTGTTGCCGGCTGGACCACTGAGACTTGCGGTGGTGGGTATCGGGATGGTCGGAATGGAATCGTCCCGGTGCTGTTGAACTAATTGGATGGCGGCGACCAACGCCTCATCCTTGAGGTTAGCGGAGATATTGAGGCCCGAGGCTTGGATGATAATCTTGAAGCTCATACGACAACAATACGACATACTGTATATTTATCAACATAATTGACACATCCTCCCCCAAGCCCAATTCAGAACCCCTCGCGGGCCGCACTTGACCGGCTCTACGGCTTGGTGGAAGCCGGCGCGCTCCGGACCGTCGATCTGCTCCCTGAGCACATGCCGCATCTTCGGGCCCTGACCGCGAAGTATCCTCCGATGGACTTTTGTGATGCCGCCGTTGTCCGGCTGGCTGAGATCTTCCCGCGGGCGAGGGTGCTCACGACGGATTCCGCCCACTTTACCCTCTATCGCCGCTTTCGCGACCGCGCGCTGACGCTCATGCACTTTGAGCGAGGGCAAACCGCAAGAAGCCTCTCCAAGAGCCGATCCCTCCCGCACGTCCCGTTTCCGTCCAGTCACTCTTCGCCGGCGCGAGCCAGGGCCGGCGAGCGCGACTCGATCACAATGCGGAAGCCGACGTTGAAGACCTTCTGGTACGGCGGGTAGGACCAGCGGTAGGCGGAACGGCCGAATTTCGGACGGTCGCGCCACGAGCCGCCGCGCACCACCTTGGGACCAGCGGCGCCGAGCTGGTCACGACCGTCGTCGGTTCGGTACGGGTACGGGCGATACGCGGTGCGGGTCCACTCGGCCGCGTTGCCGTGCAGATCGCAGAGGCCCCAGGCATTGGGCTGGTAGGCGCCCACATCGCTCGTCACCAGGGCGCCGTCGTCGAACCGTTCGTCGCGGGGAACGAGATCCGGGGCTTTCGGCCGCCAGCCCTCGTCCGCCAGGCGGCGCAGGTTGCGGTCGGCGAGATTGGCGAAAAGGGAGAAATCGGTGTTGAGGTCGCCGTAGGAGAGCGGGCCGGCGCCGCCGGCCCGGCAGGCGTATTCCCACTGCGCCTCGGTGGGCAGCGAAACCGGCTCGCCGAGCCGGTGGGAGAGCCAGCGGCAGAAGTCGATCGCCTCCTGCCAGGAAACGCGCACCACCGGCTGCCGCGGCCGGTCGAGCCGCCAGCCGAGGTACTCCTCGCTGAAGATCCAGGAGGTCCGGTGCTCGAAGCGGCTTTCGTGTTTGGGATTGAAACGATGAAACTGCTCGTTCGTCACTTCGCACCGTCCCATCCAGAACGACCGCTCGATTCGCACCGCGCCCGCCGGCTGCTCGTCGGCCTCGCCGGCGGAGTCGCCCATCAGGAACTGTCCGGCTGGAACGCGCACGAGCTCCAACGTCACGCCGCCGCCCAGATCGATTGTCCGGGTGATCGGGCCGGCGGCCGCCTGGAGCCGGCGGGCTTCCGTGGCGGGCAGGGGCCAGGGTGCCAGCGCCACCGCCGGGTGCACGACCGGCGTCCGCGGTTCCGGCAGGATCGGCGGGAGGAGGGCGGGCGGCGGCAACACGACTTCCTCGCCATCCTCGACCAGACCGCCGTAGAGGCGGCGAAGCTCGATTCGGCGTTCGCGCTGGTTGCCCGGGATGCGCGTGACTTCGCCCCAGCTGCCGTGGCACGGCGCATTCAGGTCGATCCACGTTACCAGGCGGTCCCAGGCTTCGGCGTCGAGCTGCACGTTGTAGTGCCCCTTCTTCAGGATTCGAATCAGCTCGGACGTATCGGCGTGGAACTCCTTCGGCGGCAGGACATGCAGATCGCTCTCCAGGCCGCCGACCCGCACGAACTGGCGCAGCGCCACGTAAGCGGGCTCGAAGACCGCGCCATATTTGCCGAGCAGTTTCTCCTTGGGCGTGCCGCGGATCACCTTGCCGTCGATGTTCCCCCGCGAGTAGGTGACGTGAGCATCCTGCTCGCGGCGCAAATCGATCAGAGGCGGCCCCCCCGCCCGCGGCCGCCCGTCGTGACAGCCGACGCAATACCGGTCGAGCACGGGCTGCACCTCGCGCGCGAAACTGAAGCCGCGCACCGGACCGCGCCAGGGCTGGATCTCCGACGGGGCGCGGCTCAGCGCCAGCGTGCGCGGCCGGGCCGGCGGCGACTCGTTGGCGCGATCGTGGCAGCCCACGCACGAGACGTTCTCGCCGGGCAGCGCGGTCAGCCAGCTGCGCATCAGCGCCACCGCCTTGCCCTCGGCATCGAGGGGCTGAATCGAGATCGGCGTCTTCGCCGGCACGCGGAAAAAGGCCGATCCGTCCTCCTCGACCGGCACGGTGCCGAGCACGCGTTTGATCTCCCACGGGCCGTCGGCCCCGACGCGATGATCGATCCCGGCCAGCCGCTGGTACCCGAAATGGTAGGTGAACAGGCGCAGGTTTTTCACGGTGCCGCGGGGCACGCCCGGCAGACCGGAACCCCGGTAGATGTCCTGCACATAGACCTGCGCATCGGGGCGCGCCGGTTGCACAAAATCGGGAATCACCGGCGGCGTCGGCCGCGGCCGGAACGGGATGGGTTCGAGCAGCGCGAAATGCTCCTCCTCCTTCAAGAGGAGCAGATTGTCGAAAACATCGACGAGGTAGATGCCCCAGAGCGAATCCGGCTCGAGTTTGCCCGCGACCAGGAAGTAGTTCTCGTTGAGCGGCCAGGGGTGCAGGAACTTCGGCCAGCTGTGTTCGGTCAGCTTGTCTTCGATCGCCGGCACGACCTTTCTGCCGCGGCCGGGGATGCGCTGCACGACGCCGTCGGCCTCCTCGAGGCCCCGCGCGGTGTCGAGCACGACCAGCTCCCCCACCCGGCCCTCGTGATGGCCGGTGACGATGGTGACGACCTTCGTCGGGCGATCCGGGATGGGCCGGGCGTAGAAGAACGCGTTCGGCCAGTAGGAGTTGGCGCCGTAGAACGACATCTGCCGGGTGCCGTCCGGGTTCATCGTCATCAGCAGCCGGTTCCAGATGTGTGGAGTGTCGGTGTAGTCCCAGCGCAAGTACAGCACGCGGCCGTCGTTCATGATCGCCGGCGTGTAGTCGTGATCCTGCTCGAAAGTCAGCTGGCGGATGTTCCGGCCGTCGCGATCCATCCGGTACATCATGCCGACGATCACGCCGGCGTTGCACGGCACGCCCTGGAGCGGCGCCGTCGAGAGGAAGATGATCTCGCCGTTGGGCAGCCAGGTGGGATCGTAGTGGTGGACATCGGGATGCTCGGTGGGGGTGAGTTGCCGGAAACCGCTGCCGTCGGCGCGGATTTCGCACACCTGCCAGTTCTTCCGTCGATCGGGCATCGAGAAGAGGATGCGGTCGGCGTCCCAGTGCGGCTCGAGATCGGCGACCAGCCCGGGCCGGTCGGCGGCGAACAGGGTGGTGAGGCGGCCCTCCGGCCGCGCCGGTGCCAGCACGGCGATCTCGTTGGTCCACCGGTCGACGTTGGGCATCGTGCCGTGGTTCCAGGAACTCTGCCGCGGCACGCCGAGGTATTCGCCCAACCCGAAACCCTCCCACTGCGAGCGGCGCGGATCGCCGAGCGGCTGGCGTTTGACGACCAGGAGGCGCTCGAAGTCGAGCAGCGGATTGGCCAGCAGCGCCTCGCGCTTGCCCGCCTCGAGCGCCGCGCCAAGCCGCGCCACGGATTCGAAATCGGCGAGCCGGTCGGGTTGCCAGCGGCCGAGCGCGTCGCGCAGGGCGGCCTCCTGCGCCGCGAGGCGGACGCGGTGGCTGCCGGGGTAGCGACCGGGAAACGTTCGTTCGAGATCCGCCACCGCCAGGTGCAGAGCCTCGAAATCGAAGCTCCGGGCGCGCTCGAGCGCCCGGGCGAGGCGCCTCGAGTGGTAGTAGACTTCCCGCACGCGCGCGAGGGCGGCGTCATCCCGGACGTCCGAGGCGAGGCGCGTGGCCTCCGCGACCAGGGGCGGCACCCGCTCGCAGGCCCGGGCGTAGCGCCCTGCCAGGGTCGCGCGATCACCCGGCAGCCCGGCCGCTTCGTAGATCCGATCCTCCCGTTCCCAGCTCATTTGCTCGCGCGGCGCGCCCTCCGGAAAGTCGCGCGCCACCAGCTCGAACAGCCGCTTGCGCGCCGCGGCGACCGGACCGGCGACGCTGAAGCGCACGCTGCCGTTGTTTCCCGCCCAGGCATCGACGCCGATCCACGCCTGCAGCCGGCGCGCGGCCCCGCCCAGCGGCACGCGGACGACGCTGTTCGCCTGCACATTGAGACCGTGCGCATACTCGCGCGCACCGATTCGCATCTTCTGGTACAGCCCGGCCCGCAGCGTCAGGTCGACCTCCATCCGCCCGTGCAGTACCTCGAGGTCGTCGCGACCCGAGAGCGACGTCGCGCGTCCATCCGCGCCGACCAGTTCCGCCTCGGCCCAGTCCGCCACCGCCCACTTCACGTCGGGGACTCCCGTGACGAACAGGTAGATCTCGTCGGCGCCCGCGAGGTCGATGCTCACCCGCTGGGCCGGTTGGCCTCCCTGCAACGTCTCGCTTTCGAACGGCTCGAAGGAGTCGGTCCGGCCCACTCGCGCCAGGGCATCGAGCGAAGCCAGCATGGTCTGTTGCCAGGTTTCACGTCGCACGTAATGCCGCGGATCCGGGGCCGCCGCGGCGCTGGCGGTGGCCGAGCAAACCAGGCACGCCGCGAAACCGGCGATGCGACGAAGCCACGGCGCGGTTCGGCGGAGGCGTGGGCCCGGATTTCTCACCGTGGAGGGAATTCTGGTCAGAGAAGAATCCGCCCGCCCGGCCCCAACCACCCGGGGCAGGCTGGGCGGGGCGACTCCATCGCGGCCAACCCCGACTCTGTCGGCCCGAGAGGGCGAAGATTTCGCACGAGTGAGTGGGAAATCTTCGGGTTGGCGGCGGGCGCTGGAATGCCCGGGGGATCTGATCGAGGGGCTGGTTTGCATCGGGCGCACAAAGAATGGCGAATCCCGCCGCCGCGCAGTTTTGGGCAGGATTCTGATCCGAAGCAATCGGGAAGCGGGCCCAAACTTGCCCTTGCACGGCCGCAGATCCTCCCGGCAACATGGCGGAAATCGCGGCCCTCCGTCGCCGTCATCACTCGCGCATGAAACACGCCAGACTCATCCGCCGGTTTGCGATCGCTGTGTTGGGAGGATTGGTGGGCAGGTCGGCCGATGGCGCGTCGGCGGCGGGCTTCGCACCCGCGGACACCTGGCTGTCGCCCGCCGCCCTCGTCGCCTCACCCGATGGACGCGAGTTATACATCGCCTGCGCCACCGCCGGGAAGGTGGCGGTCTTTGATGTCGCCGCCCAACGGATCAGCCGCAGCCTGGCCGTGCCCGCGCCGCCCTCCGGCCTCGCCCTCGCGCGCGACGGCCAGACCCTCTACGTCACCTGCGCCGCGCCTGACAGCACCGTGTGCGTTGTCGATGTCGCGCACAACCGCATCGCCGCCCGCATCGCCGCCGGCCACACCGCGGTGGCGCCGGTGCTCAGCCCGGACGGACGCACGCTCTATGTCTGTCACCGTTTCAACGACGAAGTCGGCTTCCTCGATTTGAAGGCGCGCAAGCTGACCCGACGCGTCAAGGTGGCGCGCGAGCCGGTCGGGGCTGCGATTACGCCCGATGGCAAGTTCCTGCTGGTGGCCAATCACCTCCAGGCCGGGCGAGCCGACCTCGAGGTGGTGGCGGCGGCGGTCAGCGTCGTCGATCTGTCCGCCGGCAAGGTGACCCGCGAGATCGCGCTGCCCAATGGCAGCGGCCTGCTGCGCGACGTGAGCGTCTCGCCGGACGGCAGCCATGCGGTCGTCGCGCACCAGCTCGCGCGGTTTCACCTGCCAACGACCCAGGTCGAACGCGGCTGGATCAACACCAACGCCGTGAGCCTCCTCGATGGCCGCGCCCTGCGCCTGATCAACACGGTGCTGCTCGACAATATCGACGCCGGCGCCGCCAACCCGTGGGCCGCCACGTGGAGCGCGGACGGCCGCACTCTGTTCGTGACACACGCCGGTACCCATGAGTTGAGCGTGGTGGATTTCCCCGCGTTGCTCGCCAAGCTCGCCGCGCTCGAAACCGCGCCGCCGCCGGGAGCGCCGGCCGGTTACGCCGTGGCCGCACGTTCGGCGGCAGATGTGCCCAACGACCTGTCGTTTCTCGTCGGCGTGCGCCGGCGCGTAAAGGCCCCCGCCGTGGATCGTGGACCGCGCGCCGTGGCGCTGGCCGGAGGCAAGGTGTATCTCGCGAACTACTTCTCCGACACGTTGACGGTGATCGACCCCGCCACGCCCGAGCGGCCCGCGACTTCCGTCGCGCTGCAGACGCCGCCCGCCGGGGGTGCGGCGCGGCGCGGCGAGCTGCTCTTCAACGACGCGACCATTTGCTTCCAGGGCTGGCAGACCTGCGCGAGCTGCCATTCGTCCGACGCCCGGGTCGACGGCTTGAACTGGGACAACCTCAACGACGGCATCGGCAACCCCAAGAACGCGAAGAGCCTCCTGTTCGCTCATCAAACCCCGCCCGCGATGTGGCTCTCGGTGCGGGAGGACGCGTCCGTGGCGGTGCGCGCCGGGATTCGCAACAGCATGTTCACGGTGCAACCCGAGGCGGATGCCCTGGCGATCGACGAGTACCTGCAGTCGATCGACCCGGTACCGAGCCCCCACCTCGTGCGAGGCGCGCTGTCGCCCGCGGCGCGGCGCGGCGAGAAGCTGTTTCACGCCAAGTCCACCGGTTGCGCCGAATGCCACCCGCCCCGCCTCTTCACCGACCTCAAGTCCTACGACGTCGGTACCCGGAGCAAGTTCGACAAGCCCACCGACCAGTTCGACACCCCCACCCTGATCGAGGTCTGGCGCACCGCGCCATATCTCCACGACGGTTCCGCCGCCTCCGTGCGCGAGGTGCTCACCACGCACAACCGCGGCGACAAACACGGCCACACCTCGCAACTCACCCCGGCGCAAATCGACGACCTCGTCGCCTACGTTCTGTCGTTATGATCCGGCATGTGCTGGCGTTCAGCGGGCTGCTCCTCGCGGCCACCTCGGCGGTTGCGGCCGGTCGGGCGGCCGCGCCCGCCACCGTGCCGGCCGCGGCCCCCCTCAATTTCGCGGCGCTCCGTGCCGCGATCAACGATCTCCTCACCACCCACGGCCCGCGCTATGCCGAGGGCGCGGACTTCCTCGCCCGGCTGGACGAACTCGAGCGCACCCCCGCGCTCCCGGCGGCGGAACGCGCCGCCAGGTTCCAGGCGCTGCAGCGCACCGCCCTGCTCGCCAACCCCCTGCTCGATTTTGACCGCGTCCTCGTCGTCAAGCGCCGGCTGTCCGACTTGAAAAACCCGCTGAGCGCTCCGGCGATGGCGGCGCTCGGCCTGCCGTCGAACCACGAGTGCAACTCATCGCTCGAACGGACGGGTTACGACAACGAGCTCGCCCTCCTCTCGCTCGTCGCCTGCCGCAGTGAAGCCCCGCCCGCCGCCAGCCAGCCCCTGCGCCCCCTCTACCGCCCGCCGGCCGGCGGCTACGTGGGCGAGGTCGACCTGCATTGGGACGGCGATCGGTTTCTCTTCACGCAGTCCAACCCCGTCAATTGGACGGTGTGGGAGCTGCGCGCGGACGGCACGGGGCTGCGTGCGGTTTCGCGCCTGCCCGACGATGTCGACGCCTTCGACGCCTGCTACCTGCCCAACGGCCGGATCGTCTTCGGGTCCACGGCGGCGATGCACAGCGTGCCCTGCTGGCACGGCAAGCGCCGCGTGACGAATCTCTACCTGATGAACACCGACGGCTCGGGCGTGCGCCAGCTCTGCGTCGACCAGGATCACGACCTGCACCCGACGGTGCTGCCGAGCGGCCAGGTGCTTTTCAACCGCTGGGATTACACCGGCATCAGCCACATCTACCTGCGCGAGCTGATGGTGATGAACCCCGACGGCACCGGGCAGCGCGCGATCTACGGGAGCAACTCGTGGTATCCGAATTCCCTCTACTTCGCGCGGCCGCTGCCGGGCGACGCGCCGCGGCTGGTCAGCGTGCTCACGGGCTACCACGGCGTGCACCGGATGGGGCAGCTCGTGGTGATCGATTACACCCGGGGCTGGCACGAGGCCGCCGGGCTCGTGCAACGCATTTCCGGGCGCGGCGATCCCCTCGAGCCCCGGGTGAGCGACGTGCTCGTCAACGACGACTGGCCGAAGTTCCTCCATCCGCTGCCGCTCTCCGACAAACACCTGCTGGTCGCCGCCTGGCCCGCACCCGGCCGGCCCTGGGGCATCTACCTGGCCGACACGTTCGACAATCTCGTGCTCATCCGCGAGGAGCCGGGTTACGCGCTGCTCGAGCCGGTGCCGCTCCGGGCCAGCCCCGCGCCGCCGGCAATTCCCGAGCGGGTCGACCTGGCGCGCCAGGATGCGACCGTCTACGTGCAGGATGTCTACGCCGGCCCGGGACTGGCCGGGGTGCCCCGCGGCACCGTGAAGGATCTGCGCATCGTGGCCTACCACTTCGGTTACCCGGGCCTGGCCGGACCCGATCTCATCGGTCACGGCGGACCCTGGGAGGTGATGCGCATCCTCGGCACGGTGCCGGTCGAGGCGGATGGGTCGGCCCATTTCACCGCGCCGGCCAATACTCCGCTGGCCGTGCAACCGCTCGATGCGGAGGGCAAAGCCGTGCAGTTGATGCGGAGCTGGTTCACGGCGATGCCGGGCGAGCGCGTTTCCTGCGTGGGCTGTCACGAGAACCCGGCCCACGCGCCGCCACCCGCACAGAGCCTGGCCGCGAAGAAGGCCCCCCGCGCGATCACCGAGTGGTTCGGCCCGGCGCGGGGCTTCTCCTTTGCCCGCGAAGTGCAGCCCGTGCTCGACGCGCACTGCGTGCGCTGCCACGACGGTTCCCCCGGAACGCCGCTCGACCTGCGCCCC
>Ga0194120_10012073_pt1 | contig 10222 bp, 9 predicted proteins | sample TA2MahCa65mmetaG_FD_148642 | JGI IMG/M metagenome (GOLD analysis project Ga0194120, IMG submission 148642) | Freshwater microbial communities from Lake Tanganyika, Tanzania - TA2015019 Mahale Deep Cast 65m | ecosystem: Environmental > Aquatic > Freshwater > Lake | place: Tanzania: Lake... | reverse complement strand
GACTATCGAGTTATCTCTTGATCGGGTTCTGGCACGAGAGGGACTCAGCGTCGGACGCCGCCAAGAAAGCCTTTGTGACCAACCGGATCGGCGATGCCGGGATGTTGATGGGGATGCTGCTGGTCTTCGCAGCATTGGGAACGTTGAACCTTGGTGAGATCGGGGAAGGCGTGGCCTCCGGGAGGCTGACGGGAGGACTCCTGACTGCGGCGGGGCTGCTCCTTTTCTGCGGCGCGGTAGGCAAGTCGGCTCAGTTTCCGCTGCATGTCTGGCTGCCCGATGCGATGGAAGGCCCAACGCCGGTCAGCGCGCTCATACACGCGGCGACGATGGTGGCGGCCGGCGTCTATCTGGTAGCCAGGCTCTTCACGATTCTGACGCCTGATGCCGGACTGACGATTGCCTATATCGGAGGCTTTACCGCGCTCTTTGCAGCGACGATCGCCGTTGCGCAGAACGACATCAAGCGGGTGCTGGCTTATTCGACGGTGTCGCAACTCGGCTATATGGTGATGGCGCTCGGCGTGGGGGCTTATATGGCAGGCTTCTTCCACCTCGTGACGCACGCGATGTTCAAAGCCTGCCTCTTCCTTGGGAGCGGCTCGGTCATCCACGCGATGCACCACGCTCTGCAATCCGTAACGCCGGCTTCCAGCCGGCCCGATCACGATGCCACCAGGATGGTGGCGTTACCTGATCCTCAGGATATGCGGAATATGGGCGGCCTTAGGAAGCTTATGCCGGTGACGTTCTGGACCTTTCTTATCGCGACGACAGCGCTGGCGGGAGTGCCCTTCACCGCGGGATTCCTCTCCAAGGACGCAATCCTTGGTGGGACGTTAGCGTTTTCGATGGAGCATCCCCGGCACGTGCTATTGCCGATCTTCGGCTTTACAGCAGCGGGATTGACGGCATTCTATATGTTCCGGCTGGTCTATTTGACCTTCTTCGGAACCTTTCGGGGTGGGGAAGAGGCGGCGCATCGCCTGCACGAGTCGCCTCGGGTAATGACGATGCCGTTGGTGACCCTTTCGACTCTAAGCCTTTTCTTCTTCTATGCCGCGCCGGCGTTTAATCCGACTACGCCGGAGGGGGGATGGTTTGCGACCCTCTTCCCAACGCCGGAACGGGCATACTCCAACCACAAAGAACACCAAGAACACGAAGAAGATGCTTATGTCAATGCTAATTCTAATGCTGAAGATCATTCCGCATTAGAGCACACCGAACACACGGCTCACATCTGGGCAATGCTGATCTCGATTCTGGTAGCAGGATTGGGGATATGGGTGGCAACCTGGGCCTATCATCAACGCGCCGGTAGCAGCGCGATTTATCGCGCTTTCGACCCCGAAAAATGGCGCCTCCGCTTTGGTGTCGTCTATCGTGGCATGTTCCGCAAGTGGTGGATGGACGAAATCTACGATGCGACGGCGATCCGGGGGACGCTCGGATTGTCAAGAGGATTGGCGTGGTTCGACCTGAAGGTCATCGATGGTATTGTGAACGGCTCGGCGTGGGTGACGAGGGGCTACTCGTTTATTACCGGTTGGTTCGACAATGTGGTGGTGGACGGACTGGTGAATCTAACCGCTTGGATAGTCGGATTTTGGGGACGTCTGGCGAGGCTCTTGCAGGGCGGTCAGGTGCAGCGCTATATTCTATACACGGCCGCGGCGGTAGGGGTGGTGGTGGTGATGTTGATCGCGTAGCGCCGAATTCCGATTCGGCGAATCGAGGATAATGACGGGATCGGAATCCCGCCCCACGCGGCAAACGCGTAGCGCCGAATTCCGATTCGGCGAATCGAGGATAATGGCGGGATCGGAATCCCGCCCCACGCGGCAAACGCGTAGCGCCGAATTCCGATTCGGCGAATCGAGGATAATGGCGGGATCGGAATCCCACCCCACGCGGCAAACGCGTAGCGCCGAATTCCGATTCGGCGAAAAGAAAGGTACCTAATGTCAGGGTTTGAAATCTACCTTCGGAATCTACCTCACTGGCGGCTTGAAGGTTCGACTTACTTCGTCACATGGCGGTTGAGTCCGGGACAGGGTGATTTGCACGATGTCGAACGGGATATGATCTCGGCGTCAATAAAATTCTTCGATGGCAAACGTTTGACTCTCGATGCGTATGTGGTTATGCACGATCATGTGCATGTTGTCCTGTCACCAAAAGACAAATGGAAGCTCGAACAATTGGTCTATTCCCTGAAACGGTTTACAGCCACCAAGATGGTTATGGAGTTTTCAAGAGGGGGGCCGGTCTGGCAAAGGGAGTACTATGACCATATCATCCGTAATCAGTCGGATTGGGAAGAGAAAGTGAATTACGTCCTAACAAATCCTCAGAGAAGATGGGGAGATATTCAGAATTATAAGTGGGTATATTTGAGGGATTCGTAGCGCCGAATTCACGTAGCGCCGAATTCACGTAGCGCCGAATTCCGATTCGGCGAATCGAGGATAATGACGGGATCGGAATCCCACCCCACGCGGCAAACGCGTAGCGCCGAATTCCGATTCGGCGAATCGAGGATAATGACGGGATCGGAATCCCGCCCAACGCGGCAAACGCGTAGCGCCGAATTCCGATTCGGCGAATCGAGGATAATGACGGGATCGGAATCCCACCCCACGCAGGGCCTGGCGGGATCGGAATCCCGCCCCACGCGGCATACGCGTAGCGCCGAATTCCGATTCGGCGATCCCATCCCGTTTTCGGAAGATCACAACGCGACAGGCTGAAGCCTGTCGTCCCAAACAAACAACATTGAAGGAATGTGAAATGAAGTTCTTACTTTCAATCGCCGTCCTTGCCGCCCTAACTGTGGGCTGCTCATCGGACGACAAGAACGACCCGTCAACCGGTCCGGGAGCAAATCATGCGCCGCAGATCGTGAGTGTAACCGCAAGCCCGAACAACGTTAGGACAGGAAGTGGTATGTATGCAGAAGTGACGCGACTGAATTGTATCGCGACGGATTCGGAAGACGATAGCTTAAGATTCAATTGGAGTTGCACATTTGGGCGTTTTGACGACCCGGTTACTGCCCAGTCGCCAAATTGGCGAGCAGATGGATACATTCAAATAGACACTGTCTTTGCCAAGGTCATTGTTTCCGATGGAAGAAGTATAGATACAGATTCTGTGGCCATAAGAGTCACCAGATGATGAAAGCTCATACTGTTTATATCGATGAGGCTGGAAATACCGGCAGTCGATTAATCGATTCGCAGCCATTCCTTTCAATGGTGGCTGTTGGGTTGCCTGAAAATAGACTGACGCATATAATTTCAGCTTTAGAAGCAATGAGAAAGCGAGAAAGGATAGTCGGTGAACTGCATGCGAAGAGTCTGCGAGATTGGAGACGTACTCGGATCGCACGTGAATTACTCGAAGTATTAATGAAGGAAGAGATGTCATTATTTCTGGGAATCTGCGAAAAACACTTTGTTATTTCAACATTTATAGATGACGATTTTCTGGATCCCGCATACAATGACAAGTGCGATAATTCATTCACTTGGCCATTTGGCAAGCGTGAGCGAGCATCGTTAATTCACTCTAAATTATCGGAAGAGGCTGCACAAGCCTGTTCTAATTTCTTTCAGAAAGGTGAAGGTGCCGAAAGCGCACTTGCATTGGTGATTGAATGTCTGAAGGGCACACCACTTCACGAACTTATGTTAGGTGTGAAAATAAATGAACTCGAGGAGACAATTCGGGATTTGAATTGCAATCCAACTGAACATTCGATGAAAAGAGGTGTATTAAAATCGCCAAACTTCTTCACCATTATGGGTATGTTTAGTAAAATTGAATATCATTATCGTTTCGGATTGGTGGCAGATGCAGAGATAATCTTTGATTCTTCACCACAATATGATAGTTCGTTCATTTCCTTTTTTGATCTGCTGAAGAAAGCAAATCCTTCAATCCTTGGAATCGGTCGAGAAATACCTCATATATTCGGATATGAAAGTGTAAAGCAACTGAAATGTGAGTCATCGTCTTCGGAACCGATACTTCAAATTGCAGATGTCATCGCTACCAGCATAAATGATCTAATGACTAAGTTAGCCGCATCACCTGAACCACCGTATTTGGTGGATGATGAGATATTTCTCATTTGGCTTATCTTTCAGCATTGGCATGAATTCGATGATCGATTCTGCGACTATGTGATGTCCGATTTCATGTTCAAAAGAATGTGGGGCACAATTGTCGCTAATACACCAGAGCTTCCAAAATAACAGAGTATGAAATACACAATAACATGTCCCTAACCCTAATCACCTTCCTCCCCGTCTTGGGCGCGGCGATCATCGCGCTGATGCCGGGGAATAATCCGAAGATCATCCGCTGGACGGCATTGGGCACAACGGCTATCGTCCTCGCGCTTGCCATCGGTCTCTACTTCCAGTTCGACGGTGGCTTGCCCGGCATCAACAACCCGGCCGAGTTCCAGTTCAAGGAACATGCGGCGTGGATCCCGATGTGGGGCATCAACTACAGCGTCGGCGTGGACGGCTTGTCGTTCCCGATGGTGCTCTTGACCGCGCTGCTCTGCTTCCTCTGCATACCGGCGTCGTTCGGCATCGAGAAGGGCGTCAAGGGCTACTTCGCGCTCTTCCTGCTGCTCGAAACGGGCATGATGGGGACGTTCGTCGCTCTCGACTTCTTCCTCTTCTACGTCTTCTGGGAGATCATGCTGCTGCCGATGTATTTCCTGATCGGCATCTGGGGCGGGCCAAGGCGGGTCTATGCGGCGATCAAGTTCTTTATCTACACATTAATCGGCTCGGTGCTGATGCTGATCGCGATGCTGGTGCTCTACTTCAATACCGCCGACCCCGCAACCGGCAAGCACACCTTCGACATGCTCGTGATGATGGATCAGACGAATCACACCGGAATGCTGAGCGTCAATTCGGTGCGCATCCTGATGTGGCTTGCGCTCTATGTCGGGTTCGCGATCAAGGTGCCGGTCTTTCCGTTCCACACCTGGCTGCCCGATGCGCACGTCGAAGCCCCGACCGCAATATCGGTTATCCTTGCCGGTGTGCTGCTGAAGATGGGCACTTACGGCCTCTTGCGCATATCCTATCCGATGCTGCCCGATATGACGGTCTATTTCGCGTGGTTCCTGGCGCTGATGGGGACGATCAACATCATTTACGGCGCGTTCTGTGCGATGGCTCAGAAAGACCTAAAGAAACTGGTCGCCTATTCGTCGATCTCGCATATGGGATACGTGATGCTCGGGATGAGCGCCTTCACCGACGCCGGGATGAACGGCGCGGTGTTCCAAATGTTCAACCACGGGACGATCACCGCGATGCTCTTTCTTCTGGTCGGCGTGATTTACGACCGGGCGCACCACCGCGAGATCGAGGGCTTTGGCGGGCTGGCGAACGTAATGCCGCGATATTTGGGAGTGACCGCGCTGGCGTTCTTTGCGTCGATGGGGCTGCCCGGGCTGTCGGGGTTCATCAGCGAGGCAATGGTCTTCATCGGCGCGTTTCCGGTTTGGCGGACCTTCACGATGATCGCGATACTGGGCATTATCATCACAGCGGGCTACTTGCTCTGGACGGTGCAGCGGATGTTCTTTGGAGCGACTAATCCCAAATATGCCGGATTGCCGGAGATCAACCGCCGTGAGTTATTCACGCTTATACCGTTGGGGGCGATCGTGCTCTTCCTCGGCATCTGGCCTCATCCGGTGTTGAATCTGATGAACACCTCGCTGTCGCATCTGGGGCAGATGATGCGCGCCGCAGGACAGATTGCGGGGATGTAGGGAGTGCGGAATGCGGAATGAGGAATGCGGAATGAGGGGGCGAACGGGCGTCATTCCCGCGCAGGCGGGACGGGCACAGGGACGCCGCAGGCGGACAATCCAGAGGACTTGCGGAATAGTATGGACGAGTCTATATTGCATCTTCCAGTTAATGGGAACTGAACCATGACCCAATCCTTATACACTTGAATATTGGGAAGACGACGGCTGGTTCGTCGGCCGGTTGGTCGGGAGCTTCGAATATCTTCAACCAAGAGCAAGTGATGAGTGAGAATATCCATGATAAGTCCATTCGCCTTCCGATAGACCGCGAAAAGGTCGAAGCCTTCTGCAAGAAATGGAAGATCGTCGAACTGTCGCTGTTTGGATCAGTCATCCGGGACGACTTCAGAGAAGACAGTGACGTGGACGTACTGGTGCGGTTTGCGGAGAACTCGCACTGGAGCCTTTTCGATGTAATGCACGCCGAAAACGAACTCGCCGAAATTGTTGGGCGAAAAGTCGATCTGGTCGAGCGCGAAGCCGTCGAGGAGAACCCGAACTGGATTCGCCGCCGGCATATACTTGGACACGCGGAGCGCTTCTATGCAGCGGGATGAATCGCTTCTCTACGACATAGTCTATTCGTGCCATCGGATCATCGACTACACGATTGGCTTGGAACTGAAACTTTCGAGCGGGTGGGGGAGATTCAAGACTCCGTAACCCGGAGGATTGGCATCATCGGTAAAGCGCGCGACTTCTTTCGGATGAGACGAAGGAGGCGCTTCCCGATATTCCTTGGGCGGATATAATCGGTATGCGAATGTCTTGATCCACAATTGTCTGCACCCATTAATAGATATCGTTTCAATTGCCAAAGTCAAAGGAGCCGTGGAGAGGCGACAGAGGCGCTGAAGTCAAGCCTGCCGTATTGCCGAAATGAGTAAGACTGATATTGCTCCCTAATGGCTGGACAAAGAGCTAAGCAAAATTGAAATTGAAGCGGCGATCGAACTCAGCCGGCAGAGATTGGCCAAACTCGAGGCGCGGCGCTGACTATGATAGAAGAATTCGATTAATCGAAGTTGGCCAAAACGTGACGAGTAGAGCATTCCGTCACCCTTCCGTCACCCTTCCGTCACGCGGTATCTCCCGTATGGGATATTAGATACGCCAAATCGGTGACGATGTGACGATTTTTCAACTACACCCGACGTTCCCAAACATGGAAAATGGAAGATGGAAGATGGAACAAAACGTCAATGATCCGATGGAAATGGGGGGATACAAGCCGTTTGAAGAATTCGATATATGGAAACGAGCGTTTGCACTTGCCAAGGCGGCTTATAGGCTGTCTCAGGACAAACGCATCGATTCTGCAACAAGGTCGCAAATGCGCCGGGCTGCCTTGTCGATTCCATCCAATGTCGCCGAGGGATACGAACGACGCATCACCAATGAATTCCGCCAGTTTCTTTCCATCGCCAAAGGCTCTGCCGGGGAACTGCGCACCCAAATCAGATTTGTAAGAGAACTTGAACTTGCAGACAGCAAAACCTGCGACCAATTAATCGAGGAATGCTTTGGACTTGGAGCAATGATCGGCGGTTTTATGAAGACGCTTAAGACCACCCGTTAGCATCGTTCCATTTTCCATCTTCCATTTTCCATGACCATCAACCTCCTCCCCTTCCTCCCCGAACTGATCCTGGCCGGGGGAATTCTCGGGCTGCTGATCGTCGATCTTATTGTCAAGGAGCGGCAAGGTCACATCGCAGCCGGGATCAGCGCGGTGCTGTTAGTCGCCATTGCGGGTGCCGCCCTCGCCGGCGAAGAGAAGGTCGGCGGCTACCTCTTCGGCGCGGTCGTCCAGGACGGCGCGGCGCTCTATTTCCGCTTGCTCTTCATCGCCGCGACGTTGATCAGCATCGCAATGCTCGCCTTCCGCTTCCGGGATGAAGGCGAGCCTTATGTGCTCGTCTTGTCGAGCGTCTTGGGGATGTTCCTGCTGGCCGGTTCAAACGACATCGTAACGCTCTTCGTCGGATTCGAACTGGTCTCGATTCCGTCCTATATCCTTGCCGGCTACGGTCGTAAGGAGCCCAAGTCAGCGGAAGCGGCACTCAAATATGTCCTGTTCGGAGCGATGTCTTCGGGCTTGATGCTCTACGGCTTCTCGCTGCTCTACGGGCTGACCGCGACGACCAGTCTGCCCGAAATGGGCTCAAGGCTTATGGCTCAAGGCTCTGGGGCAGGCGCCGCGACGGTCATCGGGCTGATACTGGTGCTGGCAGGGATTGGCTATAAGATGGCGTTGGTGCCGCTCCACTTCTGGTGTCCGGACGTTTATGAAGGCTCGCCGACGCCGATAACAGCGTTCTTTTCGGTCGCGCCCAAGGCGGCAGGTTTTGCCGCGCTGTTCAGATTATTGCCGCTTTACACCAATGCATCGCCGTTCCTTGGTCTTTCTGCAGTTGGTTTTTTCACCGCCGTTTCGGCGGTTACGATGACCTATGGCAATCTGGGGGCCATCTGGCAGACTTCACTGAAAAGGCTGCTGGCTTATTCATCGATTGCGCATGCCGGCTATATGCTGATGGGATTCTGCGCGGTCGCGGCATTTCCCACAGGCGAAGTCCGTGACCTTGCCGTCGCGAGCGTCATGTTCTACCTTGCCGTCTATATGTTTATGAATTTGGGAGCATTCTTTGTTGTGGACCGGGTAGAACGAATTAAGAATTTAGAATTTAGAATGCAGAATGACGGAGAAGCATCCGATCATATAAGTCGGTTCAGGGGGTTGGGTAAGTCGCATCCGGTACCGGCGCTGCTTATGGCCGTCTTTCTCTTCAGTCTGACCGGCTTGCCGCCACTGGCAGGATTTATCGGGAAGTTTTATCTTCTGGCGGCGCTGGTGAAGGGGGAGTTAATCGCCCTTGCGATAATCGCTATCGCCAACACAGTCGTCTCGCTATTCTACTATATTAGGGTAATCCGGGAAATGTATCTTGATGAACCCGAAGCCATAGAGTGGGAATCAGAAGTTGAATCGTCTCAAAATCGCTGGTTGACGGTGTCATTGGGACTTGCGACTGTGGTGCCAACGATAGTCTTAGGCGTTTTCTTCGGACCGCTTGCGGAGTGGATAGCAGGGAGGCTGTAGTTCTGTTCATGCGTATCTATTCACAACGTCATTATTAATGGGTGCAGATAATTGTGGTATTATCCAGTAGGGCAGGCAGGAATGCCTGCCCTTTGGACGGACAAGAATGTCCGTCCTACTGATGCTACTATTTGATGCCCCGATTAATATAAGATGCGCATAACTGGATTGATGTCATGCTGACGCAGTGAAGCATCTCGCTTTAGAGCAGAAACGAGACCCTTCACATCGTTCAGGCTTAGATCACTAATGAGAGTCTATAAATTTCAAGCGGACATTCAATCTCTTACGCTCCCGCTACTCCTAAATATGCTTCCTGCACCCGCCGATCGCCCGTCAGGTCCACCGCTCGCCCGCTTAGCGTAATGATCCCGGTTTCCAGGCAGTAAGCGCGGTGCGACACTCGAAGAGCCGCCCGGGCGTTTTGCTCAACCAACAAGATTGAGCGCCCCGTCGCCACGAGCCGCTCAATTGTCTCGTAAATCCGCTGCACAAGCAGTGGCGCCAGCCCCAGTGACGGTTCATCGAGCAACATAAGCCTCGGCTCGGCCATAAGGCCGCGCGCAATAGCCAGCATTTGTTGCTCCCCGCCCGACAACGTTCCCCCCATTTGTCGCAGTCTCTCCTTCAGGATAGGGAACAGGTTGAGCACCTCCTCAAATCTGTCGGAATATCTCTCTCTGCGGAGTGAAGTTTGCAGTCCGGGGTGAGGCGCCGTATCTTCGCTCCTCGTTATTGCATCTTTCCTTTCCTCCCGATACGTAATCGGCTTATTACCTCCAACGTATCCTCCCATAAGGATATTCTCGTCGACCGTAAGGCGCGGGAATATTCGCCGACCTTCCGGGACCTGAACGATACCACGACGGACTCGTTCGACTGGCGAAAGGCTGCCAATCTCCTCGCCATCGAACCGAATCGACCCTATCGCCGGGGCTATGCCGCTTAATGCCATTAGTGTTGATGACTTGCCGGCGCCATTCGATCCGATGAGGGCTACTGCTTCACCGGCTCCAACATCCAGGTCGATGCCATTGACTGCCGTGACTCCACCATACCGGACCGTGAGGTTTCGCACCTCGAGCAGCAGTGCCATCAGAGTCTGCTACTCATACCGAATCGCTTCGACCGGATCGAGTTTGGCGGCCCGCCGTGCCGGGTAGATCGTCGCCAGAAGCGTCAGGAGCATCGCCACCAAGGCGACGACGACAAAGTCCAATCCCTGCATCCGAACCGGCAGCGAATCGAGAAAGTAAACATCCCCC
>Ga0194120_10012070_pt1 | contig 10223 bp, 9 predicted proteins | sample TA2MahCa65mmetaG_FD_148642 | JGI IMG/M metagenome (GOLD analysis project Ga0194120, IMG submission 148642) | Freshwater microbial communities from Lake Tanganyika, Tanzania - TA2015019 Mahale Deep Cast 65m | ecosystem: Environmental > Aquatic > Freshwater > Lake | place: Tanzania: Lake... | reverse complement strand
AAAGAAGGATTCTCTAATTGGAGATCTGAACTACAGATTTCAGAATTACTAGAAGATTGGCAAGAAAAAAATCGTAAAGATGGAGTTGATGGATTAAGTCAATCAACAGTGGATGCTTATCGCCGTGAAAATCCAGGTTCTAAACTTCAAACCGCAGTAACCGAAAAAAAGCCTACTGGCAAAAGGGCTGATCGTCGCAAGTCCTTTTGCCGTCGTATGAAAGGTATGAAAGCAAAACTAACCTCTGCAAAAACTGCAAGAGACCCAGATTCAAGAATTAATAAAGCTCTACGTCGTTGGAATTGTAATTAAATTTTTTTATGACTGATAATGTATACCTTGGCAATCCAAATTTAAAAAAAGCAAATACACAGATTGAATTCACCGAAGACCAAGTTATTGAGTTCTTAAGGTGTAAGGAAGATCCTGTATACTTTGCAAGAAATTACATTAAGATTGTTTCCTTGGATCATGGTCTAGTACCTTTTGAACTATATCCATTTCAAGAAAAATTAATCGATAACTTTCATAAGAATAGATTCAATATTTGTAAGATGCCTCGTCAAACAGGTAAGTCAACGACTGTTGTATCATATTTGTTACATTATGCAGTGTTTAATGATAACGTTAATATAGCTATTCTAGCAAACAAAGCATCTACAGCGAGAGATCTTCTTCAAAGGTTACAACTTGCTTATGAAAATTTACCAAAGTGGATGCAACAAGGTATTATATCATGGAACAAAGGATCTTTAGAATTAGAAAATGGCTCCAAGATTTCATCTAACTCTACTTCATCATCTGCTGTCAGAGGCGGATCCTATAATATCATCTTTCTTGACGAGTTCGCGTTCATACCGAATCACATTGCTGATGACTTCTTTGCCTCTGTTTATCCTACTATTTCTTCTGGACAAAGCACGAAGGTAATTATTGTATCTACACCACGTGGTATGAATCACTTCTACCGTATGTGGCATGATTCTGAACGTAATAAAAACGAATATGTGCCAACAGAAGTTCACTGGTCAGAAGTGCCTGGTAGAGATTCTGTGTGGAAGGAGCAAACAATTGCTAATACTTCTGAACAACAATTTAAAGTTGAGTTTGAGTGTGAATTTTTAGGATCTGTCAATACTCTTATTAATCCTTCAAAACTTAGAAATTTAGTTTACGAAGATCCCATTAAAAGAAATGCTGGTTTAGATATCTATGAACATCCAATTGAAGAACACAATTACTTAATGACCATTGACGTTGCTCGTGGACTTGGTAACGACTATTCAGCGTTTATCGTGTTTGATATTACAAACTTTCCATACAAAGTTGTCGCAAAGTATCGGAATAATGAAATCAAACCAATGTTATTTCCCAGTATCATTTATGAAGTTGCTAAAGGATATAATGATTCTTGGGTATTAGTTGAGGTTAATGATATTGGAGATCAAGTAGCAAATATTTTACACTTTGATTTGGAATATGACAATGTTTTAATGTGTGCTATGAGAGGTCGTGCTGGGCAACTAGTTGGTTCTGGATTTAGCGGTAAGAAATCTCAACTTGGTGTAAGAATGACCGCTACAGTTAAAAAATTAGGTTGTTCTAATTTGAAAACATTAATGGAGGATGATAAGTTACTAACCGTCGATTATGATATTATTTCAGAATTAACAACTTTTGCACAGCGTCATAATTCCTTCGAAGCGGAAGAGGGATGCAATGATGACCTTGCGATGTGTCTTGTTATTTTTTCTTGGTTAGTCGCTCAAGATTATTTTAAGGAAATGACAGATAATGATGTTCGTAAACGGATTTATGAAGAGCAAAAAAATCAGATTGAACAGGACATGGCACCATTTGGATTTATTTTAGATGGTTTAGACGAACCTTCATTTGTAGATAATGATGGTGATAGATGGCACGTGGATGAGTACGGTGATCGCTCATATATGTGGGAATATAAGTAAATGGATTTTGATGATCAAATAGAAATAGAACATTTATTATTTTCAGAGAGAAAGTGTAGAGTCTGTGGAGAAACAAAAGATCTTGTAGATGGGTTTTATTTAACTAGAAAAGGAAGAGGTGCTTTTCCATCCGCATACTCTTACGAATGTAAAGAATGCACTAAAAAGAGAACTATCTCCACGAGAAAAAAAATCCGAAGAGTATTTAATTGGGAATATCCTGATTGGTAAATGTTCATGGATGGCTTCCCCACTGAAAGTAGTCGTTTTAATAAATATTTCTAGAATAATTCTGGATAGCACGGAGAAAAAAGATGCCGTTAAATTTAGCATCTCCTGGAATTGTAATTAGAGAAGTTGATTTAACTATAGGTAGAGTTGATGCCACTAATGGTGGTGTTGGTGCTATTGTCGCACCTTTTGCTAAGGGTCCTGTAGATTCACCGACTCTAGTAGAAAATGAAGCAGATTTACTTAGATCCTTTGGTGAACCTTATAATACGGACAAGCATTATGAGCATTGGATGGTTTCCTCTTCATATTTGGCATATGGTGGTAACCTAAGAGTTGTAAGAGCAGACGACGTTGATTTAACAAATGCATTTGTTGGATCTGCCACTAGTATTAAAATTAAAAGTTTAGATCACTATAATCAACTTGGATACGACGAGAACACAATCAGTGATGTTACCTTTGCTGCGAAGAATCCTGGTTCTTGGGCAAATGGAATTAAAGTTGCCATCATTGATTCAAAGGCAGACCAAATTTTAAGTGGTATTAGCACATCAGTCGCTTCAGGAATTACAACTATTCATGTTGGATATGGTGTAACTCAGGCAATTTCTTCAACCTTGCCTGGAAACGGGGCAACTTCAACACTTGACGGCCATCTTAAGGGTATCATTACACAAATCAGTGGATCTAGTATTTACGTTAAAGTTCTCTCTCACGTGTCTGCTGCAGGAACAGTAACTGCAGTTGATTATCAACCATCAGGAATATATGCTTTTTCATCTTCTGGAACTGTTGCTATTCACACAAATGGACAAGCAACATCCGCAGGATCAACCTCATATACTTCACAACTTGATTGGTTTGACCAACAGACAATTTCATTAACTAGTTCAACTATTTCTTGGAACACAATTTCAAATAGACCTGGAACTTCTAGTTACGCAGCAGCAAGAAATTCAAGATTTGATGAACTTCATGTTGTTGTTATTGATGATAAAGGAGAAGTAAGTGGAAATGCAGGAACAATTCTTGAAAAGCACCTTTCACTTTCTAAGGCAACGGACGCAGAGTATTCAGTAGGAAGCACTGCATACTGGAGAAAATATCTTTCTAATGTTTCTCAACAGGTTTTTGGTGGTTCTGCCCCTTCTGGAATTACAACAACAGGATATAGCTCGGCGTTTACCCTTGAGAGCGATATTGGATGGGATCAACCATCAGATGGAATAACATTTGCCGCTGCAGGTTCTAGTACTCTAACTCTTGGAGGAGGTAAAAATTATAATGGTGGAACTGATATTACAGTATCTGGATCACTAACCTCAACCTTGGGTAAATTATCGTCAGGATACGATTTATTTGAAAATACTGAAAACTTTGATGTAGATTTTCTATTGATGGGATCTGCAAATTATGCAAAAGAAACTGCACAGGCACTTGCAAATAAACTAATTTCTGTTGCTGAACTAAGAAAAGATGCTCTTGCATTTATTTCACCACATCGTTTATCATTCTTAAATGATTCTTCAGCAGGAACAGTGACTGTTAATTCTGATGCAGATATTACTGCTAACCTTATTAGTTTCTACGCACCTGTAACTTCATCAACTTACGCTGTATTTGATAGTGGATATAAGTACATGTATGATAGATTCAGTGATACCTTCAGATATGTCCCACTTAATGGTGATATTGCTGGAACTTGTGCAAGAAATGATCTTAACAACTTCCCATGGTTCTCACCAGCGGGAACTTCCAGAGGTGCAATTCTAAATGCTGTTAAACTAGCATACAACCCAAGTAAAGTACAAAGAGATAAACTTTACTCCAATAGAATTAATTCAGTTATCTTCTCCCCTGGTGATGGTATCATTCTCTTTGGAGACAAAACTGGATTTGGTAAGTCATCGGCATTTGATAGAATCAACGTCCGTAGACTCTTTATCTACCTTGAAAATGCTATTGCAGCAGCTGCTAAAGATCAACTCTTTGAGTTCAATGATGAAATTACAAGAACAAACTTTGTAAATATTGTTGAACCATTCCTCCGTGATGTTCAATCCAAGAGAGGTATTTTTGATTATGTTGTTATCTGTGATGAAACAAATAATACTGCTGCTGTCATTGATAATAATGAATTTGTAGCAGACATCTTCATTAAACCAAATAGATCAATCAACTTCATTGGTCTTACCTTTGTTGCCACCAGAACTGGTGTCTCCTTTGAAGAAGTAATCGGTAACGTTTAATCAAACTTAGAGGTAAAAAACAATGCCAACTAGAAATCAATTAAATCCACCCCCACTAAGAAAGATTACTGACTTCAAAAGTAAGCTAACTGGTGGTGGCGCTCGCTCTAACCTATTTGAGTGTGAACTTTCTTTTCCAAACGCAGTAAGCGTAGACGGATTGAATGATATTCTCAATAAAGCTAGATTCCTTGTTAAAGCAGCAAACTTACCTGCTTCTAATGTTGCTTCAATTGAAGTTCCATTTAGAGGAAGAGTTCTTAAAATTGCTGGAGATAGAACATTTGATACCTGGACAATTACAGTTATCAACGACACTGATTTTGCTATTCGTTCTGCTTTTGAAAAGTGGATGAATACAATTAACAGAGTTTCAGATAACACTGGTACAACTGATCCTGCATCGTATCAAGCAGATGCTTATGTTTATCAGTTGGATCGTAGTGGTGACACTCTGAGAAAATATCATTTCTATGATGTTTTCCCAACACAAGTTGCTCCTATTGAACTTTCATATGATGCACAAGGTATTCAAGAATTTACTGTTGAACTTCAAGTTCAGTGGTGGGAGGCAGTTAAAGGTAGTGGTTCAAATGCTGGCGGAGAAGATATCAACTAAATAGTGTATATTAACAGATAAACAGTTTATACGATGGCAAAACTTTTTGGGTTTTCTATTGAGGATAGTCAGAAAAAACCACCTTCAGTAATATCCCCCGTCCCTCAAACCAATGAGGACGGGGTTGATAATTATATTGCTAGTGGTTTTTATGGTCAATATTTAGATATTGAAGGTGTATATCGTTCAGAACACGACTTAATTAAAAGGTATCGTGAAATGGCACTACATCCAGAGTGTGATGGTGCCATTGAAGATGTTGTAAATGAAGCAATAGTTAGTGATCTTTATGATTCGCCAGTGGAAATTGAATTATCAAACTTGAATGCAAGTGAAAAGTTAAAGAAAACAATTAGAGAAGAATTTAAATACTTAAAAGAAGTTTTAGATTTTGATAGAAAAGCACATGAAATTTTTAGAAATTGGTATGTTGATGGAAGACTGTATTATTTAAAAGTTATTGACCTAAAAAATCCTCAGGCAGGCATTCAGGATTTAAGATATATTGATCCAATGAAGATGAAATATGTTCGTCAAGAAAAAAAGACGGATAGAAGAAATATTGCAAATTTAAATCTGGTAAGAAATGGTCAGAATACTCCAGTGGTTGAACCAGAAATAGAAGAATACTTTGTCTATACACCAAAACCAAATTATCCAAGTGGGATGATTTCTGGTGGCGGATCGAGAGATTCTGTCAAGTTTGCAAAGGATACAATCTCATATTGTAGTTCTGGACTTGTTGATAGAAACAAGGGCACGGTGCTTTCTTATATGCATAAAGCAATCAAAGCACTTAATCAATTAAGAATGATTGAAGATTCTTTAGTAATCTATCGTTTATCAAGAGCACCTGAGCGTAGGATTTTCTATATTGATGTAGGAAATCTGCCAAAAGTAAAAGCAGAGCAATATCTAAAAGAGGTTATGTCTCGCTATAGAAATAAACTTACTTATGACGCAAGCACCGGTGAAGTTCGTGATGATCGTAAGTTCATGAGTATGATGGAAGATTTTTGGCTTCCAAGAAGAGAAGGTGGGAGAGGAACAGAAATCACCACACTACCAGGTGGTCAGAATCTTGGAGAACTAACTGATGTTGAATATTTTCAGAAAAAATTATATAGAGCACTTGGAGTTCCAGAGTCAAGAATTGCCTCTGATGGTGGATTCAATCTAGGACGATCATCAGAAATTTTAAGAGATGAACTTAAATTTGCTAAGTTTGTTGGTCGTCTGAGGAAAAGATTTTCTCAGATGTTTAACGATATGTTGAGAACGCAATTGATTCTCAAGAATATTGTGACTCCAGAAGATTGGGAAATAATGAGTGATCACATTCAGTATGATTTCTTATATGATAATCAATTTGCTGAACTTAAGGAAGCAGAACTTTTACAAAATAGACTTGGTATTCTTGCAACTGTTGAACCTTATATTGGTAAGTATTATTCAACAGAATATGTAAGAAAAAGAATTCTTCGACAAACTGATACAGAAATTATTGAAATTGATGAGCAAATTGAAAATGAAATTAAATCTGGTATTATTCCAGATCCTTCACAGGTAGATCCAATTACTGGTGAACCATTACCACAGCAAGGTGAAGGTGCTGGTATGGAAGGAATGGGGCAAGATGCAATGAGTATAGGTGAAGTTCCAGCAGAACCAGATTTAGAAACACAAGGCGCTGTCACTGATGCAAATATGCAAAAAGACGTTAAGAAGGCAGAGATATAAATAAAAAATATAACTCACAATTTTTATGGATAATATTATCGATTTGATTGCAACTGATGCGTCTCCACATGAAATCACTGATACCATCAAGAGCCTTCTTTATGCAAAAGCAGCAGAAAGAATTGATGTTGCAAGACCAATTGTTGCAGCAACTCTTTTTTCTGAGGATGAACTAGAACAAGATCAAGAGGAAGAGGAACAAGAGGAATGATTACAAAGATTTTAGCTGATGAACTAAACTTACCGATAACCACAGGTGCAGCAACTAGTTTTAGTGAGGCAACTGTTGTTCGTCTTGTAAATACAGATTCATCTGCACGGATCGTTACCGTTGTGCAAACTCAAAGTGGCACCGGTGTCGGGTCAATAACAATGCCTCCAAATTCAGTTGAGTTTTTGGTAAAAACGGCAAGTCATTGTGTATTTGCCAATAGTGCTCTTGTTAGGGGAACAAAAGTAGGATTTGCAAACTAAAACAATGAAACTTATCACAGAAGAAGTATCAAAGGTAGAGTTCATCACTGAAGGTAAAGGTGTTGGACAAAGATGTTACATTAAAGGAATTTTCTTGCAGGCGGAGCAAGTAAATAGAAATGGGAGAATGTATCCCATGTCTATTATGGAAAGAGAAGTAAATCGTTACAACGAAAACTTCATCGGTAAAGGTCGTGCTCTTGGTGAACTAGGTCATCCAGATGGTCCAACCGTAAATCTTGATAGAGTTTCACATAAAATTTGTGAACTTGCTAGAGATGGAAATAATTTTATTGGTAAAGCTCAACTTCTTGAAACACCAATGGGTAAAATTGCACACTCACTAATTAAAGAGGGTGTTTGCTTAGGTGTTTCTTCACGTGGTGTTGGATCACTTAGAGTGACTAATGAAGGTCATAAAATTGTAGGCGAAGATTTTATGCTTGCTACTGCTGCTGATATTGTTGCTGATCCATCTGCACCTGACGCATTTGTTCAGGGAATTATGGAAGGTAAAGAGTGGGTGTGGGAAGGTGGTATTCTTCGTGAACAACTTGCTTCTCAAACTCAAAGAAGAATTAACACTCTTGTCGATCAAAAAAGACTTGAAGAGCATAAGTTGAATTTATTCAATGAATTTCTTTCAAATCTTTAATTTATAAATAAATATAGATTAAATATACAAAATCTAAAACAAATGTCCGTTGGTAGAAATTTACAAGAAATGGAAAACGTAGTAACCAAAGGGGCTGCACCTGCTGAGCCAATGACTTCGGCTGGTATTCCAGTTGAAGACCTCGGCGGTCCTACTCCCGAAAATTATCGTCCCGATGACGATTCAGCAAAACTCAATACTCCTGGCGCATCTTTGGCTCAGGTCAAAAATGTTGTTAATGCGAAAGCAGCGGCAGCAGATGCAATGAAGGAAGAATCTGAGGAAGAAGAAGACGTCATTGAAGAAGAAACAGACGAGGAAGAAGATCTCGAAGCTGGTGAAGAGGGTGATGACGAAGAAGAGGAAACTGATGAGGAAGAAGTAGTAGAAGAAGATTTTGACATCGAAGAAGATGTTAATGCTCTTCTTGCTGGCGAAGAACTTTCCGAAGAGTTTCAAGAAAAAGCACGTACAATCTTTGAAGCGGCAATCAGATCAAAAGTTGCCGAAATCAGAGGTTCTCTTCAAGAGGCTTATGAATCCGCTCTTGTAGAAGAGATTACTACTATCAAGTCTGAACTCACAGAAAGACTTGATGCATATCTAGAGTATGTTGCTGATGAGTGGTTCCAAGAGAATGCACTCGCAGTTGAGCACGGACTTAAAACTGAAATGACTGAGAGTTTCCTCTCAGGCATGAAGCAACTTTTTGAAGATCATTATGTAACTGTTCCTGAAGATAGATATGATGTAATCGAGAGCATGGTAGATAAACTAGATGAAATGGAGTCAAAACTCAACGAGCAAATTCAAAGAAATGTTGCTCTTAATAAAAGATTAGCCGAGTCAGTTGCTGATGTAATCTTTGCAGAAGTCGCTGAGGGTCTTGCACTTTCTCAGAAGGACAAACTCGCTTCTCTTGCCGAAAATGTTGAGTTTGAAAGTGAAGCAGACTATCGTGAGAAGCTGGTAACACTGAGGGAATCATATTTCCCATCAAATGCTGGTACTCAAAGAAGCGCAACTGAAAATCTCTCAGAAGAAGTAAATCAAACCGAGCAAGAGGCTCTTAATGAGTCTGTTTCTCCAATGATGGCTGCTTATTTAGAGACTCTTTCAAGAGCTTCTAAAAAGTGATTTTTAAATCATAATCAAACAACAATTTTTTCTAAAGAGGTAAAAACAAATGCAAATGTTCAATGCAGAATATTTGCAGGAGAAGTGGGCACCTATCCTGGACTATGAGGGTCTTGATCCAATCAGAGATTCGCATCGCAGATCGGTAACCGCTGTCCTGCTTGAAAACCAAGAAAGAGAACTTCGTGAAGAGAGAGCATTTCTCTCCGAAGCTCCAACCGTCAACACAAATACCGGTGCCAATGCAGGTTTCTCTGCTGGTGCATCAACTCCTGTTGCTGGTTTCGATCCCGTTCTGATCTCACTGATCAGACGTGCAATGCCTAACCTGGTTGCTTATGACCTGGCAGGTGTTCAACCAATGAATGGTCCTACTGGACTCATCTTCGCAATGCGTTCCCGCTACAACAATCAGACCGGAACTGAAGCATTCTTCAACGAAGTTGATACTGCATTCTCTGGTCAAGATAGTGGCAAAAATCTTACCAGTGGATTTACTGGTGGTGCTGTTGGTCTTGGTACTACAAGCCAGCAAGGAACCAACCCTGGTGCGCTTGATCCTACCGTAACCTCATCTGGCGATGCAACTACCTACAACGTAGGTCAGGGTATGCGTACAGATGACGCCGAGAACCTTGGACAGGGTGCTGGCGATCACTTCAACGAAATGGCATTCTCGATTGAGAAAGTCACCGTTACTGCAAAATCACGTGCTCTGAAAGCCGAGTATTCACTCGAACTCGCACAAGACCTGAAGGCAATTCATGGTCTGAATGCAGAGGCTGAGCTTGCTAACATCCTCAGCACTGAAATTCTTGCTGAAATCAACCGCGAAGTTATCCGTACCATCTATAACGTTGCTGAGTCTGGTGCTCAAGCAAATACCGCTACTGCTGGTACTTTCGACCTCGATGTTGACTCCAACGGTCGTTGGTCTGTTGAGAAGTTCAAGGGTCTTATCTTCCAAATCGAGCGCGATGCCAACGCAATCGCACAAAGAACTCGTAGAGGGAAGGGTAACATGATCCTCTGCTCTGCTGATGTTGCTTCGGCACTCACCATGGCAGGTGTTCTTGATTACACCCCTGCACTCAACGCTAACCTCAACGTTGATGATACTGGTAACACCTTCGCTGGTGTTCTGCAAG
>Ga0194120_10012069_pt1 | contig 10224 bp, 10 predicted proteins | sample TA2MahCa65mmetaG_FD_148642 | JGI IMG/M metagenome (GOLD analysis project Ga0194120, IMG submission 148642) | Freshwater microbial communities from Lake Tanganyika, Tanzania - TA2015019 Mahale Deep Cast 65m | ecosystem: Environmental > Aquatic > Freshwater > Lake | place: Tanzania: Lake... | reverse complement strand
GGCCCTGGCCGGGGGGCGGCGATGAGCACGATCCTGGCACCGCTGTCGCGCCTGGAAGGCCACGCGGTGTTGCGGCAGCGCTGGTTCGTGGCCGCCGTGCTCCTCGCGGTGGCGATGGTGGGCTTCTTCTACGTGCTGGCCACGCGCGAGTCCGACGTGCTCGGCTTCACCGGCTACGGCCGCGTCATGGCCGGTGTGGTGCAGGCCTCGCTCATCTTCGTGCCGCTCCTCGCCCTGCTTGCCACCGCGCAGGCCGTGCCATCGGCTCGCGACAGCGGTGTGCTCGAGTGGTACATGACCCTCCCCGTCGATCGCCCCGCCGCCTTCCGGGCCCTGTGGTGGCCGCGGCTGGTGGCCGTCGCGGGACCGGCGGCCCTGGCCACCCTTTGCCTCGGCGGCGTGGCGCTGGTTACCGGGCGGGCCGTCGAGCCACAACTCTGGGCCTCCTTGCTGGCGCTCTTGTCGGGGCAAGCCTTCTGCTTCGCCGCCCTCGGCATGATGATCGGCGCCTACAGCCGATCCTCGGAGAGCGCCCTGGTGCGGGCGCTCCTGCTCTGGGCGGCGTGCGCGCTGCTGGTCGACTTCATCGTGCTGGGCTTGCTGTTGCGCTGGGACCTCTCCCCCTTCGCGGTGTTCGCCACCGCCAGCCTCAACCCGATGCAAGCGGGGCGCGTGGGCATCCTCGCCAGCATCGACCCCGAGATGGGCGCCCTCGGGCCGGTGGGCACCTGGGCGGTGGTCACCCTCGGCGCCCCGCTCACCACCCTCTGGGGGCTAGGATGGCCCTTCCTGGTGGGGGTCCTGGCCCTCGCCCTCGGGCGGTGGCGCTTCTTGCGGGGCGACGTGCTCTGACGCCGCGCGCGCCCGCGAGCAGGAAGTCACGTCGTTGCATGTCGCAACGTGGCAAGCCTGGCGCGCGGCCGGAGGCGAGGTGGCGAACAGGCCGCGATAGGGGCGCCCGCGATGCGCCCCACCCACCACCACCTGCAGGGCCGGGACTACGCCGCCCTGGAGTGGGGCGAGCGCGGGGGCGTCCCCACCGTGCTGCTGCACGGCTACCTCGACCACGCCGGCGCCTGGTCGCGCGTGGCCCTGGGGCTCGATGGCTGGATCGTGGCCTACGACCACCGCGGCCACGGGCTCTCGCCTCACTGCGGCCCCGGCGAGACCTACCACTTTCCCGACTACCTCGCCGATCTCGACGCGCTGCTCGGCCAGATCGGCCCCGCCAGGCTGGTGGGCCACAGCATGGGCGGGACCATCGCCTCGATGTACGCCGGGGTCCGTCCCGAGAAGGTCGTGGCGCTCGTCACCGTCGACGGGCTCGGCCTCTTCGACTCGTCCACCCAGTCGGCCGAGCGCATGACGCAGTTCCTCGACGAGGTGGCGCGGTCGCCGGTCAACAAGGTCTTTCCCTCGGTCGAGGCCGCCGCCGCCCGGCTGCGGCACAGCAACCCGGCGATCGACGATGCCTGGGCACGCGAGCTGGCCGCGCGCATCCTGCGGCCGGTCGAGGGCGGCTTCACGTGGACCTGGGACGCGCGCCATCGCATCCGCGGGCCCATCCCCTACCGCCACGACAACCACGCCCAGTTCTTGCGACGGATCCGCTGCCCCGCGCTCGCCGTGCGTCCCGAGCATAGCCCCTTCGCTGCCGCCGACGTCGCCCACCTGGAATCGCTGGTGCCGGGCATCCGGCGGGTTACCGTCCCCGGGGCCACGCACATGGTACACCTCGACCGGCCCGCCGAACTCGCCGCGGTGATCCGGTCTTTCCTCGACGCCGTCGACGCTCGGCCCTCCACGGGATAAAGGGGCCGGCCGGAGCAGCCCCATGCCCAAACGTCGTCACGTTGTCATCACCGGTGGAGGCCGCGGCATCGGCGCGGAGATCGCACGCCGTTTTGCCACCCTCGGTGATCGCATCACCGTCCTCGCGCGCACGCGAGAGGAAGTCGAGAAGGTCGCCGACGAGGTGGGCGGCTACGGCGTTCGCTGCGACGTGGGCGAGCCAGCGAGCGTCGAGGCGGCGTTCATGGCGGCGGGGCCGGTCGACGTGCTGGTCAACAACGCGGGCGTGGCTCGTTCCTCGCCGGTGCTCAAGACCGACGTGCGCGTGTGGGACGAGCACCTCAAGGTCAACCTCACCGGCGCTTTCCTCTGCTCGCTCAAGGTGCTCCCGGGCATGGCCAGTCGCGGCAACGGGCGCATCATCAACGTGGCCAGCGTGGCCGGGCTCAAGGGCTATCCCTACCTGGCCGCCTACTGCGCCAGCAAGCACGGTCTCGTGGGCCTCACGCGGGCGCTCGCGGCGGAGTACGCCGAGAAGGGCGTGACCGTCAACGCGATCTGCCCCGGCTACGTGGAGTCGCCGCTCCTCGACCACGCCATCCAGAACATCGTCGACAAGACTGGTCGCGACAGCGACGAGGTTCGTCGCGAACTCGAAGACCGCAACCCCCAGCACCGCTTCCTCGGCGCCGAGGAGATCGCGGCGATGTGCGTGTACCTCGCGAGCGAGGAGGCCCGGGGTGTCAACGGCCAGGCGCTGTCGATCTGCGGCGGCGAGCTCAACAGCTAGGATGCCGGTTTCCCCCGCAGGGGTTGTCCACGAGGACGGCCCGGTGGAGCCCGAGGGCTGGGATCCACCCCGGGGCTACAGTAACGGCTACCGCCTGGGCGACATCCTGTTCGTGGCCGGGCAGGTGGCGTGGGACGAGCGCCAGCGGATCGTGGGCGAGGGCGACTTCGCCTTGCAGTTCCGGCAGGCGCTCCGGAACGTGCGCGCGGTGCTCGACGCCGCGCGCTGCCCACCCAGCCGCGTGGGCCGCGTGACCATCTACGTCGTCAACAAGAACCACTACCTCGCCGAGCTGAAGGCCGTGGGCGCGGCCTGGCGCGAGGTGTTCGGCCGGCATTACCCCGCGATGTCGCTGGTACAGGTGGCCGACCTGCTGGAAGACAACGCGCTGGTCGAGATCGAGGCCACGGCGGTCTTGCCGTGAGGGTGGAGATCGACGCGGGCGTCGCGACACTCTGGCTGTCGCGACCTGATCGTCTCAACGCGCTCACCTTCGAGGAGTACGCGGCGCTGGTGGCGTGGTTCAGGGCACCGCCGGCGGGCGTGCGGGCCGTCGTGGTCACCGGCGAGGGCCGTGCCTTCTGCTCGGGCGGCGACGTGGAAGACATCATCGGGCAGCTCTTCAGTCGCGACATGGAGGGGCTGCTGGCCTTCACCCGCATGACCGTCGACCTGGTGCGCGCGATGCGCAACTGCAAGGCACCGATCGTCGCCGCCGTCAACGGGGTGGCGGCGGGGGCCGGGGCGATCATCGCCATGGCGAGCGACCTGCGCATCGCCTCGCCCCGCGGGCGGGTGGCCTTCCTCTTCAACAAGGTGGGCCTCTGCGGCGCCGACATGGGCGCGGCGCACCTGTTGCCGCGCATCGTCGGGCTCGGGCGGGCCTCGGAGATGCTTCTCCTCGGCGACACCGTCGACGCCGACAGCGCGCTGCGGGCGGGCCTCTTCAACCGGGTGGTGCCGGAAGACACGCTCCTCGACGAGGCTCGGGCCATGGCCGCGCGCATCGCCGCCGGCCCCGCCTTCGCCAACGGGATGACCAAGGAAGCGCTCAACCGCGAGCTGGACGTGTCGCTCGACACGGCCCTGGAGATGGAGGCCCAGGCCCAGGCCATCTGCATGGTCCACCCCGACTTCCGCGCCGCCTACGAGGCGTGGAAGGCGAAGAAAGTCTAGTGCTCACCGAGCAGTTCCCCTACTTCTTCGCGCCCGAGCACGCCGGGCTGGAGGCGCGGGCGCGGGACTTCGTGGCGGCGGGGAGCATCGCCGACCGCGTGGCCGCCCTCGGCGCCGCCGGGCTGCTCGCTCGTCGCGACACTCGCTCGCTCGCCGTCGCCCGGCGACAGCTCGCCTACCGCGACCCCCTCACCGACCTCGCCTTCGTCATCCAGGAGCTCGGTTGCACGCCGCTGGAGTCGGCCGCGGTGCTCCCCGAGGTGGTGGCCGATGCCCGGGCCGGTCGTCGCGTGCTGGCCTTCGGCCTCACCGAGCCGGGCGCCGGTTCCGACGTGCGCGCCGTCGCCACCGCGGCCGTGGAAACGGCCGGTGGTTGGCGCCTCACCGGCACCAAGCACTTCATCAGCAACGCCCCCGATTGCGACGGGGCCGTGGTCTTCGCGCGGGCGCCCACCGGGGTGGCCGCCTTCTTCGTCGAGGCCCCGGCAACCGAGGCGCAGCGGGTGGCCAGTCACAGCATCGGGCGCCTGGTCCTCGACGACACGCCGGCCACGCTGGTGTCGCCCCGCGGCTTCGCGCTCGCCTTCGGCACGCTGGAGCGCTGTCGCCCGTCGGTGGGCGCCGCCGCCGTCGGCCTCGCCGCCCGTGCGCTCGACGAGACGCTGGCCCACGTGCGCCGTCGCCAGCAGTTCGGCGCCCCGCTCGCCGATCTCCCGGTGGTGCGCCTGCGCCTCGCCGAGATGAAGAACGAGCTCGACATCGCCGCGCTGGCCACGCTCCACGCCTGCTGGACCCGCGACCACGCCCAGGGCGCGCGCGTGGGACCGGTGATGGCCTTCGGCAAGGTGGTGGCCACCGAGGCCGCCCAGCGCGTGATCGACACCGCCGTCCAGCTCCACGGGGGCCAGGGCGTCGAGGAGGGCTCCGTGGTGGAGATGCTCTACCGCGCCGTGCGCCCGCTGCGCATCTACGAGGGCGCCACCGACGTGCTCCTCGGCGTGATCGGCGATCAATTGGCGCAATTGGTGCCGGAGGTTAAGGGTTAAGACTTAGCCCTTGCCGCGTCAACCCCTCAGCCGCGCCTCGCGACGATTTCCCACACCGGCGGCATCACGATGAACTGGTCGCGGGAGGCCTCGATCTCCGCGAGCGAGCCGAGGAATCGGTCGCGGAGCTCGTCGCTGATCTCCCCCATCTGCGCCAGCCGCGGCGCGTAGTTTCGCCACCACGTGCTCGCCCACTGGAACATGGTGTCGCCTGCGAAGCCGAAGCGCTGGTGCACGTCGACGTGTTCCAGCTCGAATCCATGTCGCGACAGGATCCCAGGAAGACGCCCGCACACGTCGGGATCGCCGCCCCGCGCGCGCCAGGACCGGGCGGTGGCGGCGACGACCTCGGTCCACTCGGGCCGTCGCGGCGCCGAGGTCATCGTGGTGTAGTTGAAGTAGTCGTGGACCACCAGGCGCCCACCCGGCCGGAGCAGGCGAGCCGCTCCCGCCACCACCGCCTCCGGGTCGGGCACGAAGCACAAGAGCCACCGCGCGTAGGCGAGGTCGAAACACCCATCGACGAACGCCGACGCCCGTTGCACGTCGCCCACCACCGCCCGGAGGTTGGGGACCCCCCGCCCGTTGGCAGCCTCGACGAAGCTCGCCGACTCGTCGATCCCCACCACCCGCCCCTCCGAGCCCACCATCGCCGCGAGGTCCACGCTGGCGAAGCCGGGCCCGCAGCCGAGGTCGATCACGCTCTGCCCGCGCAGCAGCCGCGCCCGCTTCCACGCCGCGTGCGCCACGTCGGCCCATAGCCGAGCCTGGAAGCCCAGCCTCTCCAGCTCTGCATCGTGAGTGCCCAGTACGTACTCAGCCATGAAGGTGCCGGAGGTTAAGGGTTAAGACTTGGCTCTTGACAAGCCAACCCTAACGCCCGGGGCCACCCCCGCCCCGCTACGCCGCCCAGAGCACCAGCCCCCACGCGAGGTAGCCAAGCCCCAGCACGACGACGATCCCCCGCGTCCATCGCCGGAAGTCCCTCTCCCCGAGCCGGTCGAGGATGGCGGAGCCCAGCGCCGTCCCCAGTAGCGTCCCGGCGGCGATGCCGAGCAAGGCACCGGCGCCGAGGTCGATCCCCGCCGCGAGCGGCGCCCAGAACGCGATGCGGAGCACGTGCGCCACCGCCTGGGTCAGCGCCTTGGTGGCCACCACCGCGCGCCGGTCGGCGTCGACCCCCACCCAGAAGACGTCCATCAGCGGCCCGCCCACCCCGCCGGTCAACTGGGCGGCGGTCGTCACCGCGCCCGCGACGACGGCGCCCTCCGGTCGCGACGCGTCCATCCACGCCCGCCGGGGCACGAGGAACGACCCCAGCACGCTGGCGCCGAGCAGGGTGAAGAGGACCGCCGGCTCCACCCGCGGCAACCACCACGCCAGCGCCGCGTAGACGGCCAGCGCCCCCCCGGCGAACCACGCCACCGGGCCGCCCATCACCCAGCGCCGCTGGACGGCCACTCGCGACACGTTGCTCAACAACTGCGTGCCGCTGTGCACCACCACCGCGCTCGCCACCGGCAGGATCGCCGTGTACACGCCGAAGAGCAGCAGGCCACCGGCCATGCCGAAGACGCCGGAGAGGGTGGCCGTCCCGAGGGCGGCGATCGCGAGCAGGCTTTCCATGCCTCGACCCTAGTCGCGCGCAACTCGCGTGAAACTCGAATATGTATCGCGATACATATTCTTGGAGCTCATGTGTTAGATCTCGTGGACGCGCTGGTCGCCCTCGCCGAGGAAGGCACCATGGGCCGCGCCGCCGTGCGCCTCCGCCTCACCCAGTCAGCCATCAGCAAGCGGATCGACGTGCTAGAAGCTCGCGTCGGCGCCCCGCTGATCGAGCGCCACGGCCGGCGCGTGCGACTCACGCCGACCGGGAGCCACCTCGTGGCCAGCGTAGCCCCCCTGTGCGCGCAGATCCGCGCCGCCCTCGCCGCCGACGCCCCCGGCCGCCCGGTGGTGATCGGCTCCTCGCCCGCGCTGTTGTCGTCGTGGCTCCCGGCCGCCCTCGCCCAGGTGCGCGACACCACGCGCGGCACGACGCTGGAGATCCACAGCCACCGCGGGCCCGCCGTGGTCGAGCGCCTGCGCTCGGGCCTGGTCGACATCGCCGTGGTGGTCGACGCCGGGCTGCCCGCCGACATGGAGGTGCACCGCGTGGCCGAGGAGCCGATGGTCGTCGTCGGGGCCTCCGGCACGCTCCCCACCCGCCTGTGGCTCATCGAGACGGCCTCGCTCACGTGGATGGCCATCGAGCGCCGGGCCGCCCGCCTCGGCGTCGAGCCCATCGGCCGGGTGGAGTCCTTCTCCACCCTCGTGCAGCTCGCTCGCAACGGCTTCGGTCCGGCGCTGGTGCCCCTCGGCATCGCGCGCGCCATGGGCGCCGACTCGCAGCCATTCCACGACTTGTCGCGACCCATCGCGCTCGCAGGTCGCGCCGGCGTGCTGGCGCGACCCGACGTGGCACCCCTCCTCGGCGCCCTCCGCGGCGCGATGCGCGCCCACTGCCCGAGATAAGCCCTTCGACCGATGAACCTCGCCGCCTACTTCCTCGACCACAACCTCGCCGACCGTCCCGACAAGGTGGCGCTCCGCACCGCCACCGCCTGCTTCACCTTCGCCGAGATGCACCGGGCGAGCTGCCAGTTCGGCAACCTCTACCGCGCCCTCGGCGTGCGCGAGGAAGACCGGGTATTACTCTGCCTCAACGACGGCGCCCCCTTCGCCGCCGCGTGGTTTGGCGTGGTCCGCATCGGCGCGGTGGTCGCGATGATGAACCCCGGCGTTCCACCCGAAGACTATGCCTACTACCTGCACTACACTCGCGCGCGGCTGATCGTCACCGAGGAGCCATTCTACGAGGCGAACCGCGCCGTGATCGACGCGTCCGGCGTCCGGGTGGTGTGCGTCGACCGCGACTTCGCCCACGTCGACGCCCAGTCCGCCGAGTGTAGCTATGGCGACACCGCACCGGACGACCCGAGCGTGTGGCTGTTCTCCTCGGGCTCCACCGGCAAGCCCAAGGGCTGCGTACACGTCAACGCCGACTTCGTCTACAACACCGAGCGCTACGCCAAGCAGGTGCTCGGCATCCGCGAGAACGACGTGACACTCGGCGTTCCCAAGCTCTTCTTCGGCTACGCCACCGGCACCAACCTGATGTTCCCGTGGGCGGTGGGGGCGACGACCTGCCTCTTTCCCGAGCGTTCGACCGCCGAGGCGATGCTGGCTCACATCCAGCGTTTCCAGCCGACCATCGTCACCAACGTGCCGACGATGATCCACAAGATGCTCGAGTCGCCGCTCTGCGCACAAACGGACTTCTCCAGCGTCCGGCTGGTGCTGTCGGCGGGCGAGGCCCTGCCGGGCGAGCTCTACAATCGCTGGATCGCGCGCACCGGCGTGGAGATCCTCGACGGCATCGGCAGCGCCGAGATGTTCCACATCTACATCACCAACTACCCGGGCGACGTGAAGTGCGGCACGCTCGGCCGGCTGGTGCCCGGCTACGAGGCGCGCATCGTGGGTGACGACGGCGCCGACGTCGCGCCCGGCGAGATCGGCACACTCTGGGTCAAGGGCGGCAGCAACGCCATCTGCTACCACGGCGACCGCGCCAAGAGCCGCGCCACCTTCCGGGGCGAGTGGACGACCACCGGCGACCAGTTCTGCGTCGACACCGAGGGACGCTTCCGCTACTGCGGCCGGGCCGACGACCTGTTGAAGGTGGGCGGCGTGTACCTGTCGCCCGTCGAGGTGGAGAACTGCCTCCTCGCCCACCCGCGCGTGTTCGAGTGCGCGGTGGTGGGCGTGGAGAGAGACGGGTTGACGAGCACCGTGGCCTTCGTCGTGCCCGTGGGCGAGCCCTCCGCCGAGCTGGCGACGGAGCTGCAGTCCTGGGTGAAGACCCAGCTCGCGCCGCACAAGTACCCCCGCGCCGTGCGCTTCCTCGACGCCCTGCCGCGCAACGACCGCGGCAAGGTGGCCCGCGCGGGGTTGAAGCGGGTGGGCTGACTTGCCCCACCACCCACCACCCCCTACACTCCGCACCCCGCCATGCTCCTCGCTCCCCTCCCCTTCCCGCGCGCCTCCCTCGTCGGCAAGTGGGCGATCCTCCCCACCGGGGCCTGCGAGGCCCACGGGCCGCACCTGCCGCTCGACACCGACGTGCGCATCGCCACCGCCATGGCCGAGGCCGCCGCCGAGCGCGCCGACGGGCGCGTCTTGCCACCCGTCACCTACGGGGTGGCACGCTTCGCGCGGAACTTCCCGGGCACAATCACCGTTTCCGCCGAGGTGATGACGGCGCTGGTGGCCGAGGTGCTGGTGAGCGCCCACGAGGCCGGGGCGGCCGGTCTCGCCATCGCCAACGGCCACCTGGAGCCCGAGAACGTCAACGCACTTTTCGCCGCCTGCCGCCTCGTGAAGGAGCGCACCGGCGCCAGCGTCGCCTTCCCCCACGTGGGTAGCAAGCGGCAGGCGGAGCGCCTCTCCGCCATCGTCCCCTTCGACGGGCACGCCGGCGTCTACGAGACCTCGCTGCTGCTCGCCCTCGCCCCCCGCCTCGTGCGCGGCCACAAGAAGCTGCCCGCCGTCGAGGCCGACCTCGGCCGGGGGATCGCCCAGGGCGCCGACAACTTCGAAGACGCCGGTGGCCCGCGCGCCTACTTCGGCCAGCCTGCGCTCGCGACGGCTCACGCCGGGCGACGGCTTCTCCGCGAGCTTGCGAGCATCCTGGTGGAAACGATGGAGAACTCGCGACGTTGACACCGTGTTAGCGGCCGGGTCGTACCGGATGTGAGGCTCATGTCGTTCGTCGCCGACGCAGGCTGGGTGGGCTGGGTGCAGGTGATCGCCTGCGTCCTCGGCCTGCTGTGGACGCTCGTGTGCGCCGTCCTGCTCGGCATGAAGTGGAAGGTGCCGGCCGTGTTGTCCACCGCGCCGCTGGGCCTGCACGCGCTGCTGGTCATCGTCGGCGCCATGGTCGGCGGCTCGGCGCTGGAGTCGGCGGTCGACGTCGACCCGGCGCAGCGCGCCACGCTCTACGCCTACGGCATCGCCCAGGTGCTCGCCGGGGGGACGCTCGCCGCCGTGGCCCTGCCCTCGGCGGCCCTGCTCGGACTCGGCGGCGCAGCCGGCGGCGCTCGTGCCCCTCGCGGCTACGGCGCGCCGGTGATCGCCTTCCTCGCGTGCGGCCTCGCGGCGCTCTTGCCGCTCGGCGGTCTCTTCTTCTACGCCTCGGTGTACCTGGTCCTCGCCAAGGTGCTGCTGCTCGGCATGGGCGCCGTCCCGGTGGCGATGTCGTTGCTCGGCAACGGCCAGAACAGCAACGCGCGCGAATCGTCGGTGACCACCTCCATCGCGTATTTCTCGTTGGCCGCCGCGCTGGAGCTTGTCGATCGCTCGTCGGGTTGGACCAGG